>Ga0307372_10011574_pt1 | contig 11748 bp, 8 predicted proteins | sample OX1MG_FD_202533 | JGI IMG/M metagenome (GOLD analysis project Ga0307372, IMG submission 202533) | Soil microbial communities from Risofladan, Vaasa, Finland - OX-1 | ecosystem: Environmental > Terrestrial > Soil > Coastal area > Acid sulfate soil | place: Finland: Risofladan, Vaasa | collected...
GAGGTTGTTTCATACCCGCTGCGCTACGATCAGGAATGGCGGCTTGACCTGGCTGCCGTGCGAGATGGCTGGGGGCCCAGGGCCAGAGCCCTGATGGTGGTTCATCCCAATAATCCCACGGGGTCATTCGTTCAATCGAGTGAGCTTGCCTTTCTGGCTGACTGCTGCCGGCAGAACCACGGCGCTTTGATTGCAGACGAAGTCTTTGCTGATTATGCTTTTGAGCCCGGCGAGGATCGCGTGCGCTCTCATGCTGCCGTTTCAGAAGTTCTTACCTTTACGCTGAGTGGGCTGTCGAAAATCTCAGCCCTGCCCCAGATGAAGCTCGGCTGGGTGGTCGTGAGCGGGCCCCGGAAGGAATTGCAAACCGCCCTCGAACGCCTGGAAGTGATCGCGGATACCTACCTTTCTGTGAGCGCGCCGATTGCCCATGCCTTGCCCGCCCTGCTGGAGCTTCGAAAAACGGTCCAGCCGGGAATGATGGACCGGCTGCGCTCTAATTTGCGCTGGCTGGAGCACGCCACAGGATCGCGCCGGGAGGTCAGGTGTCTTAGAACCGAAGGCGGCTGGTACACGATTTTGAAAGTGCCTGAAACTGTGAGTGACGAGGATTGGGCGGTTGAGCTGCTTGCCAGGGAAGGAGTGTTGATTCATCCCGGCCATTTTTACGATTTTACCGGCGACGGCTACCTGGTTGTCAGCTTGCTGACCGAGGAGTTGGCTTTTCGGGAAGGGATGGGGCGGATTCTGGCATGCATTTCAAAAAGCAGTTAGACTGGTAACGAGTCAGGTCAGCTACTGCGACAAACCGAGAACCTTATGGATGACCAAGCCGCAAAACCGAACTTTGGCGGCCTTGAAGTCGCGGCTTTCGAGAGCCGAAGGGCTGCAGAGATCGCGAAACTCATCTCGCGTTACGGAGGCGTTCCGCGCGTGGGCCCCAGCATGAGGGAAATCCCGCTGGAAGATAATCCGGCGGCTTTTGAATTTGCGGAAAAGCTTTTTGCCGGAAAGATTCAAGGCGTCATTTTTATGACCGGGGTCGGCGCGCGGACCCTGATTGAGGCTCTTCAGTCGCGCTATCCGCTGGAAGAAATCGTCCATGGCCTCTCAACCACAACGGTTGTGGCCCGGGGCCCCAAACCGGCCCAGGTGCTTCGTGAATTTGGAGTGCCGATCACCATGGTTGTTCCGGAACCCAACACCTGGCGTGAAATCCTTCAGGAATTGGATGAGAATCCGCGCAGTTTCACGCTGCAGGGCAGCACGGTGGCCGTTCAGGAATACGGGGTGCCCAACGAAGCCTTTCTGGAGGAGCTGGAATCCCGCGGTGCCGTGGCGTTGCGCGTTCCTGTTTATCGCTGGGCGCTTCCCGAAGATCTTGGTCCGCTAAAGGAAACTCTGGATGCCGTCCTTGAAGGACGCTCGCGAATTGCGCTTTTTACCAGCCGTAACCAGGTGGCGAACGTCCTCCATGTCGCCACTGAACAAGCAGCCGGAAACAAACTGCTTGGGGCGCTTCGGCGTGCGGTCGTATGCTCGATCGGCCCCACCTGCAGCGAGGCGCTCGTTGCGCATGGTATTCAAATCGACGTGGAGGCAATGCCTCCCAAGATGGGCGCGCTGGTTCTTGAAGCCGCACGCCGGGCCCCGGAGTTAATTCGCCGGAAAGATTCCGGCGCCTCGGGACCGGACGTATCAGCCAGGCCGAATGGTGTTGGCTCGGTGCCCGCTGGCGCCGCGGCCGTGATCGAGCCGGTGCGGGAAGAGTCTCTTCAATCCGCCGATGATCGGTGGAAAGACTCGCGCTTTATGAGGGCCTGCCGCCGGGAGCCTGTCGACGCAACGCCCATATGGCTGATGAGGCAGGCCGGCCGCTTCATGAAAGAATATCGCGAGCTTCGGGCGCGTGTTCCCTTTCTCGAGCTCTGCAAGAACCCGGATCTGGTGGCCGAAGTGACCGTGACCGCAGCCCGCAAACTTGGAGTGGACGCCGCGATCATTTTCGCCGACCTGCTTCTGATCATTGAACCTCTGGGGCTCCAGCTTGAATACGACAAGGGCGAAGGACCTGTGGTCAGTCCGGCTCTTCGCGGACCGGCCGATATCGACCGCCTGCGGATTCTGGAGCCGGAAGATTCTCTCGGTTATCTTTATGAGGCCATCCGGCGGACGCGTGCCGCGCTTCCACCCGGCCTGCCTCTGATCGGATTTGCAGGGGCTCCTTTTACGGTGGCTTCCTACATGATTGAGGGCGGAGCTTCCAAGAATTTCCGGCATACGAAAACTTTGATGTATCGTGACGAAGGAGCCTGGCGGGCGCTCATGGAGCGCCTGAGCCGCGAAATCGCCAAGTACGTGAACGCGCAAATCACAGCGGGCGTTCAAGCGGTGCAGATTTTTGACACCTGGGTCGGCTGCCTGGGACCGGAAGACTACCGGCGATTCGTTTTGCCTTACACCCGCCTTCTGATGCAGGGCATAACTCCGGGTACGCCGCTGATTCATTTTGGAACCGGCACCGCGGCGTTTCTTGATGAGATGCGGGATGCCGGCGGCGACATTATCGGTCTCGATTTCCATGTGGAGCTTGGAAAGGCCTGGGACCGATTGGGAGACCAAGTGGGCGTCCAGGGCAACCTGGATCCTGTGGCGCTCTATGCCGATTTGCCTTTCATTCGGAGACGGGTTCAGGAAATTCTGGCTCAGGCCGCAGGACGTCCCGGCCACATCTTTAACCTGGGCCACGGAATCCTGCCGGACACCCCCGAGCAGAATGTGATTGAGCTGGTGAAGATCGTTCACGAATTGAGTTCGGGTCGGAACTAAACCTTGCGGGTGAAAGCCAGGGAAGATTTTCGAGGCTGCTATGCTGACTGAAAATTCAAAACCTTCAGGCCCTTCGCGTTGGGCGGTTCTGCTGCTGGCGCATGGCGCTCCCGACCGGCTGGGTGACATTCCCCAATTCCTGCTGAACGTGCGCGGCGGGCGAGGACTGCCGGAAAAAGCTGTGCAGGAAATCATCGAACGCTACGCCAGGATTGGCGGAGGCTCTCCGCTGCTGAAGATCACAACGCAGCAGGCCGAAGCCCTGGCAAAGACGCTCGGTTTGCCCGTGTACGTCGGGATGCGCAACTGGAAGCCTTATATTGAACACGCTGTGCGGCGGCTGACCGAGGACGGGGCAGACCAAGTCGTGGCTTTGTGTCTGGCGCCGCAGAATTCGCGCACCAGCATCGGCCTTTATCGCGATTATTTGTCGACGGCGGTGGACAAGATTGCGCCCGGGCTGCAGGTGGAATTTGTAGAAAACTGGCATGACCATCCAGGGCTGATCGCTGCTTTTCGCGAGAAGGTCTCCTCCGCTCTCGCCCGCGCTGAAGGCGAGGCTGGCCGGTCGGTGCCCGTGGTTTTCACCGCCCACAGTGTTCCGGTTAAAACCATCGTGGAGGGCGACCCCTACGAAAGCCAGGTGAAGGAGACCGCGCACCGGGTCGCGCAGGCCATGGGCTTGAGCGATTACCGCGTGGCCTTCCAAAGCCAGGGTATGACCGCAGATCCCTGGGTGGGTCCAACGGTGGAATCGCTGATAGATGAATTTGCCGGTCAAGGCCGCCGCCTCGTTGTGCTGGCCCCTATCGGATTTGTGTCAGACCACGTGGAAATCCTTTACGATATCGACATCGTTTTTCGCGAGTATGGACAAAAGAAGGGAATTTCCATCGTGAGGTCGGAATCGCTCAACGACAGTCCTCTTTTCATACGGGCCATGGCTTCGATTGTTTCAAACCGGATTGAGATCACGGCTGGCAGGTCTTTATGAGTCAATACGAAGGATCCTTTCGTCGTATCGCCGTCGTGGGTGGCGGCATTTCAGGCCTTACTGCTGCTTACACCTTTGCCCAGGCGCGGGAAAAGGGCGTTCCTATATCAGAAATCCTGATTGAAGGCAGCGACAGGCTGGGGGGAGTTGTCCGCACGGACCACCTGGAGGGATTCGTCCTCGAAGGAGGCCCCGACAGTTTTATCTCCGAGAAGCCTGAGGCCGGGGCGCTCTGCCGCGAATTGGGGCTTGGGGATTCGTTGATCGGTTCAAACGACGCGGACCGGCAAACTTACATCCTTCATAACGGCGCCCTGGTTCCTCTTCCGGACGGCCTGATGCTGCTGGCGCCCACGCGCGTCTGGCCGCTCCTTAATTCTCCCCTGCTTCCTTTCAGCAGCAAGTTGATGGTGGCGACCGAGTGGTTTGTGACACCGACGAGGCGCCGGGATTCCGACGAATCGATTGCGACGCTCGTCCGCCGGCATTTTGGGAAGGCGATGCTGGACAGCGTTGTGGAGCCGCTGATTGCCGGCGTCTACGGCGGGGACGCCGGTTCCTTGAGCGTGCGATCTGTTTTGCCCCAATTTCGTGAAATGGAGCATCGGCACGGCAGCCTGATCCGGGGAGCCATCGCGGCCAGGAAGCGGTTGAAGAAAGCCAGGAAGAAGAAGCCCGCAGGGAACCGCGGCCGGCAGATCCCCCCGTCGCTATTTGTGACTTTGAAGGATGGTCTCCAGGAACTGATCAAGGCTCTGGAAGCGCGCCTGGAGCCAACACGAGTGCATCTTGGCCAGCGCGTCGTCGCGATCGACAGGGCTGAACACCATTGGAAAAGTCCTTACAGGATCCGTTGTGAGGGAGGCCAGGCTTACGAGGTGGATGCCGTCGTACTGGCGCTGCCTGTCCATGAGTGTGCAGCATTTTTGAATCCCCTGAATGCCGACCTCGCGGAAGCCTTCCGCGCTATCCCTTACAGTTCCGCCATCACCGTCAACCTGGGCTTCGACGAGGGAGTCTGCTCACAGTTGCCTCCCGGGTTTGGTTTTCTGGTTCCTCGCAAAGAACACAGCCGTCTTCTCGCTTGCACCTTCGTGCATAAAAAATTCCCGCACCGGGCCCCCGAAGGCAAGGCGCTGCTTCGCTGCTTTCTGGGCGGGTCCCGCGACCCGGAAGTGTTGGAGCTTACCAACAACGAGATCATCTTGAAGGTTCGGCAGGAGCTTCGAACCATCCTGGGCCTGGAAGCCCCTCCGTTGTTTTCCCAAATCTCGCGCTGGCCTTCTGCGATGGCGCAATATACCGTGGGGCATCAGGATCGGATCGGGCGAATCAACAATCTGATCCAAAAATATCCACGGTTGTATTTGGCGGGAAACGCTTATTCCGGAATCGGTTTGTCGGATTGTATTCGCACCGGAAAACAGGCGGCGGAAGATGCCTTGGTGATGTAGGCGCTGCTCGATCAGCGTGCCGGACCCAAGCGCCCTATCCGCCTGGATCATGGAGGCTTCGCGACGCCTTCAGGGGTGGCTGTTCCCACCGTTGCAATTCCCCTTGCGAGTTTAGTCGAACAAAACCAACTTGATTGTGGTACAATCGTCGGTTCGATTGTGCCGGTAGCGGAAATCAGGGCCATCATAGAAGTTTTTTATAGAGCCCGGGCCGGGGATGGAAAGCAGCGCCGGGCGCCGCGCAGGCAAGTCGACCGGGCAACGACGAGGTTCGCAGCGGTTGGAGCCTTGGTCGTCTTTCCCGTTTCGCCATCGCCGGTTGCGGCGTCAGTGAAATGCGCGAGAGGGCCTGAGGAGTCGAATTCCTGATGAGTTGCCTTCGGGAGCGCATCGAAGAGGACTGAAGCAAGACGGAGATCTGAGTCGGCATGGTGCTCTGGCCTTTTGTAGTGTTCTTTATCGTCGTCCTGATCGTTCCCGCGGGAATGATTGCTCTGTCGTATGTCCTGGGCCAGGTGCATAGCGAGCATGCAACGGGGTCTCCCTATGAAGCCGGCATCGTTTCCGAGGGTTCGGCGCAGACCCGCTTTTCCATCAAGTTCTATCTGATTGCGATGTTTTTTGTGGTTTTTGATCTGGAGTCGGTCTTCATTTTCTCCTGGGTCATTGCAGCGCGGGAGGTTGGCTGGGCCGGTTACCTGGAGATCCTGTTTTTCATTGTGATCCTGGTCGCCACGCTTGCTTATCTGTGGCGCCTGGGCGCGCTGGACTGGGGACCGAAGACCCAGCGGAAGGCTCGTTAGAAGCCATTCGGAGTCAGCCTTATGAAGTGGTCGATTACGAAACCGCAACTGACAATGCCGTTGACGGATACGGCTCCTTCGCCCTTTGAAGAGCACGCCCGGAAGGGTCTGATCCTGACACGCCTCCAGGACCTTGTCGCCTGGGGCCGGAGAAATTCAATCTGGCCGTTCGCCTTTGGACTTTCCTGCTGTTTCGTTGAGATGGCCACCAGCATTACCAGCCGTTACGATATTGCGCGCTTCGGGGCCGAAGTGATCCGCGGAACGCCGAGAGAGGCTGATCTGATGGTGATTGCGGGGACGCCGTTCATTAAGATGGCCCCTGTCATCCAGCGCCTTTACGAGCAGATGATGGAGCCGCGCTGGGTTATTTCCATGGGATCGTGCGCGAATTCGGGCGGCATGTACGATATTTACAGTGTGGTTCAAGGCGTGGACAAATTCCTTCCCGTGGACGTTTATGTTCCGGGATGCCCTCCCCGTCCCGACGCTTTTCTGGAAGGGGTAACGCTGTTGAGCAAGCTTGTGGGCACGGAGAAGCGCCCGTTGAGCTGGGTGGTGGGGCCGCAGGGCGTCGAGCGCGCTCCCATGCCTGCCCAGCGTGACTTAAAACGGAGCGAGAGGCAGAAGGCAACCCTATTGCGTCCGCCCAGCGAGATCTGAGCTGCGTACTTTATGATCGCTAACGCAACTATCCTACAAGAGCTTCAGGAAAAATTTGGCGAGGCCTCCGTTGCTCCGCAACCGACCCGGGACGGGGTGCCGACGTTCTGGACGCCGAAGGAAAAGATTCATGAGGTTGCCCGGTATCTCAAGAATGAAGTAGCCAGACCTTACAAGATGCTGTACGACATCACGGCCACCGATGACCGTCTCCGGACGCACCGCGAGGGACTGCCCGCAAGCGATTTTACCGTCATCTACCATTTCTTATCCTTCGACCGGATCGAATATATCCGCGTCAAAGTGCCCCTCAAGGAAGCATCCCTCAGCCTTCCCACGCTCACCGACATCTGGCCTGCGGCCAACTGGTACGAGCGGGAAGTCTGGGACATGTTCGGCATCAAGTTCGACGGGCATCCTTTCCTGGCGCGAATTCTGATGCCGAAAACCTGGGTGGGGCATCCGCTGCGGAAAGACCATCCGGCGCGGGCCACGGAAATGGGGCCCTTCAGCCAGACGAGCGAAAAGGTGGACGTTGAGCAGGAGGCGATGCGCTTCCGGCCGGAAGATTGGGGCATGAAGCGCGGCGATGATGGCACGGACTTCATCTTTCTGAACGTGGGTCCGCAGCATCCGGGAACCCACGGCGTTCTTCGCGTGGTGGCGCAGCTTGACGGAGAAGTGCTGCTGGATTGCGTCCCCGAGATCGGGTTCCACCACCGGGGCGCGGAGAAGATGGGCGAACGCCAGACCTGGCACACCTATATTCCCTACACCGACCGCATTGACTACCTGGGCGGGGTGATGAACGAGCTTGCATACCTGACAGCTTTCGAGAAGCTGGCGGGCATCAAGGTGCCGCCGCGCGGGCAGGTGATCCGGGTGATGATGTCGGAGCTGTTCCGGATCATCAGCCACCTGGTCTGGTATGGAACCTTTGCCCAGGACCTGGGCCAGATGTCGCCAGTGTTTTACTGCTTTAATGACCGCGAGCGCGCCTTTGACATTATCGAGGCGGTTTGCGGCGCCCGCATGCATCCCGTCTGGTTCCGGATTGGCGGAACGTCGCAGGACCTGCCGAATGGCTGGGAAGGCATGTTCCGCGATTTCATCAAGTATCTGCCGCCCCGCCTTGCGGAATACGACCGGACGGTGATGAAGAACCGGATTTTCAAGGCGCGCACGCAGGGCGTGGGCGTTATGACGGTGGACCAGGCCATTGAATGGAGTGTGACCGGTCCGATGCTCCGGGCCGCCGGGCTGGAATGGGATTTCCGCAAGAAGCAGCCCTATTCGGGCTATGAGAATTTCGAGTTTGATATCCCGACGGGTACGCACGGCGACTGTTACGACCGCGCCGTGGTCCACGTCGAGGAGATGCGCCAGAGCCTCCGCATCATCGAGCAGTGCGTGAACAACATGCCGGAAGGGCCCTACAAATCGGACCATCCGCTGGCCGTCCCGCCGCGGAAAGAACAGACGATGCACGACATTGAAACCCTGATTACGCATTTCCTGGGCGTCAGCTGGGGCCCGGTGGTTCCGCCCGGCGAGGCGCTGGGAGCGATTGAGGCGACCAAGGGGAACAACGGTTACTACCTGGTCAGCGACGGCAGCACTTATTCTTACCGGACAAGAATTCGCGCCCCGTCGTTTGCGCATATGCAGACCCTGCCTTTGCAGTGCCGCGGATTGATGGTTCCGGATTTGCTCGCCATTCTGGGAAGCATTGACTTTGTTTTGGCGGACATCGACCGATAAGGAGCTTGAAAAGCGTGTTAAGCCCTGAGGAGCGACAGGAGATCGAAGCGGAGTTCGGACACTATCCGGACAAGCGCGCCCTGAGTATTGACGCCATGAAAGTGGTCCAGAAGCGCCGGGGCTGGGTTTCCGACGAAGCGCTCAAGGACATTGCGGAACTGCTGGAGATGCCGGCTGGCGAGCTGGACAGCGTGGCCACGTTCTATAACCTGATTTTCCGCAAGCCCGTGGGCCGGCACGTGATCATGGTTTGCGACAGCGTCAGTTGCTGGATTATGGGTTACGACCGGCTGCGCGACCACTTGATGAGCCGGCTGGGCATTCGGATGGGCGAGACCACCCCGGACGGGAGGTTTACGCTGCTTCCTATCGTGTGCCTTGGGACCTGCGACCACGCGCCGGCCCTGATGGTGGACGACGATCTGCACCGGGACCTGGACCCGGATAAGATCGACAGCATTCTTGAAGGCTACAAGTAGAACCGATATGGAGAAAGTTCTCACCAAAGATGTTCCAGCCGACGGTTCGGCCCTTGATGTCAGGGGGTACGAGCAGGCGGGTGGATATCAGGGCCTGCGCAAGGCGCTGAAATTGACGCCCAAGGAAGTTGTTGAGGTTGTCAAGCAGTCGGGCTTGCGGGGCCGCGGCGGCGCGGGTTTCCCCACCGGGATGAAGTGGAGCTTCGTGCCCGTTGGGAAGGATGCGCCTCATCCGAAATATCTGTGCGCCAACGCCGATGAGATGGAGCCGGGAACTTTCAAAGACCGCCTGCTGATGGAATCGACTCCGCATCAGCTGATCGAAGGAATGATCTGCGCGGCGTATGCGATTGAGGCGGATGTCGCCTATATCTTCCTGCGCGGGGAGTACATCCTGTCGGCAGAGCGCTTGAGAAAAGCGCTGGCCGAGGCTTACGCGAATCATTACCTGGGCAAGAACATTCTGGGCTCCGGCTACAGCCTGGAGATGCACCTGCACCTGAGCGGCGGACGCTATATGTGCGGCGAGGAAACGGGGCTGCTGAACGCGCTGGAAGGAAAGCGCGCCAACCCGCGCACCAAACCGCCTTTTCCGCAGGTTTCAGGGCTTTTTGGCAAGCCCACCATCGTGCAGAACATAGAGACGCTCTGCAACGTTCACCACATCATCAACCACGGTCCGGATTGGTTCAAGGGCTTGAGCAAGTCGGCGGACAGCGGGACAAAAATTTACGGCGCAAGCGGCAAGGTCAAGCACCCCGGCCTGTGGGAGCTTCCCATGGGGACCACCATTCGCGAGATTCTGGAAGAACACGCCGGCGGGATGAAGGAAGGCCTGAGGTTCCGCGGGTTGCTGCCCGGCGGGGCTTCGACGGATTTTCTGGTTGAAGAGCATCTTGACGTGAAGATGGATTTCACCGAAGTCCAGAAAGCCGGCAGCCGCATGGGCACCGGAACCATGATCGTTCTTGACGACCGAACGTGTCCGGTTGGAATGGTGAAGAATCTCGAGCACTTTTTCGCTCAGGAATCATGCGGGTGGTGCACACCCTGCTGGAGCGGGCTTTCGTGGGCCGAAAAAATGCTGCAAAGCATCGAGGACGGGCAGGGGCAGGAAACAGACCTCGAAAGGCTGGCTTTCATCTGCAAGTTTGCGGCGCCCGGAAACACGTTTTGCGCTCTTGCCCCCGGGGCCGTGGAGCCCTTGCAGAGCGCTTTAAAATATTTCCGCGAGGATTTTGAGCGGCACATCCATGAGAAGCGGTGCCCTTGGAGATAGCAGTGGCGAAGATCTGGGTCGATGACAAATGGTACGAGGTAAACCCGGACCAGAGCCTTCTTCAGGCTTGCCTGGAGCTTGGGTTTGATCTGCCGTACTTTTGCTGGCATCCGGCTCTGGGCTCGGTCGGCGCCTGCCGGCAGTGCGCCGTCAAACAGTTCAAGGATGAGAATGACACAAAGGGGCGCATCGTCATGTCCTGCATGACGCCCGCCTCCGAAGGTTCCCGGATCTCCGTGAAGGACACCGACGCGGCGGCCTTTCGAGCGGGAGTGGTCGAAGGACTGATGCTGAACCATCCTCACGACTGTCCGGTTTGTGACGAGGGCGGTGAGTGCCACCTTCAGGACATGACGGTGATGACCGGCCACAACTACCGCCGCACCCCGTATCCCAAACGCACCTTCCGCAACCAGAATCTGGGTCCCCTGATCAACCATGAGATGAACCGCTGCATTCAGTGTTACCGCTGCGTGCGTTATTACCGGGAGTACGCCGGCGGGACGGACCTGCAGGTCTTCGGTTTGCGGAATATGGCGTTTTTCGGCCGGCAGGAAGATGGAATCCTGGAAAACGAGTTTGCGGGCAATCTTGTCGAGATCTGCCCCACGGGCGTTTTTACGGACAAGACGCTCAAGGAACACTACGCGCGCAAGTGGGACCTGCAGATGGCGCCCTCGGTGTGCGTCCACTGCGGTCTTGGATGCAGCACCTCCGCCGGCGAGCGTTACGGATCCCTGCGGCGCATCCTGAACCGTTACAACGGCGAGGTCAACGGCTATTTCCTGTGTGACCGCGGCCGCTTCGGCTACGAATTTGTCAACAGCGAGCAAAGAGTGCTGCAGACGCTATCCCGCCAGGACGGCAAGCTGAAAGCCCTTCCAAAGGCGAAAGCGGTTGAGCAGGTGAGTGAAATTCTGAAGGGCAACGGCAAGGTGATTGGGATCGGGTCGCCACGCGCCTCGCTGGAATCCAATTTCGCTTTGCGGAGCCTGGTCGGGCCCGACAGGTTCTTTAACGGCATGTCCGATGAGTCTTCCCATCTGGTTTCCGTGATGGCGGAGATCCTGCAGCAGGGACCGGCGCGGTCGCCATCTCTCCATGAGATTGAACTCTCCGACGCCGTACTGATCCTCGGCGAAGACGTCAGCAACGTGGCTCCGAGAATGGCCTTGGCCCTGCGGCAATCGGTCCGGCAGCAGCCCATGGAAGCAACCGACAAGATGAAGATTCCCCGCTGGCTGGACCATGCCGTTCGCGAGGCGATTCAGTATGACAAGGGCCCCCTGTTCATCGCCACGCCCAACGCCACTCGCCTCGATGACGTCGCCACGGAAGCTTATCATGCCGCTCCGGACGACATTGCGCGGCTGGGCTTTGCGGTTGCCCACGCCCTTGATTCGCAGGCGCCTGCGGCGCCGGATCTTCCGGACGAGCTTCGCTTATTGGCTGAGCGCATCGCCCAGGCTCTCAAGACCGGGAAGCG
>Ga0307372_10011575_pt1 | contig 11745 bp, 10 predicted proteins | sample OX1MG_FD_202533 | JGI IMG/M metagenome (GOLD analysis project Ga0307372, IMG submission 202533) | Soil microbial communities from Risofladan, Vaasa, Finland - OX-1 | ecosystem: Environmental > Terrestrial > Soil > Coastal area > Acid sulfate soil | place: Finland: Risofladan, Vaasa | collected...
CCGTCATCGTTGCTGACGAGTATTTTCACGTAACGGACCGCGGCCCATCCCTTCAGGCGCACCCATCGAGGCGCGCAATATACTTGAATGAACCGCTGGGAGCAGCGATGCAGCATCCGGACGATGAAGCCGACGACGAGACCGCGCTGTTCCGCCGGGCGGTGCAGGACGTGCGACCGCTCAAAGGCGCTGCGCGCGTACCGGTCGTGCGGCGCGCGCCGCGGCCGCGTGCGCTGTTCGCACGCGCTGAGCGCGCCGCGGTGCTGCGTGAGAGCCTCGGCGTGGCTGCCGGCACCGCCGGTACCGATCTGTACGAGCTGCAGCCGGGCGATGAGTTGCTGTTTCGCCGCGCCGGGGTGCCCGAGACGGTGCTGCGGCGGCTGCGCCGCGGGCACTACCGCGTCGATGCGCAGATCGATCTGCACGGGCTCAACGTGGCCGAGGCGACATCACAGCTGGGGGCATTCCTGCGCGAAGCGCGCTCGCGCGACCTGCGCTGCATCCGCGTGATTCATGGCAAGGGGCTGCGCTCGGGCACGCGCGGTCCGGTGCTGAAGAATACGGTCAATGCGCTGCTGCGGCGCGCCGGTCCGGTGCTGGCATTCGCCTCGGAGCGGCCGGTCGCCGGCGGTACCGGCGCGACATTGGTGCTGATGGCGCGGTCCTGACGGGCGCCACTGGGCAGGCGCTCGCTGCGCGCCGGCGGGCGCTCAGCGCGCCGGCAGCTCGTCGATCAGCACAGTCGCCATCGCCGCCAGCCCTTCGCTGCGGCCGAGAAACCCGAGATGCTCGGTGGTGGTCGCTTTGAGGTTGACGCAGGTTTCGCTGAGCGCGAGCGCGCGCGCGATGCTGCGGCGGATCTCTTCGCGCCAGGGCGCGATCCGCGGCGTCTGCGCGAGCAGTGTGAGGTCGGCATTGAGCACCCGCTGGCCGCGGCGCGCGAGCAGCTGCAAGGCGTGGCTGACGAATTGGCCGCTATCGGCGCCGCGCCACTGCGGATCGCTGTCCGGGAAGTGCTGGCCGATGTCGCCCAGGCCCGCGGCCCCGAGCAGCGCATCCACCAGTGCGTGCAGCAACACATCGCCGTCGGAGTGCGCCACGATCCCGTGGCTGTGAGGAATGCGCACCCCGCCCAGCACGAGCGTATCGCCGGGCCCGAAGGCATGCACATCGAATCCTGACCCTACCCGCATGCGAGCTTCCTCCGCGCAGCCAGGATCGCCTCGGCGAGCGCCAAATCCGACTCGTTGGTGACCTTCAGATTGCTGTCGCGTGCCTGCACCAGTCGCGCCGACAGACCCTGCCACTCCATTGCCTGTGCCTCGTCCGTCGGCGCGCGCTGCAAGGCGATGGCGCGCTCGAGCGCGGTGCGTAGCGGTGCGAGACGGAACATCTGTGGCGTCTGCGCCAGCCACAGCGAATCGCGCGGCAGTGTCTCGAGGCTGCGCGGTGCGGACGCAGCACCCGCTGTGACCGACGCCGCGGGCTCACTTGGCACCGCGGGTACGCCTGGCGCCGCGCGCCGGACCGTATCGACGATTGGCACCGCCAGCAGCGCGCCGACCGGCTCGCCATCGGCCTGCTCGAGCAGCCGTGACAGGTCGGAGGCGCTCAGGCAGGGGCGCGCAGCATCGTGCACCAGTATCCAATCCTCATCGCGTGCGCGCGTGCCCAGCGCGCAGAGCCCATTGCACACCGAGTGTGCGCGCTCGGCACCGCCGCTGACGATCTGGAAGCGTGGAGCCAGGCGCTCTGCCAGCGTGCGCCAATGCGGGTCCTGAGCCGAGAGCACCAGGCTACCGCCCGCGCAGCGCGCATCGTCGATGAATGGCTGCAGCGCGGTCTCGAGCACCGTGTGCGTGCCGAGCACCGCGTATTGCTTGGCGCTGCCGAAGCGCCGGCCCGAGCCTGCCGCGGGCATCACCAGCCAGTATCGCATCATGGTCATCGCGCGTTCGCGTTCGCGTTCGCGGCGGGCGCTGCCGCGTGGGTTCCGGGCGATGGCGCGGCGGCGCCGGACACTGCCCCGGGCGAGCCCTTGCTCGCGACCGCCGCCGGCGGCACGATCTGGTAGTAGGTTTCGTTGCCGGCGATCATGCCCAGGTCGTTGCGGGCGCGCTCCTCCAACGCCGCATAACCCTGTTTCAGGTCGCGCACTTCGGCGGCGAGCTGCCCATTGCGCTCGGTTAGCCGCGCGTTCTCGGTCTGCTGGGTGGCCACCGCACCCTTCAGGCGCACCACCTCGCGCACGCCGTCATTCGACAGCCACAGCCGGTACTGCAGCAGCAACAGGGCGGCGAGCAGCGCAGCGGCGAACCATTTCATCGTGCGCCTGAGCCTACCACCGTTGCCTGAGCTGCGCCGTGCTTCAAAGCAACGCTTCTTCGAACGGGCTCGACTTGGCCACCGCATCGAGCTGCTTGAGTGTGGCCAGCAGCGCAGCCATGCGCGCGAGCGGCCAGGCGTTGGGTCCATCCGACAGCGCCGCGTCGGGCCGCGGATGGGTCTCCATGAACACTCCGGCGATGCCGGCGGCGACCGCGGCGCGCGCGAGCACCGGGATGAATTCGCGCTGCCCGCCCGAGGCGCTGCCGCGCGCGCCCGGCAACTGCACCGAATGGGTCGCGTCGAACACCACCGGGCAGCCGGTGGCGCGCATGACCGCCAGCGCGCGCATGTCACTCACCAGATTGTTGTAGCCGAAGCTTGCGCCGCGTTCGCACACCAGCAGTTGAGCGTTGCCGGTGGAGCGTGCCTTCTCGACCACGTTGCCCATCTCCCACGGCGAGAGGAACTGGCCTTTCTTGATGTTCACGGGCCGGCCGGCGGCAGCCACCCGCATGATGAAGTTGGTCTGGCGGCACAGGAAGGCCGGGGTCTGCAGCACGTCCACCACGGCGGCCACCTCCTCGATCGGGGTGTCCTCATGCACGTCGGTCAGCACCGGCAGGCCGAACAGGCGCTGCACCGACTGCAGCGCCTTGAGTCCGGCGTCGAGCCCGGGCCCACGAAAGCTCGCGCCGCAGGAGCGGTTGGCCTTGTCGAACGAGGCCTTGAAGATCAGCGGGATGCCGAGCCGGCCGCACACCTCCTTGAGCGTGCCGGCGACCTCCTGCACCAGCGTGTCGGACTCGATCACGCAGGGGCCTGCGATCAGGAACAGCGGCCGGTCGAGCCCGGCCTCGAACCCCGCGAGCCTCATGCCGCAGCCGCCGGCTTCACGCGCCCGCCGCGGCCGGCAACTGCGAGGCGCGATAGGCGCGCGCGGCACGCACGAAGCCGGTGAACAGCGGATGCCCGTCACGCGGCGTGGAGCTGAACTCGGGATGAAACTGGGTGGCAACGAACCACGGATGCGCGGGCAGCTCGCTGATCTCCACCAGTCCGTCGTGCGACCAACCCGAGAACACCATGCCGGCGCGCTGGTACGCCTCCATGAAGTTGTTGTTGAATTCGAAGCGGTGACGGTGGCGCTCGGCAATGAGTTCGCGCCCGTACAGCTCGCGCGCGCGGGTGCCGGGCTGCAACTTCAGCTCCTGTGCGCCCAGGCGCATGGTGCCGCCGGCCTGCGACGCCTCGCTGCGCAGCTGGGTGCCGTGCGCGCGATCCTGCCATTCGGTGATCAGCGCGATCACCGGATGCGCGGTGGCGCGGTTGAATTCGGTGCTGTGAGCCCCGTCAAGATGCAGCACGTGGCGGCCGTACTCGATGATCGCGATCTGCATCCCCAGGCAGATCCCCAGGTACGGAATGCCGTGCTCGCGCGCGTAGCGCACCGCCTGGATCTTGCCCTCGATGCCGCGCTCGCCAAATCCGCCCGGGACCAGGATGGCATCCATGCCGGCCAGGCAGCCGGTGCCCTCCTTCTCCACGTCGGTCGACTCGATGTAGTGCACCTTGATGCGGGTGCGCGTCTTGAGCCCGCCGTGCATCAACGCCTCGTTGAGCGAGATGTACGAGTCGCGGATCTGCACGTACTTGCCGACCATCGCGATGTCGACCTGCCCGTCCGGGTTCATCTTGGCGTTGACCACCGCTCGCCAGGCCGCCAGGTCCGCGGGCGGCACCTCGAAGCGCAGCTTGTCGACCACGATCTCATCGAGCCGCTGTTCGTGCAGCAGCAGCGGAATGCGGTAGATGTCGTCGGCATCGACCGCCGAGATCACCGCGCGCTCCTCGACGTTGGTGAACAACGCGATCTTGCGCCGCTGCTCATCGGGCAGCATCTCGCGGCAGCGGCACAACAGTACATCGGGCTGGATGCCGATGCCGCGCAGCTCCTTGACCGAATGCTGCGTCGGCTTGGTCTTGATTTCGCCCGAACCGCCGACGATCGGGACCAGCGTCAGGTGCATGTACAGCGTGTGGCTGCGGCCGAGCTCGACGCCGAGCTGGCGGATCGCCTCCAGAAACGGCAGCGATTCGATGTCACCCACGGTGCCGCCGATCTCGACCATGCACACGTCCGCATCGCCGGCGCCGAGCATGATGCTGCGCTTGATCTCATCGGTGATATGCGGGATGACCTGCACGGTAGCGCCGAGGTAGTCGCCGCGCCGCTCCTTGGCGATCACGCGCTCGTAGATGCGCCCGGTGGTGAAGTTGCTGTTGCGGCCGGTGGTGGTGCGCACGAAGCGCTCGTAGTGACCGAGGTCCAGGTCGGTCTCGGTGCCGTCGGCGGTGACGAACACCTCGCCGTGCTGAAACGGACTCATCGTGCCCGGGTCCACGTTGATATAGGGATCGAGCTTGACCATCGCGAGCTTCAGCCCGCGCCCTTCCAGGATGGCAGCCAGCGAGGCGGCGGCGATGCCCTTGCCCAACGAGGAAACCACGCCGCCGGTGACGAAGACGAACCGAGTCATCGAGGAATTCCGCCGCCTGAAGGACAGTCGCGCCAGTGACGACGGGCGATCAGCCTATCAAAAGCGCCCACCCGTCTCAATCGCGATCGCGGCGCCAGCGAAAGCGGCCCGCTTCGGCCGCAGCCGCCGCGGTACCGTGGCCAGCACCGGTGCGATAGGCCGGATCGAGCCATACATCCGCCACCGCAATGATGCGCTCGCCATCGCCGATCAGCGGGACCGCCGCGCGCTCCCAGGGTGTGAGGCCGCCGGCCTGCAGCAGCCTCTTGAGCGCCAGGCGCCCGCGCGCACCCTGCACTCGCTCCCCGCCGTGACGGAAACCAACCGTCAGGCGCAGTGGCAGCGCGGCCAGCCGCACATCGCCGTGACTCTCGCGCACCAGCCCGATGGCGCCGCCGTTCTCCAGCGCCAGCCAGGGCTGTGCGCGCCAGTCCCAGGTGCGCTCGGCCGGCGCGGTGACCGCTGCATGCAGCGCGAACAGACGGTCGCCATGACGGCGCAGCTCCCCGCCCGGCCAGCGCACCACCGGCAGCGCATCGACGCGCGATCGCAGCATGGGACCTGCGATCTCGCGCAGCCGGCGGTGATCGGGTGCCGCAAGGCCCCGCTCGGCGATCCAGTGGCGCAGCGCGTTGCCTCGCTGCGCCACCGTCAGGCGCGACAGCACGCTCACGCGCAGCGCCGACCCATCGCGGGCGTCCTGCAGCTGCTCGGCGGCCTGCTGCTCGAGCAGCTCGCGCGCCTCGGCCAGGTGCGAGGCACTGCGGCTGACCGTTACCGCCGCCGACGGCCAGCGCTGCCGGATCAGCGGCAGCACGCTGCGGCGCAGGTAATTGCGATCAAAGCGCTCATCCCGATTGCTCGGGTCCTCGCTCCACGCGAGCGCGTGCTCGCGCGCGTAGCGCTCGAGCTGGGCGCGGCCGATCGGCAGCAGCGGGCGCAGCAGCAGCGTGCCACACCACGGCGTGACCGCGCGCATCGCGGCCAGCCCGCGCACGCCGCTGCCTCGAAGCAGTGCCAGCAGCACCGTCTCGAGCTGGTCCTCCTGGTGGTGGGCGGTAACCAGCAGCTCCGTGGCGCGCAGGTGGGCTGCCAGCGCGCGGTAGCGCACCGCGCGGGCGAGCGCTTCGAGCGACTCGCCCGGCCGCGGCAGCACGGCCGCATCGATGCGCTCGAACGGTACCCGCAGGCGCCGCGCCTGCGCCGCGGCCGCCACCGCCCAGCGCGAGGCCTGCGGGTGCAGCTGGTGATTGACGTGCACGGCGCGCAGCGACAGGCGATTTGAGCGGCGCAGCCGCGCCAGCACGGCCAGGAGCACGCTGGAGTCCAGGCCGCCGGAGAACGCCACGCACAGGCGGCGACCGCGCAGCGGACCGATCAGCGCCGTGAGCTGCGCGGCCAGCCATTCAGCTGAAAGATTGGCGGGGGCGCAGCGCGTGCCCCCCGCCGGCGAACCACGCCCGATCACGGCTGGCTCTCGGTGTAGACCCCGAAGGCGGCGATGCGGGCCGCGCGTTGCTCGAGCAAGGTATGCGTGTCGCGCGTCTGCAGCTCGGCCAGATGGCGCAGCAGACTCGCATGCAGCGACTGGCTCATCGCGAGCGGGTCACGGTGCGCCCCGCCCAGCGGCTCGGCCAGCACCTCGTCCACCAGACCCAGCCCGAGCAGCCGATCGGCGGTGAGATTGAGCGCTTCGGCTGCGAGTTCCTTCTTGTCCGTGTTCTTCCACAGGATCGACGCGCAACCCTCCGGAGAGATGACCGAATAGGTGCCGAACTGCAGCATCAGCAGCCGGTCGCACACCCCGATCGCTAGCGCTCCGCCCGAGCCCCCCTCGCCGATGACCACGCTGATGATCGGTACCTGCAGGGTCGACATCGTAAAGAGGTTGCGGGCGATCGCCTCACTCTGGCCGCGCTCCTCGGAGCCCACGCCCGGATAGGCACCCGGGGTGTCGATCATCGTGATCAGCGGCAGAGCGAAGCGCTCGGCGAGGCGCATCAGTCGCAGCGCCTTGCGATAGCCCTCCGGCTTGGGCATGCCGTAATTGCGCCGCACGCGCTCCTTGGTGTCGCGGCCCTTCTGGTGGCCGATCACCATCACCGGCTCGCCTTCCAGCCGCGCCAGGCCACCGACGATCGCCATGTCGTCGGCGTACATGCGGTCCCCGTGCAGCTCCTGGAAATCGGTGAAGATCGCCTCGATGTAATCGAGCGTGTAGGGTCGCTGCTGGTGACGGGCGAGCTGGGTGATCTGCCAGGGAGTCAGGCCTGCGAAGATCGACCTGGTCAGCGCGCGGCTCCTGGCGCGCAGCCGCGCAATCTCCTCCTCGACCTTGACTTCCGAGGTAGAGCTGACATGGCCAAGCTCTTCGATCTTGGCTTCAAGTTCAGCGATCGGCTGTTCAAAATCGAGAAAGCTGACGGCCATCTAGCGGGCGACTCGTTGGTGTTCTATGCCCGGCTTAGCGTACGGGCTCGTGTCAGGGAGCGCAAGGCGCCGCTGCCGTTGCCGCCGCCGGGCTCGCATAGGCCAGCCGCACCGAGCCTGCCCCGAGCAGGCCCTCGAGCTGCTCGAGCAGCTGCAAGGTCGGTCGCACGCGCCACTCATCCGCGCAGCTCACCGTGCCACAGGCCTGGCGGCTGCGATAGCACAGCAGCACGCCGCACTGTCCGCCGCGCTCGGCGCGCAGCAGCGCCTCGAGCCTCGCCAGCATCGAATCCACGTCGGCACGCTGCGGCCAGGTGAGAACCAGCGAGCGCGCCAACTGCTCGCGCACCGCGGGGAGCGAGGCGATGCGCCGGGCGGCCAATCTCCAGGCATCAGAGAAGTCATCGAAGCGCAGAGCCCCCTCCACCTGTACCAGGGCGTCCTTGACGATCAGGGCGCGGTGGCGCTGGTAGGTTTCCTCGAACAGCGTGACCTCGATGCGTCCGCTGCGATCATCGAGCACGAAGCTCACCCGTGTGCCGCGCCGGCGCAGCTCCAGGATCAGCCCGGCCAGGGTCACGGTGCGTGCGTCGGTGTAGGCACGGCCGCCCTGCGCGGGCGTGGGGGCAACGGCAAGAAATTCGGCGATCCGGCCGGAGGCAAACCGGCGCAGGTCCGCCTCGTAGGGGGCAATCGGGTGGCCTGACAGGTACAGGCCCAGGGTCTCGCGCTCGCCGGCCAGCCGTTGCGAGGCGCTCCACTCAGGCACCGATGCCAGCGAGGCAGCGGCAGGCGCCGCGTGCGGCGTGCCGGCCGTGCCCGCGCTCGTGCCGAACAGGTCCACCTGGCCGGCCTCCTGACTGCGCGCCGCCTGCACCCCGGCCTGCGTGGCGGTCTCGAGATTCGCCATCAGCGAGGCGCGGTTGCCACCCAGGGCATCGAGGCTGCCGGCACGTACCAGCGCCTCGAGCGTGCGGCGACTCACGCGCGCCAGATCGACGCGCCGGCACAGGTCCGCCAGGCTCCTATAGGGGCCGTGCGCGGCGCGCTGCTCGACGATGGCATCCACGGCGGCGCGGCCCACACCCTTGACGGCGCCCAGGCCGTAACGGATGGTGCGCTCATCGGCCACCGTGAAGGCATAGGCCGACGCATTGACGTCCGGCGGCTGCACCGCCAGCCCCAGCGAGGCGCATTCATCGATCAGCGTGACGATCTTGTCGGTGCGGTCCATGTCGGCCGACAGCACGGCGGCCATGAACGCGGCCGGATAGTGTGCCTTCAGGTAGGCGGTCTGATAGGACAGCAGCGCATACGCGGCCGAGTGCGACTTGTTGAAGCCGTAGCCGGCGAATTTTTCCATCAGATCGAAGATGTGTTCGGCCAGCGCCGGCGCGACGCCGCGCGCGCTCGCGCCATCGATGAATACCGAGCGCTGCTGGGCCATCTCCTCGGCCTTCTTCTTTCCCATCGCCCGGCGCAGCAGGTCCGCGCCGCCGAGCGTGTAGCCCGCCAGCACCTGCGCGATCTGCATGACCTGCTCCTGGTAGAGGATCACCCCGTAAGTGGGGGCGAGCACCGGCTTCAAGTCCGGGTGCAGGGTGTCGATCGGCGCTCCAGCCGGCGCGTGCTTGCGGGCGATGAAATCATCGACCATGCCCGACTGCAGCGGACCGGGCCGGAACAGCGCGTTGATCGCCACGATGTCCTCGAAGCAGTCCGGCTGCAGGCGGCGGATCAGGTCCTTCATGCCGCGCGATTCGAGCTGGAAGATCGCGGTGGTACGGCAGGACTTGAGCAGCGCGTAGCTGGCGGTGTCATCCATCGGCAGCTCGGCCAGCACCAGCGCCGGCTCGGCGCGGCGCGTGCGCGCGGCATTGACCGTGGCGAGCGCCCAGTCGAGCACCGTCAGCGTGCGCAGGCCGAGGAAATCGAACTTGACCAGCCCGGCCGCCTCGACGTCGTCCTTGTCGAACTGCGTGATCACGTGGCCAGATTCGCAGTACAGCGGTGTGAAATCGGTCAGCACCGACGGGGCGATGACAACGCCACCGGCGTGCTTGCCGGCGTTGCGGGTGAGGCCCTCGAGCGAGCGCGCCAGATCGAGCAGGTTTCGCACCTCCTCATCCTGGCGGTAGAGACGCTCGAGCTCGGGCTCCTTGCCGATGGCCTGCTCGAGCGTGATGCCCAGCTCGAATGGAATGAGCTTGGCGATCCGGTCGACGTAGCCGTACGGATGGCCGAGCACCCGGCCCACATCACGCACCACCGCCTTGGCCGCCATGGTGCCGTAGGTGATGATCTGTGACACCCGGTCGTGGCCGTACTTGCCAGCCACGTAATCGATCACGCGATCGCGGCCCTCCATGCAGAAATCGATGTCGAAGTCCGGCATCGACACGCGTTCGGGATTGAGGAAGCGCTCGAACAGCAGGTCGTGACGCAACGGATCGATATCGGTGATGCGCAGCGCGTAGGCCACCAGCGAGCCGGCGCCCGAGCCGCGCCCCGGTCCGACCGGCACGCCGTGCTCGCGCGCCCAGCGGATGAAGTCGGCGACGATGAGGAAGTAGCCGGCGAAGCCCATCGGACAGATCACCGCCAGCTCGCTTTGCAGGCGCGCGCGGTAGCGCGCGGCCGCCTCTGGGGAAGGCGGCAGCGCCGCCTGCCGCTGCCCCAATCCCTGCTCGGCCTGCCGCTGCAGGTACTCGTTGGGGCTGTCGCCCGGCGGCACCGGGTAATCCGGCAGCCGCGGCTGGCCGAGCTTGAGCGTCAGACTGCAGCGGCGCGCTATCTGCACGGTATTGGCGAGCGCCTCGGGCAGGTCGTGAAACAGCGCCGCCATCTGCTCTGCGCCGCGCAGGTACTGCTGTGGCGTATAGCGCCGCGGCCGCATCGTATCGGCCAGCAGCGCCCCATCATGGATGCATACCCGTGCCTCGTGCGATTCGAACTGCGCCGCCGTCAGAAAGCGCACGTCATTGGTCGCGACCACCGGCACGCCACGCCGGGCGGCCAGTTCCACCGCGGCCGCCAGGTAGTCCGGCTCCCCGGCCCGACCCAGCCGCTGCAGCTCGATGTAGAAGCGATCGCCGAACAGCGCGAGCCACCCATCCAGCGCCTCCCCGGCGGCGGCGGCGCGCTCGCGCGCGAGCGCATGGCCGATGTCGCCTTCGGCGGCGCCGGACAGCGCAATCAGCCCGCCGGTGGCGTCGGCATCGAGCCAGCCACGCTCGATCAGCGCCTCGCCGCCGTGCCCCTGCAAGGCGCCATGTCTGTGCAGGTAGGCGCGGCTGAGCAGGCGCGACAAGTTGCGGTAGCCGGCCAGGTCCTGGCACAGCAGCGTCAGCCGCGATGGGCGAGCGGGCTCGTCCGGCTCGCGCAGCAGCAGATCCGCCCCGATGATCGGCTGTATCCCGCGCGCGAGCGCCGCACGGTAGAACTTGATCATCGCGAACAGGTTGTTGTGATCCGTCAGGGCAACGGCGGGCATATGCGCCGCGGCCACCGCGTCCACCAGTTCGCTCACGCGTACCACGCTGTCACGCAGTGAGTATTCGGTGTGCACCCGCAGGTGCACGAATGGCGCACTCACGCCGCCGCCTCGTCGAGTTCGCAGGTGCACAGCGCCGTGTCGGCCGGCAGCACGCCAAACGGTACCGCCCCCGACAGCCAGCTGCGCAGCGGGTTGAAGCTCACCCGGTGGATGGCCGAAGGCCCCAGGCGCACCAGCGCCGCCAAATGCATGCGCGTGGCGTAGCCGAAGTGCTGCGCGAGCCCATAGCCCGGATAGTGCGCATCCATCGAGCGCATCAGCGCATCGCGATGCGTCTTGGCGATGATCGAGGCGGCGCTGATGCAGCCCACCAGCGCGTCGCCGCCGATGAGGGTGCGCGCCTCGCAGTCGGCAAAGCAGTCATTCAGGCGCGGCGCCTGGTTGCCGTCGATCAGGATGTGCGTGGGCCGCACCGGCAGAGCGAGCAGCGCGCGCTTCATCCCCAGCAGCGTCGCCTGCAGGATGTTGAGCAGGTCGATCTCATGATGCTCGACCTCGACGACCGCCACGCCCAGTGCTCGCTCGCGGATGCGGCCGGCGAGCAGCTCGCGCCGCTCGGCCGTGAGCTGCTTGGAATCACGCAAGCCGCGGATCACGCGGCGTGGATCGAGGATCACGGCGGCCACCACCACCGGGCCCGCCAGCGGGCCGCGCCCCGCCTCATCGACTCCCGCTATCAGCGCATCCACTGCTCACCCCTCCCGTGCTCACTCCTCCCCTGGCCCGCGCTTCGAGCAGTTGCATGATCGCCTGCGCGGCCCGCGCGGCCCCCCCGGCCCGCAGCGACTCGTGTATGGCCTGAAATCGTCCCAGCAGGTACTGCCTGCGTGCGTTGTCGTTGAGCACCTGCTCGATCGCCGGACACAGATTAGCGGGGATCACCGCCTGCTGAAA
>Ga0307372_10011576_pt1 | contig 11744 bp, 8 predicted proteins | sample OX1MG_FD_202533 | JGI IMG/M metagenome (GOLD analysis project Ga0307372, IMG submission 202533) | Soil microbial communities from Risofladan, Vaasa, Finland - OX-1 | ecosystem: Environmental > Terrestrial > Soil > Coastal area > Acid sulfate soil | place: Finland: Risofladan, Vaasa | collected...
CTCTGACAGGCGCCTTCCATGGGCGCACGCTGGCCACCCTCGCCGCCACCGGATCGGCCCGGTACAGCCAGTTCTTCCAGCCACTTCCGACCGGGTTCAAGCAGGTTCCACGCGGCGACCTCAGCGCCCTGGAGGCAGCACTCGATGATGAGGTGGCGGCGGTGCTGCTCGAGCCCATTCAGGGGGAGAGCGGGGTGTTCCCCATCCCGGACGCCGACTTGGTGGCGATCCGCGGGATGTGCGACCGCCACTCCTGCCTGCTTCTGATCGACGAGATCCAAACCGGTATGGGGCGCACCGGGCGGATGTGGGCCCACCAGTGGGCTGGCATCGTCCCCGATGTGATGACCGTGGCCAAGGGTCTGGCCGGTGGGGTGCCCATCGGTGCCATGCTGGTCGGTCCCCAAGCTGACCTGTTTGCACCCGGTGACCATGGCAGTACTTTTGGGGGCGACCCTCTGGCCTGTGCCGTCGGCGTCGCCGTATTAGACACCATCGAACGCGAGGGCTTGATCGAAAATGCGGCCAGGGTCGGCCGGCGGCTCAGGACAGGGATCTTGGAATTGGGCTCGTCGGGGATGCCCATCCTCGAGGTTCGCGGGCGTGGGCTGATGCTGGGCGTGGGGCTGCGGCTTCCGATCGCCCGTGCCGCGGCAACGGCCGCGCTCGACGCCGGCCTGCTGGTGAATCCGGTCGGGCAAAGGACACTTCGGCTGCTTCCCCCGCTCACCCTGAGCCCGGCTGAGGCCGACCTGGCGGTCGAGCGGCTGGGAGTCGCTCTGGCTGCCTGCGTCATCAAAGTACCTTCGCCGCGGCCGGGAGCGATCCGGGCCGGCAGCGAAGCGTGAGCAGTGGCGGCACGGATTCGTCACCGGTCTTGCCCCGGGGCCCCTCCCCGTCGGTAGCCACGAGAAGTGGATCACATCGTCGGTGAGTGGTACCACCCACCGACCGCCTGAAACCAGAACTTGCTGCCCCAGCTCCCCAAAAACGAATGGCATACCCAGGTGGAGTCGATGAGTTGCTGGAAACCCCCTGGCCCTGCTACCATCCGCTGCCACAACTGAATAGCAAAGGCGACGACGAGGATGAGTACGGAGACTCGGTCCCCTAAAGAGAGTGGCTGGTAGCTGGAAAGGCCGCAGGGAGCCCCTTCAGAAAAAGACCTCCGAGCCGTGGGAAGAAACCGGAGCCGACTTCGGAAGTAGAACTCACCGGGAGCCCCGCCGTCATGGGGGCAGGGTGTGATGGCACCCGCCAAGGTCGGCGTCGCGAGGTGCCGGCGAAAAGAGGTGGTACCGCGTGGCCGGAGCCTTCGGGCTCGGCCCGCCCTCTTGGTCGACTGATTCAGGTCGGCCGGAGCAGGCGTGGCCGGGCGGCCAGGAGGCGATCATGGGAACGCGGAAAACGGGGAATGGACCCCTGCGCATCCTCGACAGCACCCTGCGCGCGGGTGAGCAGGTCGGGGATGCGCACTTCACCCGGGCGGACCGAGTTCGGCTGGTGCTGGCGCTGGACGCATCCGGAATCGACGAGCAGGAACTGCCCTCGGTGGCAGTCTCCAGGAGCGCCGCAGCCTCAACGGCTGAGATCATCCGGCTCCCTCTAGCCGCTCCAAGGCTGGTCCACCTGGGCTGCCATTCGGACGACATCGAAATCGCCCAGGCCGCATCGGCGACCCCAGCACAAGCCGGGAGTTGCAGGCCCGCTCGCGACCCTACCTCGCCCGGCGGATCGGACGCCACGGCGGGGTCATTGATCTGGTCCGGGCTCACCGCAGTCTCATCGGGTTCTGTGGACCGGAGTGCGTCCCGGCCCCGGGCAGTGTCAACGCCAAGGGAGGGATCCGGAATGTCCACTGATCGCGAATTGCCGCCGGCTGGCTGTCCCGAGTGCGGCGCTGAGGTCAGCCTGCCAGCCGGCACCGTCCACGGGGAGATCCTGCCCTGCAGGAGCTGTCTGGCGGAGCTGGAGGTGCTCAGCGTCGCCCCCCCGCAGCTGGCGCTGGCCCCGGAGATAGAGGAGGACTGGGGGGAGTGAGCCCGCGCCGCATAGGCGTGGTCTGTTCCCGGGTGAGGATGGAGGAGAAGCTCCTCCTGGAAGCGTTCGCCCGCCACCCTGAAGTGGAGGTGGTCCGGGTTGACGACGACCAGTTCCAGGCTCCCCTGGCCGGGCCCGGCCAGGGGAGCGGACAAGTCGCCGCGCTGCGTCGTTGCGACGTGGTGTTGCTGCGGTGCCTGAGTTACGCGCGCCAGGTCACCCTGGCCAGGCTGCTCGAGGCCTGGGGCGTGGCCACCGTCAATCGGGCGGCAGTTCTTGAGACCTGCGGTGACAAGCTCCGAACCACGCTGGCGTTGGCGGCGGCGGGTATTCCCACCCCGCCAGCCCGGGTGGCCTTCACGGTGGAAGCGGGACTGGAGGCGGTCGAGGCCCTGGGCTATCCCTGCGTCGTCAAGCCGGTGACCGGATCCTGGGGACGGCTGATTGCCCGGCTCAACGACCGCGATTCGGCTGAAGCGGTCCTCGAGCACAAGCTGCTCTTGGGCGGAGCACTGCACAGGGTGATCTATCTCCAGGCCCACGTCGACAAGCCCGGCCGCGACCTGCGCGCCTTCGTGGTCGGGGACCGCACCGTGGCGGTCATCGGCCGCCGCTCCCCGCACTGGGTGACCAACACCGCCCGGGGCGCCGTGGCCGAGGCGGTCGAGGTCACGTCCGAGCTCGACGACCTGTGCCGACGGACCTCCGCCGCGGTTGGGGGTGGGACCTTGGCGGTGGATCTGCTCGAGGGCCGAGACGGCCTCCTGGTCAACGAGGTCAACGCGACCATGGAGTTCCGCAACAGCGTCGGGCCGACGGGGGTGGACATCCCTGGCCTCTTGGTGGCCCATGCGCTCGATCTAGCCGCCGCCTCAATATGAAAGTGAGCGTCGTCGGGGGCGCCGGGTACGTGGGCGGCGAGCTGGCGCGCCTGGTTCTGGGGCACCCTCAGCTGGAGCTGGCCCAGGTGACATCGCGATCCCACCGGGGTCGCCCAGTGGCCAGCGTCCATCCCAATCTGCGCCAGTTCACCGACCTGCGCTTCAGTGATCCCTCTGAGCTGCTCCCCAGTGAGGCACTGATGGCGGCCGGTCACCAGCCCGGTCATGGGTCCTCTCTTGCCGACCTCCGGCGGTTGGCCCCATTGGTGATCGACTGCGGGCCCCGGCTCCGCCTCCGCGACGGGGAGGTCTTCCGGGAGTGGTACCGTGCCGAACCCGAGCCGCCTGAAGTTCTGCAGTCGGCTGTCTACGGCTTGCCTGAGCTCAGCCGGGCCGCGCTGCCAGGGGCCACCCTCATCAGCGGGGTGGGTTGCTCGGCAGCCGCCACCATCCTGGCACTGCTGCCCCTGGCCCAGGCCGGCTGGCGGCTGACCGCCCCGGCCGTGATCGAGGCCCGCTTCGGCTCCTCGGCCGCCGGCGCCCGACCCGACCCATCCACTCACCACCCTGAGCGGGCTGGTGCGGTGCGGGTCTTCGCGCCGGAGGGGCACCGCCATGCAGCCGAGGTGGCCCAGGCTCTCAGCTGGCCACCCGAGCAGCTCAGCTACTCCGGCGTGGCGGTCGAGATGGTGCGCGGGATCTCGGTCTCGGTCCGCTGCTTTCTGGCCGAGCCCCTCTCCCGGCGGGCCCTGTGGGAGGCCTTCCGCACCACCTACGCCGAAGAGCCCTTCGTCCGGGTGGTGGCCCAGCGCTCCGGACTTCATCGCCTTCCCGATCCCCGCTGGCTGGCGGGCACCAACCTCTGCGACGTCGGCTTCGCCCTGGACCGCTCGGGGCAGCGGCTGAGCCTCTTCGCCGCCCTCGATAACCTCGGTAAGGGGGCTGCCGGCAACGCCATTCAGGCCCTCAACTGCGCCTTGGGCATGGAAGAGCGCTTAGGGCTTGCCTTCACCGGGCTGCACCCGTTGTGAGGGCAATCCGCCGGCCGAGTGGAGCCACGCCATGCTGGTGGTGAAGGTGGGCGGGGGCGTTGCCATCGACTGGGAGGCGGTCTGCACCGACCTGGCTCTGCGATGGAAGCGAGAGCCGATTGTGGTCGTTCATGGCGCCTCGAAGGAGCTGGACCGGGTGTCGTCCCTCCTCGGCCATCCACCGGTGACCGTAAAGTCCGCGTCCGGGATCCAGAGCCGGTACACAGACGACGCCACCATGGAGATCTTCACCATGGTTTACGCGGGCAGCGCCAACGTGGCCGTCGTCGAGCGCTTGCAGCGGTGCGGCGTGGCGGCGGTGGGACTCAGCGGCGTCGACGGCGGGCTGCTGCGTGGGTCCGAAAAGGGGACGCTGCGGACCCGCGCAGACGACGGCCGCGAGCGGGTGCTCCGGGGCGACCGCACCGGCCGGGTGACCACCGTGAATGCGGGCCTCCTACGGCTGCTTTTGGAGGCCGGGTATCTGCCCGTGATCTGCCCTCCCGCTCTCTCCGAGCGCGGCCGAGCAATGAACGTAGACGGGGACAGAGCCGCTGCCCGGGTGGCCTGCGCCTTGGGCGCCGACACCCTGGTCCTTCTCAGCGACGTACCAGGGCTGCTGCTAGACCCTGACGATCCAACCTCCCTGGTTGCGGATGTCCGCCGCCACGAGGTCGGGCGGGCCATGGAAATCGCCCGCGGCCGGATGCGGCTCAAGGTTCTGGCGGCCAAGGAGGCCCTGCTGGGCGGGGTGGGTCGGGTGGTGCTCGCCGACGGGCGGGTCTCCAGTCCGGTGGCGAGGGCATGCCAGGGGCAGGGCACGGTCTTTCGCCGGCGCGGGGTGGCGAGGGCGAGGGAGTGACCCAGGCCCAAGACCAGCCGGGGATTATCGCCCGCACCGGGAACGCGGGCCAGAACGCGCCCGCCACCGCCGCGGAGCTGTCCTTACTCGAAGGCCTGGTGGCGATTCCCAGCGTCACCGGAGGGGAGGGCGAGGCCGCCGCCTGGCTGGTGGACTGGATGCGGGACCACGAGATCAGCACCGGCCAAGATGAAGTCGGCAACGTGGTCGGAACCGTTCAGCCTGGGGAGCGGACCGGTGCGGCCGGGCCTATCTACCTACTCGGCCACATCGATACGGTGGCCGGCTTTTGGCCACCGGCACTGACTGCCGGGAGACTCTCTGGCAGAGGTAGCTCGGACGCCAAGGGCCCGCTGGCGGCGTTCGTGGCGGCCGCGGTCCGAGCCCGAGCCAGCGGCCGGCTCCGGCGCCCCGTCCGCATCCTGGCTGCGGTGGAGGAGGAGGGATCGTCACGAGGAGCCAGCCATCTGGCCGCGACCCTGCCGCCGCCCTCGTTCCTGGTGGTGGGCGAGCCCTCCAGGTCGGATCGGGTGGTGCTCGGCTACCAGGGGCGACTGCGCTGCCAACTTGAGCTGAGCTGCCCGGTGGGCCACAGCTCCAGACCCGACCCGACCGCCGCCGAGCTTGGGTTGGAGCGCTGGCTAATGCTACGGGCAATGGTGGCCGATCTAAACCAGGGCGCCTTGGGGTTCGACGCCCTTCACCTTCACTTGCTGGCGGTCGAGAGTGCCGGTGATGGGCTGACGGACCGGGTACGGCTGCGCCTCGGGTTCCGCCTACCACCGCGTCTGTCTGGGCTGGACCTGATCGACCGCTTGCGCCAGCTCGACCCGAAGGCTCACTTGGAGATAGAAGGCAGTGAGCCCGCCGTGACGGTGCCTCGGAGCGGCCCCTTGCCGACTGCCTTCTCCCGGGCGATTCGGGCCGCCGGGATGCGGCCCGGCTGGCAGCGGCGGATGGCTACCTCCGACCTCAACTTGGTGCTTCCGGTTTGGAAGTGCCCCGCCGTCGTATACGGGCCCGGCGACGCTGAACTCGACCACTCTCCGCTCGAGTCGATCAGCCTTGGTGACTACGGCCGGGCGATCGAGGTCCTGACCAAAGTCCTGACCGAGCTGTGAAGTTGTCCTTCGGGCTTGGCGACTCCCGGCAGTTAGTGGTCCTGGTCGGAGACGGGATCGAGGCTGCCGCTCTGCCGCTGAGGCCAGCCTAGGGGCCGGAATCCTCACCCCCAACCTAGGCGACGGAAAGAGACAAGGAAGCGATCCCTGGGCCGTCCTCCTGGTCGTACAGTTAAATTCCGATCTGGGCCATCCAGTCGTCAGCGCACAGGTGTGATGCGGGCATCTCGTCGACGAGCCGCTTAGCAAGTGGTCCGACCGGTACGTAACTGGAGGCCGACTTTGGATCCGATCTTGGTGATTGACGGTCACAACGACCTGCCGTGGGCCCATCGGACGGCCGCTAACTACGATCTCCGGGCCCTGAACCTGGCCAATGCCCAGCCCAGCTTGAGCACCGACCTTCCTCGACTTCGCCAGGGCGGGGTGGGCGGACAGTTCTGGTCGGTGTACGTGCCCACCGAGCTGCAGGGCAACGACGCGGTCCGGGCCACCTTGGAACAGATCGAATTCGTTCACCGGTTAGTTGAGACCTATCCTGACACTCTGGAACTGACCAGCACCGCGGCCGACGCCGAGGCCGCCATGGCCCGGGGCAGGATCGCCTGCTTCCTCGGCGCTGAGGGTGGCCACTCGATCGCCGAATCCCTACCGGTGTTGCAGGTCTTCTACCGGCTCGGCGTCAGGTACCTCACCTTGACCCACAACCGCAACGTTTCCTGGGCCGATTCCTGCACCGATGAACCGACCCTCAAGGGCTTGTCCCCCTTCGGCGAGACCGTGGTCCAGGAGATGAACCGCTTGGGGATGTTGGTGGATCTGAGTCATGTCTCCGCCGAAACCGCTCGAGCGGCGCTGCGGGTGAGCCAGGCGCCCGTCATCTTCAGTCACTCCTCTTGCCGGGCGCTCTGCGATCACCCTCGCGACGCGCCCGACGACGTCCTCTCTGCACTTGGTGAGAACGGCGGGGTGGTGATGATCACCTTTGTGCCGGCTTTCGTGTCACCGGACTGTGCCGAGTGGCAGATGGAACTGAGGGCCGAGCTGAAGCAGCGTCAGCTTGACCCCGACGGCGCCGGGCCGGAGCCGCCCTTCGTGAAGGAGTGGGAGAAGACCCACCCCCGCCCGCGGGCAACGGTCGGCCAGGTCGCTGACCACGTGGAGCACGCCCGGGAAGTGGCCGGGTCTGAGCACATCGGGCTGGGCGGCGACTTTGACGGCAGCCCCGACTACCCGATTGGACTGGAGGACGTCTCCTGCTATCCCAACTTGATGGGGGTACTGGCGGAGAGGGGATGGTCGCGGCCTGAGCTTCAGCGGCTGGGGTCGGTCAACCTCCTGGAGGCGATGCGCGGCGCCGAGCGGGTGGCCAGCCAACTGGGCCGGGGGGGACTCGACCCGGCGGCCGACTGAGCCAGGCCGTCGGTCTTCTCCTCCCGCCCACTGGGCCAGGAACTGGCGGCGGTCCCACCCATGCCGGTAGAGCTGGCGGATGGCCTGGGGCCGGTCCAGGTCGTTGCAGACCCGGATCTAGACGAGAGGGCCGGCGGAACTCGCCGTTTGCCCTGGGCCGCAGACGCCTATTCGTACCAATTCGGAGACTTGCGAACGGTGGTCCACTGGGCGGCGTCGTGTCCGTAAAGGACAGTCGCCTTGAGGTCGCGTCCGCGGTCGAGGAGGCCCAGAGCGCTTTGACGCGCCTGTTGCGGATCGGCGTGGCCTCCCCAGGTGTCGTAGCGCACGTTGTCCTCTTCGTAGATGGCGTCGCCGCACAAGATCATGTTCTGGCCACTGTCGAGTCTGACCGTCACCGACTGATGGCCGGGCGCGTGGCCCGGGGTCGGAAATACCGACACTCCGTCCCCCAGCTCGGTCTCGCCGTCCAGGAGACTGTAGTTCAACCCATCGATGCGCCAGTACTGGTTGGGAAAGGAGGGGTTGTCGAGGGCAGCCTCATAGTGGGACCGCTGAACGTGGAAGGTGGCGTTGGGAAAGGCGTCGTTGTTCCCGGCATGGTCGAAATGCAGGTGCGTATTGATCACATCGGTTATGTCGGCGCCGCGCAATCCCAGCACAGCCAGGCGGTAGTCGACGGTGTCCTCGGTCCTCATCGCTGGCCGCAGGATGGCGGCGAGCGGGGTTCCTCCGAAGGTCCGGTCCGGGTCCTCGATGTGGCTGCGGTGGATACCGGTATCGATGAGAAATCGCCGGCCAGCGTCGGTCGTCACCAGGTATCCGATGATGGGAATGTGGATCCGGACCCCATCACCGGCCCCCGGCGACAACACGCGCCCCTTGTCGCAGCAGGCCTCGCCGAGGCCGAGCGGGTAGAGCCGCTTCATTTAGGTCCCCCCGATTAGGTCGCACTTCGCATTGCCGCATCGTAGTGACTGGTTCGCCGGCCGGAGAGCCAAGCCAGGCGCGGAACTCCGGAGCGGGGACGGTGATCGGAGCCATCCCAGCCCTGGTCCCGGCGGGGAGGTCGGCTGGCCATCCTGCCCTCGACCCGACCGATGCAGGGCCCCGGGAGAACTGGGTGGGCGGGGCTGATCAGGGCGCGTGGATGGCCAGCTCAGTGTGGCGAGCCAGGACATCGAAGTCGGAGTCGAGATGGAGAAGAGGCAACTCCTCCCTGATCGCCACCGCCGATATAGCAGCGCCGCCGGTTCGAAGTCCGCCGCCGCGCAGTGACGCATGTGAGCGCCTCCCAGAAGCGCGCGCAGCTGCTGGAGATGGCGCCGGTCACGTGCCCCGGCCAGCACCTCCATCAGGACCGGGTCAGTGATGGAGATCTCGGACTCAAGCAGCCGATCGACCTCGTCGCAGGCGGGGGAGCCGGTGCCCCGGAGAAATTCGATCCAGGCCGAACTGTCGATCAGGATCATGACGGCCCGGATCGGGACTCCCGCATGCCCGCCAGATCACCCTCCCATCCCGAGCCCTTCAGCTGGCGCGCCTTCTCGACGCTGGTCTCGGCCGCCAGTTGGCGGAGGGCAAAGTTGACCGCCACACGCTTGCTAGACAACTCGAACCGGCGCATGACCAGCGCGCACGACTGCTCATCTAGGTCGATGTTGGTCCGAGCCATACACATAAGATGCACCAACCGTTTTCGCTCCGCACCGGGAGCGCTGCCCGGCGGCTGGCAGCCGCCGGCCGGGACCTCAATCGGCCCCCGCCATCGCTCAGCCTGGAAGCTGAAGTACGCGAGTCGCTCAAGGCGCGCGTTGAGGCTTACCCATACCCCCGGAGCGCCCGCTGCAGGATGCCGCCCTTGGTTGGCCGACTGGACCTGCGACCATGTCCAGGTCCGGTGTTTGGTGGTCCTCCGCGACTCATCGAGAAGGGCGCCAATTGGAGGGAGCGAACTTGCGGTCGATCGGGGCGGCCTTTGCGGGTATCTGCCCACCGTGAGCGGGCCCGCCGCCGCCCGATGGGCGGGTGCGCTGGAGAGCTGGGCCATTCCGGAGCGGATCCTGGCCCAGGCCCCCGAGCCGCCCTGGGTGCTCCCACCTGAGCTGTTCCAGGTCGACGCCTCGGCGCTCACCGAGGACACCCCCTCCCGGCGGGCGGCCCGGTCCGGCCTGGGCCAGGGCGGTACCGTGCTCGATGTGGGCTGCGGCGGCGGCGCAGCCAGCCTGCCCCTGGCAGCCCTGGCGACGCGCATCACCGGCGTGGACCAGAGCCCGGCGATGCTGGCCAGCTTCGCCGCGGCCAGCCGGGCCTCGAATGTCGGCCACCTCGAGGTGGAGGGCAGCTGGCCAGATGTCGCGGACAAGGTGGAACCGGCCGACCTGGTGGTGTGCCACCACGTGGTCTACAACGTCGCTCAGATCAGGCCCTTCCTGGCGGCGCTCACCCAGCATGCCCGCCGGCTGGTGGTGATCGAGCTCACCGATAGCCACCCCACCTCCCCTTTCAATTCACTCTGGGAGCGGTTCTGGAGCCTTAGCAGGCCCCAGCAGCCGTCCGCCCGACTCTTCTTAGAGGTGGTCGGGGAGCTGGGCTACGACCCGGTCGCCGAGTCCTGGGTCAGGCGGCCCCAGGCGCCCAAGGTGGCCCGTGCCGACTACGTCGCCTTCGCCAGACGGCGGCTTTGCCTGCCCGTCCAAAGGGACCCCGAGGTCGACGCGGCGCTAGGGGACAGCTGGCCGCTGGTCGTTCCCAAGATCATGACCGTGGCCTGGGCTCCCCCCCAGTAGACGCACCTCACGGTCGCCACCCGGCTGCGGGCATTCCGCCGGGACTGGCTAGAAGAGTCCCACCAGAGCTCGGCAAGGGCTCGGAGAGGGACTCTGCCAACTGGTCCCGGGAACCAAACGCCAGGTCCCTGCGTCTTCTATTCCGACATGGAACACAACCCGTGACCGAGCGTCCCATCGAGCGGAAGGAGTCCAGGGCCACTCTGCGGTCCAGGACCCTGGGCCGGCTTCTGCCCTGCGCCGTCGCCGGAGCTGGCGTGCTCTTCGTCTCCGCTATCTGGGGGAGCGTCCTTGCCCTGGCGGCGACCTCAAGCGGCTACCAGGTCCTGGTTGCGGACGGCCCCTCGGGCACGGTATTCGTGACCAACCCCGGCGCCACCGGCGCCACCGCGATCCCGGCGCCGGTCGGGGGCGGCATCGAGAGCCTGGCCATCAGCCCTGACGGGTCGCGCGTTTACGTCGCCTTCAAGGATGGCATGCTCGGCACCATCGACACCGCGTCTGACAGCTACCTTGGGGTGCCCGTCGAGCTCGGTGCCTCTAGCGCGCCCTCGGCGATCGTGGTCACCCCCAATGGCAAGGACCTCTATGTTGCCGAGTCCGCTCTGGGTCAGGTGGTCGAGGTGAATGCACTGACCGGCTCATTGGTCGGAGCGCCGATCGAGACCGGCCCTGTTCTCAATCTGGCCATAAGCCCCGACGGAGCCTCGCTCTTCGTCGACGGTGGGAGCCAGAGCTCAGCTGTGACCGTTGTCGCAACCGCCACCAACACCTTGACCGGGACCTCCATCCCGAGCACCGCACCCGGGGCCCTGCTGCTGTCAGCCAAGGGGACCGAACTCTACGTATTGACCGGCACTCCATCTACGCCGGCGCTGTTAGTGATCGACCCGGCCACGGACGCCGTCCTGGGTGCTCCAATCGCCCTCCCCGCGACCAGCCAGCCCGAGGGTCTGGCGCTGAGCACAGATGGCACAGAGCTTTACGTGACCGATGGCAGGGGCCAGCAGGTGGTCAGCGTCGCCACCTCGACTGGCACGCTCAACTCCTCCGCTGACGCCCTGCCGGCCGGGTTCGCGCCCCGCGACATCGCGGTAACTCCCGACGGCGCTACCGTCTATGTCGATGGCACGACCGCAGCCGGGACGGCCGCGCTGGTGGCGGTCGACCTCGCCACCGGAGGCGACGGGACTCCGATCCCGCTGACCCCGGGCACGCAGCCAGCCGGTCTGCTCATCGCGCCGGCCTCCCCCGCGCCGCCTCCCACGCCCACTCCCACTCCCACTCCCACTCCCTCGTGCGCGCCGACCGGGATTGGGCCGACCATCGGTCCGGTGCAGGGGGGGGCTATCCAGGTCGCTCCCGGCTCCAGCCCGACCACCGGAGTCAGCTCTGGCGCCAGCGCGCCCGGCCCGGTACCTTCGACCAGCCCGTCAACTATCGCCACCCCTCCGCCTGAGTCGACCGCCTCCCCCTCTCCGACCGGCTCAACCGGCTCCAGCCCGGACCCGATCCTGTGCTGCTCCAGCCAGCCCGCCGCCCCCCAGTCCACCAGCCCTACCTCCGGGCCGACGTCCACGATAATTCCACTGGATCCAACCGTCCCA
>Ga0307372_10011580_pt1 | contig 11741 bp, 9 predicted proteins | sample OX1MG_FD_202533 | JGI IMG/M metagenome (GOLD analysis project Ga0307372, IMG submission 202533) | Soil microbial communities from Risofladan, Vaasa, Finland - OX-1 | ecosystem: Environmental > Terrestrial > Soil > Coastal area > Acid sulfate soil | place: Finland: Risofladan, Vaasa | collected...
TTCCATTACCGGCATCCAATGACGGGCGACGAGCTGATTAGTTTTGGAGGTCGCGTCACTGCCTGATCGTCCGAGTTCATACGCGGGGCCTACTATGGAAGACGAAGACAAATTGACGTTGCTTGTGCTCAACAAAATGCAGGGAACTCTGAGCGCACGACTAAAACGCGAATATCAGGTCGAACGCATGAGGAATGGCAATCCTGAAATTGTAAATGTGGAAATTTTTGATAAGGGCGAAGATGCCAATCCAGAAGAGAGATTCTATTGCGTCGCGATTGTCGGTCGACCTAGGGCAAAGAGCAATTCGTGCCCCGAGATTCGATCGGCGATAGCCTTGGCCTTTCTCGGGCTAGATAATCAGGCGCGATAGATTCGCAGCCTCGCGAGATTGACGGCGAGGGAATGTGATGAGCCCTGGCTTAGCTCGGCAGAGCAGAATTCTTGGGGGCCTTTGGGGGGTCGCAGTTGGCGACGCGCTCGGTGTCCCGGTTGAGTTTTGCAGCCGGGAGAGCCTGGATCGCAACCCAATCACAGATTTACGCGGCTATGGCACGCACAATCAGCCACCGGGCACTTGGTCGGACGACACTTCGCTGACGCTGTGTACCCTCGACACTCTTTTGCATGCCGGCGAAGACTACCCAGCTCTCGGCCAATCGTTCGTGCAATGGCTTGAGGCGGCTGTTTGGACCCCTCGCGGAAGGGTTTTCGACGTAGGGAATACTACCGCCACCGCGATCCGGCGCCTCGCTCGCGGTGTTCCGCCGCTTGAGGCTGGCCGCGATGACGAGCCTTCCAACGGCAACGGCTCGCTAATGCGCATTTTGCCGGTGGCGTTCTGGTTTGCCGGGCGGCGAACGGCCGACGCCATCGAGGCGGCGCATCGGTTTTCTGCACTGACCCACCGCCACGCCCGCTCGCAACTCGGCTGCGCTATCTTCTGCCTAATCGCTCAACGTCTACTTGGTGGAGTCGATGCTGCTTCAGCCATCGACAAGGCGTGGCACGACGCAAGCGCACACTATGGCACAGCTCCGTTCGCGTCAGAATTACTCGCGTACTCTCGAATTGTGCCGGCGGGCAATCTTAAGAAGCTCAAATTGCGCGAGATAAGGGGGTCCGGATACGTAGTCCATGCACTAGAGGCGAGCCTTTGGTGCCTACTGAATTCCAAGAGTTTCGATGAGGCCGTGCTAAGAGCGGTTAATCTCGGCGACGATACAGACACGACGGGCGCAATAACCGGCGCACTCGCCGGCATCCGATACGGCCTGGAAGCAATACCCGAGGATTGGCGAGCCAAGCTCGCGAGATTCAACGATCTCGACACTCTCTTCAATGCGTTTGTCGCTCGCGTGAGAAGGTTCGCATGACGACTGTGCGATGCCGCTCCTGTTATCGAACTCTCGGTGCATGGCGGGAATGCAGTGCCACAAGCGGAGCGGTTGCCATAATTTGCCTAACCTATACTTAGGAGGCTTGCACCGTGGATATTGAAGACGAACAGGCGCTGGATGTTCTCCGGTTGCAAATGTCGGGTGTTTTGCAGGTTCAACTGAAAAAAGAGTATCTCGTACAGCGCAAGTTAGAGAACGATGACGTTCAGAAGGTGACCGTCGAGATATTGGACGCCGGTCCTAATGTTGATCCGCAACGAAGATTCAAATGCATTGCAAGAGCGGCCGACGGCAGAACCGCAGCCGGCAACTCTGCGAAAACAATCGAGACTGCCTTAGCCTTGGTGCATTGGCGGGACCTCGGCTGAAATGAGCGGGTGGCTCGGGGCGCCGTCCAAGCGTTCCGGGCGGCAGTGAAGCCAAAAGGAAAAACAGCGAGCCAAGTGCTCAGTCGTGCGAGACGAATGGCATCACCAGTTCCGGCGAAAGTTACAATGCGAATCTGACTGGCGCTTGTCATGCGGTGGTTGGCCCTGCCAGGACGAACCGTTATCATGCCGCATTTAGGGAGTGTGGTTCCGAATGAGGCCAACATGGATCTGCGCTTTATTCTTTACTTTGCTCGCCCAATGCAGCAGCGCAACGCCCGAAACGGTGGCGCAAGAGCAAGCGTCTGAGTTCGAGCAAAACCAGCAAATAATTGCCGAGCAACAGAGCGAAATCGAAACGGAACAGATTAAAGCGGAATTCTGGACCGATAGTCCGCTCACAAAGTCCCAATACGAAGAGGACGAGAAGCTAATTAAGCAAATTACGGCCCGGCAGTGGGATGCGATCAGAAGTCTGAACGTTGGCCTCGCACCCTCGAAGGAGGACGACGTTCAATTAAAAATGCTAACGCGCTTGCAGATTCGTGCCATCCTAGAAACGGCAGCGTGGCTCAAGTGGAAGGATCATTGGGAAGCACAGAAGAAAGTCGAGATTCAGGCCGATTACGACAACCAGCAGGAGCAGCAGTTCGAACAGCAAGACTTGGATCTTCGCCGATATGAGGCCATAGAAGCAGCGCGACCTCGGAGGACGGATTGTTATAACACGCTATTCGGCGGTGTTTCTTGCACGCAAAATTAAGAGCATTGGCGTCAGCCCAAAGCAGGTGAAGGATACGGACAGTTTCTAGACGTGGCGATCGGACGCGCTCGCGTCCATTGTCCGGCACTTCAAGGCGCTGCTTAAGCGCGCGAAGCTGTCTCCGAGCCGGGTTCACGATCTCCGCCACACGGCGGCGTCGCTGTTGCTTGCGCAGGGCATCCATCCGCGAGTCGTGATGGAGATTCTCGGGCACAGTCGAATCAGCCTGACAATGGACACGTACAGCCACGTGATGCCCAGCGTGATGAACGAGGCGGCCGCGAAGATGGACGCAATTCTTGGCGGTTAAACTCCTATGCAGCCCAGCCAAGAAACAGGCTGAAAGTGAAGGTTCCCGCGACGAACAGCGCTCGCATGAGCCACTGATTGACCTTTTCGACGAGCGTCTCTCCGCTGAAGGTTTGTATCTCCCAACCTCGAACGGCAAGGGTCGCCACGAGCACAACACCCGCACTCGCCGCTTGGACGACCGTCGCGGTAGACGTGCTCGCTGCCCCGACTGCGCACCGAAGGCCCAAACCACTCAGATAGCCGGCCAGTAAAGCTCCAAGGGTCATAATACCGCTCAACCAAAAGGCTCTCCTCACGATTTTCGCTTTACGGATTCGGGCCAGAAGCGGATCGTCGTCACTTTCAACGGACGGTAGGTTCTTGTCGTAGTCCAGGGCAAGGCACGCGAACCTACGCGGCGAAATCAGACACGCAACAATCGCACGAACAGCAAAATAGAATCGGCTCATTGGTCAGGTTGGTCAGGTAAATATATAAGACCCTCATAGGTTTGCACCATAAGGGACAAGCGCCGACCCTCCCTGGCCTTCCTTCGCGCTGTACCGTCCTCAGACCACGATTACGCCCGCCTTCAGGTGAGAGCTTGAGCCTGATTTCAAACCCATTGGTTGTATAGTTGGTTGTATTTTGCCTGAAACGCTGTCTCAAAGCCGGAAAAACTCAATGGGCGGTGCTGGGATCGAACCAGCGACCCCCGGCTTGTAAGGCCGATGCTCTACCGCTGAGCTAACCGCCCGAATCTTCGCTAAGCGAAGGTGAGTGGGTCTGGCGTAAGCGGCGCCGCGCGGACGCCCGATCTGGTGGTGCCGCGCGCCGGCGCGAGGCGCGGAATCAGTTCGTGGACGTGGCCGGCTCGCTCGCTCCCGGAATATCGTTGAGCGAATCCTTGAGCTGCTTGCCCGGCTTGAACTTGGCCGATCGGCTGGCTGAAATCTGGATCGATTCGCCGGTTTTGGGGTTGCGCCCGGTGCGCGCCTGGCGGGTCGAGACCGAGAACGTGCCGAAGCCCGAAATGTTGACGCGCTCGCCCTGCTTGAGCGCGCTGATCACGTCGTCGAGCATGACGTTGATCGCCTTTTCGGCCTCACCCTTGTTCATCGCCAGTTTGTTAGCCAAACCCTCTATAAGATCGGCTTTGGTCATGTCATAGCTCCACGCCCGTGCGTTTGCCACAGTTAATAGTGTCCCCGGCGGGCCGTCAAGCTAATACGGCTCGCCGGGGAAGGTGTGAAAGTGCTTTTCGCGCGGTCAGGAAAGGTTCGGGGCGACCGTCGAATCGTCGTCGTCGTCTTCGTCGGCCAACGGATCCTTGTCTTCCGCCTCCGGCGTCATCACCAGCGCGGCGTCATCAGTGGTCTGCTTGAAGAACCCATCCGGATCGTCAAGCACCAGCGCGTTGCGCAGCACGTTGTCCATGTGCTCGACCTTGATCAGGGTGATCGCCTTGAGCACCTGCTGCGGAATCTCCTCGATATCCTTTTCGTTTTCCTTGGGGATCAGGATCACCTTGATGCCCGCGCGATGAGCTGCGAGCACCTTCTCCTTGAGCCCGCCGATCGGCAGCACGCGCCCGCGCAAGGTGATCTCGCCGGTCATCGCGAGGTCGTTGCGCACTGGCACCCGGCGCAGCGCCGAGACCAGCGCGGTGGCCAGCGTGATTCCCGCCGACGGTCCGTCCTTGGGTACCGCGCCCTCGGGAATATGGATGTGGATGTCGATTTTGTGGAAGTTCGGCGACAGGCCCAGCGCCTCGGCCCGCGCGCGCACGTAGCTGAGCGCGGCCTGCGCACTTTCCTGCATCACGTCGCCCAGCTGCCCAGTGATGGTCAACTTGCCGCGCCCCCGCACAATCGTCACCTCGACGCTCAGGATCTCGCCGCCCATTTCGGTCCAGGCGAGCCCGGTGGCGACGCCGATTTGCGGCATCGTCTCGGCCAAGCCGTAGCGGAATTTGGGCGGACCCAGGTACTTGGCCAGGCTCGAGGCCGAGACTTTGACGTGCGCGTTGCGATCGGTCTTGACCACCTCCACCGCGATCTTGCGGCAGACCGCGGCGACTTCACGCTCGAGATTGCGCACGCCGGCTTCGCGCGTGTAGTGGCGGATGATGCCCAGGATGGCCTTGTCGGAGAACTCGATGTTCTCTTCCCTGAGGCCGTTGGACTCGCGCAGCTTGTGCATCAGGTACTTCTTCGCAATCTGGAGCTTCTCGGCCTCGGTGTAGCCGGGCAGGCGGATGATCTCCATCCGATCTTGCAGCGGCCGCGGAATCCGATCGAGCGTGTTGGCCGTGGTGATGAACAGCACCTTCGAGAGGTCGTAGTCGCAGTCCAGGTAATGATCGTTGAAGGTGTTGTTCTGCTCCGGATCGAGCACTTCGAGCAGCGCCGACGACGGATCGCCGCGGAAGTCGGTCGACATCTTGTCGACCTCGTCGAGCAGTAGCACGGGATTGCCCGACGCGGCCTTGCGCATGCTCTGGATTACCTTGCCGGGCAGAGCGCCGATGTAGGTCCGGCGATGGCCGCGGATTTCCGCTTCGTCGCGCACGCCGCCCAGCGACACGCGCACGAACTTGCGGCCAGTCGCCCGGGCCACCGACTTGCCGAGCGAGGTCTTGCCCACGCCCGGAGGTCCGACGAGGCACATGATCGGGCCCTTTAGCTGGCCGACCAGGGTCTGCACCGCGAGATACTCGAGTATCCGCTGTTTGACCTTTTCCAGCCCGTAATGGTCTTCCTCAAGGATGCGTTCGGCTTCCTTGATGTCGAGCTTGTCCTCGGTGTACTCGAACCAGGGCAGGGCGAGGAACCAGTCGAGATAGTTGCGCACGACGGTCGCCTCGGCCGACATCGGCGACATCATCTTGAGCTTCTTGATCTCGCGCTCGCACTTCTCGCGGGCCTCGGCCGGCATCTTCTTCTGCCGCAGCTTCTCTTCCAATTCCTGGATCTCGTTTTTGAATTCGTCCTTCTCGCCGAGCTCCTTCTGAATCGCGCGCATCTGCTCGTTGAGGTAGTACTCCTTCTGGGTCTTCTCCATCTGCTTCTTGACCCGGGAGCGGATGCGTTTTTCGACTTCGAGGATTTCCAGCTCCGAGCGCATGTAGCCTAGAATGCGCTCGAGCCGCTCGGCCGGATTGGTGCATTCGAGCAGCGATTGCTTGTCTTCAAGCTTGATCCCGAGATGGCCGACGAGCTTGTCGGCGAGATAGGCGGGGTCGTCGACCGCGGCGATCGAGGTGACCATTTCGGGCGGAATTTTTTTGTTCAGGCGGACGTAGTTGTCGAACGTCGTATTGACCGATCGCATCAGCGCTTCCACCTCGGTGGTGCGCTCGCAGACCTCTTCGATCTCTTCGACCTCGACCTTGAAGAACTCTTCTTCGCCGACGTAGCGCAGTACGCGCGCGCGCTTTTTGCCCTCGAGCAGCGCCTTGACCGTGCCGTCGGGCAGGCGCAGCAACTGGACCACCACGCCGAGCGTGCCGACGGCGTAGATGTCGTTGGGTCCGGGTTCGGAGACGCGAGCGTCTTTCTGGGCGGCGAGGAGGATCGGACGCTTGCTGGCTTCGGCCGCTTCCAGAGCCTTGATCGACTTCTGGCGACCGACGAAGATCGGATAGACTTCGTGCGGAAAGACTATCAGTTCGCGCAGCGGTAGCAGCGGAACCTGTTCGTTGGCGGAGCTATCGCGATTGTCTTTCTTATCATTGCGGAAAAGCATTTCCGTGAATTTCAATCTCCTCGCTAAGCGGTTTCGGCGGTCTTCTGATAGACCAGCAGGGGCTGCTCTTTCTGAGTCACAACCTCCTCGGAAATCATTACCTCCTTGATATTGGGCTGCGACGGAATCTCGTACATCAGGTCCACCATGATGCTCTCCATGATGGCGCGCAGTCCACGGGCTCCGGACTTGCGCTTGAGCGCCTCGCGCGCGATCGCGCGCAGCGCGCCCTGGGCGAACTTCAGATGCACGTTCTCCATGTCGAAGAGCTTCTGGTACTGGCGCACCAGCGCGTTCTTGGGCTCCGTCAGGATCCGCACGAGGGCGTCCTCGTCGAGCTCGCCCAGTGTCGCGATGACCGGCAGGCGGCCAACGAATTCCGGGATCAGCCCGAACTTCAGCAGGTCTTCGGGCTGCACGGCGTACAGCAACTCCGAGACTGTGCGCGGATCGCGATGGGTCAGGTCGGCCCGAAAGCCCATCGTCTTGCCCGAGATGCGCCGGCGGATGATGTCATCGAGGCCGACAAACGCGCCGCCGCAGATGAACAGGATGTTGGTCGTGTCGACCTGCAGGAACTCCTGCTGCGGATGCTTGCGGCCGCCCTTGGGCGGCACGCTGGCCATCGTCCCTTCGATAATCTTGAGCAGCGCCTGCTGCACGCCTTCGCCCGAGACGTCGCGCGTGATCGACGGGTTGTCGCCCTTGCGCGCGATCTTGTCGATCTCGTCGATATAGACGATGCCGCGCTGGCAGCGCTCGATATCGTAGTCGGCGTTCTGCAGCAGCGACAGAATAATGTTCTCGACGTCCTCGCCCACGTAGCCCGCTTCGGTCAGCGAGGTCGCGTCGGCGATCGTGAACGGCACCTGCAGGAAGCGCGCGAGGGTCTGGGCAAGCAGCGTCTTGCCGACGCCGGTCGGTCCGATCAGCAGGATGTTGGATTTTTGCAGCTCGACGTCGCCGGTCACCATCTGCGAGTCGATACGCTTGTAATGGTTGTGGACCGCGACCGAGAGAATCTTTTTCGCCCGCTCCTGGCCGATCACGTACTGATCGAGCACGCGCTTAATCTCGGCCGGCTTGGGCACCGCGGAGGTCTGGCTGAACGCCTCCTCGTTGTCGGCCTCCTCGGCAATTATGTCGTTACACAGGTCGATGCATTCGTCGCAAATATAGACCGTTGGACCAGCGATCAGTTTGCGTACTTCATCCTGGCTCTTGCCACAAAACGAGCAGACCAGGCTGCCCGAACGGTCGTCATGCTTGGCCATACTGTCTCCCGCGCTTCACTTGGACATCCGCCGGCTCACGATCACCTCGTCAATCAAGCCGTATTCAACCGCCTGTTCCGGACTCAGGAACATATCGCGATCGGTGTCCTTCTCGATCTTCTTAAGCTGCTGTCCGGTATGGCGCACGATGATGCCGTTGATCTCTTCCCGGATGCGCAAAATCTCGCGCGCCTGTATTTCGATGTCGCTGGCCTGACCCTGCGCGCCACCGAGCGGCTGATGAATCATTATACGCGAATGCGGCAGCGCATACCGCCGCCCTTTTTGACCCGCCAGCAGCAACAGCGCGCCCATGCTCGCCGCCTGCCCCAGGCACAACGTCGAGACCGGCGGCTTGATGAACTGCATCGTGTCGTAGATCGCGAGTCCGGCGGTCACCGAACCGCCCGGCGAATTGATATAGAAATTGATCTCTTTCTCGGGATCTTCGGATTCGAGAAAGAGCATCTGCGCCGTCACCAGGTTGGCAACGTCGTCATTGATTGGATAGCCGAGAAAAATTATCCGGTCTTTGAGTAGGCGCGAAAAGATGTCGTAGGCGCGTTCGCCGCGACCCGTCTGCTCGACCACCATCGGAACAAGACTGCTCATAGATCCCCGTGATCCCCGACGCAAGCCGCGCAGCGCGGCGGGTGAGTCCCGCCTCGCATTAAAATTCTAACCGGTTTGCAAAATACGGGCAACCTGAATGCGACGATAGTTGGCCGGCCGCCGCGTCGTTTATTCTCCGCCCGCGGACGCAAATCTCCTCGCCTGCGAGTCGCGTCAGCTAATATAACCATTGGGCGGGCGATGCCGCGCGCAATTTGCCGCCGCGGCGCCGCTGCGCGATATGCAATCGCTTGCCTCAGGCGTCCACCGGTGGCGTGCCCGAGTCCGACGGATCGCCCGACTCCGCCGGAACAATCACCGGCGCGTTGGCCGCGTCGCCCTGCGCGCGCGTCAGCAACTGGTCGAGGGTCTTTTCGCGCGTCATCACCTGCTTGAGGCCGGCGCGATTTTCCTCGTGCGAGTAATGCTCGGCCATGCGATCGCGCGCGCGTCCGCTATAGGTGACGATCTGCGCGATGCGGTCGGCGACCTCGTCGTCAGTGGTCGCGAGGTTTTCCTGTGCCGCGATCGCGTCGACGATCAGTGCGCTGCGCGCGCGCTGCTCGGCGCGCTTGCGGAGGTCGTCGGCGTTTTCGCGCGCTTTGGCGATTGCCTCGTCGTGGGACATCCCGGAGGACTCGAAGGCCGAGGCGATTTCGTGCTCGACGTTGCGAATCTCGCGCGCCACCAGCGATTCCGGCAGCTCGACCGGATTGCGCTCGACGATCAGTTCGAGCAGGCCCTGGCGCGCGCGCGCGTTGGCTTCAGAGCGGGCCCGCGCCTCCAGGCTCTCGCGCACCTTGGCGCGCAGCGCGTCGAGATCGTCGAAGCCCTCGTCCTTGGCGAATTCGGGGTCGAGTTCCGGCACCACGTGGGTGTAGATCTCCTTGGCCGTCGCGCGCCATTCGACCTCTTTGCCGGCAATCTCCTTCTCGCTGTAATCGGCGGGGTAGCTGCGCGACTTGCGCACCTCGGTGCCCGCTTCGGCGCCAACCAGCACTTCGTCAAGGCCGTGCGCGAGAGTCTCCCTGGTGACTTTGAGCAGGCGATCCTCGATTTTGGTGCCGGCGATCGGCCGATCCTCCGCGTAGCCTTCAAAGGCCGCGACGACGAAATCGTTTTCCGCAACGACGGTCCGCCCCTCGACCTTTTTGAGCACACCGCGGCGCTCGCGCATCCGCGTCAGCTCGGCGTCGACCTCTTCCTCGTTCACGGCGATCGTCGGCGCCTGAACCTTCAACTCCTGGTAGTCCTTGACCACCAACTCAGGCTTCAAGTCGAATACGGCGCTGAATTTGAGCGCCTGCTTGAGGTCCGTCTCCTCGGTCACGATCTCGGGCTCGACCACCGGGGTGAGCGAATTCTCCTCGAGCGCCTTGCCGGTGTATTCCTTGACCAGCTTTTGAATCACGTCGCCGCGCACCTGGTCGCCGAAAAAGCGCTCGAGCAGGTTGCGCGGTGCGTGCCCGGGACGGAAACCCTTGAGCACGACGGAGCGCTTGAGTTCGTTGTAGGCACGGTCGAGTTCGCGATTGATTTCGGCGGGCTCGACCTCGATCGTCATCTTGCGCCGCAGTGCGGAGCTATTCTCGATATTTACATTCATGGGCGTCTATCCAGATAAACATAACGATGCCGGGACGATCAACATGCGCGCCCGGCATATCGTGCAGCGGCGGCGTGCCGAATGCCGCGCGCATCGCCGATCCGGCGGGTCGGCGATTAGCGCTAATCGATGCCCTCGCCAGTCTGGACATCATTCCCGGGAAAACCTACACTGCGCCAGATAACCGGCGTCCGTATGCGAGTCCGTCAGCATTAAAATCGCGATGGTGAGCCGGATGCCGCCAATCGCATTCCCAATTTTCAGGAGACTGAAGTTCGATGAGCGAAGCAAAAATCGTTCTTCCAGCCTTGACCTCTTCGCAGCTAACCATCCTCTGGATGGTCTTCGCTTCGGCACTGGTCTCGCTGGCTTACGGCGGATGGTTGGTCCGCGTGGTGCTGAAGGCCGATCCGGGGGCCAAGTCGATGACCGATGTCTCGGACGCGGTCTACGAAGGCTCGATGGCCTACTTGAAGCGCCAGATCAAGACGATGATCTTCTTCGTCATCATCATCGCCATAGCGCTCTACTTGATGTACAGCCACCTCTATCCTGTTGATCCGCACCACCTGGCTTTCGGCATCGCCTTTGCTTTTATCCTTGGCGTCAGCGCCTCCTACGGCGCCGGCTTCGTCGGGATGTGGCTGGCGGTCAAGGCCAACGTGCGCAGCGCCAACGCCGCGCTGACCAGCTTCAAGGACGCGATGGAGCTCGCTTTCAAGGCGGGCGGCGTCTCGGGGATGTTCACGGTCGGCCTGGGTCTGCTCGGCGCGACGGTAATCTTTTTGTGGTACAAACAGGACGCGATGAAGGTGCTGGTGGGCTTCGGCTTCGGCGGCTCGCTGGCGGCGCTGTTCATGCGCGTCGGCGGCGGTATCTTCACCAAGGCGGCCGACGTCGGCGGCGATCTGGTCGGCAAGATCGAGGCGGGCATCCCCGAGGACGATCCGCGCAACGCGGCGACGATCGCGGACAACGTCGGCGACAACGTCGGCGATTGCGCCGGGATGGCCGCGGACATCTTCGAGTCCTATGAAGTCACGCTGGTCGCCGCGATTATCCTGGCGGCCTACGCGCTCGAGGATCCGGCCTTCGTCAGGGCTTACGGCGGCACCGTGCTGGCCGGCGCGTTCGCAATGAAGCTGATCATCTTCGCGCTGATCCTGCGCGCGGTCGGCGTGTTCTCCTCGATCCTTGGCATCATGGCGGTCAAGGTGCCGGTCGGCAGCGCGATGCGCGACCCGATGAAGCCGATCAATGCCGGCTACATGACCTCGTCGATCACTTCGGTCATCGGCTTTTTCATCGTCAACTATTTTTATATGACCGACCCGCGCACCGGCGCGCCGGACTGGCGCTTCGGGATCACGGCGACGCTCGGCATCGTGCTCTCGATCACGACGCTGTGGCTGACGAATTACTTTACCCATCCCGACCGCGGCCCGGTCACCGAGACCGCAATGGCGGCGCGCACCGGCCCGGCCACGCTAATCCTGTCGGGACTCGGCGAAGGGCTCGAGTCGTCGGTCTGGGCGTTGATGCTGATTGCGGCGGCGATCATCGGCGCGGTGGTGATTTTCCGCGAATCGACGGCGCTGCAGTTCTACGGTATCGCGCTGACCGGCCTCGGCCTGCTGACGACCACGGGCTTCATCCTGGCGATGGATACCTACGGACCGA
>Ga0307372_10011582_pt1 | contig 11739 bp, 10 predicted proteins | sample OX1MG_FD_202533 | JGI IMG/M metagenome (GOLD analysis project Ga0307372, IMG submission 202533) | Soil microbial communities from Risofladan, Vaasa, Finland - OX-1 | ecosystem: Environmental > Terrestrial > Soil > Coastal area > Acid sulfate soil | place: Finland: Risofladan, Vaasa | collected...
ACGAGCTTCAATCAGGTCACCGTGGACGGCGACAACTCGACCAATGACAGCTTCCTGCTCCTGGCCAACGGGGCGGCGCAGAATCCTCCGGTGACGGCGGGGACTCCTGAATCGGAGCTCTTGATCGGCGCGATGCAGGAGGTGGCGCGTGATCTGGCGCGCATGATTGCGCGCGACGGGGAGGGCGCCACCAAGCTGATCACGGTCCGGGTCGAGGGCGCGCCGGACGACCAGCAGGCCCGCCTCGCGGCCCGCGCCGTGGCCGCCTCCAACCTGGTCAAGACCGCGGTTCACGGCGGCGACCCGAACTGGGGCAGGATCGTGTGCGCGCTCGGCTACAGCGGCTGCGATCTGGCTCTGGACCGTCTCCGCGTCAAGGTCGCCGGCCTCACCGTATTCGCGCGTGGATCCGGTGTCGAGGTCGACCTGGAAGAGGTGCGGAGGGCGTTTCAAAAGCCCGAGATCGAGCTCTTCGCCGACCTCGGTCTGGGCTCGTCCCAGGCCGAGGCATGGGGCTGCGATCTATCCGCCGAATACGTGCACATCAACGCCGACTACACCACCTAGCCGGGGAGAGGAGAGATGACGATCGACGCCAACGAGAGGGCCCAGGTCTTAGTTGAAGCGCTGCCCTACATACGTCGTTTCCACGGCCAGGTGGTCGTGGTCAAAGTGGGCGGCAACGCCATCGAGCAGCGCAAGGCAGAGACCCTGCTCGACGTCGTTCTTCTCCGCTACGTCGGCATGCTCCCGGTGCTGGTTCACGGCGGCGGGGCCGAGATAACCCTGATGTCTGAACGACTGGGCCTTAAGGCGGAGTTCAAAGACGGTCTGCGGGTGACGGATGCCGAGACCATGGACGTGGCCAAAATGGTCCTCACCGGGCGCATAAATCCCGATCTGGTGGCGACTTTGAACCGGCTCGGGGGCCAGGCGGTGGGACTCTCGGGCGAGGACGGGCCCAGTCTCATCGCCGAGCAGCTGGACCCCGCGCTGGGCCTTGTGGGCAAGATCACCCAGGTCAACGCGGCTCCCCTGACCGCGCTCTTGAACCAGGGCTACATACCCGTCCTGGCCTCGATCGGACTGGGCTACGACGGCAACGCTTACAACATCAACGCGGACACCGTCGCAGCCGAGATCGCGGTCGCGCTGGGTGCGTCCAAGCTCATCCTGCTCACCGACGTGCCCGGGGTGCTCGATTCGCGGGGCGAGGTTTTGGGCGAGATCAAGCGCTCCGCAGCCGAGCGCATGATCGCGCGCTCTGAGGTGACCGGGGGCATGATCCCCAAGCTGCAGGCCTGCCTGCGCTCCCTGGAGCGGGTGCCCCAGGCCCACATCATCGACGGTCGTACCCCGCACTCGCTCTTGCTCGAGCTCTTCAGCGAGAGCGGCGTCGGGACCATGGTCACGCCATGACCACCCCTGATCTGGATTCGGAGTTGGTCTCCGCCGAGCACCGCTATCTGATGGGTACATTCAAGCGCCTGCCAGTGGAGCTGGTGAGCGGGCAGGGCTGCTGGGTCTACGACGCCCAGGGCCGGCGCTACCTCGATCTGGTCGCCGGCATCGCGGTCAACCTGCTGGGCCACGCCCATCCCGCCATCAGCGAGCGCATCGCCGAGCAGGCGGGGCGGCTGATTCACACCTCGAACCTTTACTACACCCGCCCTCAGGTCGATCTGGCTCGGCGCCTGGTGGAGTTGAGCTTCCCGTCCCGGGTCTTCTTCACCAACAGCGGAGCTGAGGCCAACGAGGCGGCGATCAAGATCGCGCGCAAGTGGGGACGCCTGCACCGCGGTGGGGCACACGAAATCATCACCGCCTTTGATTCGTTTCACGGGCGCACCCTGGCGACGGTCGCGGCCACCGGCCAGCCGCGCTACCAGGAGCCCTTCGCACCCATGCCCGAAGGCTTCGTCCACGTTCCCTACGGGGATCTGGACGCGCTCCGCGCGGCGACCAGCGATTCCACCGTGGCCGTGCTGCTGGAGCCGATCATGGGTGAGGTCGGCGTCATCCCGCCCCCGCCCGGGTATCTGGAGGCGGTGCGGCGCTGGTGCGACGAGCAGGATCTGCTCTTCATCCTGGACGAAATACAGACCGGGCTGGGACGGACCGGGCGCTGGTTCTGTCACCAGCACCACGGGTTCACCCCCGACGTCATGACCCTGGCCAAGGGGCTGGGGGGCGGGGTTCCGATCGGAGCCTGCCTGGCCTCGGAGCGGGCCGACGTGTTCAGCCCCGGGGACCATGGGTCCACATTCGGTGGCAATCCTCTGGCCTGCAGCGCCGCCCTGGCGGTGCTGCAGGTGATCGAGGATCAGGGCCTGGTCGGACACGCCGAGGAGATGGGACAGTACCTGGACTCAGCGCTGTCGGCGCTGCCCGGGGTGGCGTCGGTTCGCGGCCGGGGCCTGATGCGGGCGATGGTGCTGGAGGGGGACGGCGCGCGCGATTTTCAAGACCGCTGCCTCAACGCTGGAGTCCTGGTCAACGCGGTCGACGAACGGACGGTGCGCCTGGTCCCGCCCCTGCTCATCAGCTCTGAGGAGATAGATCTCGCCGCCGCCGCCATGGCCAGGGCGCTGGAATGAAAGAGGAGCGGCGGAGGGCAATCCTGGAGCTGGTGCGGGAGAGTCCGCCCAAGACCCAGCGCGAGCTCGCGGGCGAGCTCCTGCGGCGCGGTTTTCAGGCCACCCAGGCGACCGTCTCCAGAGATCTGCAGGAGCTCGGCCTGGGCCGATCTCGCCGCGGCTGGGGAGTCGGGGCGGCGGCCCTGGACGATCTGGTGCTCTCGGTCACCCAGGTTGAATTCATGCTCGTCGTCCGTACCGCGCCGGGCAGCGCCGGCATGGTCGCGCGAACCATCGACGAGTCTGGCCTGAGCGGAGTCGCGGGCACGCTGGCCGGTGACGATACGATCTTGGTCGTCCTCGCCGATCGCGCCGCGGCGCAACCCTTGCGGAGGTTACTCAGTGCCTGACAAGCTGGTCCTGGCCTATTCCGGCGGCCTCGATACGTCGGTGGCCATTCGCTGGCTGCGCGAGCAGGGCTATGACGTGGTCGCCCTGACCATCGATCTGGGCGAGAACAAAGACCTGGACGCGATTCAGCGGCGCGCGCTCCGCGTCGGTGCCAGCGTCGCCTACGTGGTCGACGGCAAGGTGCCCTTTCTGCGTGACTTCGTCTGGCCCACGCTGCAGGCGGGGGCGCTGTATGAAGGCGAATACCCCTTGGCCACGGCCATCGGCCGGCCCCTGATCGCCGCCATGCTGGTCCAGGTGGCGCGACGCGAGGGAGCCCAGGGCATCGCGCACGGCTGCACCGGCAAGGGCAACGACCAGGTCCGCTTCGACGTCACCACGGCGGCCCTGGCCCCCGACCTCCGGGTCGTCGCCCCGGTGCGCGAATGGGACATGAACCGCGAGGACGAGATTGAATACGCCCAGCGGCATGGGATCGAAGTCCCGGCCAGCGTCGAGTCGCCCTATTCCACCGATGAGAATCTGTGGGGCCGCTCGATCGAGGCCGGGATTCTAGAGGACCCCTGGCAGGAGCCCCCCCCCGAGGTCTACGCCTGGACTGCCGATCCGTCCCGCTGCCCGGCTGAACCGGCCTACCTGGAAATCGGCTTCGAGGAGGGTTTGCCGGTCAGCCTGGATGGCCGCCCGGTGCCGGCGGTGGAGATGGTCGAGCATTTGAACCGCCTCGGGGGCGAGCACGGTGTGGGTCGCATCGACCACGTCGAGAACCGCCTCATCGGGATCAAGTCGCGGGAGATTTACGAGGCGCCGGCGGCCGTGATCCTGCTCGCCGCCCACCAGGCGCTGGAGGACATCACCCTGACCAAGGACGTGGCTCGCTTCAAGGAGACGGTCGCCGCCCAATGGGCCCAGCTGGTCTATGACGGACTCTGGTTCAGCCCTCTGCGCGAGGCTCTGCAGGCATTCGTGCACCAGACCCAGCGACACGTCAGCGGAGAGGTCCGGATCAAGCTCCAGCGGGGATCGGCCAGGGTGGTGGGGCGCAAGTCGAAAGAGCAGCTCTACCGGATCGAGCTGGCCACCTACGGGCGTGGCGACAGCTTTGATCAGAGCAGCGCGGCCGGGTTCATCAAGCTCTGGGGGATGGGGGTGAGGACGGCCTCCGAGGTCCAGGGCCGGCTTTCGGAGCTGGACTTAGAGCGCCTGCTACCGCCCGACCTTAAGAGGCTGACGTCATAGCCGGGGGGCGCGCGCGGCCCGGCTCGGCTGCCGGCAAGCTGTACGCCGGCCGCTTCCAGGAGGGACTCCTGCCCGAGCTTGAGCAATTCGCCTCCTCGCTCCCGCTCGACATCGAGCTCGCCCCCCAGGACGTGGCTGGGTCCATCGCTCATGCCCGCGGGCTGGAGGCGGCGGGCATCTTGAGCCGCGCCCAAAGAGAGGAGATAGAGGCCGGGTTGAAGCAGATCCTGGCCGAGCTCACCGCCGGCGGTTTTGAGTTCCGGGCTGAGGATGAGGACATCCACACCGCGGTCGAGCGCCGGCTGACCGAGATCGCGCCCGCCTCCGGTCCACGCCTCCACGCCGGTCGCAGCCGCAACGACCAGGTGGCTCTTGATCTGCGCCTCTACTGCCGCGCCCGCGCGGCAGAGATGGTCGCGCGCACGGCAGGCCTGCTCGACGCTCTGGTCGAACAGGCCCGCCGCCACGCCAACACCCCGATGCCGGGCTACACCCATCTCCAGCGGGCTCAGCCGGTGAGTCTGGCGTGGCACCTGCTCGCCCACGCCCAGGCCCTGCTGCGGGACGCGGAGCGATTCCGCCAGGCCTATCGAGCCGCCGACCTGATGCCGCTGGGCTCCGGTGCCCTGGCCGGCTCGACGCTGCCCTTGAGGCGTGACGTTGTCGCCGCGGAGCTGGGCTTTGCCGGCCTGACCGAGAACACCATGGATGCGGTCAGCGATCGCGACTTCGCCCTCGACCTCATCTACGCCTGCGCCACCCTCGGCCTGCACCTGAGCCGGCTGGGTGAGGACGTGGTCATCTGGGCCAGCAGCGAGTTTGGATTCGTACGCCTGGCCGACCGCATCTCCACCGGCTCCTCGCTCATGCCGCAGAAGAAGAACCCCGACATCGCCGAGCTCCTGCGCGGGCGCAGCGGTCGCGCGCTGGGCGCGCTGACCGCTCTGGCCAACGTGCTCAAGGGGTTGCCCATGACCTATGACCGCGACCTTCAGGAGGACAAGGTGGCGCTCTTTGCGGCGAGCCGGAACGGCCTCGAGTGCCTGAGCGCGGCCACCCTTTTGGTCCAGCACCTGGAATTCGATCCCGAGCGGATGGCGTCTGCGCTGGAGGACCCTGGACTCTACGCGACCGACTCGGCCGAACTCCTGGTGGCGGCGGGGACTCCGTTCCGCCAGGCTCACCATGAGGTGGCCGCTCTGGTGGCGGCGGGCGAGCACACGCCACCCTGGGGAGCAGCCGAGTCAATCCGCCGCCGCCATCTTGATGTCCCCGGGCAGATCCGGCGGACGCGCGCTGCCTCCCGCGCCCTGGGGGCCTGGGCCGCCTCCAAACTCCAATCGCCCCTTTCAAACTGAGCCTCCCGGTGCTACAAAGACGCCTGCCATGAACTCCCCGGGCGGCGCGCTCTACCACCTGGGTGAGCGCCCCACGACCGAGGTGAGGGCCTTATTGCAATCGATGGGACTGAGCTCAGAAGGCTGGGATGACTCCGGCCCCGGGCCGCAGCCCGATGGCCCTGCGCTTCTGGTCTTGAGCGGCGATCAGCTCGCGCCTGAGTCCTGGAGCGCGCACACCCTGCGCCTCCCGCCCAACACCAACCTGATGACCGCCCGCCAGCTCCTGCAGGGTGCTCTCGATGCCGCCCTGGCGCGGGCCGAGGTGGAGCGGCTGACACAGCAGGCGCAGCTCCAAGAGCGCCGCTTCGAGGAGCTGAACCGGATCGGCACCGCGCTCAGCGCCGAGCACGACATCGACCGACTGCAGAATCTGATTCTCAGCACTTGCCGCCGGCTGACCAACGCCGACGGAGCCAGCCTGTGGCTGGTGGAGTCGGCAGAGGACCGGATCCTGCGCTTCGCCTCGACCCAGAGCCACTCTTTGGACCTGCCCTACAGCACCTTCACGGTGCCATTGGATCTGCACTCCATGGTCGGTTCCACGGTGCTTCTGGGGCAGAGTCAGATGGTCGACGACGCCTATGACCTTGGTCCCGACTCGCCGTTCCAGTGGGCCGGACGCAAGCTGGACGAAGAACTCGGTTACCGGACCAAATCCATGCTCGCCGTGCCCCTGCGCAACCACGCCGGTGACGTAGTCGGCGCGGTCCAGCTGATTAACGCCAAGCGCGATGCCGACAGTGTGATCACGGCGGCCAATGCCGAGTCGATCATCGTTCCTTTCCGCCACTCCGACCTCGAGTTGCTGGAGTCGATAACCTCGCAGGCCGCGGTCGCGCTTGACAACAAGCGCCTCCTCGACGCCATCCAGGACCTGTTCGAGGGCTTCGTCAAGGCCTCCGTCACGGCCATCGAATCGCGCGATCCCACCACCTACGGTCACTCCGGACGGGTGGCTGCGCTGACCGTCGGCCTGGCCGACTCGGTCAACCGCATTGGCGCGGGTGCCTATCGTGACCTGCACTTCTCCCCGGAGCAGTTGCGCGAGCTGCGCTACGCCGCCCTGCTCCACGACTTTGGCAAGATCGGCGTCCGCGAGCACATCCTGGTCAAGGACAAGAAGCTGTATCCGGCCCAGATGGGTATGATCCGGGCTCGCTTCGCCTACGTCCAGCGCACCGCCCAGCTCCGGGCCACCGAGGCCAAGCTGGCCCTGGCTCTGGGTGAGCGGCCCGAGGCCGAGCAGCTGGAGGAGATCGATCGCCGGCTCCAGGCCGAGATCTCCCAGCTTGAGCAATGGCTCGATTCGGTCCAGATGGCCAATGAGCCGACCGTGCTCGACGAGGACAAGGCGGTGACCCTCACCTCCCTGGCCCGGCGCACCTACGAGAGCCTGGGCGGGGAGCGGCGGCCCCTGCTCGAGCCCGACGAGTTCCATTTCCTATCCATCACGCGCGGCACCCTGGATGAACGAGAACGGCGCGAGATCGAATCCCACGTCACCAACAGCTATCGATTCCTGACCAAGATCCCCTGGACGTCGCAGATGAGTGGCATCCCGGAGATGGCCTTCGGACATCACGAGAAGATGGACGGTACCGGGTATCCCAGACGCATCGCCGCCGAGGCGATTCCGCCCCAGACCAGAATGATGACCATCGCCGACATCTACGACGCCCTCACCGCCACCGACCGCCCCTACAAGCGGGCGGTGACAGCGCAGCAGGCGCTCGGCATTCTGAAGACCGAGGCCGACGACGGCAAGCTCGACCCCGACCTGCTCGACGTCTTCATCGCCAAGAAGGTCTATGAGGCGGCGGCGGCTTACCGGCCTGACCAGGACCTGCTCTTGAGCTCGGCAGAGGTATGAGGATCAGGTTCTGGGGCACACGAGGGACGCGGCCCACCCCGGGGCCGAGCACCCTGCGCTACGGGGGAAACACAGCGTGTGTTGAGGTCCGAGCTCGCAGCGGCGGAGTGGTGATACTGGACAGCGGGTCCGGCATCGCCGAGCTCGGGGATGCCCTGATCGAGGAGGGGCGTCGCGACGCCACCATCCTTGTCACCCACACGCACTGGGATCACATCCAGGGCTTTCCGTATTTCGCGCCCGCCTTCGAGCCCGGATCAAAGATCCGGATCATGGGGCCCAGGGGCTCGATCAAGCCCCTGGAAGAGGCTTTCGTGGACCAGATGGACCCGGCCTACTTCCCTCTCCGCCTGGACCAGATGCCGGCTCGGGTCGAATTCGTGGAGGTCTCCGCGGAGCGTCCCTTCGAGCTCGACGGGATGAGGGTGGTGCCGCACCTTTTGAACCATCCCATCGTCACCTTCGGCTACCGCCTGGAGGCCGACGGTCGCAGTCTCGTCTACGCCACCGACAACGAGCTCCTGGCCTTGGACCAAGAGCTTGAGCTGAGAGCCTGGGTCGAGAGCACCGACCTCCTCATCCACGATGCCCAGTACGGCAGCGCTGAGCTCATCGGGCACGTAGGGTGGGGTCATTCCAGCCTCGATGGTGCTCTGGCTCTGGCCCGGGCCACGGGTGTGGCGCGGCTGGCCTTCTTTCATCACGATCCCCGGCATTCCGATGAGGACATAGACAGTCTGGTGGCCGACGCGCTCGCCCCCGGGGGCCGGGAGCTTGAGGCGTTCGCGGCGGCCGAGGTGGGCGAAGTCAGGTTATGAACCGGCAGACGCATCCTGGGCGCAGCGGCTGTTGCTAGAATCCGTCATCCGCATGGAGGATAGGCCCGTACTTTTGACCAGGGAGGGATTGCAGGCGCTCGAGATTGAGCTTGAGCTCCTCACCTCGGTCCGACGGGTCGAGGTGGCGGAACGCATCCGCCAGGCGCGGGAGTTCGGCGACATCGCCGAGAACGCTGAGTACACCGAGGCCAAGAACGAGCAGAGTCTGCTCGAGGGCCGGATCATGACCCTCGAATCCATGCTTCGCCACGCGGTTCCGATCGAGTCCGAGTCCAACCCCGACGGCGTGGTCGGACTGGGTAGCCGAGTCGAGGTGAGTTCGGCCGAAGGCGTCGAGAACTATGAGATCGTGGGCGCGGCCGAGGCCGATCCGCTGCACGGGCGAATCTCTAACGAGAGCCCCCTGGGACGCGCGCTGCTCGGTCACCGGGCCGGCGATGAGGTGGATTGGAGCGCTCCCATCGGGTCTAGCAGGGTCACCATCGTTTCCGTCGCCTGAGCGTGTCGTCCGCGCTCGGGTCCGCTTGAGCCGTACCCTTAGCCCCCAAGTTGGACACCTCCGCTGACATCGACCTGCCTGCCGTCATGCGCGACCGACGCTCGAAGTTGGCCCAACTCAAAGCGGACGGCATCGACGCCTACGCCAGCGGTCGGCGCGAACACAGCGCGGCTGTGGCCCGCGAGCTGGCGCGGTCGGAACTCAAATCCGAGGTCTCGATCGCCGGCCGCCTGATCTCAAAACGCCTGGCTGGCGGAATCGCCTTTGGAGCCCTCGGCGACGCCAGCGGTGAGGTCCAGATCGTGGCTCAGCGCGATCGCCTGGGTGAGGCTGCCCACCAGGAGTTCATGCGCCTCGATGTTGGCGACATCATCGCCGTGGGCGGCTCGGCGGGCCTGACGCGCCGAGGCGAGCCGAGCGTGTTCGTGGAGCGATTCCAACTCCTCACCAAGTCGCTCCGTCCCCTGCCGGAGAAGTGGCATGGCCTGCGCGACGTCGAGACCCGCTACCGCCAGCGCTATCTCGACCTGATCGCCAATCCCGAGGTGCGGGCACTGTTCGTGACCCGAGCTCGGATCGTCGATTCTCTGCGTCGTCACCTCGCCGCGGAGAACTTTCTCGAGGTGGAAACCCCGGTCTTGCAGGAGGTGCCGGGCGGAGGCCACGCTCGGCCGTTCGTGACCCATCACAACTCGCTCGATCGGGACCTCCATCTGCGCATCGCCCTCGAGCTGCACCTAAAGCGCCTGGTGGTGGGCGGTCTGGAGCGCGTCTTCGAGATTGGACGCGTCTTTCGAAACGAGGGCATCGACTCTCGGCACAACCCCGAGTTCACGCTGCTCGAGTGCTACCAGGCATATGCCGACTACACCGACATGATGACCCTGACCGAAGCGCTGGTCGCCAACGCGGCGCTGGCCGCGGAGCGAGAACTACAGCTCGTCTACCAGGGAGAGGATCTGGATCTGACCCCGCCCTACCCCAGGCGAGGCATGCAGGATTTGGTTCTGAAGGCCACCGGAGATCGCCTGGACGGCAAGCGCCTGGTGGAGCGTTACGAGGAGGTCGTGGAACCCACCCTGCGTCAGCCCACATTCGTGGTCGATTTCCCGATCGAGGTCTCGCCCCTGGCGCGTCCATGTCCCGATCGGCCTGGATTCGTGGAGCGGTTCGAACTCATCATTGGGGGCCGGGAGTTCGCCAACGCCTTCACCGAGCTCACCGATCCCATTGATCAGCGCCAGCGCTTTGAGGCCCAGGCCGCAGAGCGGTCGGCGGGTAACCAGGAGGCACATCCCTTCGACGAGGATTATCTGCGCGCCCTGGAGTACGGGCTGCCGCCCACGGGCGGATTGGGTATGGGTGTCGATCGGCTGGTGATGCTCTTGACGGACAGGCCCCAGATTCGGGACGTGATCCTGTTCCCCACCATGCGCGGTGCCGAGGTCTGACGTGCTTCCAATCGAGCTGATTCGCAGCCAACCCGACGAGGTGACGCGCTGCGCCGAGCTCAAGGGCGAGTCGTCGCCCATCGCTGAATTGCTGGACCTGGACCTCCAATGGAGGTCGGCCACCACGGCCTCCGAATCGGCGCGGGCGGAGCAGCGGGCGATGTCGCGTCGATTCGACCAGGAGCGTGACCCTGAGCTCATCCCCCGTATGAGGGAGCTCGGTGAGCGCGCCAAGGCTCTGGGCTCACGGTCCGAAGAGCTCCTTCGTGCTCGGGACGACTTGCTCCTCCAGGTGCCCAACATCTTTCACGAGAGCGTGCCCTTGGGCCGGAGCGAGGCTGACAACGTCGTCATTCGGACCTGGGGTGAGAAGCCCGAATTCGAATTCGAGCCCAAGACCCACTACGAGCTCGGAGAGGCCCTGGGAGTGCTTGATTTCGAGCGCGCCGGGAGGGTATCGGGATCGCGTTTCGCCTTCCTCGCGGGCGATGGCGCCCGCCTCGAGCGAGCCATGGTCCAGTACTTCCTCGACCTCCATACGGACGAACACGGATACACCGAGCTGCGGCCCCCGTTTTTGGTCAACAGTGCGGCCATGGTGGGAACCGCCAACCTGCCCAAGTTCGGAGCGGACGCATTCCGCGTAGAGGGCAGAGACCTCTGGCTGGTCCCGACGGCGGAGGTGCCGGTGACGAACTTCCACCGCGATGAGATTCTCGACGGGGCCCGTCTGCCGATCTCCTATGTCGCGTACTCTCCCTGCTTTCGTTCCGAGGCTGGAGCTGCTGGCCGCGACACCCGCGGGTATATCCGTCAACACCAGTTTGAAAAGGTCGAATTGGTCAAGATCACCGAACCTGACGACTCGATGGCCCAGTTTGAGGCCCTGACGCGAGACGCCGAGGATGTGCTGCAGCGCCTCGGGCTGCACTATCGCGTCCTGTCCATGTGCTCTGGGGACATGGGCTTCGCGCAGTACAAGAAGTACGACCTCGAGGCGTGGTGCCCGGGACTTAATCGGTACCTCGAGGTCTCATCGTGCTCGCTATTCAATGATTTCCAGGCCCGCCGGGCGAATCTCCGCTACCGGGCAAATCCAGGCGAGTCACCGCGATATGCCCACACCATAAATGGCAGCGGACTGGCCTTGGCGCGCACCTGGGACGCGGTGCTGGAGACATATCAGAGTGGGGATGGGTCGGTGAGGGTGCCGCCAGTGCTCGTCCCCTACATGGGTGGACGCGCACGCATCGGACCACCGTAGTTCGGATTTATTCGGAGTTGGCCGATCGCCGCCTGATCGCAGGGGGCGGAGCAAAGAGCATTGCCGGCCCGGGCTAGACTCGGGAGGCGCGGGAGGGATGGCCGAGTTCGGTTGATGGCAGCTGTCTTGAAAACAGCCGTGGCTGAAAGGCCACCGGGGGTTCAAATCCCTCTCCCTCCGCCAATTTCGA
>Ga0307372_10011584_pt1 | contig 11738 bp, 10 predicted proteins | sample OX1MG_FD_202533 | JGI IMG/M metagenome (GOLD analysis project Ga0307372, IMG submission 202533) | Soil microbial communities from Risofladan, Vaasa, Finland - OX-1 | ecosystem: Environmental > Terrestrial > Soil > Coastal area > Acid sulfate soil | place: Finland: Risofladan, Vaasa | collected...
TGCCGCGCAAGCGCGAGCGGCGCGATCTCGACGGCTTCCTCGCGGCCCGCGACCTGGAGGACGGCGTCGTCGGCGTGCTCCGCGGTGACGAGGGCGTCTTCGGGCTCCTCCTCGTCGGCGGCCGGGTCGGCGACGTGACGGAGTTCGACGAGAACGACCTCGTGCTCTTCGAGACGTTCACCAGCCACGCCGCCGTCCTGCTCCAGAACGGCCGGCTCGAGCAGTCGCTCGCGCAGGTGACGGAGCTGCAGGAGCAACTGCGGCATCAGGCGTACCACGACACGCTCACCGGCCTGCCGAACCGCGCGCTCTTCGCCGCGCGCGTCGCCGAGGCGGTGGAGAGCGCTGCGATCGACAGCACGTCGCGCGCCGTCCTCTTCCTCGATCTCGACGGCTTCAAGTTCGTCAACGACAGCTGGGGTCACGCGGTCGGCGACGAGATGCTCATGCACGTCGCCGAGCGCCTCCGCGGCGTGGTCCGGCCCGGCGACATGCCTTCCCGGCTCGGCGGCGACGAGTTCGGTGTCCTGCTCGTGAACACGGACGCGGCGGACGCACAGCAGGTCGCGCAGCGGATCCGGGATGCGCTCGCCGAGCCGTTCTGGCTGTCGGGCCGGGAGACGACCGCGCACGCGAGCATCGGCATCGCGCTCACGGGGTCGCACGCGGCGACGGCCGAGGAGCTTCTCCGCAACGCCGACATCGCGATGTACGTGGCGAAGAGCGACGAGCGGAGCGGCTACGCGATCTACGAGCCGCTCTTCCACCAGCGCCTCCGCGAGCGGCAGGAGCTCGCGGTCGAGTTGCGGCGCGCGCTCGAGCGCGACGAGATCGTCGTCCATTACCAGCCGGTCGTGTCGCTCGCCACCGGCGCGATCGAGGCCTTCGAGGCGCTCGCCCGCTGGGAGCACCCGGAGCGCGGGCTGCTCGGTCCCGACGAGTTCCTCGGGATCGCCGAGGAGAGCGGTCTCATCGTCGACCTCGGCGCCCGCGTCCTGAGCCAGTCCCTCCGCCAGGTGCGCAACTGGCAGGAGACGGTTCCCGGCGCCGAGGGCGTGGGCCTGTGGGTCAACCTCGCTCCCGGCGAGTTCACGAACGAGCGGCTCGTGGAGGATCTCGCGTTCGCGCTCTCGCGCTTCCGGTTCGATCCGCGCAAGCTCACCGTCGAGATCACGGAGGGCAGCGTGATGCGCGACGAGCACAACGGGCTGCGGGCGATGCACCGTCTCCGCGACCTCGGCGTCGCGCTCTCGATCGACGACTTCGGCACCGGCTACTCGTCGCTGAGCCGGCTCGCGCAGTTCCCGATCCAGCTCCTGAAGATCCCGAAGACGTTCGTCGACCCGCTCGCGGGCGAGGACGCAGACACGAGCTTCGTCGACGCGATCCTCCGGCTCGCCGACTCGCTCGGGATCGTCACCGTGGCGGAAGGGATCGAGCATGCCGCCCAGGCGCGCGAGCTTCGTGATGTCGGCTGCGAGCTCGGGCAGGGCTACGTCTTCAGCCGGCCGCTGAGCGCCGACGAGGCGCAGCGGCTGCTCGCGGCGCAGAGCAGCTTTGCCCTTCCCGCGCACGAGTCCCCGGCGCTTCGCCTCGCGGCATCCGTCTGACGGAGCGGCGCCGGAGTCGAACCGACCTAGCCGTGGGTTACGTTGAAAACCCCCAGCAGGCGCTGAACGGAAGCGGGGATCTTGTCCTTTTCCAGGTATTGCATGCCGCACGCAACCACGGCGAACCGCACTGTCCCGATTAAAGACTCGCGGGCAGCTGGCGTGCACCGGGCCGCATGTGCCTCGCCCGCGTCTCTGGTCTGCTGCGGGGCTACTTCGGATAGAACTCCACCGGCAGATACGAGGTCGGGTAGTGGTGCTTTCGCCGGGTCTGCAGGCTCAAGTCCCAGTAGGAGTCGCCTTGGGAGAGCGGGTCGAAGACGAGAGTGACCCGTACTCGCTCGATCCCGCCGGGCCGGACTTTGGCGTACGTCAAGGTCGCCCATCCGTTCACGGTCGTGTATGGCTTTGATGTCGACCGGAGGGTCGTGCCCAGATCTGGCTTAACCTGAAGCATCAGGTCGGTTATGGGCTTCTTGCCTGTGTTCTGGACGCTCGCCGTGTATGTCACCGCAGAGTTGGGGCTGACCTTGCGCGGCCCGGCGAAGCAGATCCGCTGCAGCGGCCTTGCGCCGCGGTAGTAGATGCCCGGCGCGCCTCTGATGCACTGCTGTTGATTGGCCGCTGCCGCAGCGCCGCTCGACACCGAGCCAGTGGCCACGCCGACAGAGACGATCGTCGCTACCACGGCGTAAGCGATCCCGCTGCCCAAAAGGTATCCCGCTCGCCACCGCATCACTCACCGATTATTCGCGACGCCTGGGACCGGGTCAAGCTACGGGAACCGTCCGCGGGAAGATCCTCGCTTCGAGAGTCGCGCGAGGCGCCTGGTCCAAAACATGCTGAGCGGCAATCTTGGTTCTACGGAGCGGCGCCGGAGTCGAACCGACCTAGCCGTGGGTTACACGACCGTACGGGTTTTGAAGACCCGCTGGGCCACCAGGCCCGGCCGCTCCGCCCGTGAGGCTAGCTCCTAGCTCTCGGCGTCGACGTGTGCCTTCGTATAGGAAGCCATGCCGCGACCCTACGCCGCGGCGAGACGGCTGAGCAACTCGTCGGGCGGAAGGTCGGCAAGCGAGTCGAGGACGAGGTCGGCGCCCGCGTCGCCGAGCCCGAGCCCGCGTGTGACCTCGTTCGGGACGGCGACGGTGAAGATCCCGGCCGCCTTCGCGGCGCGGACGCCGTGCGGCGAGTCCTCGAACGCGACTGCTTCCTCCGCATCGACCTCGAGCAGGCGAAGCGCCTCGAGGTAGAGCGTGGGCGACGGCTTCGCGCGCGCCGGGTCGCCGTCGGCGGTGCAGATCGCGTCCCAGCCGACGGTCTCCTCGAACCGCTCGATGTGCATGTCGACCCAGCGGCGGGACGAGCTGGAGACGATCGCGCGCTTCAGACCGTGACGGCGCGCGGCGGCGATGTACTCGAGGATGCCGGGCCGCAGTTCCTCCGCCGCGATGAGCGAGAGCTCGTACGCGTAGCGGCGCTCGTTCAGAGCTTCCCGCTCGAGCGGCGCGCCGACGAGCTCCTCGAGGTGCTCCATCGGGCTCCACGGCGCGTGCGTCGTGCCGACGAGCGTCGCCCACAGATCCTCCGGCAGCTCGTGACCGTGCTCGCGGTAGAGCATCTGCCAGCCGGCGCGCGAGGCGAGCTCGGTGTCGAGGATCAGCCCGTCGAAGTCGAAGAGGAAGGCGCGGATCACCGCTTCCGCCTCAGGACTCGTCCGTCGCCGACGCGGCGCGTGATCCCGTCCGCGTCGAACCGCTCGAGGTAGTGCTGCGCCGTCTTGCGGCCGACGCCGAGCGCGTCGCGGAACTCCGCGAGGGTGATGCCGTCGTGGAGGATCCCGCGCGCGCGGTCGAACGCCTCGCGCGATACGGCGAAGCCGTCGCCGACGCGGACGAGACGCCCGTTCTCCTCGAGGAAGCGCGCCAGCTGCGCGTCGCCGACGTGCACCGGCTCGACGCCGAGCTCGGCCTCGACGGCCGCGGCGGCCTCCACGCGGTGGCCGAGGTCAGCGGCGGCTCCCGGCCGGTAGAGCTTTGCGCCGCGGCGTTCCAGCCCGAGATGCGGCTCGACCGCCTTCAGCCAGGGCTCGGTGGGAGCGGAGACGCCCGGGTCGAGCGGGTCGGCGGCGTCGATCGCTTGCTCGAGACCGGCGCGCAGCTCGTCGAGCCACTCCTGCGACCAGCGCCACTCGCCCTCGACGAGCACGGGCGCGTGGACGACGAGCTCGCCGCGCTCCGCAGCTTCGAAGCGCGAGAGATCGGCGTGCCGGGCCGGCGCCGGGTCGAGCACGACACCGCCGCCGACGGTCGTGTCGGTCCGCAGCACGAACCTGTCGCCGCGCGCCGCGACGACCGGGCGCGCGAGCCGCAGCTGCGCGAACCGCTCGCCGGCGCGCACGACGCGCGCGACCGTCTCCGCCGTGCCGTGGTGGAGCTGGACACGCGCGGGCAGGTCGCCGGCGCCATCGAGCGCGACGTCGAGGCGGAAGCTCGGCCGGAACGCGCCGGGCGTGACGAGGACGTCGCCGCGGTCGACCTCGTGCCGCTCGACGCCCGGCAGCGACGCCGCGACGCGCTGGCCCGCCTCGGCACGCTCGACCGGCCGGTCGTGCACCTGCACGCTGCGCACGCGCACCGCCGGCCCGCCGGGCTCGACGCGCAGTTCGTCTCCCTCGCCGATCGTCCCCGACCACAGCGTCCCGGTCACGACGGTGCCGATCCCGCGCAGCGAGAAGGAGCGGTCGACATGCAGCCGCGTTGGCCCGTTGACAGTGTGCTGCTCGACCTGCGCCGCGACGGCGGCGAGCGCCGCGCGAAGCTCGTCGAGCCCGGCGCCCGTGCGCGCGCTCGTCACGACGACCGGCGCGCCGGGCACGAGCTCCTCCGCCTCGAGCCGCGCGAGCTCGAGCGTGTCGGCGTCGACGAGATCGGCCTTCGTCAACGCGACGACGCCCCGGTCGATGCCGAAGAGGCGGAGGATCGCGAGATGCTCGTGCGTCTGCGGCCGCGCTCCCTCGCCGGCGTCGATCACGAGGAGGAAGAGGTCGATGCCGCTCGCGCCGGCGACCATCGTGCGGACGAAGCGCTCGTGGCCGGGGACGTCGACGACCGACAGCTGCGTCCCGTCGGGCAGCTCGAGCGGCGCGTAGCCGAGGTCGATCGAGATCCCGCGCGCGTGCTCCTCCGGCAGCCGGTCGGTGTTCTTGCCGGTCAGTGCCTCGACGAGCGAGGTCTTGCCGTGGTCGATGTGGCCCGCGGTGCCGACCGTCAGCGGCACGTCAGGCCGGCCTCCACAGTTTCGCCGCCTCGCGCTGTTGCTGCTCCGCCGGTTCTCGTCGTTCAGCGTGGACGCGTCGGACTTCCGCGACTGCTTCGGGGTCGTCGGAGGCGTAGGGGCGGAGCAGCCTCCAGTCTGTCTGGAAATCGAGTGCGCCGGGCGCCGAATGCCCGCGGTACTCATCCGAGATCACGGGCTCCGCGACAACGGCGAGCGTCTCCTCGAGCGGGAGGAACTGGCAATCGGCGATGGCTTCGCGAATCGCGTCGTCGCTCCACTCGGGTAGGCGAAGGAGTACCCCGAAGCCGTCGGCAAGCACTCGCGTAACGAGGGGCCGACCATGCTCGTCGACGAGGTCTCGGAGACTCCAGACGTCTCCGCACGTCACCTCGTCCATGAGGCGGGCGAGTTGCCGGTCGTACACGGTCATCTGCGCGCAGCGGCGACCGCAGCCGCGGCCTGCTCGGCTTCCTCGTCTGTCAGCGTCAGGCAGTCGAGGAGGAGACGGCCGTCGCGGACGACTCCGACCACCGGCAGTTCGCCCGTGCGCAGTGGTTCGGCGAGCGACTCCTCGAGCGCGCAAGCGAAGCTCGGGAGCTCGGCGAGCGGCAGCGCGCCGCCGCCGACGCGGCCGACGGTCTCCTCGACCTCGCCGCCCGTCGCTGCCGCGAGGCGCTCGGCGCGTGCGCGCACGGTCGCGGCGTCCTGCCCGAGCGTGCGGAGAACGGGGATCCGCTCCGGCGCCTCGAGGTGGAGGAGCAGCGTCCCCTCGAGCGCGGCGAGCGAGAGCTTGTCGATTCGTAGCGCGCGCTGGAGCGGATGGCGCCGCAGCTTCTCGACGAGCTCCGCGCGGCCGAGCACGATCCCCGCCTGCGGCCCGCCGAGGAGCTTGTCGCCGGAGAAGCACACGAGGTCCGCGCCGCCCGCGAGCGCTTCCCTCGCCGTCGGCTCAACATCACTTAGTGACAAGTTGTCACTAGGTGAGATGCGCCCCGAGCCGAGGTCGTCGACGAGCGGGAGCTCGTGCTTCCGCGCGACCTCCGCGACTTCCTCGAGGCGCGGCCGCTCCTCGAAGCCGACGACGCGGAAGTTCGACTGGTGGACGCGGAGGAGCACCGCCGTCTCCGGCCCGATCGCGCGCTCGTAGTCGGCGGCGCGCGTCCGGTTCGTCGTCCCGACTTCGACGAGCCGCGCGCCCGAGCGCGCGAGGACATCGGGGATCCGGAAGCCGTCGCCGATCTCGATGAGCTCGCCGCGGGAGACGACGACCTCGCGTCCCTCCGCGAGCGCGGCGAGGGCGAGCAGCACGGCGCCGGCGTTGTTGTTGACGACGAGCGCTGCCTCGGCGCCGGTCAGCCGCCGGAAGATCTCCGCGCAGTGATCCTGCCGCGAGCCGCGCTCCCCCGCGGCGAGGTCGTACTCGAGGTTCGAGTAGCCGCGGCCCGCGGCGACGACGCGCGCGAGCGCTTCCTCCGCGAGCGGCGCGCGGCCGAGATTCGTGTGGACGACAACGCCGGTCGCGTTGAGGACGCCGCGCAGCCGCGGCCGCCGGGCATCGCCGAGCTCGTCGCGCAACCGCGCCGCGAGGTCGCCGGGATCCGCCCCGGCCCGGATCTCCTCCCGCGCGCGCTCGATCACCACCCGCGCCGCCTCGACGGCGAGCGGGTCGCCCGCCGCGCGCGCGAGCTCGTCCACCGACGGCAGATCGCGGAGTTCCACACCCAGGACGTTAGAGCACCTCCGCGATCCAGCGCGAGGCGCCGCGGACGAGAGCCGGGTTGTTCTCGAGCGTGTAGTAGGGCAGCGCCATCGTGCACTGCTGCACGATCCAGCCCCGCCCGCGCAGCCAGGTCGCCTCGTCGACGCCGAGCGCTGCGCGAAAGGCGTCCCGCTCGCCGGCTGGGAGAACCTTGAAGGCGACCGCGAAGTCGAAGGCGGGATCGCCGGCGCCGGCGCCGCCGAAGTCGAGGACGCCGGTCACCGTGCCGTTCGTGAGGACGAGGTTGCGTGGGTCGAGGTCGGAGTGGAGCCAGACCGGCGGCCCCTCCCACGGCGGTGCCGCGACCGCCTCCTCCCACAGCGCGAGCGCGGCGTCGACGTCGAAGAAGTCGTGGCAGCTCCGCAATCGCTCCACGAACGCGTCGCTGCTCGAGAGCGGGACGCCCCGCGATGCCGGCGGAGCGCCGGCCGTGTCGATCGCCTGCAGCGCCTCGAGAAACCCGGCGAGCGCGGGTCCGGCGCCGGGAATCTCCCCCTCGGCCGTCTCGCCCGGCACCCAGGAGTGGATCGCCCACGCACAGGGATAGCCCTTGCCCGGACGGCCGAGTGCGATCGGGCGCGGGGTAGCCAACGGCAGATGCGGGCCCAGCCGCGACAGCGTGTCGTTCTCGCGCGCGGGGCCGTCGCCCCCGTCTGCGGTCCGCGGCAGCCGCACCGCCATCTCCTCGCCGAGCCGGAAGATCGCGTTGTCGGTGCCTTCGAAAGGGACGCGCTCGAGCGGAAGGTTCGCCCACTGCGGAAACTGCTCGTTCAGCAAGCCCCGGATGAGCTCGTCGTCGAACTCGAGCTCGTCCGCATGCATTTTCGGCCGCTCGGCTACTGCGCGTCCGCCTTCTCCGGCTCGTGCGGGCTGCCGTTGCCGCCGTTCTTCGCGAATGCGTCGAGCACCGTCGAGACGACGACATGCGGGTCGTCCGTCACCGTGAGCAGCTTGAGGTCGTCGGGAGAGACCATCCCGTCGGCGAGCGCGCTCCGGCGCACCCAGTCGAGGAGCGGCGTCCAGTACGACTCGCCGAGCAGGACGACCGGGAAGTGCATCACCTTCCCCGTCTGGATCAGGGTCAGCGACTCGAACAGCTCGTCGGCAGTGCCGAACCCGCCGGGACACACGACGAATCCCTCCGCCGCCTTCACGAACATCGTCTTGCGCGTGTAGAAGTGGTCGAAGACGAGGCCGAGATCGAGGTACGGATTCATCGACTGCTCGTGCGGCAGCTCGATCCCGAACCCGACCGACAGCCCGCCGCCTTCCTGGCAGCCGCGGTTCGCCGCCTCCATCACGCCGGGGCCGCCGCCGGTCACGACCGCCCAGCCCGCCTCCGCGAACAGCTTCCCGACCTCGCGCGCGAGCTCGTACGGCCTCGCTCCTTCCCGTGTCCGTGCCGAGCCGAAGCACGAGATGGCCGGCCGGTCGATCTTCTCCACCGCCTCGAAGCCGGTATAGAACTCGTTGCCGATTATCACGCTCCGCTCCTTGAGGTACTCGAGCGACTGGTGGGTCTGGAGAAGGGCGCGATCTTTCTGCATCAGAGGGAGGCTCCGTTCTGCTTGGTGGCGAGCATTCCGGCGACGACCGCGCCGGCGAGCAGAAGATAAAGCGCCGCGATGAGAAACGCGCGCCGCCGGTCGCCCTCGACGACTCCCATCGGGACGCCGTTCTCGTACCGGAAGCGCGGGCGCCGTTCGTCGCCGATCGCGCGGAAGACCGTGCCGCCGTCGAGGAAGCCGATCGGCAGGAGGTTGAACGCGTTGAGAAGGAAGCCGATGTTCGCGATCCCGACGAGGAGCTGCGCATTCCCGACGGTCGACGCTCCCCACGCGATCGCCGCGCCGATGCTGCCGATGAACGGGCCGGCGAGTGAGACGAGCGCGCTGCCCCACGGTGAGAGGTGCTCGCGCCGCGTCATGACGTACGCGCCGAGGAACGGGACGAACGTGGGGAGGGTGACGTGGATGTGCTGCCGCTTCGCCTCGGCGTAGTGCCCCATCTCGTGCACGAGGATCAGGAGGACGAGGCCGAGCCCGAACTCCCAGCTGTGGAAGAGCGCCGAGTAGAGCGCGAACGAGACGAAGAACGCGAAGAACTTCCCGAAGACGAACGCCCACTTCAGGGCGGTCGCGCCGAGAACGACCGCAGAGCCGAGGAGGCGTTCGAGCGAGCGCTTGACGCGGCCGCGGTCGTCCTGGACGGACGAAGCGCTCATGATCCCTGCCCGATCCATTCCTCGCCGCCGGAGTACACCTCTTTCTTCCAGAGCGGAATCGACGTCTTCAGCGTCTCGATCGCCTCGCGGCATGCGTCGAGCGCGGCGGCGCGATGAGGGGCGGAGACCGCGATCACGACGCTCGGCTCGCCGATCTCGGCCCGGCCGAGGCGGTGGTGGATCGCGACCGCGGTCAGTCCGTGACGCTCGGTCAACTCGGCGCCGAGCCGCGCGAGCATGTCCTCCGCCATCTCCTCGTACGCCTCGTAGTCGAGATGGAGCACGTCGCGGTCGCGCGAGCGGCGGCGCACCGTCCCGACGAAGCTCGCGATCGCGCCGGCGTCGGGGGACTCGACCTCGCGCAGCACCGCGGCGACGTCGAGCGGCTCCGCCGCGAGCCGAAAGGAGCCGCCGCTGACGGGCGGGATGAGTGCGACCTCGTCGCCGTCCGCGAGCATCGCGTCACGTTCGACGTACTCGCGGTTGACGGCGTAGAGAAGTCCCGCGGGCTCGTCGCCGAGCTCGAGCCGCGGCCAGACGCCGGCCACAGTCGCCACGTCGTCGAGGTCGATGCTCGAGCGTCCCGCGAGCTCGCGGAGGCCGGCGAAGAGGCGGACGGTCACATGCACGCCTCGGATCTTGCCTGTCTGGTCTCGCCTGGCTGGGGAAACGCGAGGGGCCGGCGATGCCGACCCCTCGCAACCAAGGAAGAATCCCAACCGCACACTGGAGCCACGGTCGCTTGAACAGCGACTCAAACGTACCCGCCCGTCCCGGCCGGAAACCTTGCGGCGTACGATCTGAACGTGGCGACGACCGACGACCGCCGTACCGAGTCCGGCATCGACGTGAAGCCGGTCTACTCCGCCGCCGACGCGCCGCGCGAGCTCGAGCCGCCGGGCGAGTTCCCGTTCACGCGCGGCCCCTATCCGGACATGTACCGCGGCCGTCCGTGGACGATCCGCCAGTACGCGGGTTTCGCGTCCGCGGAGGAGTCGAACGCGCGCTACCGCTACCTCCTCGAGCGCGGCCAGACCGGCCTTTCGATCGCCTTCGACCTGCCGACGCAGCTCGGCTACGACTCCGACGACCCGCGTGCGCTCGGCGAGGTCGGCCGCACCGGGGTCGCGATCGACTCGCTCGCAGACATGGAGACCTTGCTCGCCGGCATCCCGCTCGGCGAGGTGTCGACGTCGATGACGATCAACGCGCCGGCGGCGCTCCTGCTCCTCCTGTACGAGCTCGTCGCCGAGCAGCAGGGCGTCGCGCCGGCAGCGCTGCGCGGCACCGTCCAGAACGACATCCTCAAGGAGTACATCGCGCGCGGGAACTACATCTTCCCGCCGCGCCCGTCGATGCGGCTGACGACGGACCTGTTCGCGTACTGCGCCGAGCGGATCCCGAGCTGGAACACAATTTCGATTAGCGGCTACCACATCCGCGAGGCGGGCTCGACGGCGGTGCAGGAGCTCGCGTTCACGCTCGCGAACGGCATCGCGTATTGCCAGGCCGCGGTCGACGCGGGGCTCTCGCCCGACGAGTTCGGCGCGCGGCTCTCCTTCTTCTTCAACGCGCACAACCACTTCTTCCAGGAGGTTGCGAAGTTCCGCGCGGCGCGGCGGCTGTGGGCGCGGATCATGCGGGAGCGCTTCGGTGCGACGAACCCGAAGGCGCTCGCGCTCCGCTTCCACGCGCAGACCGGCGGTTCGACGCTCACGGCGCAGCAGCCGGAGAACAACATCGTCCGCGTCGCGATCCAGGCGCTCTCGGCGGTCGCCGGCGGGGCGCAGTCCCTCCACACGAACTCGTTCGACGAGGCGCTCGCACTGCCGAGCGAGCACGCCGCGCACATCGCGCTGCGCACGCAACAGATCCTCGCCGCGGAGGGCGGGACGACCGACACGGCCGACCCGCTCGGCGGCTCGTACTTCATCGAGTCGCTGACCGACGAGCTCGAGGCGCGCGCGTGGGAGCTCATCGAGCGCGTCGACGAGCAGGGCGGCGCCGTCGCGGCGGTCGAGTCCGGCTTCGTCCAGGGCGAGATCGAGCAGGCCGCGTTCGAGTGGCAGCAGCAGGTGGAGACGGGCGAGCGGGTCATCGTCGGCGTCAACACGTTCCACGAGGACGGCGAGGAGCACGTGGAGTTGCTCCACATCGACCCGGCGGCCGAGCAGCGCCAGCTCGAGCGCACTGCGCGCGTCCGGGCCGAGCGCAACGCCGACGAGGCCGCCGCCGCCCTCGCCGCCGTGTGCGAGACGGCGCGCGGCGAGGCGAACCTCCTCCCGCCGATGCGCGACGCGTTGCGCGCGCGCTGCACCGTCGGCGAGATCTGCGAGGCATTGCGCGAGGAGTGGGGGATGTACGACTCGCTCCGCCCGCGCGCGTAGCCATGTCCAGAACGGACACGTCCGGTACCTGCTACCGGACGTGGCCGAAAAAGTCACGTCTCAAAGAGCGAATTGCGGGAGGCCCTTCCGGGTGCGAATCTCTGCCGGATGCCCAGCCGGCCGCGCGACCTCAACCCAGGGATCCATCACGTTTGGGTCAACGCGACCGGAAACTGGCCCTACTTCGTCAACGAAGTGGACCGGATGGCCTGGATCCGGTTGCTCGTTCAGGTACTCGATCGCGGCGACTGGCGTTGCCTTGCGTTCTGCCAGATGACGACGCACGTCCATCTGCTCGTCGACGTCCCCGACGAATCGTTGCCATTCGGAATGGCTCATCTGAACCGCGAATACAGCAAGCAGTTCAACGACCGGCACTCGCGGTCGGGGTACTTAGTCCGCAAGCGATACGGCAGTCGACGCATCGAGGATGCGCGCGATCTGCTCGGCACGTACGCATATGTCGTCCTTAATCCTGT
>Ga0307372_10011585_pt1 | contig 11736 bp, 10 predicted proteins | sample OX1MG_FD_202533 | JGI IMG/M metagenome (GOLD analysis project Ga0307372, IMG submission 202533) | Soil microbial communities from Risofladan, Vaasa, Finland - OX-1 | ecosystem: Environmental > Terrestrial > Soil > Coastal area > Acid sulfate soil | place: Finland: Risofladan, Vaasa | collected...
GGCGAGGAGTCGGGAGAGGACGACGCGGACGTCGCGCTCGCCATCGCGGCCGCCCCCAAGAAGCGTGTCGCCACCTCGCGCTACCGCGGCCGGGCTCGGCACTAGGCCTTGGCCACCTGGCTGGAGCTCTTCAAGAGGGGCGAGGGACACCCCGCCCGCGGCGGCTGGGCCGAGCCCTACGGCATCCGGGTCACCACCGTCGAGGCGGGCCACGTGGTGCTCGAGTTCGATGCCTCCGAAAAACATCACCAGCCGAACGGCGTCGTCCAGGGCGGGGTGCTGACGGCGATCGCCGATGCCGCCATGGGGATGGCCGGGATGACGGTCCAGGAGATCGGCTGGGCGAACACGACCATCGAGCTCAAGATCAACTTCATCCGGCCGGTGATCCGCGGCCTGGTCAAGGCCGAGGGCCGGGTCGTCCAGGCCGGGAAGACGGTGCTCTTCTTGGAGGCCAGCGTCACCAACGAGGACGGCAAGCTGGCCGCGCTGGCGACCTCCTCGGTGCTCGCCTTCCGGCAGCCGGCGCGCGAGCACACCCGCGCCGAATGAGGCAAGGCCTGGGCTCTTGATGCAGGACCGGATCCAGCGGATGCTCGACGGCCACGAGTCACGCTCGCCGGCCTGGCGCTGGCTCGGCATAAAGCTTGTCGAGGCCGAGGCCGGGCGGACGCTGCTGGAGATGAAGGTCACCGAGGAGATGCGCAACCACGGCGGCGTCTGCCACGGCGGCTTCCTGGGCACGCTGGCAGACTCGGCCATGGGCTCGGCGATGGCCACCGTCCTGCCCGAGGGGGAGCGTCACCTGAGCTTCGACCTCAAGCTGAGCTTCATGCGGCCGGTGGAGATCGGGGCCACCGTGCGATGCACCGGCACCGTGATCCACTCCGGCCGCCGGACCGGCGTCTGCGAGAGCCGGCTGGAGGTGGGGGGCGAGCTGGTCGGGACCGGGTCGGCGAGTTTCATCGTCTACCTCCCGGAGAACACTTAAGCGTGCCCATCGACAGGATCACCATCCGCGGTGCCCGCGAGCACAACCTCAAGGGCGTCGACCTCGTCATCCCCCGCGACAAGCTGGTCGTATTCACCGGCCTCAGCGGCTCCGGCAAGTCGTCGCTCGCCTTCGACACCATCTACGCCGAGGGACAGCGGCGCTACGTAGAGTCCCTCTCCTCCTACGCCCGCCAGTTCCTGGGCCAGATGGAAAAGCCCGACGTGGACGTCATCGAAGGCCTCTCGCCGGCGATCTCGATCGACCAGAAGGGAACCTCCAAGAACCCGCGCTCCACGGTCGGCACCGTCACCGAGGTTTACGACTACCTGCGGCTGCTGTTCGCCCGGATCGGCCGGCCTCACTGCCCGGTCTGCGGGCGGCCGATCGCCAAGCAGACGGTCGACCAGATGGCGGACCAGGTCGAAAAGCAGCCCGCGGGCACCCGGCTGATGGTCCTGGGTCCGGTCGTGCGCGGCCGCAAGGGCGAATACCTCTCGCTGCTGGAGGACCTCCGCAAGGGCGGTTTTGTCAGGGTCCGGGTCGACGGGCAGATCTACACCCTCGACGAGACCATCCCACTGGAGAAGAACAAAAAGCACGACATCGAGGTGGTCGTCGACCGCCTGGTCCTGGGCAGCGACCAGCGCACCCGCTTGGTGGACTCGCTGGAGACCGCGCTCCGGCTCGGCCAGGGCTCGGTGCTCTTGGTTCCTGTAGATGGCGGAGAGGAGCGGCTCATGTCGCAGAACTTCTCCTGCGCTTACGACGGCACCAGCGTCCCCGAGCCGGAGCCCCGCAACTTCTCATTCAACACCCCGCACGGGGCCTGCCCGACCTGCACCGGCCTGGGCACCCGGCTGGTCGCCGATGGCGACCTGGTCGTGCCCGACCCGAGCCTATCGCTGGCGGAGGGCGCAATCGCGCCCTGGAGCAAGTCGAACTTCTTCTACCCCGAGCTGCTGGAGGCGGTCTGCAAGCACTTCAAGATCGATATGGGCAAGCCCTGGTCGAAGCTGACCGCCGAGCAACACAAGGTGCTGCTGGAAGGAACCGGCAGGGACAAGATCCGCTTCACCTACACCAACCAGTACCGGCACAAGCGCTGGTACGAGGCAACCTTCGAGGGCATCCTCGCCAACATCACGCGGCGCCACGCCGAGACCGAGAGCGAGTTCGTCAGGGAGGAGCTGGAGAAGTACATGAGCCACAAGCCGTGCCCCACCTGCAAGGGGCAGCGGCTGAAGCCGGAGTCGCTGGCGGTCACCGTGGCGGACCGCAACATCGCCCAGGTCTGCCAGCTCTCGGTGTCGGCGGCGATCGACTTCTTCGAGTCGCTGCGGCTCGACGAGCGCGACCAGCTGATCGCGCGCGGCATCCTGAAGGAGATCGGCGAGCGGCTCCAGTTCCTGATCGACGTCGGCCTCGAGTACCTGACCGTCGACCGGGCGGCGAATTCGCTCTCCGGCGGTGAGTCGCAGCGGATCCGGCTAGCGACCCAGATCGGCTCCAAGCTGATGGGCGTCCTCTACATCCTCGACGAGCCGTCCATCGGCCTCCACCAGCGGGACAACCGCAAGCTGATCTCCACCCTGATCAAGCTCCGCGACCTGGGCAACACCCTGATCGTCGTCGAGCACGACGAGGACACCATCCGGACGGCCGATTACCTGGTGGACATCGGCCCCGGCGCCGGCGAGCACGGCGGCGAGATCATCGCCGCCGGCACCGTCGAGGAGGTGCTCGCCCATCCGGACTCACTCACGGCCCAGTTCCTGCGCGGCGACCGCGAGGTCCCCGTTCCACGCCGGCGGCTGCCGGGAAACGGCAAGAAGCTGGTCGTCAGGGGCGCCAGCGAGAACAACCTGAAGGGGATCGACGTCGAGATCCCGCTCGGCTGCTTCGTGGCGGTCACCGGCGTCTCCGGTTCGGGCAAGTCCTCGCTGATCACCGACATCCTCAGCCGACGGCTGGGCCAGTACTTCTACCGGGCCAAGGAAAAGCCGGGCGCGCACCGCGCCATCGAGGGCCTGCAACACATCGACAAGGTCATCGACATCGACCAGTCGCCGATCGGCCGGACGCCGCGCTCCAACCCGGCCACCTACACCGGGCTCTGGACGCCGCTGCGTGACCTCTTCGCGGCGTTGCCGGAGGCCAAGATGCGCGGCTACAAGGCCGGCCGGTTCTCCTTCAACGTCCCCAACCAGGGCCGCTGCGAGGCGTGCAAGGGCGACGGAATCATCCAGATCGAGATGCACTTCCTCCCCGACGTCTTCGTTCCCTGCGAGGTCTGCCACGGCACCCGCTACAACCGCGAGGTGCAGGAGATCAAGTTCCGTGGCCACTCGATCTCCGACGTCCTCGATCAGACGGTGGACGAGGCGATCGAGACCTTCGAGAACGTTCCCCGGATCCGGGCCAAGCTGCGGACGCTGCAGGACGTGGGGCTCGGCTACATCCGGCTCGGCCAGCCCTCGACCCAGCTCTCCGGCGGCGAGGCGCAGCGGGTGAAGCTCTCGACCGAGCTCAGCCGGCGCGACACCGGGAAGACGTTTTACATCCTCGACGAGCCGACCACCGGGCTTCACTACGCCGACGTCGAGCGGCTGCTCCAGGTCCTCCACCGGCTGGTCGAGCAGGGCAACACCGTGGTTGTCATCGAGCACAACCTGGAGGTCTTGAAGACGGCCGACTGGATGATTGATCTCGGCCCCGAGGGAGGCGAGAAGGGCGGCTACCTGGTCGCCACCGGCACCCCTGAGGAGCTGGCGGTAAACCCGGCCTCCTACACCGGCCAGTACCTGCGACCGATCCTCGAAAAGGCCGGCACGCTCCTGCCGAGTTCGGCCAGGAGCCTCAACGGGCGGGGCAAGTGGGCGGCCAGGAGCGCCGCCAAGACCTCGGGCAGGACGACTGTGTCCGGCACCGCGAGGTAGCGCGGCTCCCAGGTCGGGCCGAACTTGGCCTTGAACTTGCTGAGCGTCCGCCCCGAGCGGAAGCGGTCGAGGCGGCCATAGACCCGGCTCAAAAGGTTGTTGCCGGCAGAGGCGGGAAAGCCGCTGAGGGACATCGGGGCGACGCCAAGACTGACCTCCGCCCGGCCCTGCCGCTGCGCCTCCTCGAGCGAGTGGACGATCAGCGCCTCCATCAGGCCGTTGAGCGCGTCCGGCCGGCGTCGCATCAGGTCCAGCGTCCAGCCTGATCGCGCCGGCACCGGCAGCCAGGTCACGAACCCGAGCAGCTCACCGCCCTGCGCGAAGGCGAGGCCCGTGGTCGTGGCCGGGTCCCGGAGGGTTTCCAGGGTGCCGAGGCTAAAGCGCATCTCCGGCCCCTTGCCGCTTCGGAGCCAGGTAGCGGAGACCGCCCAGAGCTGGTCCGAGTGCTGTGCCCACGCCTCCGGCCCGGGCAGGAATTCAAAGCGGATGCCCTCCCGCTCACAACGGCGAACCGCGTAACGGAGGTCCGCCTTCTCCTTCCCGCCGAGACTGAAGCCGGCGGGCCGGACGACCGCGTCGGAGCCGACCGGCACCAGCCGGTAGCCGAGCCGGCGGTAGAGGTCGGGGTTCTCGGCCTCGTAGAAGGCGCAGACCCAGTCGTGGCGCTCGCAGTGCCCGGCGAACGCCTCCACCGCGGCGCCGGCAAGCTCGGGCGGCCCGATCGGGTCGCCGAGAGCGATGGCCACCCGGCGGGTGACCTCGTAGGCCACGGCGACCTCCGGCCCGGACCAGAAGAGCTGGGTGCCGGCGAGTGCGAGCCAGGAGACGGGGTTGTGCCCGTGGGCCTGGAGGACCTTGCGTAGCGAGTGCGGGTCGTTGCCGGCTGCAGCCTGGAGGACCACCGGTCGCAGCAGCTGGAAGAGCCCGACCAAGACCAAGAACCCGGCGACGGCCGGGATCGAGTCCAAGAACCAGCGGGCGCGGTCGGTCAGCGGGTCGTAGGCCGAGGCCAGCCCGGCCAGCACGGTGCCGGTGAGGTGGTTGATGGTCAGTCCGGGCTGGAAACCGCCGGCGAGCTCCTTTTCGAGGAGCAGGCTGCCGAGGAAGGCGTAGAGCGCCGCCAGTCCGACGGCGGCGCCGATCGTCAGCAGTCCTCGGCGGATGCCGACCGGGTCGGACTCGGCCCGGAAGAAGCGGCGCATCCAGAAGATGCCCACCAGGACCCAGAGCGAGAGGACCGCGGCCTCCACGTCGAGTCCTTTGACGAGGTGGATAACGAGAGATGCGGCGAGCACCAGGCAGGTGATCAGCCAGGCCACGCGCTTGCCCCGCGCGATTCCTCGGGCGAGGAGGATCAGCGCCAGGCCGGCGACCACGCTCGCCGTCCTGCCGGTGAGGACGACCCCGGTCGGCACCACGCTCTCGACCAGGCGGTCGCTCAGGGGGTGGCGGACCAGCAGCGTCTCCACCACGTCGAAGGCTCCGATCATCACCAGGAAGCCAGCGAAGAAGCGCCGGATCCTTCGGGCATCGTGACGACCGGAGAGGAGGAGGTCGGCCGGTGGGTGCTGCAATGCTGACATCGGTGAAGCTGCCGATTACAGCTATACCCGCTCTTACACCCCGGGCGCGGGGAACGCCGGGCTTGTAGGAGTGCTACGAATACGGAGCATGCGGGAGGTGGACGTCGACCTCGGCGGACCGGTCCACTATGCCGACCACGGCGGCGAGGGCAGCCCGCTGGTCCTCCTCCACGGCCTCGGGGGCAGCCGGCTCAACTGGATGGCGGTGGCGCCCGGGCTCGCGCGTCAACACCGCGTCTACGCGCTCGAGTACATCGGCCACGGCCTGACGCCGCTGGCAGGCCGGAAGGCGAACCTGGCCGGGCACCGGCGGGTCATCGACCTCTTCCTAGAGCGCGTGGTCGGGCGCCCGGCGACCCTGGTCGGCAACTCAACCGGCGGCCACCTGGCGATCGTCGAGGCCGCTCTGGCGCCGGAGAAGGTCTCCGGCCTGGTCCTGGTCGACCCGGCTGTGCCGGTGCCGGTGGGCGAAATGGCCATCCCCTCCACGGCGGCGATGGCTCTGGCGCCACTGCTGGTGCGCGGGCTCGGCGAGGCGGTGATGAAGGCCAGCGCTGGCCGCACCACCTCCGAGCAGGCGGTCTATCGCACGCTCAAGATGGTGTCTGCCGACTACTCGCGGATCCCGGCCGAGGTGATCCAGGCCCACCTCGAGGCGCACCGGCCGCGGCACGGCGACGCCGAGGCCAGCGCGGCCTTCCTCCAGACCGGTCGCTCCCTTCTGATCAACAACCTGCGCCGTTCGAGCTTCTACGCCAAGGCGAGGCGCGTCCGCGCGCCGGCGCTGGTGGTGCAGGGCTCCAAGGACCGGCTGGTTCCGATGGCGGCGATCCGCAAACTGCTCGAGGTCCGGCCCGATTGGGAGCTGCACGTCTTCGAAGGCCTTGGCCACGTGCCGATGATGGAGGACCCAGCGGCCTTCAACGAGGTGGTGCTCGGCTGGCTGGCCGGGCGAGGTCGGGCGGCGGCTTGACAACCATTCTCCTCACCGGTGGCACCGGCTTCATTGGCCGCCACCCGCTCGGCGAGTTGGTCAAGCGGAAGGACGCCGAAGTCTTCGCGCTGGTCCGCCCGAAGTCGGTCGGAAAGCTCTCCGGCTGGGGAAGAGGGTCACCGCGGTCGAGGGCGACGTCACCCGCAGGGGCCTCGGTCTGTCCGCCGCGGACCGCAGGCTGCTGAAGGGGGCGGAGCTCTTCCACCGGGGCGGCTGTCTACGACCTCGAGGCGTCGGAGGAGGCCAACCAGGCTGCCAACGTGGAGGGGACGCGCAACGTGGTTCGGTTCGCGAACGCGGTCCGGGCTGCTCGCCTCCACCATGTGAGCTCCATCGCCGTCGCCGGGGGCTCCTTTCGCGGGGAGTTCACCGAGGACTCCTTCGACGAGGGCCAAGAGCTCGGCCAGCCCTACTACCGGACCAAGTTCGACGCGGAAAAGATCGTCCGCGGCGAGGCCAGGGTCCCCTTCCGGGTCTACCGGCCCGGGATCGTCATCGGGGCCAGCGTGGACGGGGCGGCCGACCGAGTGGACGGCATCTACTACTCCTTCAAGATCATCCAGAGGCTGCGTGACGCGCTCCCCTCGTGGGTGCCGCTGGTGGGCATCGAGGGGGGCCGGTTGAACCTGGTGCCGGTCGACTTCGTGGCCCGCGCGATCGCCCACATCAGCGACCGACCCGGTCTCGACGGCCAGGTCTTCCACCTCGTGGACCCCTCGCCGGCCAGCTTCGGAGACACCCTCAACGTGTTCTGCCGGGCCGCCCACGCGCCCCAATTCAGCCTCCGCATCGACGCCCGCGCGGCGGCGATCCTGCCTGGCGACCTGACCAAGATGCTCCAGAGCTGGACGGTCTTCCAGACCGTGAAGCGGCAGGTGCTGGAGGGAATCAACGTGCCCGAGGCGGCGATCAGCTACGCCAGCGTCCGGACCCGTTTCACCTGCGCCAAGGCCGAGAAGGCGCTGGACGGGAGCGGGATCGAGGTGCCACCCTTGGCGGCCTATGCCTGGAAGATCTGGGACTACTACGAGCGCCACCTCGACCCGACCGCGCCGACCGCACCCAACTTCCGCGCCGCGCTGACCGACAAGGTGGCGCTGGTGACCGGCGCCTCCAGCGGAATCGGCCGGGCCACCGCGGTCGCCCTGGCCTCTCAGGGGCGCAGGTGATCCTGGTCAGCCGCAGCAGGGACAAACTTGAGGACCTCCGCAGCGAGATCAAGTCGGCCGGCGGCCGGGCCGAGGTCTTCCCCTGCGACCTGGCGAAGATGGAGGCGATCGACGCCATGGCCGCGGCGGTCCTGAAAAAGCACGGCCGGGTGGACATCCTAGTCAACAACGCCGGCCGCTCAATCCGCCGCTCGGTCCACGAGTCGCTCGACCGCTTCCACGACTTCCAGCGGACCATGCAGCTGAATTACTTCGGTGCCGTCCGCCTGCTGCTGCTCGTGCTGCCCGGGATGAAAGAGCGCCAGCACGGCCACGTGATCAACATCTCCAGCATCGGGGTCCAGGCCTACCCGCCACGCTTCGGCGCCTACGTCGCCTCCAAGAGCGCCTTGGCCGCTCTCTCGCGCTGCCTTGGGCCCGAGGTGGCCGACGACGGCATCGCGGTGACCAACATCCACATGCCGGTGGTGCGGACGCCGATGATCGCGCCGACCGGGATCTACAAGAGCTTCCCGACCATCTCGCCCGAGGAGGCCGCCGAGATGGTGCTCTCGGCGGTGCTGACTCGCAACCCCGAGGTCTCGACCCGGCTGGGCAAGCTGGGCGAGACTGTGGACGTGGTCGCGCCTACTCCACCTCGTGATGACGGGGGCCTACCACGTCTTCCCGGACTCCCCGGGTGGCGAGGAGAAGAAGGGGAAGGGGAAGCCGGACCTGGAGGAGATCTCGCCGGAGGCGGTGGCGATGGCCTTCTTAATGAAGGGGATTCACTTCTGAGGGTCGGCGACCTTAGGGCGTGGCCAGACCCCGGCTCGAGAGGAAGGCGGCGATGACCGCGCCGAAGACGAGGATCAGGACTAAGACCACCAGGGCCACCACGGCCAGGTGGAGGTAGCCGAGGACCAGCCCGACGGTGGCGAGGCCATCGCCCTGCTCACCGGTCTGACGGATCTCCTTCTTGGCGAGGTGGCCGGTGATCACCGCGACCACGCCGCCGACCAGGGGAAGCACGAACCAGGACGCGATCCCGGTGGCAAGGCTGACCACGGCCATGGTGTTGGTCGCGATCGCGGCGGGGACAGAAGCCGGGGAGTACTGGGCCGGCGGAGCCGGCATCGGCGGTGGCGCGGGCGGTTCCTGCATGTTTCGCCGCCAGTCTAAGGTCGGCCGCACGTGGATGGGAGAATTCGAGCGAGATGGCGGTGATGGAGCAGGACACTATCCGGCGACGGCTGCGGGCGGTGCCCGAGGCGCCCGGCTGCTACCTGCTCCGTGACGCCGCCGGGAAGGTCATTTACGTCGGCAAAGCGCTCCGCCTCCGGGACCGGTTGCGCTCCTACTTCACAACGCCCCAGGGCCAGAAGTTCGAGCTGATGAAGCGGATCCGCGACTTCGAGGTCATGCGGTCCGCCAACGAGGTCGAGGCGCTGGTGCTGGAGAACGAGCTGATCAAGCACTACCGGCCGCGCTTCAACATCCGGCTGAAGGACGACAAGAACTTCCTCTATCTAAAGCTCCCCGTCCGCGAGGACTTCCCGCGGGTCCACTACACGCGCCGCATCCACCCCGACGGGGCTCTCTACTTCGGGCCCTACACCAGCGCCCAGAGTCTCCGCCAGACCGTCAAATCGATCCGCCAGCTGCTGCCCTTCCGGACCTGCTCCGACGACGTCTTCCGGCAGGGCCGGGTCTGCCTCGACTTCCACATCAAGCGCTGCCCCGGTCCCTGCGAGAAGCGGATCGACGAGCAGGAGTACGCCGCTCGGATCCGGGAGGTGGCGCTGCTGATGGAGGGCCGCTCCGACCTGCTCGCCCGCGACCTGGGGACCCGGATGGAGGGCGCGGCCGCCGCGCTCGACTTCGAGAACGCCGCGCGCTACCGGGACAAGCTGCGGGCGGTGGAGAAGATCGCCGACCGGCAGAAGGTGGTCACCCGTGGCCGCGACGACCAGGATCTGGTCGCCTATGCAAGGCAGGGCAAGGACGTCTTCGTCGAGGTCGCCTACGTCCGCTCCGGCAAGATGGTCGGCCACGACGGCCACCCACTGGAGGGTGAGCTCGAGGTCTCCGAGGCGGAGTTGCTGCGCTCCTTCCTGGTTCGCTATTACTCCAGCGCGACCCACGTCCCGCGGACCATCGTGTTGCCCGCGGCGATCGACGATGCCGGGCCGGTGCGGGAGTGGCTCGAGCAGCGCCGGCAGGGCCCGGTCGCGCTCGAGGTGCCGCAGAGGGGGCGCAAGCGCCGGCTGGTAGAGCAGCTCGCCGAGACGGCGACCGAGGAGCTGAAACAGCTGCGGATCCAGTGGGACTACGACCGCAGCCGGACCGAGCCGATGCTGCAGGCACTGGCAGACGCGCTCACCCTCGACATGCCGCCCCGGCGGATCGAGTGCTACGACATCTCGAACCTCCAGGGCGACTCGGCGGTGGGGGCGATGGTCGTCTTCGAGGAGGGCCGGCCGAAGAACGAAGACTACCGCAGCTTCAAGATCCGGTATACGCCGGGTCCGAACGACTTCGCGATGCTGCAGGAGGTCCTCAGGCGCCGCTTCACCCGCCTCGAGGCAGCCCTCCGGCGCGACTCGGACGCGGGCGACCGCTCCTTCGCGTCGCGGCCGGACATGGTCCTCATCGACGGTGGCAAGGGCCAGCTGAATGCCGGCCTCGAGGTTCTCGAGGAGCTCGGCTTCGCCGACATCCCTACCTTCGGCCTGGCCAAGGAGCGGGAGGAGATCTTCCTGCCCAACGAGCCTGACCCGGTGGTCCAGGAGCACGATTCGCCCGGAATGTTCCTGGTCCAGCGGGTTCGGGACGAGGCCCATCGCTTCGCCGTCACCCACCATCGCAAGGTGCGCTCGCGAAAGGCGCTGAGCTCGCCGCTGGACTCGGTGGAGGGAATCGGCCCGACCCGCAAGCGGGCGCTACTGCGGGCGTTCGGCAGCGTCCAGGGGATCCGCGACGCGGAGTTGCAGGAGATCACCCGGCTCGGCGTGCCGGAACCGGTGGCCCGCCGCTTGAAGGAGCTGGTGTGAGCCGGGTGGTGTACGTGGGCGGGGAGCTGGATGGGGTGGCGGCGACCTTTGCCGACGCCGGCTTCGAGGTCGGGAAGGACGTGCTCCTCGTCGAGGGGGACGCGACCGGGCCGCTGGAGGAGGCCGACGCGCACGGCGTGAAGTACGTCCTGGTCCACGTCGGCCCCGACGACGGCGCGCCGCTGGGCTCCCACGCCCGCGCCCACCACCGGGTGTCGGCGGCCGAGCTGCCGGAGCTGGCTCGCAAGCTTCGCACCCGCGAGCGGATGCTGGTCCGCGTCATCGCCTTCGGCTACAAGCACGGCCTGCCACCCACCGCGGATTGGGTGGTCGACGCTCGCTTCCTGGACAACCCCTACTGGGTGGAGGAGCTGCGCTCGCAGACCGGCCTCGACCCGGCGGTGCGCCGCTATGTGCTTGCGCAGCCGGCGGCCGGCGAGCTGCTCGACAACCTGGTCCGCACCATCGGAGGACTGCTCCCCGCCTACCGCGCCCAGGGCCGGCAGGAGCTGACGATCGCCTTCGGATGCACCGGCGGTCGACATCGTTCAGTGGCGCTGGCGGCCGAGCTGGCCCGCCGGCTGGAGGGCGGCGAGGTGGACGTCGAGACGGAGAACCGCGAGCTCTGAAGACGGCCTTCCGCGCGTTGATTTTCGACTTCGACGGTCTCATTCTGGAGACTGAGCGACCCGACTTCCAGTCCTGGCGCGAGGTCTACCGCGAACACGGCCAAGACCTCACGATGGACGTCTGGGGCGACGTGATCGGCCGGGGCGCGGAGCATTTCAACCCCTACCAGGCGCTGGTCGACCGGCTCGGCCACGACCTCGACCGGGAGGCCGTCCTCAACCGGCGCAGGGCGCGGCACCTGGAGATGATCGCCGAGCTGGAGATCCTGCCCGGCGTGCGCGAGTCGGTGGCCGAGGCCCGGCATCTGGGCCTGGCCCTGGGCGTCGCCTCCAGCTCCTCGCACCTCTGGGTGGACGGCCACCTCCAGCGCCTCGGCCTCAACCAATTCAGCTGCGTGC
>Ga0307372_10011590_pt1 | contig 11732 bp, 9 predicted proteins | sample OX1MG_FD_202533 | JGI IMG/M metagenome (GOLD analysis project Ga0307372, IMG submission 202533) | Soil microbial communities from Risofladan, Vaasa, Finland - OX-1 | ecosystem: Environmental > Terrestrial > Soil > Coastal area > Acid sulfate soil | place: Finland: Risofladan, Vaasa | collected...
AACCACAACCGTCCGGGCGGCAGCGCGCCGGGCCGCAATAGAAGCCTTTGTGCATAAGGGCGGGTATTGCCCCTGTGGATTATTAGGGGCAGAGTTTGTACCTGACCTCTCCGGGATGTTGACCGTTCAGGTCATGGCTGCTTCGGCAGATCTCGAGCTATTGCCACACATGCTTCCGGGTTTCACCGACCAGGTGCGGCGCGGTTTGCCCCGTGAATATGCCGACAGTGTCATGGAAGGGGCGATCTATACAAACTCGATCTCCCCTTTGGGCTCCGGCGTTCTGCAATTCAATTGCGCGGCCCATGGCGAAGTCGGTTCGTCACCCAATGCGTTTCGACAGCTCGGCGAGATGGTTACCCGACTACTTCAGATGGATCCGTCTTCGGTTACAGTCGAGCAACTGCTCGACTTGATTCAGCACAAGCTGTAAGCGGCATCAGCGACTGAACCTATCTCTTTGCGCGTGGTGGCGGACCGATTGCGCCCAACCGTCCCGGCGCACGTCCCTATGAATTGCCGGCGTCCGGGCCGTGCGGCTCGGCGGCGCCCTGTTAAGCGAGGCCAAATGACTCAGTTCTACGCGAGGTAGTAGTATGGCGTTATTCATTGGTGGAATGACTTGCCCCCTGTGCGGTAAAGAATTACGGCCATCTATGGGTCAGCAGGTTATCAGTTTTCGCGCGTTTGTCCCTAACAGGCTGGACCCGCTCTATAGCTTTAGCGATGCGACCGTGCATGAAGAGTGCTTCCGCGCTCACCCGCTCGGAAATCCTGCGGAAAAACACGTCGCTGAGTTAGCGTTCGCTAAGCGGACCTGGAGAGGGCCGGCGTTGCCCTACATTTTGAGAGATCTGAGAGCGGCTGTCGATGGGGGCAACCGTGCCGATGTCTGAGCAGCCAGCGCCGCAAGCCTCGTCCATTGACGTGGTTACCATCGGTGAGACGCTGGTGTTGTTTCATCCGCTGCAAGAGGGGCCGCTCGCGTACGCGCCGCTCTTCACCCGGTCGCTGGCGGGCGCGGAATCAAACCTGGCGATTGCCCTCGCCCGGCTCGGGAAACGGGCGCGCTGGATTAGCCGGCTGGGCGCCGATCCCTTTGGTGATCTGGTAGCCGCAACCCTCGCCGGGGAGGGCGTCGATATCTCTCAGGTCGTTCGCGATCCTGGCGCGCCAACGGCGATCTTCTTCCGCGAATTCCGGGGCTACGGCGACCCGAACGTCTATTACTACCGAGCCGGGTCCGCCGCGAGCCGGCTCTGCCCGGCCGATGTTCGGGATGAGTGGTTCCAGGGCGCCCGCCATCTCCACGTAACGGGTATCACGCCGGCGCTGGGATCTCAGACTGCTGAGGCGATTGAGAGCGCAATGCGCCGGGCGCGCGCTCTCGGCCTGACGATCTCGTTCGATCCGAATCTTCGCCGAAAGCTCTGGTCCGAGGAACACGCCAGGGAGTGCATTCTGCGGCTTATCCCGCTCTGCGATCTCTTCTTACCCGGCCTGGACGAAGTGGAGTTCCTGACGGGCGCCAGCAGCCCGGATGAGAGCGCCCGCCATCTTCTCGACCAGGGTCCCGAAATCCTGGTGATCAAGTGTGGGATCGATGGCGCGTCCGCCTATACTCGCCAGGCAAGCGTCCATAGCCCCGCTTACCCGGTCAACCACGTCGTCGACACCATTGGCGCCGGTGACGCGTTCGACGCCGGCCTGCTCTCCGTACTGCTGGATGCCCCACCCAATAGGCGATCCGAGAGTGAAGTTTTAGGAGAATCCCTGGCGCGAGCCAATTTGATGGGCGCCCTCGCCACCCAGTTCCGGGGCGACTGGGAGGGCCTCCCTACCCTCGCCGAAGTCCAGCAGATTCAAACCGGAGCGAAGCGTGTGACCAGATAGTCTCCACGCTCACCCATTCACCTCTTCGTCCCTCCACGAATGCCGCGGCCGCCAGCCGAGCGCCTGCTTGGCATGCGCGCAGTCCACGAGCGAACGATACGGGTTATCGACGAAGTAATCGTCACGGCTGACGCCGGGCCACGGAGTGTGAGCGCAGCAGCGCTCTACCAGCTCGGCCGTCGGCATAACGCTGTGGCTGTCGTCAGCGGCCACGAGGAATGAGTCGTGGAGGATGTTCTCGGCGGTGAGCGCCCGGATGGTGGCCTCGCAGACGTCTCGCACGTCAACGTAGGACCAGTAACCCATCTTCCCCCGGGCGGGATCAGGAGAAGAGTTCCGGCGGGTGTATGCGCCGGGCTGCACGACGCCGACCGGCCGGATGCAGATGGTAACGATACCGTGTCGTTCGGAGAATGAGCGGCAGGTTTCTTCACCGAGATGTTTTGAAAGCTGGTAGGCCGACATTGGATGGCGCGGGCAGAAGTCATCGATTGGCAGATAATCCGCCTCCCGGAATCCCATGAAGTTGCCGAGCGCCTGGACGCTGGAAAAACTCACCACCCGCCGGATGCCCTCTTCCAGGCACGACTGCAGCACGTTCCAGCTCCCCATGACGTTGATTTGCATCACCTCTTCGTCATGTCCCTCCCAGTCTCCGGCGATAGCGCCGAGATGCGCGACCGCGTCCATTCCGCGGACGGCTTCCCGTACCACCGAACGATCACGGAGATCGCCAACACGATGATCGCGGTCGCCCGGATCCGATGCCGGCTGGCGATCCATCGTTCGAACCTCATGCCCGGCCGCGACGAACTCCGCAACCTGCGCCTTCCCAATATGTCCCTCGCTGCCGGTGACCAGCAGTTTGAGTGGAGTGTACGTTTTCATATAATCACCTTCACCAAGGAACCGACCACGCGGAGAAAAGCCAGTTGTCCGATTGACAGACAGCGCCCAAATAGGTTAAAAGATAGTAATGACACTCGCGTCGGCAGCACGATGGGCGCTCTATATTCTGCTGGCGTTTGCGGCCGGCATCCTGATCGGGATCCCCGCAGGAATCCGCTCCGGACAGATCCAGCGTGTGGAGAAACGGGTCGCCACCAATGGCTTCCCCCTCGTTGACTTTTCGGGCGCCGACTATAGCACCGAACATCGCGTCGTACCAGCCTTCGCTCGCTGGGCCAAGGGTCCGCTGGGCGCCAACATGGAACGCCTCTATCCCCCATCCGCCGTCACCCCGGCTCACCAGAAAGAGCTTGCGACTCGGGTCATCGAACGGGCACAGCAGCGAGGCGAGCTCAACCATGTCATCATCGGCTGTGTTATTCATGCGATAAACCGGGCCAACGCGTTCGAAGTATCGCAGGCCCGTCGATCCGGGGAATCCCATCCTCACTCCACGACGCTTATCGGATATGCGCAAAAGGCGGAGTATTTTGGCCAGGGCGCCTGGTGCTTCCTCTGCCTGAGCTCCACCGACCAGCGTCATGCGACGCTTCGGGTCGTCGTGATGAGCGCAGTCCCCGATTTCGGGTTAATCCACGTTGAGCAGTTCAATACCGAGCCATAAGCCGCAGTCCACAGCCACGGTACACAACAGCGCCGCATTCTCTGCAGATTTCGAGAATGCGGCGCTGTCAGCCTCATGGAAACATGGCGCCCACCCGGAGAGCGGAGCCAACCGCAAAATCGCGCTTAAGCTAAGCTGCGAGGCTGCGGCGGGCTGAGCGGGAAGTCCGCATCTTTGCCAGGGCCCGGGCTTCGATGCGTCGAACACCTTCGCGGGAGAGTCCCAGGCGGGTGGCTACCTCCTGAAGCGTCAGCTCTTCAGTCGCGTCGAGGCCATAGCGCAGCCGGATGACATCCCTCTCCTTCTGGGTCAGCGTATCCATGAGAGCGCTCACCTGTTCACCCAGCGCCAGCCGATCGGCGCCCATCGATGGGTTCTCCGCGGTGCGATCTTCAACCAGGTCCGAGAGCACGCCTTCGTCATCCTCGCCCACGGCGGCGTCGAGCGAAAGAGGCGTCATACCAACCTGGAGAAGCTGGCGAACACGATCCACCGACATTTCAGTGCGATGCGCCAGTTCCTCTTCCGAAGGCTCGCGGTCAAGCTCCTGTCGGAACGCCGTGGCAGCCCGGTTGATACGGCGCATCTCCAGCGCAGCCTGCGCCGGGAGCCTGATCGGGCGGCCATGATGATCCACGGCCCGGCTAATCGCCTGTGTGATCCAGGCCATCGCATAGGTGCTGAACCGGAAACCGCGGCGGTAGTCATAACGCTCCGCGGCGGCGATAAGACCAATATTCCCCTCCTGGATCAGGTCCTCGAGGTCCATTCCGCTGCCAACGTAACGCCGAGCCACACTGACAACTAATCGGAGATTCGCTTCAACCAGCGCGCGACGAGCTTCGGCGTCGCCCCCGGCGATGCGCTCGCCGAGCATCAGCTCTTCCTGAGCCGTAAGCAGACGATGACTGCCAACATTCCTCAGGTAGGAATGCATCCAATCAGCCATCGTCTGGGGTGAAACCTGTTCACGCTGCGGCGCGTGTTGAAGTGTGACCACTGACATATTAGACCTCCTAAGCTGACGAGCCATGATTATTAGTTTTCAAATTTTATGAGAAGTGTTTGGAAAAGCAGGCGATATTGTAGTGATACTTTGACCCTAACCGGCGCGCTCCTCCTGTGCAGCCTCTGAGCGCAGCCGATCTTTGAGCTCCTGAGCTTTTGAGACGTCCCACCGCAAGCGTCGTTGTTTCACGCGTGGCGCCAATCAGGTTGGCCAACTCCTGATGGGTGAGCCGGAACTTCAGAACCGTATTGCCTTTATTGGTGGAAACCCCGTGATAGCGCGCCAGGTGAAATAACATCCGGAAGAGACGGTCCTCGATATTCCCATACGCCAGCTCAATCACGCGTTCCTGCAGCCTCTGCTTACCTCCGGCCAGATAGCGGATCCAAGCAAGCGCAAATTCGGGGCTGCGAGACCAGAGGGTGCGAACTGCAGCGGCGGGGAACGAAAACAGCGCCGCGTCGCGCATGACCACGGCGCCGGTCGCGCGCGGCTCGTTACCGATAGCATCCTCGCCGACGACATCGCCGGCGCCCTGGATGTCTAAGATAACCTCGCGCTTGTTCGCCGCCGGCGCCGTCACTTTGACGGCGCCATCCAGAATCAGAGTCACCTTATCAGGGCGGTCTCCGGGGGAGAAGAGCGTCTCGTTACGCCGCATTTGATCCACGCGGCCCACCTGCAGCAGGCGCTCCAGATTATATTGATCAAGCGCGCCAAATACGGGATGTGTCTTGAGTTCTTCAGTAGAGGGCGGATTCATGAAACTCCTTGAGCGTTAAAAATCGTCGCCGCGCGCGTTCGCTCGCAGCAAGGCTTTCTCAAGGCGCTCAACAGATCCTCTGTCGGACACGCCTTCAATAAATAATGACCGGCCCCCGCACGGAGCGCCTCTGTCAATTGATCAGCATACACGCTGAGCACCACGACGCAGGCCGCCGGGTCTACGGCTTTGATCCGTCGGACCAGATCCAGCCCACCCGCGCCCTGCATCTGAATGTCAACGAGCACGCGATCCGGCTTCAGGGCCAGCACAGCGTCAAGAAGCTCGTCTCCACCACAGGCTTCGCCTACCACCTCAATGTCTGGCTGCTGCGCCAGGAGCCGCCGAAGGCATCGCCGCACGAGGCTGTTATCATCAGCAATCAGCACTCTTAGGACTGGCACGAACTTTTGATCCCTTCCATACAACCGCAAGTCTCTCATCCCGCCCACGAGACCCGTTCAAGATGATACTCCTTTCACCTTTGTTTTGTCCCGACAAGTACTATCGGTTTTTGCGCTGGCTGATGGTTAAGGGCATTGCCTACCCGAACGGGTAGGTTGAACCCGGTTCGGATGAAGAGGAGTGACGGACACTATCGGAGAAAGCACGGGTGGCCTCGTTTTTGGGCCCGAAGTCCGACGCGGCTTGGGGCAAAAAAGTGATCAACTACGCCGAGCGCGGGCGGGGCGGCGTGCAGCAGCGGGTGAACCGCGCCGGCGGGACGAAACTGCGCCTGCGACCGGTCCCCGCTGGATAGTGATAATGTCGGCCATGTCCTGCAGCCGGCCGATCAACTGCTCCAGGTGTTCCAGCCCGGTCACTTGGGCCGTGATCTCAATCACGCCCATTTTGTCCTCGCGCTCGGTCGCCCTGGCCTGCAGAATGTTCGTTTTGGTCTGGCTGAATATCGTCGTGATCTCGTTCAGCATACCGATGCGGCTGAGAGTGATGAGCACGAGCGGCGCGTCGAAGAGCTGTTCCGGCTGCACCGGCCACTGCAATTCGGTGAGGCGGTCTGGCTCGTTCTGAGCGTAGGCGATTGCGTTGGGGCAAATCCGGCGATGAATCGCCAGGCCCCGCCCCCGTGACACGTAACCCACCACGTCATCTCCCGGAAGGGGCAGACAGCACGTGGACCGGCGGATCAGAATACCGCTGGTTCCACCGACCGAGAGGTCCAGGGCCGCCGGCGCGTGGGCCGGCCGCTCGACGATCGCGGCTTCCGTTGGCGCGATCTGCTCCCGGAGTCGATGGACAATCGAATCGGCGCTCAGACGACCATAGCCGATGTCGGCTAAGAGCGCGTCTACCGAGTGGAGATTCAGTTTTTCCGCCAGGAGCTGAATTTCGGGTGAATGAAGCAGTCCGTGCTGGTCGAGGCCCTGCCGGTGAAGCTCCGCTCGAAGCGCCTCACGACCCCGCGCCGTGTTCTCATCCGATTGCAGCCGCTTAAAGTGGGCCTTGATTTTATTGCGAGCATGGCTCGTTTTGACAAAGTTGAGCCAGTCCATGCTCGGATTGGCGTTACTCCGGGTCATCACCGATACGATGTCGTTGTTCTGCAGCGGATGGTTGAGCGGAACGATTCTGCCGTTCACCTTGGCGCCCACGCAGCGCAGTCCCAGATCCGAGTGGATCCGAAACGCGAAATCAATTGGAGTACTGCCCGCCGGCAGGTCGATGACGTCGCCCCGGGGAGTAAACACAAACACCTGGTGACTGAACAGCTCGCTGCTCAGTTCTTTCAGGAACTGGCTGGCGTCGCGGGAATCGTTTTGCCAGTCGAAGAGCTGCTGGCGCAGATAGGCGATGCGTTGATCAAAGTCCTGATCCGGTTTGCCGCCCTCTTTATACTGCCAGTGCGCGGCGATGCCATACTCCGCGGTGCGGTGCATATCCCAGGTTCGGATCTGGATTTCGAGCGGTTCCGCCGTCGGCCCGATCACTTTCGTGTGCAGCGATCGGTAGAGATTGCCCTTCGGCTTGGAGATATAATCGTCGAACAGGCCGGCAATCGGTTTCCAGAGGTCATGCACGACGCCCAGCGCGGTATAGCACTCCGCCACGGTGTTGACAATAATGCGAACGGCGATCAGATCATAAATCGCTTCAAAGTCGAGCGCCTGCTGACGCATCTTGCCATAAATGCTCCAGAGATGCTTCGGCCGGCCCTGGATGGTAGCCTCGATCTTCGCTTCACGCAGGCGTTGTTGAAGTTGAACGATCGTTTGCTGGACCTCGCCTTCACGGCGCGCACGGGTCTTTGCCACCCGGTCGGCCACCTCCGCAAACGCCTGTGGCTGCAGATACTTGAAGCAGAGATCCTCGAGTTCCCACTTGATTTCCCAGATGCCAAGACGGTGCGCCAACGGAGCGAAGATATCGAGTGTTTCCCGCGCGACCTGGCGCTGCTTCTCCGGAACCCGGGCGTCCAGCGTTCGCATATTGTGAAGCCGGTCGGCGAGCTTGATGATCATGACGCGCACGTCGCGCGCCATGGCGAGGAAGATCTTTCGGAGGTTCTCAGCCTGCCGGCGGGCGTCGGCCTCTTTTCGCCGGACATCCTGTCCTTCGGGGCCGGTCCGCGGCTCGAAATCCGCCCGCGTCAGTTTGGTGACACCATCCACTAACCGGGCCGTGTCATCCCCAAACTCGCGCTGGACCTCTTCGAGCGTATGGGAGGTGTCCTCGACAACGTCATGAAGGAGCGCCGCCTGGACGGTAAGCGCGTCCATTTCGAGTCGAGCCAGGATCATGGCGACTTCGAGGGGATGCTGGATGTAGGCTTCCCCTGAGTCGCGCACGTCCCCTTCGTGCGCGGCCCATGCGAAGGCATACGCCTTCCGAATCTGGTCCAGCGGAGCGTCCGGTTGGTACTTCGCAACGCGTTCGAGAAGCGACTCGATGGTCGCCGTGGTTCGAGGAAATACCTCTGCCGCGATCCCACCTTCGAAAACCGACGCCGGAGCGGCGCCGTTTCCAGCAGACGCCTCAAGCTCCGGAACCGGGTTAGAATCGAGATCCGGGACAGCGACGGGGGCCGCCAGATTCGTCGCCGCAGCAGCCGCCGAATTGGTCGCAACAGGCGCCGCAGCGCGAACTGAGTTCTGATCTCGGATCTTTACAGCGCTGCTCGTCATGATCTCGGCGGTTCACTCCGGGTTGCTAGTGTCGGCGTTTACTCTTGGACATGATTCTAGCGCTGGGCGAATCTTTGATTCCCCGCGGCCGAGCCGTTTTCGGGATGGCGGCGGGACTGGCTGTCGCGGTGGGTTCTTCCCCTGGCGGGACCTCAACCGGCTTCGCCACTGGGCGGACCCCAGCGCCAGTCGACTGCGGCCGCGCGGCTCCGCCGTTGGCGCCGTTCGTTCGTGAGGTCTGCGCCGGCGCTCCAAAGCCGCCGGGCCGAACAGCGGACGCGGATTTCCCGCCGGCCGTCGCCCCGCTTGACGCACGCGTCACGGCGGCGCTCAGCGATCTCTCGCGGCGGCGCTTAATATGCTCCCAATCCACCACCAATGGACTGGCGTTGAAGATAGAGGAGTAGGTTCCGGAGGTGATGCCCACCAGCAGCGCCACGATGAACCATTTGATCACGGGCGCGCCGAAGAAAACCAGCGCCAGCAGTACCAGAAGCACCGTGAAGCTCGTGTTGATCGACCGGGCCGCCGTCTGGATGATGCTCTTGTTATAGGTCTCCTCAAAGGTTTCGTCTTTACCGCGACGGTAGAGGTTTTCACGGACCCGATCGAAGATCACAATCGTATCATGAACCGAGAAGCCGATAATCGTCAGGATCGCGGTCACAAAGTTCATGTCGATCTCGACCTGGAGCGCATATCCTAAGATTGCAAAGACTCCGATCACCACGAGCACGTCGTGAAGCATGGCGAAGATGGCGCAGAAGCCGTACTTTGCGCCCGCTTTGAAGTTACCGCCGACATGGAACCGGAACGTCAGGTAGAGCACGATCAAAGTGGACGCGATCAGGACCGCGGCCAGAGCGTTGAACTCCAGCTCCTTGCCGATGATGGGATCGATGTGGTCATCGGAAGCGGTGCTGGCGTCTCGAACGCCGAGACCATGCAGCGTATCCAGAATCTGCGACTGCATCGCTTTTAGAGCGGTGAGCGACTTTGGAAAGACGCCCGGCTTGGTGTGGATCGTTGCCAGGTTCTCCGGGCTGTCGAGACTGCGGCCAATCTCCAGATCATAATGGGTGCGAGGGATTTTCGCCGCGGCCATCGCCTTGCTGATCACCGGTTCCGTTATCGGCTGACGCGTTTGAATGACCCACTCATTACCACCGGTGAAATCGACGCCTTTGTGCAGATACCCCATCGAGATGAAGATGAGGCCCGGCACGATGACCGCCAGGCTGAGCAAGTAGTAGAACCGCCGGTTTCCGATAATATCGCGCGGCGCTCCATTGCGCAGATAGGCCCACTTGCCCATCCATTGAATATTCGTGCCGAAGAACTCGGGACGCTGGAGGCCGGTCGCGTTATCCAGGAGGTGCAGAAGGGTACGGGTTACCGTGACCGCGGTGAACAGAGAGATGATAACGCCGATAGCGAGAGTGATCGCGAAGCCCTTAACGGGACCCGTGCCATAAAAGCCGAGCACGCCGCAGGCGATGAGCGTACAGGCATTCGAGTCGACAATAGCGGTGAGAGCGCGTTTGAAGCCGGCGTCGATGGCCGATCGCAGCGTCCGGCCATCGCGAATCTCCTCCTTCATTCTCTCGAAGATAAGAATGTTGGCGTCTACCGCCATACCTACCGAAAGAATGACGCCCGCGATACCCGGCAGCGTCAGCGTGACGGGAATCGCCTTAAAGACGGCAAAAAGAAGCTCGGCGTAGATTAAAAGGGCTACCGACGCGAGGATACCGGGCAGACGATAATACGCGATCATGAAGAAGACGACCAGGATCAGACCAGCGATACCGGCCCAGAGGCTTGTACGGACCGAGTTTTGCCCGAGAGTGGCTTCAATAACCGTGGTCTGGATCGGAACGAGCTTCACCGGAAGCGCGCCGGCGTTGAGGAGCACCGCCAGCGTCTGCGCTTCTTCGAGGCTGTTGAATCCGCCCGAGATCACCGCCCGGCCATCGGGGATAGGCTCGTTGATGATCGGGTAAGTGAGGAGCCGGTTATCTAAGGTGATCCCAAAATACTTGTGAACGTGTGTGGTGGTGTAATCACCGAAGATCCGGGCGCCCTTATCGTTAAACTGGAGCGCTACTTCGTAGCCCTTGCTGGGATCCGATGAAAACTCGCCCTTCGAGTTTGGCTGCAGATCGCTGCCGTTGAGCACAATTTTAGCCCGCGCAAGCGCCTGCGATTCGGGGATGGGTTTATTGTCGGGTCCGAAGTAAGTGAACGTCTCCTGACCCTTATCGTTGCGGGGCCCCGGTTCGACCCGGATGTCGGAGGGCATCTCGATGAAATTCAGAACGGCGGCTTGCACCAGGCTCTGCAGCCGGTTCTCCGCTTCGGCGGCCGTGATGTGACTTTCCTTCACCTTGCCGGTGAGCGGAATCTCGACGATAATCTGATCGGTCCCTTTTTGCTGGACCTGGGTTTCCGATACGCCGAGAGCGTTCACGCGCCTGTCTATTACCTGGATGGCGGTGTTCATCTCATCCGGTGTGACGACCTTCCCCGGAGTGAGCGACTGCGCGCGAAAGACGCCGCGAACACCTCCAACGAGGTCGAGTCCAAGTTGGACCGGCACACGGGCGATCACAACTCCGGCGGCGACCATGAGGATAATGATCAGCGGTGGAACCCATTTGGGCTGCTTCAAGATAAACTTCCTCCCAACAGTGACGCAAATCCGCCGGACGATAGGACCGGAGAACGGGACACGGAATCTTCAAAGGCTATTATACCGGCGAGGATTCCGGGTGTCAACGTAAGCTCTGACTTCAATATTTCCATCGATGACCTCGAACTTGCGAGTCGATCCCAGACAGCGGTGTTCGAAGCGGACGGGCGGTCCCTTTTTTTTGGCTCACACAAGTTGGAACTAAACTGACGGCCTAGAGTCTATACAACAACGGACCAGAGTCTTTATATAAGGTACAGAATACCAGGGTCTCGGGCCTTTGTAAATCTGGGCCACAGAGTAAAGCGAGACGCTTTCGTTTTTTTATTTGACGAATGCGCGGCGCCGGAAGGTCTTCGTCCGCCGCGGGCCGAACTAAGGCTATACTTTAGAATCTGGCTACATGGGAACAAACGGTTTATCAACCCTGTTAGTGGTTGAGTTTTTGGCCCCCGCGCGCAAGCGTCGGGGGCTGTCGATTATGGATTGGGGACGTGGGTATCAAAGCAGCGGGAACGAGGCCTTACCTCCCGTACCCTGAATGCTCGGGGCAGCGAGGGGAGGTGGAACAGTTATGACACTCCAGACAGAGGAGTTAAGAGGACAGAAGATGCGCGCAGTACGCGGGCGGCGATCGGGATCGTTGGAAGGTTCTGCCG
>Ga0307372_10011591_pt1 | contig 11731 bp, 8 predicted proteins | sample OX1MG_FD_202533 | JGI IMG/M metagenome (GOLD analysis project Ga0307372, IMG submission 202533) | Soil microbial communities from Risofladan, Vaasa, Finland - OX-1 | ecosystem: Environmental > Terrestrial > Soil > Coastal area > Acid sulfate soil | place: Finland: Risofladan, Vaasa | collected...
CGAGATCCACGTAGCTGAACAGCGATCCCGTTCTCTCGTCAGTCCCGCGCAAATCAGCCTCCCAAAAAAGGAGATTGAATCACGAGCCAACCTGACAGACGAGCTATTTCTTCAACAGCCTGCTAAGCAAAAGAACTTACACCCGATGATACCGGCCTGAAAATTACCGCGATACCTCGGCGGTGGTCAGCGCTGCTCGCGCCCGGCAAAACTGAATATCACCGTGCCGATGCAGAGAATGCTGCACGCCGCCGAAAACAAGAACAGTCCGCGCGGTACGCCGTGGTCCATCATCATTCCGTATACCGTCGGCGCTATCATCGCGCCGATGTTGAAACCAGAAGAGACGAATCCGAAAACCCTTCCAAACGCGCCCGGCGGCGTTACCGCGCGCACCAGCATGTCGCGCGACGGGCTGGTAATTCCAACCGAGAATCCCGATACGGACGTCAATATGATCAGCCCGAAAGCACTGCCGCCGGCAAAGCCAACCAACGCGGTCGAGACGCCGGCGCAAGCCAGGCCGAGTGCGGCGACGGTGGCGTGACGCTTCGTTCGTACGGCGAGTGCGCCGCCGACCAGAACGCCGAGCGCGCTCATCAAAAGCAAGGCAGTCAGTGCTCCGTTGGCAAGAGTATCCGGCGTGCCATAGAGGGCGGCGAGGGCGACAACCAGGAAGCTGTTGAGCCCGCCCATGACCGACGTGAGAATAAAATAGAGGAGATTGAGAAGGATCGGCGCCGAAAGCAGAAGTTTTAAGCCCGCCTCGCTGGTTTGGGCTCCGCCGGCATCATTCGTCGGCGCTGTGGACCTGCGTTTCTCCGATATTCGATCGCTCGGCGCGGGTCGCTGCATCAGCAGCGGAATAAGGACGATCAATCCCAGCAATGCGGCGCCGACATAAGCGCCGCGCCAGCCGAAATGGCTCTGCATTGCCAGCAGCGTCACCGGCGCGACCGCGCCGCCGAGGATTCCCGAGAAGGTATGGAATGAGAATACTTGCCCGATGCGGCCGGGCGGGGTGCGCGATAACAGCGAATAGTCGGCGGGATGATAAGCGGTGTTGCCGAGCCCGGCGACCGCATACATGGCAATGAACACGACAAACGAGTGAACAAGTCCGGCAATTGCGAAGGCAACGGCGCCAAGCGCGACGCCGGAAATCAGCACGATGCGCGGTCCGATACGATCGACCAGAAAGCCGACCGGGGTTTGCAGCGCCGCCGACACCACGTTGAAGGCGGTGAGAGCGAGCGCGAGGCCGGTGTAGCTGATGCCATAGTCCGCGCGGACGAACGCGAACAGCGGCGCCAGCATGATCATGTAATAGTGACTGACAAAATGCGCGGCGCAAATCGGCGCGACCACCCGTATTTCGCTGAAACGGCGAATGGGCGCCGACACCGCCTGGGTCATGAAGTCGGCGATACCGCGCCGGCCTTATCGACTGTATGCAACGCTTGCCAAATTCGGAACGGCGTCAACGGCATGTCCAGATGCCGGATGCCGCGAGCGGCGAGCGCGTCGAGGACAGCGTTCATCACCGACGTGAGCGAGCCGGCACAGCCGGCCTCACCGCATCCCTTGACGCCAAGCGGATTGGTCTTCGCCGGCACCGGGTGGTCGGCAAGCACGAAGGACGGCACGTCAGCCGCACGCGGCATGGCGTAGTCCAGGAACGAGCCGGTGAGCAATTGGCCGTCATCGTCATACGCCGTCATTTCCATTAGCGCTTGGCCGATGCCCTGCACGACGCCGCCATGAAGCTGGCCGGCGACAATCATGGGATTGACCACGATGCCGAAGTCATTGACGCAGGAATATTTCACCAACTCGACGACCCCGGTCTCCGGATCGACCTCGACCTCGGCGATATGGCAGCCGTTGGGGAAGGTCGGCGCCGCCGGTCCGTCGCTGATGTGATGAACGTCGAGCGATTGCGGCGCGTCGGCGGGAAGCTTGGCGCTGCCGTCACGCAAAGTCCGCGCAAGATCCATGATCGAGATGGCGCGGTCGGTTCCGGCGATGACGAAACGGCCTTGTTCGAACTCGATGTCGGAGGGGGCGGCTTCAAGTACATGGCTTGCGATCGCTGTACCCTTGTCGATCACTTTAGCGGCGGCCTCCACAATCGCGGTGCCGCTGTGTATCAGCGATTTTGAGCCGCCGCTGCCGCCGCCCATGGCGATCTTGTCACTGTCGCCTTGCATCAGCCTGATCTTCTCGAACGGCACGCCAAGCTTCTCGCTCAATACCTGTGCGAAAGGCGTCGCGTGGCCCATGCCGAAGTCGAGCGTGCCGGTAGCGATCGTCACCATGCCGTCGGCATCGAACGATATGTCGGCCAATTCCTTGGAGGGAGGTGCGGTGACTTCCAGAAAGTTACCGATGCCGAAGCCGCGAAGCTTGCCGCGTCGGGCGCTTTCGCGTTTTCGACGCGCGTATCCCTCGATGTCGGCGAGTTCAAGCGCGTGTTTGGTGAGGCCGGCAAAGTCGCCGCTGTCGTAAGTCACGGCGGAGGCGGTCTTGTACGGCAAGTCGCGCGCCCGAATCTGATTGCGCCGGCGGAGCGCGACGCGATCGATTCCGGTTTCGGCCGCGGCGGCGTCGATCAGCCGCTCCATAAAATAATTGCCTTCCGGCCGTCCAGCGCCGCGATAGGGGCCGATCTGCGTGGTGTTGGTGAATACGCATTTCGACGACACCTCGATCAACGGCGTCCGATACATGCTCTGAACGTTCTTGACGATGTTGACCGTCCCCGGAAATGGACCCATCGGGGAGAGAAACGCTCCCATATCGGCAAGGCCGGTAAGCCTTACCGCGAGAAACGTGCCGTCCTCGGCGAGAGCAAGTTCACCCAGGAACTCCTGATCGCGGCCGTGGCTGTCGGAAAAAAAGCTGCCGGAGCGCTCATCGGTCCACTTGACCGGCCGGCCGAGTGCGCGTGCGCCATGCAGTATGCAGACATACTCGGGGAACAACACGCCCTTCATTCCGAACGAGCCGCCGACGTGACCGGTCACGATGTGCACGGATTTGGTGTCGACGCCGAATGCGTCCGCGACCTGCGCCCGCATTCCGGTAACGCCCTGCGAACCGACATAGAATGTAAAGCGTCCGTCTTCGTAGGCGGCAACCGCGGCGCGTGGCTCCATCGCATTGACGACGAGACGGCTGTTCACGAGCTTTAAGCGCGTGACGTGCGTGGCTTTCGCGAATGCGGCTGTCACGGCGGCGCTGTCGCCGAAGTGAAAATCGAGCGGGATATTGCCAGGCACGTCATCGTAAAGGCGCGGAGCGCCGTCGCGCGCCGCAGCCTCGGCGGAGATGACCGAGGGGATGGTCTCGATGTCGACCTCGACCGCTTCGGACGCGTCCTTGGCGGCGAGGACTGACTCGGCAATCACGCACGCCACCGGGTCACCAACGTAGCGGACTCTGTCCTTGGCGAGCGCGCCGCGCCACGGTTTGAGCATGGGCGTGCCGTCGCGATTATTGAGCGCAACGACGCATTTGAGCGGCCCGTAGGCTTCCAGATCGGCTGCGGTGTAGATCGCCAGCACGCCAGGCATCTTCCGTGCCGCATCGGCATTAACTGCGCGAATGATGCCGTGCGCATGACGGCTGCGCACCATCGTCGCGTGGCCCTGGCCGGGAAGACTGATGTCGTCGGTATAACGTCCATGTCCACGTAAAAGCATCGGATCTTCGCTGCGGGGGACAGATTGTCCCACGGCGAATTTTTGAACCGCCAACCTTTCAGCCGCCGCATCGGCCTCGGACAGTTTCTCCACCCGTCGGTCGGCAGGTTCGTGCAAATTCATTCCAGTCATCCGCAAGAGGTGGTGTGACGGTGACATAGTGGACTTGCCGGAGTGGGACAAGCTTCGTTGGGAACATGGCTCGTAGGCGCGAGAAGCGCAGTATTGGCCGCTTGCCCCACGCCTGTTACATTGGCTCGGATTTAGCGATTAAACACGCCCACCGTAGAGCGCAGAACTCCGGTGTGGCAGGAAGGTACGGAATGAACGAGGAGGCCCCGCCGACCGGCGGCCTCGACGGGCGTGGAGCGCCGCGCAGGCGCTGGCCTCGTCGAACGCCATACGGCATTCGTCGCGATGACCTCCGGGGCGGTGCGGGCGAGCACGCCGGCAGCACCTATGCGGCGCTCGATCTCGGCACGAATAATTGTCGGCTTCTGATCGCGCGCCCAACCGCGGAAGGTTTTCGCGTCGTCGACGCATTCTCCCGTATCATTCGTCTTGGCGAGGGTATGGCCGCATCTCGCCGTATCAGCGAAGCGGCCATTACCCGCGCGGTCGACGCACTCATGGTGTGCCGAGACAAAATGCGCGCGCGCGGCGTCAAGCGGGCACGACTCATTGCCACCGAGGCTTGTCGCGCGGCCGAAAACGGCGAAGCATTCCGCGCGCGTGTCGCCGAACAGGCCGGTCTTGAACTCGAAATTGTCGATTCGGCGACTGAGGCACGGTTGGCGGCCGCCGGCTGCACCGAGTTGTTCGATCCGGCGGCTTCCGGAGTCATCCTCTTCGACATTGGCGGCGGCTCATCCGAGCTGGTGCGACTGGGCCGGCCAAACGGCCGCCGGCGCGGGCCGCCATTGCCCGATATTCTCGGCTGGGCATCGCTGCCGGTCGGTGTCGTTACACTCGCCGAGCGCTACGGCGGCAAGTCGGTGCCGCGAGAAGTCTATGACGCGATGGTGGACGAGGTTGCCACCTTCGTTGCGAAATTCGCCGCCGACCATAGCAATGGACTTGACGATTTTCACATGCTCGGCACCTCCGGCACGGTGACAACGATAGCCGGCGTGTTTCTCAAATTGCGCCGATACGACCGCCGCCGCGTTGATGGCTGCTGGTTGTCCGATCAGCAGATATCGGGCGTGGTCGGCGAACTCATGGCGATGAATTTTGACGAACGCGCGGCCAACCCTTGCATCGGCGCCGAGCGTGCCGATCTGGTTCTCGCCGGTTGTGCTATTCTCGATGCCATTCGCCGCTTCTTTCCGTGCCCGCGGCTGCGGGTTGCCGATCGCGGGCTGCGTGAGGGCATGCTGGTCGAGATGATGCGCGCCGACGGAGCATGGGGCGAAGCCTGACGCATCATGGCGCGGCTCAAGGGGGAGAAACGTCGCACGCTGTCGTCGCGGACTTGGCTCGAGCGCCAGATCAGCGACCCATACGTGGCGCGGGCCAAGCGCGAAGGACTTCGCTCCCGCGCGGCCTACAAGCTTGCCGAAATCGACGACAAGCATCACTTGTTCAAAGCCGGCATGAATGTTGTCGATCTTGGCGCGGCGCCAGGCGGTTGGAGCGAGATCGCCGCGAAAAGGGTCGGGGAAAGCGGGCGGGTCATCGCGCTCGACATACTTGAGATGAAACCGATTGCCGGCGTCGAATTCCTGTTGCTGGATTTCCTGGACGAGGCTGCGCCGCAGCGCCTGAAAGCCTTGCTCGGCGACCGGCCGCGCGGAACGGCGGATGTCGTTCTTTCCGATATGGCGGCCAACACGACCGGGCATCGGCAGACCGACCACCTGCGCATCGTGGCGTTGGCGGAAGCCGCGGCGGCCTTTGCGCGCGATGTATTGGGTCCGGGCGGAAGTTTTCTCTGCAAGGTTCTGCAAGGCGGCACGGAGGCGGCGTTGCTCGCCGAGCTCAAGCATGATTTCGCGAGCGTCAAACACGTCAAGCCGCCCGCCAGCCGCAGCGATTCGGCCGAGCTTTACCTGCTCGCGCGCGGTTTTCGCGGAGTGAAGGCGGCTTAGGTCGAGGATTTTTCCTCCGCCGTCGCGGTTGTCGCGCCTTTGCGTCCGGCGAGTTCGGCGCCTGCATCCGGTGCAAGCCGTAGAAAAATCAGGCTTGCCGATGCGGCAAGCGCTCCAACTGCCAGAAAAGCCGGCGAAAAGTCGTAAACGCCCATCGCGCTCTCATGCTTTGCCCACAGTGTGAGCTCGACCACCAGCGCGCCGACGGCGACGCCGGTCGACAGCGCCAATTGTTGCGCGACCGCCGTGAGCGTCGTTGCCTTGCTCACCAGCCGTGGTTCGATCTCGGCATAGGCAATGGTGTTGACCGAAGTGAATTGCAACGATCGGAAAAAACCGCCGCTCAGCAGGATGGCAATCATCGCGGCAAACGGCATACCGGGAACGAAGCTGGCGCAGGCGGCAAGAAAGGCCGCGCTTATGAGAGCATTGTAGACCAGCACGGTTCGGTAGCCGAAATACCGGAGCACGCGGGCGACGGCGGCCTTCATGAACATCGAGCCAAGCGCGCCGGTGAAGGTGATGAGGCCGGATTGGAGCGGCGTCAGGTCGAAGCCGATCTGCAACAGGAGCGGCAACAGAAAAGGTAGCGCGCCGATACCCAGACGAAAGAAGAAACCGCCGAAAATACTGGCGCGGAAGGTCTGCAGCCTGAACAAACGAAGGTCGAGTATCGGTGCGGGTGTGCGACGCGCGTGCACGATGTAGGTCGCTGTTGCGACCGCGCCGACGCCGAGAAGTGCAGCAACGACGGTCACGGGGAGATACTCAAGGCCCATAACTGAAAGACCGAAGGCTAATCCGCCGATCCCAAGCCCGGACAAAACGAAACCGATAAAGTCGAACCGCGGCGGCGGTTCGGCATGGACGTGGGGGATATAGCGTGACGCCAGAATCAAACCGATCAGGCCGATCGGCACATTTATAAGGAAGATCCAGTGCCACGATGCGTAGGTGGTGATGAAGCCGCCAAGCGGTGGCCCGCAAATCGGACCGATGAGCGCCGGTATCGTCACCCACGACATCGCATTGACCAGCATCGTCTTGTCGATGCTGCGCACCAGAATGAGGCGGCCCACCGGCGTCATCATCGCTCCGCCGGCGCCCTGAACAATCCGGGCGAAGACCAGTTGTTCGAGCGATTGGGACAGCGCGCAACCAATCGAGCCGAGCACGAACACAACGATGGCGATGCGAAAGATATTGCGCGCGCCGAAGCGGTCGGCCGTCCAGCCGCTGGCCGGAATAAAGATGGCCAGCGCGAGGAGATAGGACGTGACGGCGAGCTTCAGTGCCAGCGGGTTGGTGCCAAGCGCGTGCGCGATCGCCGGCAACGACGTCGAGATGACCGTCGAGTCCATGTTTTCCATGAACAACGCGAAGGCGACGATCAGCGGAACAATGCGATTGTATGGGCTCGATGGCAGGTTAGCCGGCATCTTGGCCTAATGCACCGCGGGAGCGGCGGCTTTGAGCCGTTGCAAGCCTTCGGTGGGCTGCTGGAACGAGGGATCGATTTCAAGCGCCTTGCGGAAGTCGGCGATCGCGCCCGCCGCATCGGCCGACCGTTCGCGGATAAGCCCGCGCGTGGAGAAGGCGCTGGCCGAATGAGCGTTCAACGCAATCGCCCGATCGGCATCGGCGAGCGCCTGGGTATTATCGCCGGCGAGATAGCGTGCCCAGGCGCGGTTGTAAAACGCAAGCGCGGCGGTTGGCGACAACTCGATGGCGCGCGTGTAGTCGGCGATGGCGTCGGCGTAAGCCACATGCTCGCGCTTGGCATTGCCGCGATTGATGTAGGCGTCGGCCAAATGCGGATCGAGCCTGATCGCCTGATCGAGGTCGGCGACGGCGCGCTCGTACTCGCCCTTGGCCAGCCAGGCGCTGCCGCGGTTGTTATATGACGCGGCCGTCGGGTTGAGCTTGATCGCTTGATCATAGTCCGCGATCGCTCGATCGAGGTCACCCTTGCGCCGCCACGCAATGCCGCGATTATACAGCGCAGCCGCATAATTCGGATCGATGCGCAACGCCTCGTTATAGTCGGCGATGGCGTGATCGGGGTCACCCTTGTCGTCAAACGCATTACCGCGATTGTTGTAAGCTATAGAAAATTTCGGGTTGAGCTTGATCGCCTGGTCGTAATCCGGAATCGCGCGCACGAAATCGTGCTTTTGGTAGAAAGCGTAGCCGCGCTCGTTGTAGGCGCCGGCATGTTGCGGGTTAAGCTGGATCGCCTCGTTGAGATCGGTAATGGCGCGGTCGAAGTCGCTGTCACGCCGGTAGGCGATCCCGCGATCGTAGTAGAACCGCGCATTCTTCGGATTGATCCGGATCGCGTCGTTGTAATCGGCGATGGCAGCGTTGCGATCGCCTTTGTCGTCGTGGGCGTTGCCGCGGTTGCTGTAGGCATCGGCATTTGCCGGATCGAAGCGGATCGCGGCGTCGAAATCGGCGATCGCGTGGTCGTAGTCGTGCCGCTGATAGTAAACCAGGCCGCGGTTGTCGTACGCCAATGCGAATTGCGGCGAAAGCGCAATGGCACGATCGAAATCGGCCAGCGCCCGCGTGGTGTCGCCCCTGGCGCGCCAAACGTCGCCGCGGTTGTTATAAACGGCGGCGAAATTGGGCTCGACGCGCAGCGCCTGATTGTAATCGGCCAACGCCCGGTCGTAGTCGCCTTTTTCGAACCAGACGATGCCGCGATTGTTGAGAGCAGACACGTTCTTCGGATCGAGCTTGATGGCCTGATCGTAGTCGGCGACGGCGTGATCGAAGTCGCCTTTGCGGCGGAAAGCGAGCCCGCGATTGAAATAGGCGGCGCCGTAATTCGGGGTGAGCCGGACGGCCTCATTGTAATCGGCGATGGCCCGGTCGAAGTCGGACTTCTGGTCATAGGCGTTCCCGCGCAGCATGAACGAGCCCGCATCGGCCGGATCGAGACGGATCGCGTTGTCGAGGTCGGCGATGGCGTTGTCGAGGTCGTGTTGCGCCAGCCGCGCACTGCCGCGGTCGGCCAAAGCGCGGGCGTAGTCGGGATTGATCTGGATCGCTGCGCTGAAATCGCTGACCGCACCGAGGAGATCGCCTTTGGCGCGCAGCGCGGCACCCCGATCATGATGCAAGATGGCGAGGTTTGCCGTCTGGTAGCGCCCGGAGTCGATCAGCGCCGTACAGGAGGTGATTCTCTCCTCGTTGCTCGCGCGCCATTGGCCGGTACACCGGCGTTCGTCCGAAGAATCTTGCGCGTTCGCGCTCTGGCTCAGCGCCAAGGCGACGGCAAGAGCGGCCCACCAATGCCGGAAATGACTATTGTTATTGCGCATTGCTCTTCTCGATTGCGACCAATTTACTCCGCTGTGCACTGGCCGGCCAAGCCACGCGCCACCATCTATGATTCGAGGCGCAGGCGTGCTAACAACCGCCGCCAACCCAAAAGCGGGCCGTCGGATGGCGGGTAGGGGCTGCCCCGCCTGCTTAAGCTTTTTCCATCCAACCGGCTTTTTCGAGGCGCCCGCGTCAGAAAGGCCGCTATTCGTTGCGGTAAAGCGGAGTTGGCAATGGCGAAAAGCTATCCACGCGAAGGGCTCACCTTCGACGACGTGCTCATCAAGCCGGGCCCCTCGAACGTGCTGCCTTCGGACGTCGACATCCGCGCCCGCATCACCCGCGGCATCGCGCTCAACATCCCGATCGTAGCGTCGGCCATGGACACCGTCACCGAGGCGCATATGGCGATCGCCATGGCGCAGGCAGGGGGCATCGGCGTCATCCATCGTAATCTCGATCCGGAGGTTCAGGCTGGACAGGTGCGCCAAGTCAAGAAATTCGAGTCGGGAATGGTGGTGAATCCCGTCACTATTCATCCGGAAGCGACTTTGGCCGACGCGCTGGCGTTGATGCAGGAGCATCATATCTCCGGCATCCCGGTAGTCGAAGGCGGGGGCAACGGGCATGCCGGCAAGCTGGTCGGTATTCTCACCAATCGCGACGTGCGTTTTGCCACCGACAAGCGGCAGACAGTTTCCGAGTTGATGACCCGGGACACTTTGGTCACCGTGCGCGAGAGCGTCGGACAAGACGAAGCGAAACGGCTCTTACACCAGCACCGCATCGAAAAGCTTCTCGTTGTCGATGGTGATTATCGTTGCGTCGGCCTGATCACGGTGAAGGACATCGAGAAGGCCGTAGCCAATCCAAACGCTTGCAAGGACGAACAGGGCAGGCTGCGCGTCGCCGCTGCAACCAGCGTCGGCGAAAGCGGCTATTTGCGCAGCGAGGCGCTGATCGACGCCGGCGTCGATCTCGTCGTGGTCGATACGGCGCATGGCCATTCCCAGCGTGTTCTCGATACGGTGACGCGCATCAAGCGTATGTCGAACGCGGTGCAAGTCGCCGCCGGCAATATCGCCACCGCCGAGGGTGCCAAAGCTCTGATCGATGCCGGCGCCGACGCCATCAAGGTCGGTATCGGGCCGGGTTCGATCTGCACCACGCGCATCATCGCCGGGGTTGGAGTCCCACAACTGACCGCGATCGCCGACGCGGTCGAAGCCGCCACGCGCACCGACACGCCGGTGATCGCCGACGGCGGCATCAAATATTCCGGCGATCTTGCCAAGGCGATGGCGGCCGGCGCCCATTGTTCCATGGTCGGCTCGCTGCTTGCGGGTACCGATGAAACGCCGGGTGAGGTGTTTCTCTATCAGGGCCGTTCCTACAAGAGTTATCGCGGCATGGGATCGGTTGGCGCCATGGCGCGCGGATCGGCGGATCGCTATTTCCAGCAGGAGATCAAGGACACGCTCAAGCTCGTGCCCGAAGGTATCGAAGGCCAGGTGCCGTACAAAGGGCCGGTGGCCAACGTATTGCACCAACTCGTCGGCGGCTTGCGCGCGGCGATGGGTTATGTGGGCGCAAAAACACTCGACGAATTTCACGACAAGGCTGAATTCATCCGGATTTCCGGCGCCGGCCTGCGCGAAAGCCACGTGCACGACGTGACCATCACGCGCGAGAGTCCGAACTATCCTAGCCGGGAGTAAATGCGTGGCGATGAGACGCGCGTCTGCCGACCCGTTTGCGGAAATCCGCAAGGCCACCGACCGGCATCGCAGCGAGCACGGCTGCGGCGCATACCCTTATGAGAACGGTCCGCTGCTCAGCGCGCTTGCCGCGGCCGCGAACGCACGACGTATCCTCGAGCTGGGGACGGCGCTCGGCTACACGGCTTTGTCGTTTGCTTATGGTGCGCAAGAATCAACGGTCGATAGCATCGAGCGCGATCCCGAGCACGCGGCGCTCGCGCGCGAGAACATCGCGGCGGCAGCGCTCGACCATCGCATTACCGTGCATGACGGTGAATTTGCCAAGGTCCTGCCCACACTCGATCCCGGCTACGACCTTGCTTTTTTCGATGGCAATGCGCCGATACCGGCGCTGCATACGGAATTGCGTAAATTGCTGCGCACAGGCGGTATGCTGGTGACAGCCAATCTCAATCACGGCGGCACCGCGGACGCCGTGCACAAAGCGCTGTTCGCCGGCAAATCGTGGCGCAGCGCTCTGATTGACGATTCAGGAGAGACCGCGATCAGCGTCAAGCTGTGATTGCGCGTTATTGCCAGTGACAACAAAGTGCCGCTAACCGAGGACTAAGCGATGTCGATTCAAGCTGTATTATTGCCATTGTTCGTGGAGGTTATTCTGACCTTTGTGCTGATGCTGCGGATGGGCGCGCTGCGGAGCGCCGACTATCGTTCCGGTGTGGTGACCGCGGACAAAATCGCCCTGCGCCAGCCGAACTGGCCGGCGCTAACGACGCAAACCGCGAATTCTTTCTCAAATCAATTTGAGTTGCCGGTTCTGTTTTATGTGCTGACCATCCTCTCCTGGGACACCAGGCATGCAGGCGTTGTCTTCGTGGTGCTCGCCTGG
>Ga0307372_10011592_pt1 | contig 11729 bp, 12 predicted proteins | sample OX1MG_FD_202533 | JGI IMG/M metagenome (GOLD analysis project Ga0307372, IMG submission 202533) | Soil microbial communities from Risofladan, Vaasa, Finland - OX-1 | ecosystem: Environmental > Terrestrial > Soil > Coastal area > Acid sulfate soil | place: Finland: Risofladan, Vaasa | collected...
GATCAACATCGGGCTCATAGAAGGGGGGACGCAAGCCAACATGGTCCCCGACTCATGCATGGTTGAACTGGACCGCCGCCTCGTGCCAGGAGAAAACAGGGAGTCGGTCCTGGGGGAGTTCGCTGAGATTCTGGAAGCGGTCGGGGCAGGCGATCCCGAATTCGACGCTACGATGGAGGAACCGCTGGTGGAAGGGCTTCCCCTGGATACCGGGGAAGATGAAAGGATTGTGGTGCTGGCCCGTCAAGCCTGCGATCGAGTTTTGGGAAAGAGCTGTATCTGCGGCGCTCCCTACGGAACAGAGGCCGGCCTGCTAAGTCGCGCCGGGATTCCCAGCATCGTTCTCGGTCCCGGCAGCATTGATCAGGCGCACACTGCCGCGGAATACGTGAAGGTCGAGCAGGTGATCAAGGCGGCCGAGCTTTACCTTCGGATCATGTTGGACTTTTAGAAGTCGGTCATGTCTCTTTGCGACACCCGCTATTGGGAGATGTTCAACGCGCTAAATCAGCCTGTTTTTGCCAATCTCCATAGCGATATTGCCAACCCTGCAACCTTTGGCGTCGTCACGGGACTACCCGTGAATCCCGGCATCATGCAGGTCGGAGGGAGGATTGAATTTTAGCAAATTGTTCTCCCGGGCCAACACGGGCGTGCCGGGACCCAATGGAGCCGGGCGCTGCGATTCTGCACCTCAGCTCGCTCCTGCAGGAATATGGGAGCTGATGATTCCTCATTCTGAAGTCTGACTTAGGAGGCCGCCTTCCGCGAGGCGGCACTTAAGGGGAAGTCAAGATGAAAATACACGACCGGATTTACCTGGTGGGGAGCGGCAGTCAGGGCTTCAGCATGACGGATGACAGTGATTGTCATATTTACCTGATCGACGGCGGAGGCGAGATGGCGCTGGTCGATACGGGCTCGGGCCATAGCGTTCCGCAAATCTTGCAGAACATTCGCAACGAAGGACTCGACCCGAAACGTGTTCAGCATTTATTGCTGACCCATGCGCATGTGGACCACGCCGGGGGTGCAGCGAGGATGCGGGAGGCCCTGGCCGGAGTTCGAGTTTACATGCACGCGGATTGCGCGCCTTTTTTGCGAAACGGCGACGAGCGTGCCGTCAGCTTGGCCGATGCAAAGCGCGCAGGCCTGTACCCGGAACACTACACATTTAATTCATGCGAGGTTGACTGCGAACTGCGGGAGGGGCAAGTCCTCACGGTGGGCGACCTGCAAGTAGAGTGCATCGAGACGCCCGGACACAGCCGGGGCCATGTCGCATACGTGATACAATGCAACGGAAGCAAAATTCTGTTTGGCGGCGATCTCGTCTTTTTCGGAGGAAGAATTCTGCTCCAGAACACCTGGGACTGTGACTTTCAGGCCCATATCAACAGTCTGAAGAAACTTCGTGAGGCCCGGATCGATATGCTTCTGCCAGGACACCTGACCTTTTCGCTCCGGGACGGTCAACGCCACATTGATGCAGCGCTCAAATTCATCGACGGACTGCTGGTTCCTCCTAACTTTTCCTATTCCTGGCGGACTTAGGGTGCCACATGGATGAAGATTCAATCCGTCGAGCGTCGTGGAGAGACAAAGGATGAAGCGATACGAATTGATGATTCCCGGCCCGGTTCCCGTTGAGCCCGAGGTATTGCGCGCCTGCGCGCAACCCCTGGTCGCCCACTATGGCAGCGAGTGGACGCGCTTCTACCAGGAGACCCTAGAGCTGCTCAAAAAAGTGGTTCAGACCAAAGGCGAAGTTTTTTTGCTGCCCGGGTCTGGAAGCGCCGGCCTGGACGCGTTGATCGGGAGTCTCCTCGGCCAGCATGGTAAGGCGCTTGTGCTGTCTAACGGCGCGTTTGGTGAAAGGCTATATGAGATCACCCGTTCGCATACGGACCACGCGGCAGTCATCCGCGTTCCCGCAGGCCAGCGAATTGAACCGGCCCTGTTGGAAAACGCTTTGCAGCGAAATCCGGCGGATGTGGTGCTGGTGACGCATTGCGAAACTTCAACCGGCGTTCTGAATCCTGTGAAGGAGCTCAGCGCCGTTTGCCAGGAACACGATTCCTTGCTGGCAGTGGATGCGGTATCGTCGCTCGGCGGCGCCCCACTCCCCATGGACGAGTGGGAAATCCCGGCCTGTGTTACCGCCACTCAGAAGTGTTTGGGTATCCCGCCAGGCTTTGCGGTAGTGGCATGGAGCCCGAAGGCGTGGAAACTCATCGAGCGAAGCGATGTGCGGGGTTGGTATCTCAACCTAAGGACATGGAAAGAACACTCCGAGCGATGGGCGGACTGGCATCCCTATCCGGTAACCATTTCGACAGGGCTGGTGGAAGCATTGCGGAAGAGCCTGGAACTTATCCTCAGTGAAGGGCTGGAGGTCAGGTTTCAGAGGCATGCGGAAGTGGCCGCAATACTCCGGCGAGGTCTGCGCAACCTGGGCCTGGAAGTCTTGGCTCCCGAAGAGTTCGCCTCCCCGACGGTGACGGCGGTCCTCACAGGCGGCCGCTTTCGGGTCGACGAGCTTCAGCGCTTTCTTAAAGCGGAATACAACCTCTTAATCGCCGAGGGGTCTGGAAACCTGCGAGGCACGACCTTTCGGATCGGTCACATGGGGCTGTCGGCCAGAAGAGAATGTGTTACGAAGGTGTTATCTGGAATCGAAAAGGCCCTGCAAGACCAGGGTGTCGAAATCCAGCATGGCCCGAGCCTGGCGAGTCTATAGCCAGGCGGCCGGGCGTCCAAAAGGTGTTTAACTTGCTTAATCGCACAACTCGAAGGAGGTGTCTGAATTATGCCGGAATCAGAGTCGTGGCGCGGTAAGATCGGCCGGATGAGTCAGGAAGAAATGGATGCTTTCCTGGCTGGGCCCCGGCTGATGCGGATGGCTTGCTTGAAGGACGATGGAAAACCCTATATTGTTCCGATGTGGTACGAATGGGACGGCGAAGGCTTTTGGGTGATTCCCCGAGAAAAATCTTTCTGGGCAAAGTGTCTGGTCAAACAAAAGTACTGCGCCGCAACCATCGACGAGGAGCAACCGCCGCTCCGCAAGGTTTTGGTGGAAGGCGAAGCGGAGCTTATTGAGGAACCCAATGTCGGCGGGAAATGGGTGGCGATTGCCACACGGATGTCGGTCCGATACTTTGGAGAGCATGGACCTGACTATCTCCAGCCGACCTTAGTGGATCCCCGTTGGCTGTTCCGGATTAAGCCCAGCCAGATCACCACCTGGCAGGGTGTTGCCTGGGCGAAGAGGTATCGTTAAACCCGCTAGTACATCGTACCGTTAGTTATTTATAGTACTGGCGGAACAATTCTGGCCTTGTTTATCAGTAAGATGGGCGTTTTCCACAAGGAATTTGGGTCCCTCTATAGTGCAAAGAACTAACGAAACGATTTACTAGCTGGATGTGAACGGACATGCAACACCAAATCTGGTTGGGCGCGTTGGTCGTTTTGGGCAGTGCGCTATTCAACGGAAGCTTTCTGCTTCCAATGAAATGGGCAAGAGCATGGCGTTGGGAAAACACTTGGTTCTTGTTTTCTCTCATGTATTTGTTAGTCTTTCCATTATTTTTGGCCGCGGCATTCGTGCCCCATGGGGCGGAAGTGTATCGGAACGTACCCGTCCGGGAATTGTTGACCCCCCTGATGTTCGGCCTGCTCTTTGGCGTGTCCCTGGTTACCTTTGGTCTAAGCGCCTCCTCCATCGGCGTGGTCATCGCCTATGCGGTTGGACTGGGGCTCAATTCCGTTTGCGGTTCGCTGATCCCGTTGCTGGTGTTGGATCCTGAAGCGCTCCTTCGCCGGCAGGGGATTTTGATCCTGGTCAGCCTGGCGCTCCTTTTACTGGGGCTCTTCCTGTACGCGGTGGCCGGCAGGCGCCGGGAAAGAGAAGGAAATGAGCGGGCCGGACGCGTCGCCGGGAACCGCCTTGGAATCGGCCTGGCGTTGGCTGTTGTGAGCGGAGTCTTTGGGGCAAGCCTGAACCTGGGATTCGCCTTCAGTGGGGACATCATTCAGAGCAGCCGTCAATTGGGAGCTGGCACGGTGGCCTCAACCTACGCAGTCTGGGTCTTGGTCCTCACGGGGGCCTTCGTTCCGAATCTGGCTTACTGCGTGTACTTGTTGTGCAAAAACCATGCCTGGCGGTTGTTTCCCGAGGCCGGGTGGTCGCGAGAGGTGGTGCTGGCGCTGGCGATGTCGCTGGCGGCCATCGTGGCAGTCTGCGGCTACGGTGTTGGCGCGACGCTGCTCGGAAAGTACGGGACTTCAATCGGTTTTGCCCTTTTTATGGGCTCGACGATCTTCGCATCGAACGGGTTCGGCATTCTCACTGGGGAATGGAAACGCACTTCCACAATGACCAGGGGCATTCTTGCCGTAGGGATGGCGACCGTGGTAGTATCGGTCATCGTCCTGAACGTAGGGGCAATCTTCATGCACTGAGATGCCTATACATCAAGTTTCGTGCTCTAGGATTTCTACGCGCGAGATTTTACCCTGAGTCTTACTCTATGCCATTTGCGAACTCACGTTTATCGCTTCCCCGGGCGCCTGATGGGGTCGAGCGGAAAAGAAAAAGGTCAGAGCTCCGAAGCTCTGCCCATCCGTTGGGCGGCATCGACCTGAATAAACCCCGAACGCGAGCCGCCCGCGAAGCTGTCCCAGCGATGGCTCCGTCTCCGGGAGGCTTCACCGTTTCGCAGTTTGCCTTCCAGGTGCGGGCCGTCAGCGGGCAGAACGAACAGGAATACGGACCGCGCCGTGCAGCCTGCGACCTGAAGAATATCCGGGCGAAAGAACTGGCTGAGAAGGCCGGCTCTTCCCGTCATTGCCAGCCGCTCTGCTGGTCCTTCGAGAAAAGGTTATTTCAGCCCCTCTTGGCAGGCGTTGCGACACCCCGACGGGGCCGCAAACCTAAGAACGGCAGCCGCATTGACCAACACGATGAAACCCTTCGCCTCAACATGCGAAGTCTATTCCAGGAATTGGCAATTGCCACATAGACAAATTTTTGTCGATGTCACTCCCCAGAGGCGCGCCGCGACATGCAAAAAGAGAGCATAGCCATCATTGGAGGCACCGGAAACCAGGGGTTTGGCTTGGCGCTGCGCTGGGCTGGAGCGGGATATCGGGTTGTGATCGGTTCGCGTGTACGCGAACGTGCGCTGTCGGCTGCGGACAAGGTGAAGGCCCTGCTCGGCAGCCAAGTGGAAGTGGAAGGCATGGAAAATCCCGCAGCGGTTGCTCGGTCGCCGCTCGTGGTTCTGACCGTTCCGTTTGAAACGCAGATTCAAACCCTCAAAAGCCTGCGCGCGGCCTTTCGTGATGGCCAAATGCTGGTGGATGTCACGGTACCGCTGGAAACTGCGGTCGGTGGGAAGCCCACGCGCATGCTTGGGGTATGGTGCGGTTCGGCCGCCGAGCAGGCCGCACAATACGTCCCAGCCGGCGTCACGGTGACTGCCGCGTTTCACAACGTTTCCGCGCATCTCTTGAACGACCTGGAGAGGCCGGTGGATTGCGACGTCTTCGTGTGTGGCGAAAGCGAAGAGGCCCGGATGCAAATTCGGCCTTGGGTCGAAGCCATCCCCGGCTGCCGGTACGTGGACGGCGGGCAGTTGGCCAACGCGCGTATCATTGAAGCAATCACGGCTTTGCTGGTGGGCGTGAATCGCCGTTACCATGTTACCTCGGCCGGTATCCGCGTGACGGGCCTCACGACCTGAGGTGTGTGCATGCAAAAGGGCAGGGCCGTCAGGCTTGAAATTCTGGGTTTAAGTCCTTTCCCGGAGGTGAAGCCCAAGGATGATCTGGCTGGCCTGGTTGCGGAGGCGGCGGAGAAAAACGGCGTCGGGTTGAAGACTGGCGACATCGTAGTTGTCGCGCAGAAGATCGTCTCCAAGGTCGAAGGTTGCCTGGTCCGCCTGCGCGATGTCAAACCCTCCGCCCTGGCTCGGGAGTGGGCCCGGAGAGAGGGAGCGGATCCACGCTTGGTGGAGGTGGTCCTCGGTGAATCGAAACGCATCGTACGGATGAGTCCGCGGGCCTTAATCACCGAGACTCGGCACGGTTTTATTTGTGCCAATGCCGGAGTCGATCGGTCGAACATCGCCGGCAGAGGATGCGTGACTTGCTTACCTGCGGACCCCGATGGGTCGGCCCGCAGGCTGGCGCGCGACCTCCGGGGTCTGGTGAATGCTTCGGTCGCTGTCATCATCACCGATTCGTTCGGACGGCCCTGGCGTCTGGGGCAGACCAATGTGGCTATCGGCGTCGCCGGCCTTCAGCCCCTATTGGACTTGCGCGGTACGCGCGACGCCTTCGGTCACACATTGCACGCCACGGTGCTCGCGGTCGGTGATGAACTGGCCGCAGCGGCTGGGCTGGCCATGGGCAAAGCTGGACGAGTGCCCGTCGTCATCATCCGTGGATATCGATATCGTGCCGGAAACGGGGGTGCGCGGACCCTCATCCGCCCCGCCGCAGAAGACCTGTTCCGCTAGCGCGTCGGTCATGCGGGCAACGCTAGGAAGGCGAGTGGAAGGTTTCTTGTCATGCCGAAGATGGAAAACCTGGAGATAGCTGTGCGCACATCCGGCCATCGGCTGGACGCGTTCCTGGCATGCGGGGCAGACGGCCGCTCGCTCACGCGCGAGCAAGCTCTCGCTCTGATCGAGAATGCCGACCTGCCGTCTCTGCTGGGGGCCGCCGCCTCTTTGCGCGATGCGACGAAGGGCCGCGTGATCACTTTTTCCCGCAAGGTGTTCATCCCGCTGACGACCTTGTGCCGCGACCGCTGCGGCTACTGCGTTTTCCGGAGGGACCCCGGAGACCCCGGCGGCCGGTACATGGAGCCAGAGGAAGTCCTGCAGATGGTGGAATCCGCCAAAGCCGCCGGCTGCAAGGAGGCGCTTTTCAGTCTCGGCGACCAGCCGGAGCGCGCCTTCCCCGAGGCGCGGGAATTCCTCCAAAGGCGAGGCTTCCACCGCACGCTGGACTATCTCGCGGCGATGACCGAACTCACTCTCAAGCAGACCGGGCTGCTTCCCCATGCCAATCCGGGCGTGATGGGCCAGGGAGACCTGGCTCTATTGAAGGCCTCGAACGCTAGCCTCGGGCTCATGCTCGAAAACGTGAGCCCCCGCTTGCTTTTCCGTGGCGGCCCACACTGGCAGGCGCCTGACAAGGCGCCGCGGGTACGCCTGGAGACGATCCGGGAGGCTGGGCGGCTGCAGATCCCGTTTACCACCGGAATCTTGATTGGAATTGGCGAGACGCGCGCCGAACGCGTGGACTCGTTACTGGCGATCCGCCGGCTGCACGAAACCTACGGGCACATTCAGGAGGTCATTGTTCAGAATTTCCGCGCCAAGCCCCACACACCGATGGCTGCCCATCCGGAGCCCCCGATGGAGGAGATGTTGCGCAGCGTCGCGGTGGCGCGCTTGATTCTCGGTGGCGAGATCAACCTGCAGGCGCCTCCGAACCTGTCTGCTCCGGACTACGTGCGGCTTTTGGAGGCGGGAATCAACGACTGGGGCGGAGTGTCGCCGGTCACGCGCGACTTCATCAACCCCGAAGCCGCATGGCCCGAGATCGATCAACTGCGGGAGCAGACCGCCCGGGCCGGATTCACCCTGCGCGAGCGCCTCGCCATCTATCCCGAGTATATCCACCGGCCGGGATTTGTGCATGCGAACGTTCGCGCACCGCTCGAATGCCTGGCAGACCTGAACGGGCTGGCCAGAAATGGAGTGTGTAAGAATGAAAGAATTCTCTGATCTCGGCAGCGGAAAGTCTTCTCTCGATGAGTTGCTGGGAGCGTGCCATCCGGCTGTGGCGCGTGCGCTGGGAAAGGCCCTGGCCGGCGGAGAGCTGGATTTTTCCGAGGGCCTGTTGCTCTGCGGCGTTAATGGCCCCGGCCTGTGCGCGCTGGTGAAGACGGCCGACGAGCTGCGGCGGCAAGCGGTGGGGGAAACCATCACGTACATAGTCAACCGCAACATCAACTTTACCAACGTCTGCAGGGTCGGCTGCGCGTTTTGCGGTTTTGGCCTCGGGCCGCGGGCCGCTGGCGCCTATCGGCTGTCCCTGGAAGAGATCGTTGCCAAGGCCGCGCAGGCCCGGCAACTCGGCGCCACGGAAGTCTGTATCCAGGGCGGCCTACCGCCCGATCTCGACGGCTTCTTCTATCGCGACATCTTACGTGCCATCAAAGCGGCCATTCCCGATCTCCATATCCACGCCTTCTCGCCGATGGAGATCGACTACGGTGTGGAAAAGACCGGCCTGCCGCTGGCCGAATATCTGCAGATGCTGAAGGAGAGCGGACTTGGCAGCATTCCCGGCACCGCGGCGGAGATCCTCGATGACGAAATCCGACAAACGCTCAGTCCAAACAAGCTCAAGGTTAGCCGGTGGGTGGAAGTTATCCGAACCGCGCACCGCCTCGGAATCCCCACGACTTCAACGATGATGTACGGCCACGTCGAGCGGCCCGAGCACTGGGTCCGGCATCTCCTGTTGCTTCGGGAGATCCAGAAGGAGACCGGCAGCATCACCGAATTTGTCCCGCTGGCGTTCATCCACGCGAAAACCCGGCTCTACCGGCGTGGGTCGGCGCGGCCCGGCAGCACATTCCGGGAAGACCTGGTCGTGCACGCCCTGGCGCGCGTGCTGCTGAACGGCTGGATCCGCAATATCCAGGTTTCCTGGGTGAAGATGGGCTTCGATGTCTCGCTGGCGTGCCTACAGGCCGGAGCAAATGATTTCAGCGGAACGCTCATGGAAGAGAGCATTTCCAAATCGGCCGGAAGCACATTCGGCGACAATGTGGCTCCCGGGCAGTTCCGCAGTCTGATCCGCAGGATCGGCCGAATCCCCGCGGAACGGAGCACGACGTACCGCCTGCTGCATGTCTTTCAGGGCGAGGAAGAATCCCTGCCATGCACGCTGCCTCCCGAACATCAGCAGGGAGCGAAGCAGCCCTATGGGGGGACGGGGTACTGATGGCGATCGTCGCACTCGCGGGCGGGGTGGGCGCTTCGAAGCTCCTGCTGGGTCTCTCGAAGGCGCTCCCCGCCGAGGATTTGACCGTCATCGTGAATACCGGCGATGACCTGGAGATCCTCGGTCTTTCCATTTCGCCTGATCTCGACATCGTGACGTACACCCTGGCAGGCATCGTCAATCCCGCGACCGGTTGGGGTATCCGCGAAGACACCTTTGCGGCCCTCGAGTGGCTGGAGAAATACGGCCACCCGGCGTGGTTCCATCTGGGTGACCGCGATCTGGCAACGCACATCCATCGCACGGCGCTGCTGCGTTCGGGATTATCGCTTTCTCAAGCCGAAGATTCTATCCGTATCGCGTTCGGCGTAAAAGTGAGGATCCTGCCCATGAGCGATCAGCCGGTGCGCACGATGCTCCGGACCTCCGAGGGCAGGCTGGCCTTTCAGGAATACCTCGTGCAGCGGCGGGCGGAACCACTGGTACAGGGAATCGAGTTCGCTGGGGCCGCGCAGGCCCTGCCGGCTCCCGGTGTGCTCGAGTCCATTGACGGCGCCGACGGGATTGTCATCTGTCCGAGCAATCCGCTGATCAGCATCGGCCCGATCCTGGCTGTCCCGGGCGTTCGGGAGGCGTTGCGGGCGCGGCGCAGGGATGTACTGGCGATCAGCCCGATCGTCGGCGGGAAATCTCTAAAGGGGCCTTCCGACAGGATGCTGGAGCAACTCGGGATGAAAGCTTCGGCATTGACGGTGGCCGGACTCTACCGGGATTTCGCGGGGCGCTTTGTTCTGGACCTGCAGGATCACGAACTCCAGCCGTCCATCGAGACGCTGGATATGAAGGTCGCGCTGGCCCAGACGGTCATGCGGAGCGATGACGACAAGCGGGCGCTCGCGCAATCAGTTCTTTTCTGCTTCGGCCGGCACGGAACTGGCGCGGACGCATGATTCAAATTCAGCTTCCAGGCTACAGAAAGATGTTTTGAGTTGGGTTTCAGCAAGGTCTATGCGAGCGGTGCTTATACCAGTCAAAGATCTGAAATGCGCCAAGCAGCGGCTTGCTCCGCACCTGACGCAGCAGGAACGCACCGCCCTCGCTGAGGCGATGTTCGAAGATGTTTGCGCCGCAGTGGCAGGGGTGCATGCCGCAGATCGGATCTACTTGGTCAGCAACTGGGAACCGGCGATCGATCAGGCACGGACTCGCGGCTGGGAGACCATTCCGGAACGAGAGCAGCAATCGGAAAGCGCCTCGGTCGATTTCGCTTCGCGCCTCTGCGCGGAGCAGGGCGTCACTTCTCTGCTGCGCCTGCCGATTGACATCCCGCTGGTCGAAGCATCCGATATCGACGAGGTGCTGCAAGGGGTGTCGGGCATCCCTTCAACGGTCTTGGTTCCTTCGCGATCCGGGACCGGGACCAACGCTTTGCTGCGAAGTCCTCCCACCCTGTTTGCTTCGCACTTTGGTCCGGACAGCTTCCACAAGCATGTTGAGGAAGCCCGCCGGTCCGGAGCCGCGTGCCGCGTTCTGCGCAACCCGCGCATCGAGCTCGACATCGACGATCTCGCGGATGTTCAGGCATTTATCTCAACGGCCGGAAAGGCGACGGCGACATACCGCTGGTTGGAGCGGCTCGGATTTGGCTTAACTTGATTGAATGAGGGCGTGGCTGCGCAATTCCTGCAAGAACGGACTTGGATTGCTCGGCAGGGACCTCTGGAATGCGAAGGGCGATGCTGCGATAGCGCATGTTTGCTTTTTTGGCCATATGTTATCGAAAGTATATGAGCGGTTTTGGCGCTTGATCACCACATGACCGTTTCCTCCCCTGCTGAAGACTGCGGCGGATCCGGTCGGTTGCTGCCGAGGGCGCTCAGTGTCGATGGTTTGTGAAAATAGTTTCGGTGGGTGGCAGGGAAGAATTCTTGCTGGAAAGCGACGAGAGCCTGAATGTAGCCCTGGAAATCGACCATTTCTTTCAGCATGTTGGGACCGGAGAAAAATCCCAAACGAATGGCCGTGTAACGCGTGAAATGATTCTCGTCGTGTTCGCAGCCTATGCCAAAGCCCAATTGGATAGCGGCTATGTTTGAGGAGCCGGTGTGCCTAACCAAAGGGTTGGCGCCGTCGAATCGGGCATTCGGTTTTCATAACCGTACAGGTATCGTTTCTAGTGCTTTTCTGAATCATCTCGCGGCAAAAGGCCGCAGGTTACCCTCAAAAATGGGAGGTCTGCAATGCAGGATGGAAGAAGGCATTTTTTGAAGGGCTTCGCTGGTGCGGTGGGTGGATGGGCATCACTTCAAGATGGGCTTGTCAATGCGAAGGCGGACCCTTTGCCCCTAGCGGGCAATAAAAGACAGACCGTGCGGGATAAGTTGTGGATTTGGGGACATCCAGCCGGGAGCCACAACGGCCGGTTTGGGATACCAGGTACGTCAAGAATGACGCCGGCAGAGGGCGCATTCTACCTTAATGTGCCCAATCTTGTCTTGGCACCCTTCCCCGACCCGAAGGAACCGTGCAACTCTTTGCCGGAACCTGCTCTTTATGATCAATACGCAATATCTTTTCGTCCGTTGCGCCAAGTCGTATGGTCTATCGTCGGGGCGGGTGGCGTAATCCCAAACGGGTTGCAGTTAGACCGACAATTGGCTCAGAAGTTTCCGAATATTGTCGGCCTGATGCTGGAT
>Ga0307372_10011593_pt1 | contig 11728 bp, 12 predicted proteins | sample OX1MG_FD_202533 | JGI IMG/M metagenome (GOLD analysis project Ga0307372, IMG submission 202533) | Soil microbial communities from Risofladan, Vaasa, Finland - OX-1 | ecosystem: Environmental > Terrestrial > Soil > Coastal area > Acid sulfate soil | place: Finland: Risofladan, Vaasa | collected...
GCCCCGGCTGGAATACACGCCGGTGGCGTAGCCGTCGATCAGCAGACCCGGCAGCACCGAAGGGTGATCCGCCTTCGAGCCGCGACCCGCGTACTTCGCTTCGAGCCGGGACACATCCAGTGGTTGGTTTCCGCAGCTTGTGCCGGCGCCAGCGAAATCCGGTGGCGGCACACCATGCGGTGCAGCTTGTTTTCCAGCCGTTCCTTGGTGGTGCTACCCCCGTTTCCGACGGTGTGGTGCAGCTCGGGCCAGCGGTTCTTCGGGTCGGTCGGCGAGCCACCGACTTCAAGCGAGATCAGGTGTTCTTCCTTGTAGTCCCGCAGTCGGTGGTCGGTGCAACCGTACTGCCGGACCTGCCGGCGCTTGAGGCGTTCGGTGTAGGACTCCGCCGCCGTACTGACTTCGTATAGCCGACGCGCCGGCAGATGGTTTGATAGAGGTTGGCCAGGGTGACACGCGGGGCGCTGACTCCGGGCATCGTTTACCTGGAAGCCGGCAAAGGCGACAGTCGCCATGCAAAGCTCTTCATAACGCCAAAAGCTGTCATTCATGCACTGCACTGATTAATCTCGTGATAGGTAGCAAAACAGGTTTGAAAAGGCAGTTGGTACAGTCGACAGATTGTTGACCTGAAGTCAGTGTGATAGTTGCTTTGCCATTTCGATGAAGCTGTTCAAGTAGGCCGTATCCAGGTCTGGTTGACGGCAGCCAATAAAGATCTGTTTGCGGATTCCGCTGCGGCCGATCCTGACCTCCTTGAGAGGTATCTGTCGCGAGTACTCGGCTATCAGCCAGTTGGGCATGGCGGCCACTCCGCGTCCCGCCGATACCATATGCAGCATGATGTCAGTGGTTTCGAATTCCTTGTGTCTGCGAGGTGTACAGTTGGCAGGAATCAAAAACTGGTTGTAGATATCCAACCGTTCCAGTGGCACGGGATAGGAGAGTAATACTTCCCCGGACAGTTGTTCCGGAGTGATGTGCTGCTCGCCTGCCAGCGGATGGTTCATGGCCACGGCTAATACCAGTTCGTAATCAAATACCGGGGTAAATCGCAGCCCGGGCCGATCCAGTGGATCGGGAGTAATCAACAGATCGATCTCGTGCCCGAATAAGGCGCCGATGCCGCCAAACTGGAACTTCTGTTTCACATCCACATCAACATCGGGCCAAGCCTGTAGGTAGGGTGTGACCACTTTCAGTAACCACTGATAGCAGGGGTGACATTCCATACCAATGCGCAGTGCGCCGCGTTGGCCCTGCGCATAATCGCGCAGGTGCGAGTCAGCCTGCTCCAGCTGCGGCAGGAGTCGATTGGCCAGATTCGCGAGGTATTGCCCTGCCTGTGTCAGGCGCAGGCGCCGACCCTCTTTGCGCCACAGTTTCGTGCCGAGCTGGGTTTCCAGTTTGCGGATAGCGTGGGTCAGTGCCGGCTGAGTCAGATGCAGCTTGCTGGCCGCCTTGGTCAAGGTTCCCAGCCGATCAACCTCGTGAATAATTGTCAGGTGATAGCGGTCAATCATGTATGAATTATATTGATGAATAGATAAGAAAATAGCATTATTATTCACGCAACGAAATGCCTACGATTCAGCTACTTGCCCCTGAGCCATCAACAAGAGGTCGAATCATGGCTGTATTACATAACCTGGGATTCCCACGTATTGGCGCAAAGCGCGAATTGAAATTCGCTTTGGAGGCTTTCTGGAAGGGCGGAATCAGCGCCGATGAGCTGGCGGAAAAGGCCCAGGGTCTGCGTGCTCTGCACTGGCAGCATCAGGCCGGTCTTGATTGGGTGCCGGTCGGTGATTTCGCATTGTATGATCAAGTGCTCGATATGAGCTTTACCCTGGGGCATGTGCCACAGCGTGCCGCCAGTTTGGACGGCACCGAGCTGGATGCCTACTTTCGTGTGGCTCGTGGGCGCTCCCCGGCCGATACGGGTGAAAACGGGGTCTCCGCCGGCGAGATGACCAAGTGGTTGGATACCAATTATCACTACATCGTGCCGGAATTCAACGCTGACACACAGTTCAAACTCAATAGCAGTCGCTTGATCGCTCATCTTAACGAAGCCCAGTCGCAGGGCGTCAAAGCGAAACCGGTGATCATCGGTCCGGTGACCTACCTATGGTTGGGCAAGGCCAAGGACGACAGTAACAAACTCGATCTGCTGGATCGGCTATTGCCGGTCTATCGTCAGCTGCTGGCAGCGTTCGCAAAAGCTGGCGTGGAATGGGTACAGATTGACGAACCGGTGTTGGTCACAGAACTGGATGCGGATTGGCAGGCGGCTTATCACCGCAGCTATGGAGAACTTGCAGGCGGTGATGTGAAGCTGCTGTTGGCCACTTATTTCGGCCAGATCAAGGACAACCTGTCGCTGGTCCAGTCGCTTCCCGTACAGGGGCTGCATCTGGATACCATCCGTGCTGCCGATGAAGTGGAAGCCGTGGTAGCTGGGTTGAACCAGGATCAGGTTCTTTCTCTGGGCGTTATTGACGGCCGCAATATCTGGAAGAGCGACCTGGGTCATCTGCTCGACTCGCTGGAACCGTTGCAGGCGACGCTGGGCGATCGGTTGTGGCTGGCGCCCTCCTGCTCGCTGCTGCACGTGCCAGTGGATCTGGACAGCGAAACCGAACTAGACCCGGAGATCCGCAACTGGCTGGCTTTCGCCCGCCAGAAGCTAGAGGAACTCGGTATTTTGGGCGCAGCACTGAACAATGGGCGCGAATCCGTGGCTGAAGCCTTGGCCGCGAATCACGAAGCCATCGAGAGCCGGTGCCAGTCTCCGCGGGTGCATAACCCGACAGTGAAGGAGGCCATCGCCGCGGTGAGCGCGAGATTGGGCCAACGCAAGGCCGAGTACGGCAAACGCGCTGAAATCCAGCGTTCGCATCTGGGCCTGCCCGCTTACCCCACAACGACCATTGGTTCTTTCCCGCAGACCAGGGATATACGCCAGGCACGCCTTCAGTTCAAGCGAGGCGAACTCAGTGAGGCAGAGTACAAGCAGCGTATGCGCACGGAGATCGAATACTGCGTACGTGAACAGGAAGCGCTGGGGCTTGACGTGCTAGTACACGGCGAGGCTGAGCGTAACGACATGGTGGAATACTTCGGCGAACAGCTCGAAGGCTATGTCTTCAGTCGTTTCGGCTGGGTGCAGTCCTACGGCTCCCGTTGTGTGAAGCCGCCGATCCTCTTCGGTGACATTACACGCCCGCAGGCCATGACCGTGGAGTGGATCACTTACGCCAAGTCGCTGACCGACAAGCCCATGAAGGGCATGCTCACCGGCCCGGTGACGATCCTGAACTGGTCTTTCGTGCGTGATGATCAGCCACGTGCAGACACCTGCATGCAGATAGCCCTCGCAATTCGAGAAGAAGTGCAGGATCTGGAAAAGGCCGGGATCAACATCATTCAGATTGACGAAGCCGCACTGCGCGAAGGGCTGCCACTGCGCCAGTCCCAATGGCAGGCCTACCTGGACTGGGCTGTGCTGGCATTTCGGGTCGCTGCCAATGGCGTGAGCAATCAAACCCAGATCCATACGCATATGTGCTACTCGGAGTTCAACGACATCATCAAGTCCATCGCCGACATGGATGCGGATGTCATTACCATCGAGACCTCGCGTTCAGACATGGAGCTGCTGGATGTGTTCAGGAACTTCAGCTATCCCAATGAAATCGGGCCGGGTGTGTACGACATTCACTCACCCAACGTCCCCGCAGTGGAGAACATGGTTCATCTCATGCAGCAGGCGGCTCAGCGCATTCCGCCCAAGCGGCTGTGGGTCAACCCGGACTGCGGACTGAAGACCCGCAGCTGGGAGGAAGTGCGACCGGCGCTGAAGAATATGGTGCAGGCTGCGGAGGCTCTGCGTGTCGCAGGTTAATCTCATAGGTTGATGTAAGGGCCCATGGCGTCGTACTGTGGCCTTTTTTTGGTCCTTCAGAGGCCGTAATAGCCGTGGGCACACGGTGAAGGACCGAACAGGAAGCAACTAAGGAGGAGCCGTGTCGGACTCGGCCAGCGCGTCAAAGCCCGTCCGGGTCAGCGGTAAGTCGGCGTTAGGGAGGGGTGGCCCCGATTCTTCGGACAGATTTCTCGCTGGGATAAGTGAATCTGTCTGAGCGGTTGATCAGGAACAAGCGGGTCAAATTGGGCAGATTCCGGCCATTACGGACGTGGCAGGAAACGTAGCCTGCGATTTCTCCTGTTTCGTGCGTTGACCCCTGACTCGGCATCGGAAACAGGGTCGGTTTCTGGAACACCATGCCGATTCGTGCCTGCAGCAGATTCAGGTCCAGTTTCGGATCCAGGACGTTTTCGCCATCAAGCTCCACCTCACCCTCCGCCCGCTGGGCCGGGTAAAGGTCATACCTGCGGTTGAGCACCCGCACAACGTCGACTTGCCGCAGCCGGAGGGTCCGACAAAGGCCGTTACCCTGTGTTCGTGCAGCGGCAGACTAATCTTTTTCAGCGTTTCGATCTGTCCGTAGAAAAAAGACAGATCCTTGATCATCACCTTCACGGCCGATTTGGATAGCTCGTATGGCTGATCGGTCGGATTGGCCATGGTGAGGGTCGGCGCCATCACGATTGCGGCCTGTGCGTTCATGGGGACCTCAGTGTTGCTTCGAGGAGAAGAGATGCAGCGACACTCTCGCCGCCACCGTCACCAGCAGCACGAAGATGGTAATCAGCAGGGCGGCGCTGAAGGCGAGTTGATGCGCCGATTCTTGCGGGACGTTGTTTGACGACCAAATCAGGTAGGTCAGATAGGCGATCGGCTCATGCGTCAGCTTGCCGCTCCACATGTAGTTCGAGTAGTTGACGGTATAGATCAACGGAGCGGTCTCCCCCATCGAGATCGCCATCGCCAGCAGAATGCCGGTCAGGACGCGGCTGCCGCAGGCGCGCAACATGATGCGCAGCGTGACGGTGGCGTGGCTGGCGCCCAGCGCATAGGCCGCCTCGCGCAGTTCCGGCGCGACACCGCGGAACGCCAACTCGGTGGTGCGCAGGATGTACGGCGTGATCAGCATGGCCAGCGTGATGCAGCCGGCCAGCACCGAAAACTGCCAGCCCAGATACGTAACGAATACGATGTACCCGAACAAGCCCAGCACGATCGACGGCACGCCCACCAGCACGTCGGCCAGATAACGCACCGTGCGCGCAAACCAACTCGCGGAATATTCGGCAACGTAGATGCCGCCGCCCACGCCGATGGGCGTGGCGATAATCAGCGAGCCAAAGGTCAGGACAACCGTTCCCTCGATGGCATTAAGCAAACCACCGACGACCCCGTTACCCGGCTCGCTGAGCAGTTTCCAGCTGAGGCTGCCACCACCATGAGCAACGACCATCAGGATGATGTCGAGCAGACCGATAGCCAGCAGCGCGAAGAACACCGCGCAGATCGCCCAGCCCAGCAGACTGTAGAGACTGCGCCGGCGGTACAGACCGCTGTCGACGGCTTTGTCGGATACAGCTATCACGCTGCTCATGGTTCAGTTCAGCCCTCACCCGGTTCCGGCGGTCCGTGACGGCATCAGCAAGCGCGCGGCGCCATTGACGATCAGCGACAGAATCAACAGCACCAGACCGATTTCGATCAGGCTGTTGACCGCCATGCCGGAAGGGTCCTGCAATGCCGAGTCGAGTTGCGAGACGATGAAAGACGCCATGGTCGAGACCGGGCCGTAGACGTTGTCAGTGATGTAGCCGAGCGCGTTGCCGCTGACCATCAGTACCGCCATCGTCTCACCCAGTGCACGCCCGAGCGCCAAGGTACTGACACCGATCAGCGGCAGCCGCAAACGCGGCAGCACGATCTTGCGCATCACTTCGAAACGTGTGGCCCCGAGAGCCAGACCAGACTCGCGCAGCTCCTTCGGCGTCAGTGCGATCGCCTCGCGCATATTGGCGGTGATCAGCGGCACGATCATCAACATCAGCACGATCGAGGCCGACATCAAACCGTAACCGGAGCGGGTCGGCCCGGCGAAGAAAGGAATAAAATCGAGCACCTCAGCCATCGTCGGATAAACGTGATGCGCCATGAAAGGAATTAGCACCACCGTGCCCCACAGGCCAAACACCACACTGGGCACTGACGCCAGCATCTCCACCAGCATCGAAGCGGGCTGTCGCAGTGAGGGCGGCACCGCCTCCGACAGGAACACTGCGGCACCCAGACCGATGGGCACCGCCAGCGCCAACGCGATCACCGAACTGACGATGGTTCCGAACAGCAGAAAGAATATGCCGAAGTTGGCGCCGGGTAACACTTCGTGGCCGTTAATCATGACCGGAGTGCCGTACTGGCTGCCGATGTTCCAGTCGTTCTGGAACAGGAAGTGGAAGCCGTTAAAACTGAGCGCCGGCCAAGCGTTGTACGTCAGAAAAATGACCAGTGCAACGATCATCAGCGGCACGATAGCGGCAATCGCGCCAATCGAATATTTGAAAGTGTCGTTCGGAACTCGCATCACTTGGATGATTCCGCGAAACGGCCGGTGCCGCAGATTCGACCTGGGTAGGACGGCGTCATCATTCTTCCCTGAGAGATGCAGGAACGCCCGCCGAACGGCAGGCGTTCCCAATTCCAGTCAGGGCGTCTTCATCCATGGATTTGGTCAATCTGAGCTTCGGTCAGCTTGCGCGCGGGTGCCGGCAACGGCAGGAAATGCACTTGGTCGAGATACTTGAGTGAGTTGCCGTCCTTGTCGTCAACCGCCCAGTTCAGGAACTTCTTGATCGCCGCTGCCATGTGTGCGGAAGGCTGCTTGGCGCGCACGATCACATACTCGTAGTTGATGATCGGATAGGAATCCTTGCCCGGCGCAAAAATCATGCTCACGCGTCCGTCTTCCGGCGTCTTCGGCACCATCGCCGCAGCCGCAGCCGGGACGCTGTCCTTATCGATCATGACGAAATGGCCGGCACGGTTTTTCAGCTTCGCTTCGCCCAGCTTGCCGTCCTGAATTTTCTGGCGATAGCTGATCCCCACGTAGGCCACGGAATACGGATTGTTGATCAGGGCCGTTACCATGCCGTCATTGCCCGTGGCGCCGATACCACCAGGAACCGCAGGCCAGCTCACCGTAGTGCCGTAACTGATCGTCTTGCTCCACTGCGAGTCGGATTTCGACAGGAACTGGGTGAACAGGAACGAGTCGCCACTGCCATCAGCACGATGAATCGGCACAATGGCCTTGTGCGGCAGTTTCACGCTTGGGTTCAGACTCTTGAGCTCTGCATTGTCCCAGTACTCGATCTTGCCTTCGTAGATGTCGGCCAGTACCGGACCACTGAACTTGAGGTGCTTGTCGTTTTCACCCGGCACGTTGTAGTCCACCATCTGTGAGGAAATCGCCACCGGGATATTCAGCATCCCCGGATATTTCTTCATCAGCGCGTCGCTCAGATACGCATCCGAGGCGCCGAACTGGACGATTCCCTGGGTGGCCTGCGCGATGCCGGTGCCACTGCCGGTAGCGGAGGTGTTGATACGGACACCCGGGTTGGCCTTGGTGTAGATCGGCACCCAGACATTGAATAGCGGGTAGAGCAGGCTGGAACCGGTCTCCACCATCGTCGTGGTGGCCGCGTAGACGGCCGGTGTGCCAATTGCCATCGCTGCACTAATCGCCAGGCCGGACAGCAGCTTTGCTTTGCTAATGCTCACAGGGTTACTCCGTTTGAGTTGGGATAGTGGAATCTAGAGTTGCGTTTCGACGAATCCACGCAGCATAAGCCTGCTTTTTGACACTTTAGTGTCAGTTCTGAGGCATTTGCGTGAAGATTATTCCAGCTGACGTGTTCACCGCATCGAGCGTCTGACGCGCTGATATTGCAATGCGGCTGTCACATTTGGTTTGCATTGTCATGGGAATGCAAGACAAAAATATTCTGGCGGTTGAAGATGAGGCGTCCATCCGCGAAATGCTGAGTTTCGCGTTGGAGCGGGCTGAATTCCAGGTCAGTGTTGCCGAAGATGCCTCTCACGCACGTCTGGCGATCGCAACATCACGTCCCGACCTGATCCTGCTGGACTGGATGATGCCAGGCATTTCGGGCCTTCAATACGCACGCGAACTCAAGGCTTCGGCACAGACACGGGATATCCCGCTGATCATGGTGACGGCACGTGTCGAGGAGGAGGACAAGATTCGAGGTCTCAATATCGGTTGTGACGATTACATCTCCAAGCCGTTCTCGTTTCCTGAATTGATCGCGCGGATCCAGGCCTTACTGCGGCGCACGCTGCCAGATGGCGAGGATGAGCAATTGTCTGTGGCTGGCTTGCAGGTCAATGCCGTCAGTCAGCGTGTTACCGCGCAGGGCGTCCCGATCCATCTGGGGCCAACCGAATACCGGCTGCTGCATTTTTTCATGAGCCATCTGGAGCGCGTCTACACGCGTGAACAGGTGCTGGATCGGGTCTGGGGACAGAACGTGTATGTCGATGAGCGAACCATTGATGTGCATATCCGTCGCCTGCGCAAAGCGCTGGGGTCGTTCGGGTATGCGCCGATGATCCAGACTGTGCGCGGGACCGGCTACCGCTTTTCCGAGCAGCACTAAACCTTAACCGCGGCTTGTCCATCGCCGCGCGCGGTGGTGCAGCATGAAGCGCGGCAGTAGGGCGACAGTGAGCTGGACGTCGGCAGCATCTTGACCTGTCATTTCCCAGTACGTCGCGTGCATCGTGGTGAGCCTGCTCAACCCGCGCGTATCCAAGCGGGTTGAGTAAGCACCGCCCTCCCCCTGTTTTGTCACAGAAACTTCATCGTTCAGACATTTTCCCTACACAATCCTGTGGCATCCTTGCAACCAGTCAGTAACGGGTCGTCTCGATCTTGTCATGACAATCAAGCAGCTGCGTAAACCTTCATCAACAGGAGAGGATAAATGAACAGAATTTTTCAATACAGCGCAGTGGCTGTATTTATGGGGGCTGGTCTGGGCGTAGCGCATGCGGACTTGCTGGCGGGCACCAATCTCGGCGGAGAGATGTATTTCGACATGTCGAAGATCTCGCAAAAAATGGATGGGCAGCGGACCGGTAAAGATGGGTACGGTTTTGACGTCAAACGCTTCTACTTCAATGTCGATCACAAGTTCGACGAGACCTATTCACTCCACCTGACCACCGACTTCAAGTACAGCAGCGCGGACGGGAAATCGAACATCTTCGTCAAGAAGGCCTATGTACAGGGCGACTTCGCTCCACTGTTCAAACTGCGTGCGGGTTCTGCCAGCATGCCCTGGATTCCCTATGTTGAGGACTTGTATGGATTCCGCTACGTCGAGCCCACCATTACCGATCGTTTCGGTGTGCGAAACTCGGCCGACTGGGGCCTGCATGCGCTGGGCAAGGAGGGTATTTTCGACTATCAGGTCTCGTTGGTGGGCGGTGCTGGCTACTCGCAAGTCAATGCTCGCAGTAAGCGGCCCGACCTGTCGATGCGCGTTGGTTTGCACTCATTCGATGGGTTTACCGTCGCTGCCGGTTTTTACGACGGCAAGCGTGGCGAGGATAAAGCCGGAGTCGGACCCACCAATGTCCAGACGACGTATGACGCGCTAGTTGCCTACGTGAAACACGGCGTGCGGCTGGGTGGCGAGTACTACTATCAAAAGAACCCGATAAAGTACGAAAGCGCGAACCTGGGCCTGACCCAGTTCGTCATTACGCCGGCAAACGCGATCACCCATGCGAAAGACAAATCCACGGGATATTCGTTGTGGGGCAGCTACCAGATCACGGAGCCGGTCACAGTCTTCGCCCGTTATGACTACGCCAAGCTCAGCAAAAACGTTGATCCCTCGCTCAGTGACAGCTATTTCAACGTCGGTGCGCAGTACGCGGTACGCAAAGGCATCGTCGTGTCGCTGGTCTACAAGAATGAACGCCTCAAGGACAGTGACCACGAAGCTAAATTCAACGAAATCGGTATCTTCAGCGCGATCAAGTTCTGATTGAGTCCTTCACTGTCGGAGCTGGCACGCAGTGGGGGTGTATCAGATCCGCTTTCTCAAGCTTCGGCCAGCCGACTGCAGCTTGAGAACCTTGGCAAATTAGCAAATCGGTTGCGCCTGACGCATGCGGATCGGGGCCATACATTCGAGCCGCAGACTATGGCGCAGAAATTCCGCGATCTTGTCGGTCATCCCTTTCTCGGCTGTTGCAATTCACCCCAAGCCTCGCGCAGCACGCCGATGGCCGTATAGGCAAACAAGAGCGCGACCAGAGCGCCCACAATCCAATCGGGCCACGGCACGCCAAAGATCAGTACCAGCACCCCCGCGCCAATGGTCGCGGCATTGCCGATGGCATCGTTACGCGTACACATCCACATGGCTCGCATGTTGATGTCCTGGTGACGATAGCGCATCAATAGTCCGGCAACCCCTAGGTTTGCGAGCATCGCCACAAAACCCATACTGATCATGAAGGCAGCGTCTGGCAGCGCACCGATCAGAATTTGATGGATCAACTGAGCCCCGATACCAACGGCCAGCGCCAGTTCGATACAGGCATTCACAAAGCCCGCCCGAGCACGGGCATGAAGCGTGCGATTGAGCGCGAACAGACCGATGCCCAAGCCCAGAGCGTCAATCAACATGTCGACGGAATCGGCTTGTAAGGCACTTGAATGCGCCCAGAGCCCGATACTCATTTCGATTACGAACATCACCGAATTGATCGCCAGCGCTGCGATCAGGGCGCGCCGCTGCGACTTCGACGCCTGGCTGAGATCGCCAGCAGAACAGCCATGGCCTTTATTGGTCATCGTTGAATCCATCACCTCTTGAACTATGAACTTTCCTACAAACGCATGTAGATACTCAGAGGAAACAGACACTCGATATTCCCCGATACGCGCGCAGCGCGACAGTCACCAGCGAGGCGCTATGATGTTGTGCATTCGACACCTGCATCAGCGTTGACATGACCATGTGCCGCATCGATTACCAGCGATTCCGGTCCACCGAGGACACTGATGCTACCGACGCGGTGTAACGCGATCTGTGAGCCAGTCAAGACCGAGAAGTGCTCGATCTGCTTGACCCGTGGCTCGGTCACCCAAACCTCGCGCAATGACGCAACATATCGAACATAGTCTGGTCCTGAGGCCAGTTTCGCCTGCGCCAGCACTTCGCCAGTCTTCGGGTTGATGACCATGATCGCCTGATCGGCATGATCGCTGGCAAACAACAGGCTGTCGCCGTAATCGGCGGACGTAGTGCCCGCGTCGTCCCGGTCCAGCCCTTGCCCCGGAGGGACGACATGCGGCAAAACACGTAGCGATTGATTGGACGGCTCGACCATGACCAGCGCCCCGGTCTGCGCTGCAGGCACCAGAATCCGATCAAGCGCCCGGGGAGTATCCGAGATCATCGAAGCCCAATCCCTGACTCCCGCCGGGAATGCGAAGAATGCTCGTGCTTGCAGCACCCGCAGTCACGCAAGCTGACAAACCTGCCAGCAGAGCAAGCAATGCCAGACGAGGGAACGAGACGCGGTAGGTTCTGGGCATGGGATTGCCTGCCGTATGATTAGCGATAGGAATACTAGTGTAGTGTCCACGAATTAGCTTGCCATTCGTTTCTTGCGTCGGCGAGCCCTTGGAGCGGTGCAGCCGGGCTTGATCTGCTCCAGGGTCTGGCGGCACTTGGCAAGCTTGGCTTGAATGGATTC
>Ga0307372_10011594_pt1 | contig 11728 bp, 12 predicted proteins | sample OX1MG_FD_202533 | JGI IMG/M metagenome (GOLD analysis project Ga0307372, IMG submission 202533) | Soil microbial communities from Risofladan, Vaasa, Finland - OX-1 | ecosystem: Environmental > Terrestrial > Soil > Coastal area > Acid sulfate soil | place: Finland: Risofladan, Vaasa | collected...
ACCCTTGATGCTGTATCAGCGCGTCATGTGATTAAGTTACCTGATTGGTGGCGATGCGAATACAGGCAATGTGCTTCGGAAGGCTGGATATGTGTTATCTGAAGAACTGTCAATTCAGATTTACTCAAATGCGCCTTCCATTACTACCTCTCTCCTCGAATAGCCCTCATAGTTCACCCCGATTACTGTCGCCGCCGCGGTACGAGAGCGCAAAGCCGGTTGGCGTTGCCCGCCCGTCTTGCGATTCTCCGGCAGACGTGTGCGGCGGCAGACGCGTCGTGAATAAATAGGGTGCTCTCAAATCCGAAATCCGCCACTGTGGTTATTTATATAACCAACCCGGCTTGGCCTTTACACCGGCACTCGAGGTACTATCACTCAGTCGGGATCGATACAGGAATCGCGACCCGATTTGATCCAGCTCTACCGTGGCTCTTTTGCTCGCCTTCGACCACGTTCCCGCTAGATTAATCCGAAACGTGTGTGACATCGAAGGCCTAAGCAGGAGCCCATATGTATCTTCCCATGTCCGTTGGGGGCGTCGTGGTTATCGTTCTCGTCCTTTGGCTGATCGGCGTGATCTGATGTCCGGGGCTGCGCTTAGGCCTCGTTCGCTGGCCAGCCGGCTTCTTGGTCTGAAGCGTCGCAAACAAAACGAGGCCTAGAATACATAACAGGTGAATATATGCTACTTCTCATTATCGTCCTGATTCTGTTGTTCGGCGGCGGCGGCTTTTATGGATACCGCAGCGGTTACTATGGCCACAGAGGAATGGGTGTTATGGGCTTGCTGCTTATCGTGCTCGTGGTCTGGCTAGTGCTTGGCGGCGGGTTCGGCCACGCAATGTATATCCGGTGAGCGCATCCTCGATGCTCGAGGAACGCTGATGTGTGCGGCGCACCTGCCAATCAACGCCGGCGCGGTCCGCGCACAGTGAAGTGCCTACACTAGCCGGGGACAGCGTTATGCCGGGGACAGCGTTACGGCGAGCGACGTCCGGCAATTGGCGAATCGCTGCAGCTGTCGCGCGTGCAGCCATCTGCATTGGCTTGGCGTTGTCGCTCGCAGCCTGCGCCACGCAAACGGAATCGCCCCTCCGGCCCATACCCGGCCCGACTACTCCGTTGCCGCCGCCGCCGGCCGCAACCTCTCACGCCGTCGCGAAGCCATCAAAGACCGTCACGGCCTCTTATCAAGGCACTGACACCGCCGGTCGAGAGACAGCCAGCGGCGAGCCTTATAATCCCCACAAGCTTACCGCGGCCTCGCGCAATTTGCCGATGGGCTCGACCGTGAAGGTCACCAACCCGGCGACAGGTCACTCTGTAAAGGTGCTCATCAACGATCGAGGTCCCTTTGTTCGCGGGCGGAGCCTCGATCTCTCGAAAAGCGCGGCTGAGAAGATAGGAATTGTCCATAAGGGTGTGGCTCGCGTGAAGATCGCGCCGATTAGTTCACAGAAACATTCGGCTGAAACCCAATCGCCATCCTCGACGAGTACGGCATCTGCTGTCGCCGGCAATCATGCAAATCCTTCCCCGTAACCAACGTTTCGGCAGTGCTTCTCGAAGATTGCCCTGAAATGGCTCGCCCCTGTGTCGGTGCCGCTTTTGTGCGGCGCGAGCGCGCGGTCCCTCAGGGAAGCGATGGCCCGAATGTCAAATTGTTAGGGTCGTTGATGTTGTTGCCGTACACCGTTGTGACGATGAACACTTTAGGGATGGGGCTGCCGCTCGATTTGATGCTCTTGGGCGAAAACTCGGCCAAGCTACCGAAACAGTTTCCTGTGACGTTCGCATTACTCACGAACAGGTTACCTTTTCGATCGACCGCGATGCCGTAGGGACCATCCAGGCTCTCATGGCAACGACGCGCTTCGCTGACGGGGCTCAAGACCACGGCGGGTGTAAGATTCTGAGATAGCCCTGTCCCGGTTACTTGATCCGCGGCAAACTTGTAAACGTTCATACCGCGCTCGTCCGCCAGCCACATATTGCCGCTTTTGTCGAAAGCGAGACCTTCAAGATGTACAAACCATTGCGCGGCGATTCCAAACACTGGATCGATGTAATGAGTTCCTGCCGTCAGGCCGGTAATTTGGGCCTTGGTATACTTAAAAACCTCACCCGTGCCGCCATTACCGTTGGGTATGTCCTCGTCGACTACCCATAGATTACCCGCCGGATCGAACACCACGCCCGAGGGCGAACTGAAATTGAAGCTGCTCGCGTTCAAGATCACAGTGGCGGTGGGATCGCCACTTGCCGCGTATTGCGCGGGCGTGTACATGAGGACTGCCTGTCCTTTCTCCGATCCCACCCACATGTTTTCGGATGCGTCGAAGACAAGCCCCTCCGGGCCGTCGAGGTTATTGCCGGCGTCTTCGGAAATCGTCACTGCGGCTTGTGGAGCACGATTTATGCGTAACCATTCGATTTGTGACTTCCTGAACTCGACGATTCTGCTGGTGTTATAATTCGTCACCCAAAGGTTCCCATTTTTGTCGAACGCGATAGTAGAGCTTCCATCCAGGTCTTTGCTGCGGTTGATGCGATGGGCTTGCGTCCTGCCGCTTGTGAGTGTGCCTTGGAATTCCGCGAGAGTCTGCGTATTGGCGACCCAGAGACCTTGTGCCGCCGCCTTGTCACCGGCGGCGATCAGGACGCCAGCCAGTATTGCCGTGAGCAAAAGAGTCCGAACCATTCCGACAGCTTTGCCGAAGTGTACTTGAAGATCCTTCAATGTCGTCTCCCAATTAATAGGCGGTCGTTGTCAATTTCATCGGCCGAATGACTTCGTCCTGCAGCCGATTTCGGAATCGCCCGGCGAAATTGAATAGAGATCGGAAGCCTTCTACTTCATAGCCCCGTTCTGGAATCATCTTGTCGGTTGGCAGGTAGCAGATGGGCTGGTCCAGGCATCCGGCGGTCAGCAATGGTTTCCCGGAAAAGCATTCCTCCAGTTGACGTCTGTAATCGACGACGGGTTCGGCGTTAACCCCCACAATCCGAAACCCGCCGCACTCGACCAGATGCCAGATTAGGGATTTGTCGCCGCTGCCACCGGCGGCGAGTTCGTGTTCCGGGACCTCGATCCGCTTCAGTTTCAGCGAGCCCGTTCCCAGGGTCTGCCGCGGCGATCGTGCGAACGAAGCAACCGATTCGGCCAGGCTATTCGACCATTGCTCCCATTCGCGCCCGAGTGGTCTCCGAAATTGCGGCCCGACAAGAATTCTTTGCACGAAGCCTGCAATGCCAGGCGCTCTCCCGGAAAACGGTGGACGGACATCGCCAGAGAAACCTTGGAGAAAAAGCACGGGAATGGCGCCGAACTCCGCTCGCAAACGTGAGCGAACTATTCCCGGGTACTCCGCCGAAACCTGGAGCAGGCCGGGGAATTCAGTAGGGTGGCAGGCGTAATTCCAAACCATCGCGCTCGGTTTGCCGCCGGGCCTCGAAAATTTGACGATTCGCACGCTCTCATCCCGATCCCCTTGTGGATTCGGCCCCAGGCCCGAAGCTCTGCCGAGCCCGGAGCGCGTCAGACGAAGGCGAATCAATCGCCGGTTCATCGAGTGATCCGCGCTTCCTTCATGGTACGTACACACGCATGACTCGCCAGAATATTCGATGGACTTGATCAGGCTCGTGATTCGGTCCGCAACATAACCTACGTACTCGGCGTCAGGAACTCCCAGGCGGGCCATCAACGGAGCGGTCATCGGCGCCGAATGCGTATGCGAGGCGCAGAGAAACAGCTCCTCGTCCTTCCCGGCGAGGCCGAGGTTCTTTACCAAATGAGCTCTCAAGGTTTCGCCGGGGTAAAGGAGATCGACGCTTACTATCGTGACACTCGACGAGGCCCCTTTGATGGACAGTACATTCGCTTCAAGTGGAGTGGCGATTGCGGTAAACGGCGCGCGTCGCTTGCTGAAGCCACCGAGCGGCACAGGCCGGCGGGGAGTAATATCCACCGAACCCGAAGAAATCAGGAATTCCTGCGCCATCCGCTCCTTCCCCACGTTTCCATGACGCGATTAAGCATGCGGGCCGGGCTCCGGCAATGTCGAACTCGGCGATACTGGAAGCGTTTTTTCCGCCGTGCGCGGGCCCGCCGTCCCGATCGGACCTGGCGCGCCGTCGGGCAAGCTTCTGAAAGACTCCCTGAACGAGAAGGCTCTCCATTTTTCCGCGCGGATCAAATACGGAAAGAAGCCCGCCGCGGCGCAGCCCTTGAGCGCCGCGACGTTATCCTTCTGCACGTAGGTGATCGCAAAACGCGCTCCGCTCAGCAGACCTTTTTCCGCAATCGCCGCCATCGCGGCGCCCATTATCTTTTGACCGCGAAGCCCCTCGAAAGTATAAGCAAACTCCAGCAGGACCTCATCTTCAGTCAGGTCTTTCAACTCACCGTCGAAAAACGGCTTGAATCGCTCGAGTTCGCTCCGCGCAATCAACCATTGCATGTAGCCGATCTCACCACTGGCGGTTACGGCAAGGTAGCAGGTTGGAATATTCGCCCGCAGGATGAGCAGGCGTCCCGGACGCGCTCTGAGAATTTCGGAAATATCGCTATCGCGCACCGGCCTTATTTCAATCGGCTGTTTCGGCGCGGCAGCATGAAATGGGACGTTCAGGTCACGCCTGAGCAGATACGATTCTTTGTTCGAGAACGTCCGCTTGGCGAGTTCTCGTGCGAGCGCCCCGAATTTCCCCCTCCGAATGACCAGAAGAAGCCGTTGAGCTCGACCTAAATAACTGTCCATGCGAGTTACCAATATCCAGCTGAGATCGACTATGAATTTCGACTTCGATCGCGACCGATCGGGTCAGCGCCACACTGAATTCAGCATCAACAGGCGCCGCACCTGCTGGCGGCGTATGAAACTGATGAGCTCGCTATCGTTGACGGTCGGACGCCGTCTCAGGTGACTCTCGAAATATCCGACGATCATGCACAATGCCTGCAGCGGCCGGGTAATCGCCAGCCGCGCGGCTCGCGCGAGCAGAAAGATCGGGGAATATCCTATATAGTAGGCCGTCTGACCCTTGCCGAACTGGCCTCGCCAGGTGCCGGCTGCCTCGCCTTGCGGCCGGTGATGGTAGGCGCGAATATGCCGGAAGCTCCAGGTTTTGAAGCCAGCTTTCAACGCCCGCATCTCGTCGATCGTGTCCCAGCCCGGACATCCTTCGAGCGGCTCGACCGCGGCAAAGCATTCCGACGAATACATCTTGGTGGCGCCGCGCGTGTGAAATGAATGAATCGTAGGCACTTCGAGCCAGCGACTTTCGGCCGGCTCGTAGAGCGTCGCGCCTGCGATTCCCAGCCCCGGATTCGCGGCGAACTCCTTGAGTATCAACTCGACGAAGTCCGGCTCAAAGCTCAAGTCGGCGTCGAGCCGAAAAATGAAATCCACGCTGCGCCAGACATCGCGCGGAAGGAATTGCATAATCACCGATTCGCCGCCCGCTTCCCGGGGACGATTTCGCGCGAGATGTATCGGCTCGATCCAGCGATGTTGCCGTGCGGCCTCGTCGAGAATTTCCGCAGTTCCATCCGCCGAGCCGTCATCGATGATGATCCAGCGCTGCGGCAGGCGCGTCTGCGCGACCATGCTGTCAATCAAGCCTGGCAGAAATCGCTCTTCGTCGCGAGCCGGAGTTATTGCAATATAGCTGTCCATCTCGATGCCCGGGCCATGAAACCGGCCTGATGATTGGTTCCGTATCAATTTACGCGACCCCTTGGCCTGTGGCTGTGAGAGAATTTGATGCGGGCGCGCGTGAGATCGGTATAGCGGACAGCGGCCCGGAGCCTTTTCGCGAGAAACCCAACGGTGTCGCGGCTGAGCAGATACCTGAGACGGCCATACGCATGCGCATTGTTCAGCGCGAACAGCGCCCGGTGGATCCGCCAGTTCAGCAGATTGCGCACCATCATATGCTGCGCCGAGCTCGACAGCGTCTGCAGGCCGTAGGGTCTGAAGAAACAGAAATGCAGCGCCTGCGAACACATTATAAGGTCGGGCGGCTGCAACGGTCCGACTTCGCCGAAGGAGTCTGTCGGAATGGAAAACGCCACGGTCTTGTCGAGGTCGGGCAGTTTCACCACCACCGCGCGAAGCATACGCAGTATCGGGCCGGGATATTTGTCATACAGATTGCGCACCATCTGGTGGAACGCTTCCTCTATCGGCTTTAGCGGGACGACCGCCGGCGTATCGTAGGCGAACTGATCGATCGTTTCATAAAGCGCATGGTACTTTGCCAGCGCCGGCGCCGAGTCGCAGGCGACCGATGAATCATAGGTGTCGCCGGGGAACAGGATTGCCGCCCCGAGACCGCGCCGGCGCGCAAACTCCCACACATCGCCTGGACGGTTGGCAAAGGCGTTCATATACCGGTTGTCCGCCAGGGAAAATCGCATCAGGCTCGCAAACGGAATGGTGACCTTGGCGCCAAGGTCCATGTGATTGCCGAAAATTTTCTCCAGCACCGCCGCCGCGCCGCGTGTAAGATGAGAATCGCGCGGTTGAAACCCGTTGTAGACGGCCAGCGAGAACTGACTCAGCACCGTGTCTATTCGTCCAAGATCCGACTTCACCCGGCGACAATCGGTAGCGTTCAGCCTCGAGTCATTGACGTTGAACAAGACCCCTTCCGGCTCGATCACACCAAGGCACGAATCAAGCGTTCCAACGCTGTAGCAATACACCGCCGTCCGGTCGCCAAGCGTTGTCCGCTTGCGATGCCGAAGAACGTGGAAGTTCCGGTATCCACATTTCTCCAGTACTTCGAAAACCCGCTCGGCGTGATTGTCTTGGAACAATACCTTCACCCGCCGTTTGAATTCCGGGGTCAGCGAATTGAGACTCGGAAGGTGCAAGTGATCCGGGTGAATGTGGGAAATCCACAGATAGTCGATTCCCTCCAATACCGCGGGGTCAAATGCGGCTGGGGGAAACAGAGACCACGATTCATTGAAGACCTTTCCGCCAAGCCATGGGTCGGTCCAGATTTTCAGGCCGTGCGACTCGACTATGACCGAAGCATGCGAAACCAGGGTTACTTTCACGAACTACCCCTGCCGCGAACGGTGCAAAGAGCACGATCGATCAAGGCCCACATACGGGTGTCAGCGAATCTACCTGAAAAGCTCCTATTTTCGTGCTTCTTCGTGATTGATTCGCTATGTGCCAGACCTGACTTACTCGAAAGTATCAGACTTTGAAAGCTAACACAAGTGGTTATAATTAAATTAAATAAACAATAGTTCAGCTTTGAGGCATATCGTCATCGATGTCTTTGTGTTGTGTTGCTTTTTCTATACTTTCATGTCAGCATCGTCAAATGCGAGCCTTGTGCAAAGACCCCCAGGCTCAGGCGCCGGAGTCGAAAGGTCCTACCGGGGAGTAGTGATGCGGATACATTTGGTTGGACATGCATGCATCGTCGCGCAGTGCGCCGACACCTCAATCCTGATGGATCCATGGCTATTCGGAAAGATATTCAACAACTCGTGGAGTCTGCTGCCGGAACCCGAATTCGATCGGGCGATGCTCGACGAAGTCGATTACCTCTGGATCTCACACGAGCATCCTGACCATTGTCATTTTCCGACCCTTGGCTCGTTCCCAACGGCCTTCAAGGCGCGCGTAACTATCCTTCTTCAGGACCGCGAATGCGCGAAGATTCTCCCGGCGCTTCGCAAGCTTGGCTATGAGCGCTTTCGGCCGCTGCCGCATCGAAAAATCGTACCGTTGTCTGACAAGCCCGATGCGACGAGGGTTTATTGCTATCAAGCCGGCCTGCTGGACTCGGCGCTGGCCGTTCTGAGCCAGGGACAAGCGATCTTCAATGCCAACGACGCACGGGTCAGCGTCGGCGCATGCAAGAAGATCCTCCATGACCTCGGACACGTCGACGTGCTGCTGAACCAATTCTCGCTGGCCGCATACGCTGGATTCGAACCACACGACAAATTCCTGCCGCACAGAGCCAAACAGGTACTCGAAAACGTCTCGTCCGTGCACGCCGCGCTGAACGCCAGCGTCACCATCCCGTTCGCGAGCTTCATGTACTTTTCGAGCCTCGACAACAAGCACGTGAACAATTTCGCCAATTCCGCACGCGACGCCGCCGACCACCTGAGCCGGCATGGTCAGCGCGCGGCGGTGCTATATCCGGGAGATAGCTACGAAGTCGGCACCGAGCACGATTCATCCCGCGCGCTGGCGCGATTCGACCAACTGCCGACCGTCGATCAGCGCGCGTACGATCCGCTCGAGAGCAAGGCGATGGCGGACATTGTCGCTGCCTATGACGACCTTGCGGCGCACCTGCGCGACAAATACCCGAGACTTTTGTTACGCACGCTGCGTCCGGTGACTGTCCAAATACCGGACCTCGGCCAGACGATCGCGTTTCGGCTGGCCGAGGGTTCGATCGCGGAAGTCAGCAAAGCCATCGAACCCGATTTGGTAATCAACTCTCAGCCGCTCTGGTTTGGCTTCAAGTTCTCTTTCGGCATCCAGACGCTGGGAGTGTCGGCCCGGCTGAGGCTGCTGCGCCACGCCAACAACTGGAAAATCCACAGAATCCTGTTCTCGTTCTACAACGCCGGAGCTTATCTGCACCCCAGGTACTTGATAAAGCCGGAGATGCTCAGCTCTGTCCGCGCTCGGCTGGGCGGCGGCTTGCGAGAATCTATCCACTATTATCGAACGTCTCTCTGACTAATAGTTTTGACTATCCACCCCCTCCCGCGGCCTGATTCCGGCAATCATAAAGTTGCGAGCCGCCTCCACGGATGGCAAGTACCCCCTGCTGAGCGCCCCCCGACATGTCGCTCTGAAAGGTCCTTGTTCCTACCGGCCCTTCGACGCTCTCGACCATAGCGGGCTCCGCGTTCATTTCGACCGTCAGTTCAGCACTGAAAAAATCAGACATTATCGTCGACCCCCGGGCCAGTTCGAAGGGTTGAGATAATTGTTCACAAAGGTCCCGATATAGCTCTGAGCACCAGCATCGTACCAATCGCCGGAGTAGTGCGTGCCAATACAGCCCAAAGCCAAATATTGCATATTCGTCTCACCCGTAAAGTAAGTGATGGGTCCCAGCTGCCCGCTTGGTACTGTCGCATTTGGACTCGAGGTTGCCCTACTTACGGCGTTAGTATAGTCAGAGCTACCGAATGCAAATGTGCCTTCCACGCAAGCCTGAAATTTGGCCCATCTGTAATCCGAGCCCCAGGCAGTCGACAATTCCACCATGGGCCATGTGTACCACTCGGCATACTGCACCTTGTTCTGAATCAGACTGAAACTGGCGTAGTTTGAGCTACACGCTTGGCCATTATGATTAACGCCATTTAGACCCTCAGTGCCGATAAAAGTGCCGGCGCTATTGGTAACCGAGAACCCCAGAAATGAAAGATTTGCGATGCCCGCGCCGCTGACCGGGCTACCGTCAGGATTTCCACAGTCGCCGCCGACATTACATCCAGCGCCGCCGTGCATTTGTGCGCAATCCTGAAACCATCCATCCTCTTCATTCGATTCGGCGTACACCCAATCTTCGTCTACTCCGTGCTTACAGGCGGCCCATCGGAGAATATCCTGGGTGCTGCCTGTATAATTACCGTCGACATTTTGCAGGGCCGAATTGGGTATCGGAGTTTGTCCGCCGGCATTGTGATAATAATAAGCAGGGGTGACAAAAATCGAATTATTAGAATCCCAATGTGCCGGGCTTCCGTCATCGACATTTGACGGAGTGGTTTCGGGAAAATTGCTTTGATCGGCCAGAGTCGCACAGACCGTCTCATCAGGAATTGTTCCACCGGGTGGAATATTGCCTAAATGAGCAAGGGGAGTGGGAGTGGAGGTCGGCGCCGGACTGGGGGAAGGACTTGGAACGCCGGTCGGGGTCGGTAAAGGCGCGGCGGTCGAGGTTGCGGTCGGTGTCGTGGAAGGGGTGGGGATGATAGTGGGAGTCGGCGTTGCGTTGGCCACATTGACAACTACGCTGGACTGCGCGAGAGCCTGATTGGAGTCGTTGTACCCTATTACCGTGAGCGTGTGCTTACCGTTCGGGACCGTCGTCGAGTTCCACTGCACGGAATAAGGTTTTGCAGACCCGTCCGAGACGAACCATTGTTGATCGACAAATGCATTCATCCAGCTTATCGGCGCTTGTTCCTTGGTCATTATCGTGACGGTATTGGCGACCACGCTGTTTGTGGTCGGCGAGGTGATCTTGATGCTCGCTGCGCTCTTCGCCAGGGCCGAGTTCAGGCCGGCGCAGCCGAACAACACGAACATTACTGAATTCACGGCGAGAACCGGGATCCGCCGCGGCGATCGATGTGACATATTCCCCCCCATGTTTGATCAGCTTCGTCGACTTTCAGTCAACGCGCTGACGATGCAAATTCCACCGTTGGATTGATTGGCGAATTTCCTGAGTACAGGAGATAGACAATAAGACCAGTCAATTTCAATGTCATACCTCCTTGATGATCTACAAATAGTGACAAAGTGTCGCGGAGTTGACATTCACGCAAGTAACCTTGTAAATGCAATCGTAAGCAGCCGGAGGAAGCAAAGCGCGGCGTAGCAGAAATGGTCACAACGCAGGTCGCCGCGGACGAAAGGCCAAACAGCGATTCGTGTAAACGAGTTAATTTCGGAATGTGTGGGCGACATTCACGGTTCACGGAAGCACAATTCCCTCGACCCCCAGTCGACGGTCCCTGGGGCCACACTTGTTTGCCTGTCCTCCGGAGAGCCAAGCTGTCCATGAAGACGCACCTCAGCGAAACGCGGAGGCGTGCTTAGGGGCTATGCTCTTCAGGCGACGTCCGCTGAGGTCAGCGTTCACCACGCAAAGCGCGGCTATGAGCGAAGGTGGAGTTTCAGGACCGCGGTGAACCGCGGCCACCAAAATTATGAACGAGGCTGAAGACTATCCGCCTGCCTTCCGACAGGCTTCTCACGATCCTTACAAACTGCTGTTCGCCGTTCTTGGGATAGTCCTTCATATCCCGATGCCCTCCTGCTCTCGCTTCAAGAGAATGCAGGCTGCTCACGCTAGTACCGGCATGCCGCATGTGGTGTCAAGACGGCAAATGCTTGAGTGAATGCGCATATCCACGGGAATTTAAAGGCGCCGCCCTACAGCAGATCATTCACCAACGACAACTCGCGGAACTCTCGGTCGGAACTTTGTGCCAACAACACGCCGAATGATTTGTCGGTGCGCTTTCTTGGGTAAGGTAGATACACAACGAGCGGAGTCGATTTCAACCGATTCTGTGCTCAATCATTCACAAAAGCAGAAAAGTGTCGGGAGATTGACACCGGCTCGGATCGGCTGGGGCGCCGATCATCGCGATGCGGAAGCAAGCAAAAGCGCGACGTAACCGAATGTGTCATGAAGCAGATAGCCACGGACTAGGGCCAACTGGCAACGTCGCGCGGTCACACCGATGTCGGGATCCTTCGCGTGAAAGACAGATTGCGCAAGCCCGATGTCGAGCCAGCCATGCGACGGTGGCAACGCCCGGAGTAGGCCTCTGTTCGCGCGCGTGCTGAACAGACAAACATGTCCTAGAGATTACTTCATAGGTATGACGCCAGTTTCGCGGGGCGGATTAATCGAGAGCCGTCGTGACGCCTGCCGCAAAATGCGGACCCGCGGCACCATGGCGAAAGATTTCGGAAGCATC
>Ga0307372_10011595_pt1 | contig 11728 bp, 4 predicted proteins | sample OX1MG_FD_202533 | JGI IMG/M metagenome (GOLD analysis project Ga0307372, IMG submission 202533) | Soil microbial communities from Risofladan, Vaasa, Finland - OX-1 | ecosystem: Environmental > Terrestrial > Soil > Coastal area > Acid sulfate soil | place: Finland: Risofladan, Vaasa | collected...
GTGGGGTTTCGCAGTCGTTCTTCTGGGTGGATCTGCAACAGGACCGCGCCCTGGGGGCGATCTACATGCAGCTCGCCCATGACGGCGGCCGCCCGCGGCTGCTGGTGTTTTCGCGGCGCGAAGCGGGGGCGGGGGCGACGGCGCAGTTGCCGGCCGATTTTGTCGCCGCGTTGGCGGCTTGGCAGCGGGCGGCGCGCCTGCCTGCGGTGATGGCGCAATATTTCGCCGGCGCGCGGGGCCAGCGCCTGTTGCTGCACTCGGGCGAGGCCTGCCCGGCGGCATTCGGTGGCAACGCGCCAAAGCTCGTCCGCTGCGATTCCGTCAACCGCGATGCGGCGGAAATCGACATGGCCGAGGCCATCCGGCTGCTGAACCGCCGCGCGCCCGGCGGCGCCGCGGCGCTGGCGGAGGAGCAGGCGGCCTGGCGGTCGAATCGCAACACCGACTGCGCCGCGCCGTCCGCCAGCCCCGATTGCCTCACCCGCAAGACCCGGCAGCGGGCCGAGGAGTTGGTCCAGCGCATGCCAACGATGGTTGGCGCGGGCCCCTGCGCGGCTGCCCGGCCCGGCTGTAGCAGCGCCGGGCCGGCTGCGCCGCGCGTCCCGCTTGTGAGCCGCCCCGCTGTAACGGCGCGGGGCGGCATGCTCACGCCGGCTTGGGGGCCCTGCGGCCCAGCGCGGCGCGGCGCTGCTTCGCTGCCGGGTGGGGCCGCGCCGCATTCGCTTCCCGGGGGCGCAGACGCGCCACGGGCGCGTCCGCCCTGCGGAATTTTGCAGCCTTTCGCACCGGTTTTGCCCGCAGGCAAAGCGGCGCGACCCCCGCGAACGGAGAACGCATAGCGGGCGCCGTCGCCGGCCCAGTTATCGAAGTCGAAATACTGGCCGGGGGTGAGACGACGTACCAAGATAGGGGCAATGGTTAATGGCAGGCCGGGGCGGCAGGCTTTTAGTGGGCGCGGGTTCCGGGGACCCCGCGCCGATTTTGCCAGCGGCGCGACCCCCGCGAGCGGCGGAGGCGCACGCTAAAGTTGCGCCACAGGGGTGGGGATGCGGAAGGCGATGGAGAGGCGGTTCCAGTTGTTGATGACCAGGACGGCGAGGGTGAGGTCCACCAGGGCCTTGCCGGAGAAGTATCTGGCCACCCATTGGTAGACGTCATCGGGGACGTGGTCGAGGCTGACCAGGGTGATGCTTTCGCACCAGGCGAGGGCGGCGCGCTCGCGCGGGGTGAAGACGGGAGATTCGCGCCAGACGGCGACGGCGTCCAGGCGCTGGTTGGTTTCGCCCTGTTGGCGGGCATCGCGGGCGTGCATGTCCACGCAGAAAGCGCAGCCGTTGATCTGGGAGCAGCGCAGCTTGATGAGTTCCTGCAGGCTGGGCTCGAGTTCGGTTTGGCCGTGGACGTAGGCCTGCAGGGCGCGCAGGGCCTCGATGCCTTGGGGGGCGACGGACTTGTAGGCGAGGCGGAGGGGCGGGGCGAACTCGTCGGGATGGGACATGTTGATTCGGCTACTCTTCCTCGGGGGGGAGGTGGGCGCGCTCGGCGCGCGCCTTGGCGATGATCTTGTCGGCCTGCAGGGCGGGGACGAGATCGTAGTGGGAGAAGTGCATGTGGAAGGTGCCGCGGCCCTGGGTCTTGCTGGTGAGGTCGGACTGGTAGGTGAGCATCTCCGACAGCGGGACGTGGGCGCGGATGAACTCGCTGCCGTTCTGGGGCAGCATGCCTTCGATGCGGCCGCGGCGGGCGTTGAGGTCGCCGACGAGGTCGCCGGTGAACTCCTCGGGGGACTCGACCTCGACCGCCATGACGGGCTCGAGCAGCACCGGGCGGGCCTGCTCCATGCCCTTTTTGAAGGCGAGCGAGCCGGCGACCTTGAAGGCCATCTCGCTGGAGTCCACATCATGGTAGGAGCCATCGTAGAGCACGACGCGGAAGTCCACGACGGGATAGCCGGCGAGGTAGCCGCGGGCGGCGCTCTCTTGGACGCCCTTCTCGACGGCGGGGATGAAGTTGCGGGGGATGGCGCCGCCGAAGATCTCGTTGACGAACTCGAAGCCGGCGCCGCGGGGGAGGGGTTCCATGCGGATGCGGCAGTCGCCGAATTGGCCATGGCCGCCGGTCTGCTTTTTGTGGCGGCCCTGGACGTCGGCCTTGCCCAGGATGGTTTCGCGGTAGGCGACGCGGGGGGCGCGCAGCTTGACCTCGACGTTGTAGCGCTGCTTGAGCTTGGCGACGGCGATCTCGACGTGCTGCTGGCCGGTGCCGCCGAGCAGGAACTCGTGGGTTTGCTCGTCGCGGACGAAGTGCAGGGCCAAATCCTCCTCGAGCATTTTGTGGAGGGCAAGGGAGACTTTGTCCTCGTCGCCGCGGCTCTTGGCCTCGAGGGCGAAATGGATGGCGGCCTCGGGAGAGGCGGCGGCGGGATAGAAGATGGGGGCGGCCTTGTCGCCCAGGGTGTCGCCGGTGAGGGTATCGCGCAGCTTGGCGACCACGCCCAGGTCGCCGGCGTGGAGTTCGGGGACGGGGAGGAGCTGCTTGCCCTGGAGCAGGCTGAGGTGGGCGAGGCGCTCGGGGGCCTGGCGGTTGAAGTTGAGCACGGTGTCGTCGCTCTTGACCTTGCCGGAGCGGACCTTGAAGACGCTGAGGCGGCCGGCGAAGGGATCGGCGACGGTCTTGAAGACGAACATCGAGAGCGGGGCGGAGTCGGCGACGGGGCGGGTTTGCGGCAGGCCATCGCGGGCGGCGCTGGCGCCTGGGGCCTCGCCCAGCTCGCCGGGATGGGGGGCGAAGGCGGCGAGGAAATCGAGCAGGGCGTCCACGGCGATGTTTTGGGCGCCGGAGGCGAGCAGCACGGGGAAGAGGCGGCGGGCGCGAATAGCGGCACGCAGGCCGGAGGCGAGGTGCTCGGCGGGGATGGTTCCCTTCTCGAAGAACTCTTCCATCAAGGCATCGTCGCCCTCGGCGATCAGCTCGACCAGGGCCTCGTGGCCCTGGCGGGCGGCGGCGTCGAAGGCGTCGTCAATGGAGGCGATGCGCGCCTTGCCGTTGCCGCCGGGGGTGTAGTGGCGGGCGCTCATGGCGATGAGGTCCACCACGCCCTGGAAGCCACGCTGTTCGCCGATGGCGAGTTGCACCGGGACGATGCCACGGCCGAATCGGGTGCGCAGCGAGTCGAGGGAGACTTCGAGATTGGCGTGGTCGTGGTCGGCGCGGGTGAGCACCACGATGACGGGGAGGTTGCGGGCGGCGGCGAGGTCCCAGAGCTTGGCGGACTGCACCTGGACGCCGCTGGCGGCGTCCACCACGAGCAGCAAGGCCTCAACCACGGCGAGGGCGGCGGCGGCCTCGTGGACGAAGAGGTTTTGGCCGGGGGTGTCGGCGAAGTTGAGCTTGCAGGGGGCGCGGTCGGGGCCGGGCCACTCGGCCAGCGCCAGGGCGGTGGAGATGCTGTGGCGGCGCTGGATCTCTTGCTCGTCGAAGTCGGTGACCGCGGTGCCGAGCTCGACGCGGCCCTGCTGCGGGGTGGCGCCGGCGGTGTAGAGGGCGGCGGCAACCAAGGTGGTCTTGCCGCAGCCGCCGTGGCCGGCCACGGCGAGGTTGCGGATGTGGGGGGTGTCGAAAACCTTCATGAGGCCATCTTCTCCCTTGCCCGAAACGCCATGCTAGCACCTTCGGGGGAGCGGGGATAGGGGACAGGGGACAGGGGACAGGGCAGAGTCGCTTCTGTGGAGAGCGAAACGGGGGGACACCTCCGCCGGTACGCCGCAGCTTTGAGCGATGTCTATTTCCCCGCGTTGGCCTGCTGCCTCATCCAGCGGCTTGACTTTCAGGCGTGAGCCCGAGGCTCCCGGTAGCGGCGGGCGCAGGGATTGGCGCGAATCAGTGATCGCATGGGCTTTGCATTTCGTCGCCGAAGCGGCAGCCACACCGTGAAAGTGCGGTCGCGGGGCGGCCGCGAAGTGGCACTGGTCCATGCGCTGCGAGCCTTCGAGGCTTATGAGCGGGGTGGGCTCCGCTACCAGCGACGCGGACCAGGGATTTTCGCACGGGGCTATTGGATCGGGGCTTGAATGATCCCCAGGACCCGGAGCTTTTGCGGGGGTGCGCCCGGTATCCGCAAGATCGGCTCGTCGCCGACGGATGCACCGAGGAGGCACTGTGCCAGTGGTGCCCCGACGGCAATCACCCCTCCGCTTAGATCGCGCCGATCGTTCGCAATGGAAACACGGTATGATTCGCCAGGCCGGGTTAAGTTCGCATAGGTCACGGTACACCCCACGCGCACCTCCGGCGGCTCCTGCTCGGGACATGCCGGCTGGGACCCGGGCGGGGGCGCGCCCGGCAGAAGCGGCGTGGTCGCAACGACCTCTTCGGTCCAGCTTTTGGCGGCCCCTGCCTCAGTTGTGCGTGGCGACTTGCGGAGGTGGTCAAGAAACTCGAGGAGCCGTGCCCCTTCGGCCTCGGGATTGCGGAAGTATGCAGTGGACCAGATGCGCCAGATTCGGCCTCGCCAGCCCTGCGCCTCGAGAATTTCCTGGCGAATGCGGTCCCGGTCGCGTACGGAGCGTGCGGAATGGTAGCTCGCGCCGTCGCACTCGATGGCCGCGATGTAGGCGCCTGCGTTCGATGGATCCCGCACCGCGATGTCGATCCGATACCCTGCCACTCCCAACTGCGGGGTGCATTCGTAGCCGTGGCGGCGGAGTATCGCGATTACCGACGCTTCGAAATCACTTTCGGGGTCGAGGCCGGTTTCCGTGGTGTTGGTGAGCTGCCCGTTTCGCAGATACTCGAGATAATCGCGCAGGACCCGGGTCCCCTGCGGCGTGGCTGCGTCGACAAGCACGTCTTCAGGCAGCATGGAGGTGACCACCGTGAGCGACTTGCGCGCGCGGGTGAAGAGGACGTTCAACCGCCGCCAGCCACCTTCACGGCTAATCGGCCCGAAGTTCTGGCGGACCACGCTGACCCCGGGCGGCTTGCCGAAGGTCACGGAAACGATGATGGTGTCGCGTTCATCGCCCTGGACGTTTTCGAGGTTCTTGACGAACAAAGGGTATCCGGCGTTGTCCCACCGGCTGCGGAACTCCTCAGCCCCGGGAACGCTTTCAAGGCGCACGCGCAACAGTTCGTCGATGAGATCGCGCTGCTGCAGATTGAGGGTGACCACGCCTAGCGAACCTTCGGGGGCAGATAATATGTGCTCGACGACCAAGCCCACCACGCGTTCCGCCTCGCGTTGATTTCGCTGGTGGTCATAAACTGCGTCGCGCAGGAAGATTGCGCGAAGGCCCAGGCGGCTGCCCTGGCCGTACGGGGACGGGAAGACAATCAGCCTGCCGTCATAAAAGTGGTGGTTGGAGAACGCAATGAGCGACTGGTGGCTGGAGCGATAATGCCAGAGGAGCTGCCGCGATGGAAGCCGGGATAGACAGAGATTCAGAATGCTCTCCGCGTCCGTTGTCACGTGGAGGTCGTCCTCGGCATCATCCTGTGCCATTCGCGAAAAGAAAGTGGTGGGTGGCAGTTGTTTTGGGTCCCCTACGACGACCAGCTGGCGGCCGCGCGCGATCGCGCCCATTGCCTCTTCGGGCTTGATCTGGGAAGCCTCGTCCATGATCACGATGTTGAAGAGATGCGCGGGATCGAGGTACTGGGCCACCGCCTGCGGACTCATCAGGAAGCAGGGCTGCAGTGCCTGCATCGCACGACCGGCTCGACGGAGCAGATCCCTGAGCCTCACCCTGGGCTGTTGCTGCGGGAGGAGGTGGTTCACGAGGGACATCTCGGTGAGCTCGCTCACCCGCCCGCCCGAATCGCCTCTGGGAGGGTCAGAATGCTGGAGTGCATGCGCGGCAACCGCCTTGGCCCGCAGCGCAACCACCAGGCGGTCTTGATCTCGGAACTTGCGTACGGTTTCCTCCGGGCTCTCGGAAATGAATCGTTCAAGGCCAGGCGTGGCCTGCAAGGCCACGCGCGCGATACTGGAATAAAAGCAGTAGCTAAATGCTTCGGGCCATAAACGGGGATCAAGGCGCGCTGCTTCGACCGTCTCTAGAAATTTGCCCAAGCCCTGCGCCGTCGCCTTTTTCGAAAGCTCGACGTACTCAGACCATGGAAGCAGCGCGGCTTCCGTGCCGTCCGCGCGCTGCAGCCGGGCGAGGAAGCCCGTGACATACCTCACAAGGTCCTCTTCGGGCTTGGCCTGAGCCCAGGTTTCCGGCTGAAATTCCCCAAATTGCTCCAGTGCCGAGCACAGCCCTCCGAGCCGGTCAAATCCGCCGCGCAGCGCCTGCAGCGCGGCCGCAAGGTCGCGGCAGAACTCTGGTTCTGGGTTTCGCGCAACCGCAGCCTTTAGCCACGGCGCGAGTGGAGATCCGCGCAACTCATCAGCGAGTTCCACCATGGCATTGAGCGGAGCGCTGTCCGTGCGAAGACCCTGGAAAAGGTCTCCGAGCCAAGCGGGGCGAGCGAGGAGGACCTCGGCGGCAATTGCCTGGCGCAGGAGTTCAGCCTGGCACCCGAGCAGGGCGCCCCCGAGATCCCAAAGTCCGAGTATTGCCTCCATCTCGGCTGCACGCTGGCTTGCCCTTACCCGGGTCGGGGAGCGGCGCAGCGATCGGTGGAGCTCGAGCGCCGCGCGCCATGTTGGCTCGAGAAAACGGTACCAGGCGCGTTTGCGGCGGAGGGAGTGGACGGCATTTTCGATCTCTACCCTGCTCGGGGCGAGGTCAAGGCGGAGCACGGTGTTGAGGGAGGCATGCAGTTCCTGCCACGCGCGCGCGAGCGCGTGCACCTCGCCCAGTTCCGCGCCTCCGACCTCGGCAGGGCTGCCCGCCCCTTCGTTGTGGGCTGGGACGGGCGCGGTTGGAGGAAGTGGAGCGAGCACAGTCGCTTGCCCGAGCCTCCCGGTTTGGATCGCTTCAAAAATCAGATTGAGTTGTTTCAGGCATGTCCGAACGGCGGTGAGACGGCCGTTCGCATACGCAGAGTCAACGGGTGCCTCAAGCGCGTCGGCAATGCTGGCAAGGCGTTGGTGAAGCTTGGTTGCGGTGTGACTCGGTGTGGTTTGCTGGTTCCAGTCGCGTGCAGCGGATTGGAGTTCCCTATAAGCGCCTAGACGCTCGATGAACGCCGCGATTTCGGCTCGCGCTTTTTCGCCGCCGTTCCACAGTGCGGGGAAGATGCGGCCGGGAAAATTTGGCCCGATTTTGCCGGCGACGGTGAGAAGGGCCGCGCGCTCTTGCTCCAAGGCCGTCGGGGCCAGACCAATCGCGCCGGCGCGAACTTGCCTGGCAAGCTCGGCAGCGGCATCGGCTAGCCCAACGACGCCAGCGCGGGCGTCGGCCAAGATTTCGGCGATGACCTGTTCATCCCCGGGCAACAGGAGCCTCGGGAAGAACCCCCAGTACGTTTGGTCTGGATCGTATGGGCCCAGTGTATTTCGTTTCAACGCAAGTGAGGCAAGCACACTTCGGCTGGACTCGAGATCGTCCGCATCGGCATCGGCGCTCCCGGTAACGATGCTGGCCCGCAAGCGCTGGTCGTTGCCCCGCAATTCTTGGCGGGAGCGCTCCATTTTCCAAATCACCTGGTGCAGCGTGAGGCCCAGACGGTTGAAACTCACCGAATTCATCAGGTCAGCGTAGGCTCGGAGCAATTTGCGCTGCCGCTCGGCATCCTGCAAGGCACGTGCGAGTTGATCCGTTGATCCACCACGATAACCGATGCGCCTCTCGAGATCCCCGATCACCCTCCTGGTGCGGCTCTTGTCGCTATGGAGTTCAAGCAGAAACGGGGATAGCCCGACCTGATGCAGACGGTCTTTGACCACGTTCAACGCGGCCATCTTTTCCGCAACGAATAGAACCGATTTGCCGCAACCCAGGCAAGCTGCGATCAAGTTCGCGATCGTCTGTGACTTGCCGGTTCCGGGTGGACCTTCGATTACGATGCTCCGCCCCGCTACGAGAACGTCAGCGAGGGCGATGTGTTGCGACCCGTCGGCGTCGAAAACCAGCGGAATCGACCGGTCTGGATCGGCTTCAATGTCCCGGTCGGCCTCTGACGGGACTCGGGTTTCAGCCCTGCTCTCCCGGATGCCGAGGATTGTACACGCGAGCGGATTTTGGAGCAGCAGGTTCCCGCCGGTAGTGTCCCAGTGAGCAAGATCGAGGTCCCGACATAAGAGCATGTTGGTGAAGCTGAGAAGGCAAAGCGACATCCCGCGAAGTACCGCAAATCCGGGCCGGTCAGCCGCAAGCTGACCCATTTGCTTCAGGTAGCATTCCAGATTGATCGACTTCTGATCGTCGAAGAGGTCGGGGAGTTCGACGCCGAAGTCCTGCCTGAGCTTCTCGCGCAGCGAGAGATTTTCGCTAATGTCGTCTCCGGTGTAGGTGATGGAATAATGAAGGCTACTGCCCCTGCTCTGGCCCGACATCCGCACTGGAACTGCGACGAGGGGTGCCTCGAAGGCGTCGTCATTGGTGGGTCCCTCGGGGAACCGAAGGAATCCGAAAACCAAGTGCAGCATGTTGGCCCCGGTCTCCTCCAGCGCCGATCTTGCGTCTCGTTCAATTCTGCGGCAGTGTTGAACCAGAACGTCTCCGTATAGCAGTGTCTGCGCGTCGAGAGCGCCCGTCGCAGCGGACAGGTCGTAGCTCATGGGGATTTGGTTGCGGCGGGCCCACGTTTCCTCTTCGGGCCTCTCGGGGCGGCCAGCTTTGTTTGTGTAATCTGCGCGCTTTGGATCAGGCAGCCCCATCAACTCCACGCTGCCGCCGCTGCCGACCAATTTTTCGAATATTGCGCCCAGGTCGCCCTCGACGAAGCGGAGGGATTTCCCAGTTGCGTGGCGAAAATTCAGCAATCGGTTTCGGCCGGTAAGGTCCAGCAGTTTCCGCTGGAGTTGCTTGAGTTGCGCGGCTGCCTTTTTCCGATCTTCGGCGGAGATCTGCAATGCGGGACTGGAGGGCGTAGCCATATGCACGTGGTGGTCGTGACGCTCAGGGGGTGAGCCTGAGTGGACGGGAACAGGCTCAAGATAGCATGCCCTCGCGGCCGGGACTGAAGGGCGATGCGGTGACGCAGGGGACGAGGGCAGGAGTGGCGGATGGGGGCGAAACTTTTAGGAACTGCAGACTGGGCCCATGCAGGTCATTTTGGAGCTGCCGGGAGACATTGCGCGCTATCTGGGGGGGCTTTGAAGGGCCTGCCGAAGGCCGCCTTGGAAAGCGTGGCGCTGGAAGGCTATCGGTCTGGCGTGCTCTCGCTGCCTCAGGTTCGCCGCCTGCTGGGCATGCCGGGCCTGGATGAGTTGGACGGCTTCCTGAAGAACCACGGGCCTATGGTTAGGACCTGGACTCAGAGCCGCCCAAGCTGGTTGGAGCTGCGGCTCGGGTGGCCGACGACGCCGAAGGCGCTCCCGTTTAGTCGCCCTTGCGCTCGAGCAGTGCGAGGGTGTTGGGCAGGCTCTGTTCCATTTTTAGCGCAGGGGCTGGGGGGTGAAGAGGGAGTCGGGGAAGGGGGCGAAGGTGACGTGGTCGAAGTAGCGCTGGTCGAGGCGCTGGCTGCCCTCGAAGTGGTCGAGCGAGAAGGGGGTTTCGATGCCGCCGACGCGGGCCCAATTGCCGTAGATGACCGACTCCTCGTAGTGGCCGCCGGTTTGGGGGTCGTCCTGGCGCCAGTGCACGCGCAGTGGCAGGTGGGTGGTGATGGAAAAATCCACGGTGGCGCTGGCGCCACTCTGGGTGGTGAAGAAGATGGACTCGACCTGCTCCTGGTCGAAGTCGGAGAGGCCCTGGTCGAGCATGAGGGTTTGGGGATCGCGCGACCAGGATTTGAGGATGAGGTCGAGGGAGTGGGCGGCGAGGATCTGGTACTGGCGGAGTTGGCGGCGGAGCATGGGGGCGACGCCCTTGTAGGTGATCTCCCAGCCCTTGCCGGCGGCGTAGATATAGATCACGTTGCGCTTTTTGGTGAGCTCGATGCGCTCGTCGGCGGGAAAGCGGTAGTAGGCCCAGAAGCGGGTGCCGGGGTCGTTGAGTTCGCCGCTGGAGTTGAAGCTGTAGAGGTGGCCGTTGCCGCTGCGCTGGTTGACCTGGAGGTAGAGGTCGCCGCCCAGCTTGGCGATGGCGGCGTCCACCACCTTTTTGGCCTGGAGGTTGGAGGGGGTTTGCTGGGGCCCAAGCCACAGCGCCCACAGCAGCAGGGGCAGGAACATGGCTTATTTTAGACCGGGGTGAGGGCGGCGGCGGTTTCCAGGAGCTTTTTGAGGCCGAAGCCGGGGAAGGAGATGGTGAGCTTGGTGAGCTCGCCCTCGCCCTCGATGCGAAGCACGGTGCCGATGCCGAACTTGGCGTGGCGGACGCGGGCGCCGGCGCGCAGGCCGGCCTGGGAGGCGGGGCGGAAGGAACTGGGGGCGGGAGGCGCCGCAGCGGCGGCCACGGTCCCTGGCCGTGGCCCGCCGTCGCGGGAGCTACCCGGGCGTTGGAAGAACTGGTGGATGCTGTCCACCGAGTTGTAGGTAGGACGGCGGGAGGAGGCAAACGGTTTCGAGTCCTGGTTGTAACCTTCGCTGACGTAGCGGGGGCCGGCGGGGCGGGCGAAGGCGTCGGGGGGGGAGAGATCCTCGAGCAGGCGCTGGGGAACCTCGGCGAGGAAGCGGGAGGGGATGGAGGGTTCGCTGCCGCCCTGGCCGGCGAAGCGGCGGCGGCGGGCGGCGTGGGTAAGGAAGAGGCGCTGGCGGGCGCGGGTCATGCCGACGTAGCAGAGGCGGCGCTCCTCCTCGAGCTGGGCGGGATGGTCGAAGGTGCGGCTGTGGGGGAAGAGGCCCTCTTCCAGGCCGGCGAGGAAGACGACGTCGAACTCCAGGCCCTTGGCGGCGTGCAGGCTCATGAGCTGGATGGTGGTTTGGGGGTCGTAGTCGTCCTGGTCGCTGACCAGGGCGGCGTGGTCGAGGAAGGCGGCGATGTCTTCCCCGCGGGTGGCGGCGTCGGTGGCGGCATTGATGAGCTCGCCCAGGTTCTCCAGGCGGGACTCGGCCTCGGGGGTGGCCTCGGCCTGCAGGGCGCGGGCGTAGCCGGTGCGCTCGAGGATGCGCTTGAGCAGGGTGTCCACGGGCTGGGGCTCGAGGGCGGCGGCGCGGAACTCGGCCATCAGCTTGTAGAACTCGGCGAGCGGGGCGAGGGAGCGGGCGGGCAGGCCGGCGCCGCCCTCCAGCGCGAGTTCGAGGGCGCGCAGCAGGGTGAGGTTGTGCTCCAGCGCCAGCCGCTCCAGCGTTTCGAGGGTGGTCTTGCCGATGCCGCGGGCGGGGGTGTTGATGATGCGCAGCAGAGCGATGGAGTCGGCGGGGTTGGCGGCGGCGCGCAGGTAGGCGAGCAGGTCGCGCACCTCGGCGCGCTCGTAGAAGCTGAAACCGCCGAGGACACGGTAGGCGAGGTTGTGGCGGCGCAGCGCCTCCTCGAACAGGCGCGACTGGGCGTTGGTGCGGTAGAGGATGGCGATGGAGGGGGCGGGCGACTGGCGCAGCAGCGGGGCGATGGTTTGGGCGACGAAGACCGCCTCGTGGTCGGCTTCGGGGGCGAGGAAGTAGCCCAGTGGAGAGCCGGCGACGGATTCGGTCCACAGCACCTTGCCCTTGCGCTCCAGGTTGTTGGCCACCACCGAGGAGGCGGCCTCGAGGATGTTTTTGGTGGAGCGGTAGTTCTGCTCCAGGCGGATGGTG
>Ga0307372_10011599_pt1 | contig 11725 bp, 9 predicted proteins | sample OX1MG_FD_202533 | JGI IMG/M metagenome (GOLD analysis project Ga0307372, IMG submission 202533) | Soil microbial communities from Risofladan, Vaasa, Finland - OX-1 | ecosystem: Environmental > Terrestrial > Soil > Coastal area > Acid sulfate soil | place: Finland: Risofladan, Vaasa | collected...
CGGTTCTTGTCCTCGACGATCCACTCGACAACCTCGCCGCGGCTGAACTCCATGGCCTGGGCGACGGCGGAGGGGAAGTTGATGTACCACTGCTGACTGTCCTTGCGCTGGATGAGTTGCACTTTGGCGGGGAATCCCATAAGGTCCTCTTGATATCTAGTTATATAACTAGATATCAAAAAGCACAAGACCGCGCAGATACAAATGTTGCGGATTCACCACTGGAGGAAAAACTATTCCAAACTAGTCAGAGGGCCAAACACGAGCGGCGGGGATTTATCCCCGCCGTAAACGCGACCATCCCCTCAGCGGTTTCGACCCCTGAAGCCCGAAATTTCCCGGCATCGACGCCCGCTCGGCGTCGCCTTGTGGATCGCGCCTTCAGGCGCGACACAATCGAACTCGTGGCACCATTTCCTATCGCGCGCCTCACCCGCGCGATGTATTCGCTTTCACACTCATCGCTCGCGACCGCTGTTTTCACACCTGCCACTCCTGAAAAATTCACGTATTTGTGCTAGGCTAACTTAGAGGCGCAAAGTTCGATGCAAGAGGCGACGCAGCACAAGGGCCCGCGGACAGAACCCCAAAGTCCCGCCTTCGCCTCTAACCCCATTTCTAATCGGTACACCAAATTATTAGAATCGCCCGTAACTCATACAAAACAAACAACCGCTCCCAGTTCGAATCGGTACAAAAATCGATCTTCGCCGCGACATTTCTCATCATCGATTCGCCCTTGTTCCTGCCAGGAAGCGGGTCATTCCACGGATCGTACCGAACAACCGGCGTCTAGCATTGACCCTCTAGCATCTAACCTCCAGCCTCCAGCCTCCAGAACTTCTAATCGGTACAACAAATTATTAGAAATCCGCGTAAGTTACACAAAACACACAACCGCACCACTTTCTAATCGGTACAAAATCGCGCTTTTGCAAACCGCTGCGGAGCGGCCTTTCGCTGATTGGAGAAGCACGAAATGAGCACCACGGGAGCGCCCTTCGTCACCGTCGAGGAAGCCCTCGAGGAAATCCGCCACGGCCGCATGATCGTCCTCGTCGACGACGAAGACCGCGAAAATGAAGGCGACCTCACCATGGCCGCCGAAAAAATCACGCCCGGAGCCGTGAACTTCATGGCCCGCGAAGGCCGCGGCCTCATCTGCCTTGCGCTCACCGAAGAGCGTTGCGACGCGCTGAATCTCGCGCCCATGTCGCAGCGAAACACTTCCGCGTTCGGCACGCCCTTCTGCGAATCGATAGACGCGCGCCGCGGCACATCCACCGGCATCAGCGCCGCCGATCGCTCGACCACTATCCTCGCGGCCATTCATCCCGACGCGCGGCCCGAAGATCTCGCGCGCCCCGGCCACATTTTTCCTTTGCGCGCGCGCCGCGGCGGCGTGCTCGTCCGCGCGGGACAAACCGAAGCCTCCGTCGATCTCGCGCGCATCGCCGGCCTCGAGCCGTCCGGCGTCATCTGCGAAATCATGAACGACGACGGCACCATGGCGCGCGTTCCGCAGCTCGTCGAATTTTGCAAGCGCCACAACTTGAAGCTGCTGACGATCGCCGAGCTGATCCGCTATCGCATGCAACACGAACGCTATGTCAAGCGCATCGCGGAGACGATTCTCCCCACGCGCCACGGCGACTTTCGCATGATCGCCTATTCCAGCGAGACGGACGGTGAACTGCATGTGGTCCTGATTCGCGGTGAGCTTGCGGGCGAGCCTCCCCCGCTCGTGCGCGTCCATTCGCATTGCCTCACCGGAGACGTCTTCGGCTCGCTCTCCTGCGATTGCCGCGAAATCATCGACCGCTCACTCGAAGCAATTGCCGCGGAAGACCGCGGCGCTTTCGTTTATCTGCACCACACCGGCCGCAGCTTCCGCATCGATCCCCCAACGGAAGACGGCGAATCACTGCCGCGCATACTTTTTCATTCGCGCGTGGAAATCGATCAGGATTTGAACCGTCAGCGCCTCGTCTGGCGCGAAAGCGGCATCGGGTCGCAAATCTTGATCGACCTGGGCTTGCGCCGGATTCGCGTGCTCACCAATCATCCCCGCAAACTCGCGGCCCTGGAAGGCTACGGCCTGGAAATCGCGGAACAGGTCCCGCTCACCCTCAAGCTGTCAAAAACTTCTCATCAGCCGCTCTAGCCACAATGGAAAATTCGCGCGCGATTCTGAAGACAGCGCACAATAGCGCCGCTTCGCAGCGCGTATCCCTTCGCCGCGACTTGCGCTCCGCGATTTCGCCGCGTCCTGAGTTTTGGGGTTCGCTTTTCGAGTTTCGTTTTTCGCGTTTCGAGTTTCGGTTCCTCGACTTTAGTGATTTTTCACGGGTTTCGCCGGAGTGACGGTCACGTAAGGCGCCATCTTCTGAAATCGTTTTTTGGAAATGCGGCGCACCGCGAGCAGATCTTCGATGCGCTTGAACGGCCCGCTCTTCTTGCGAAAATCGAGAATCGATTTCGCCGTTACGGGTCCCACGCCCGGCAATTCCTCGAGTTGCTCCATCGTCGCGGTGTTCAAATCAATCGGATGCGTGGGCAGCTTCTTCTTCGCCGCCATCGCCGCGCCGGCGAACATCAGCGCACAAACAAAGACGTAAACCAATACTCGTGCGCCACGCAGTCCACAACTCTTGCGAAGATTCAGAGCCATAATTCTCTCCCCCTCGCGCTTCAATACCGATTTAACCGGCGAGCGCGTTGCCCTGAGTATCCCATACTTTTACGTCACCGAACAGTACAGCTTGCGGTTCGATTTGCGCGCGGTCGCCGACAATCACGATTTGCGCGTTTGCGGAATCGAAATAGCGGCGCGCCGCTTCGAGAACATCGCCGGCCTGCAATGCGCGGATTTTCTCGCGAAATGTTTCCAGATAATCTTCCGGCAAGCGATCCAAATAAACTGTCGAAAGCTGGCCGAGCAAGCCATCCTGCGTGGCGATGCCGAGCGAGAAAACGCCGCTCAAATAATTTATCGCGTCGTTGAGTTCCCCGTCGCTGACGGGCAACGAGCGCATCCGGTCAAGTTCGTAAAACATTTCGGTGAGCGTGGCGGCGACAACGTCGTTGCGCACCGCCGCGTGCACGCCAAAATATCCGTGATGGCGCAGGGCGTGAAGCGAGCTGCGCGGACTGTACGTGTATCCCTTCTGCTCGCGGATATTCGCAACCAGCCGCGAATTGAACGCGCCGCCGTAAATCGCATTCGCCAAAACGGCGCGCCGCCAATCGGGACTTTGGCGTGTGATCGCCAAATTCCCGAGCGTAATTTCCGTCTGCACGCTGCCCGGCAAATGAACCAGATGCACGGCGCGTCCGCGCGGACGAGGCAACTCTGCTTCCTTGAGCGACGGAGCGGGACCCGCTTTCCACGCGCCAAAAGTTTTCTCGACGAGTCCCATCATGCGCTCACTCGAAAAATCTCCGGCCGCGATGAACAGCGCGTTCGACGGAACATAATTCTCGCGATAAAAAGCCGCGAGCGCATCGCGCTGGTACGCTTCGACCTGCGCTTCCGTGGGCGCGATAATCGCGTAGGGATGATTCCCGAAAAGCACGAGGCGAAATCGCTCATTGGCCAGAAATCCTGGCGTGGCGCGCTCGATGCGCAGTTCTTCGACGCGCTGGCGGCGCTCGCGCTCAAATTCATCCGCGGGGAATGCCGCATTCCGCGCGAGATCATCCACCATCGCGAGCAATTTTTCGGCGAACTCCGAAAGTCCCGAAATCGCAATCGCGCTCGAATCGGCTCCGGCCACCGTGCCGAGATTCGCGCCCATGCGCCGCAAATCCTCTTCGATATGGCGGCTGGTGCGCGAATTCGTGCCGGTGCGAATCAGGCGCGCGGTCAGCTCGGCAACATCCGGCGAAGTGCGCGACACCAGCGCGTTGCCAGAGCGAAAAAACAACTCGACCCCGATTTTTGGAAACGTGTGCTGCTCCGCGAGCACGACCTGCATTCCGTTCGCGAGCGTGCGCACTGTCCGGCGCGGCCACGCAACGGAACGCTCGGGCCCGAGGGACGGAGCAGTTGCGGGAATCGCGGTTTGCGAAGAAGGGCCGGCCATTATTTCGCTCCTTGCCGAACGCTCACCGAAGGATCGCCGTGCGCCGCGTGAACGCTGGGCCGCCGAAACACGATGGAGCGATTTGCGGGCGCCAGATATTTTCGGGCTGTCGCTTGAATCTCGACGGGCGTTACGGAAAGAAAGTTGTCGAGAACCGTATTCACGCGCTGTGGATCGTTGTCGAACAGCGTGAAGCACGCGAGCGCATGCATCAATCCAAATCGCGGCACGCCGCCGCCTCCGGATTCGAGCATCGAAAAATAATCCGCGCGGCACATTACTTTTACCTGCTCGAGCTCATCCGCATCAATCGCACGCTCGCGGACTTCGGCGATCACTTCGTCGAACGCGGCGACCGTGGCTTCGGGCGTGTACTCAGGTTTGTGATAAATCGTCGTCGTTCCGAGAGTCGGCCCGTTGTATTCGAACGCATCCGGAAAGCCCATGCCGCCCTCCGCGCCAAGGGCGATCTGCTTTTCGAGGACGAGGCTGCGATATACGCGTCCGGCGCGTCCGCCGTGGAGCACGCGATCGAGCATCGCCGAGGCGTACCAATCGCGATGATGGCGCGGCGGCATGTTATAGCCAATGGCGAGCGCCGGAAGCTGCCCGAATTTTTCCTCGACTTCGCCGCGACGCTCCTCGATTTGCGGCAGCTCGGTGGTATCCGCGGAAGGCACCGCCGGATGCGGCGGAATGCTTTCGAAATATTTGCGGGCCAGCTCAAAACTTTCCTTCGGCTCGACGTCGCCAACCATCAGCAGCACAGCATTATTGGGCGCGTAGTAGGTATGGAAGAACGTGCGGACATCCTCGAGCGTGGCCGCGTCGAGGTCGGCAAAGTCGCCATAGAAATTGTGCGCGTTGGGCCAGTTGCGAAACGCGACGGGCGGCAAATCGAGCCACGGAAAGCCGCCATAGGGCTGATTGAGCACGTTGACGCGGACCTCTTCTTTTACAACGTCGCGCTGATTGCGGAGATTTTCGTCGTCGACTTTGAGCGCCCTCATGCGATCCGCCTCAAGCCACAATACGCGTTCGAGGGCATTCGACGGCACGACTTCGAAATAATTCGTGATGTCGTAATTCGTGGTGCCATTCAAAACGCCGCCGGAGGAATTAATCAGGCGAATGTGTTCCATTTTTCCGGCGTGCTCCGAGCCCTGGAACATCATGTGCTCGAAAAGATGCGCGAAGCCGCTGCGGCCGCGAGGCTCGAGGCGAAATCCAATCTGGTAGTAAACGCCCACGGTGGCGATGGGCGCGGAATGATCCGGCGAGACGACGACGCGAAGTCCGTTCGCGAGCGTTTCGCTTTCCACCGGAATCTGCAATTTCGACAAGGCTTCCTCCTTGCAGTTTGGAGCTTAGCGCTTAGGCAGCACGCGATCCAGATTGCGCAGCGTTTTTTCGGGACGCGGAGCCAATACACGCGCGGAAAGGCGCGCGAGCGCCGCGTACGAATCCAAAATTTCCCCGGGCCAGTCGGCAAGCGCGATGCGATGGCGCGCCACGGTGGCGAAATCGCCGCGCGCCACGGGACCCGTCCAGGCCTTGCGCGCGTCGAAGCGCTCGTAATTCGCGAGCATCTGGCGAACAAGCGGCAACAGAGCCATTCTCGCGCGGCGGCGCGAAAATCCGAGGCGCATCAAAATGCGCGTCGAGCTTTCCAGCATCGCCGGCAGGTAGCCCGCCGCAAAAGTAGCGGCGGCATGATACGCGGGCTTGGCGCCGCCGCGAAGAGAAACCGGAACGCCGCCGAGGGCGCGCGCGATGCGGCGAGCCATTTGTTGCGCGCGAACGCTGCCTTGAATCACAAACGTGACGCCTTCGAGCGGCGGCTCGCCCCGGCCGCCGAAAGTCTGCAACGGATGTATCGCGCCGGTGGCCGCGCCGCAGCGCGCCAGCGGTTCGAGAACGCGATTATCGAGCGCGCCGCTGGAATGCAGCACAATTTTGCCGCGCCATTCCTCGCCTCCGGCATGCGCGAGCCTTATTGCGACGTCGCGGATGACGTCATCCGGCGTGGCAATCAGGACCACGCCGGCATCCAGCGTGCGGCGCGTGGGACGTTCGTAGGGCTGCCCTTCGCCGATCGCGCGCACCGCGGAACGCGCCGTGGCGGAAGATTGCGTGACGACCGCGCCGATCGTCCAGCCGCGCGCCCGCAGACCGCGCCCGAGCGCGCGTCCCACGCGTCCCGCGCCGACAATGGCAATGGTGGTACTCATCGCGCATGATAGGATAGCGTGTTCGTTTAATCCGCGCCTCGGAAAAATAAGAATTGCACAATTTCGACATCGTGTTGTTCGGCGCTCTCGCGGCGTTTTGGATCTGGATGGCCGTGTTCTGCTACCGGGGAATGTCGCAAATCCCGCTGCTGACGCGCGTCACGCCCGTCGAGGCGGCCGATTGCCCGCGAATTTCGATTCTTTTCGCGGCTCGCGATGAAGCGGCGAAGCTGCCGGCAGCCGTCGCGTCCCTCCTCGCGCTCGATTATCCCAATTACGAAGTGATCGCGGTGGACGACCGTTCGGAGGACGCCACAGGGAGCATTCTGGATGATTTCGCGAAGCGCGACGCGAAACTGAAAGTGATTCACGTCGCGGAATTACCCTCCCGCTGGCTGGGCAAGCCACATGCGCTGGACATGGCGTATCGCCAAGCGACCGGCGAGTGGCTGATTTTCACCGATGCGGACGTTCAATTCGCGCCGGATTTGCTGCGCCGCGCGATGGCCTTGGCCGCGCAGCAGCATTGCGACCATCTGACGCTGCTCGCCGGACTGGATTTGCGCGGCTTCTGGGAGCCGACGGTGGTCGGCTATCTCGGCGTGTGCTTCGCCATCGGCGTGCGGCCGTGGCTGACGAGCAATCCACAATCGCCTGTGTACATGGGAGTGGGCGCGTTTCAGTTGATTCGCCGTTCGACGTATGAGGCGGTGGGAACGCATCGGCGGCTGCGCATGGAAGTGGTCGAAGACATGAAGCTGGGAAAATTGGTGAAGGAACAGGGATTCCGCTCCGGCGTCGCGCCCAGCGGAGATTTTTTGAAGATCCGCTGGCAGGAGGGCGTGGGAAACGTCATCAAGGGCACGACGAAAAACATGTTCGCGGGATTCGATTTCAGCGTTGCGAAGGCGCTGGGCGGCGTGCTGGCGATTTTTGTACTGAGCGTGCTGCCGCTGCTCGGAGTTATTTTTGCGCGAGGCCCGGCGCAGATTGCCGCGGGAGTGGCGCTCACGGTCGGCATACTGTTCGAATCGCAAATCATGACGCAGGCGCGCGCGTCGCAGCGATTCGGCTTCACGCATCCGCTGGGCGCGCTTCTGGTTTGCTACATCATCGTGCGGTCGATGGCGGTGACGCTGGCGCGCGGCGGTGTGGTCTGGCGCGGAACGTTTTATGCGCTGGATGATCTGAAGCGCGGACGCGCGTGACACGCGCGAATGTAAAACGCGAAATTCGAAACGCGAAGACAGAAAATCAATTCACAAATTCAGACCGATGAGCCGGGCGACGCATCCGTGTTTGCAGCGGCGGCGGGCGCGGCAAAGAGCGCGCCAGGATCGCGCTGCTTGAGGACGCGGATTTTATCGCGCAACGTGGCGGCGCGCTCGAATTCGAATTTCTTGGCGGCTTCGCGCATTTGCGTTTCGAGCTGCGCGACGGCGGCCTGAAGCTGCTCTTCGTTGCGAATGTCGCCGAGCGGCAGATCGCCCATGGGAACAGTGACGTAATCGGCTTCGACGATGGCGGCGAGCTGCATGTCCACGGACTTGATGATGGATTGCGGAGTGATGTTGTGCTCGCGATTGTAGGCGGATTGCTTTTCGCGGCGGCGATTGGTCTCGCCAATGGCCTGGCGCATGGAATCGGTCATCACGTCGGCATAGAGAATGGCGCGTCCTTCCACGTGGCGCGCGCAGCGGCCCATGCTTTGAATCAGTGAAGTGGCGCTGCGAAGAAAACCCTCCTTGTCGGCGTCGAGAATGGCGACGAGAGAGACTTCGGGAAGATCGAGGCCTTCGCGCAAAAGATTGATGCCGATGAGGGCGTCGAATTCGCCGCGACGCAAATCGCGCAGGATGCGGACGCGCTCGAGGGTTTCGATTTCGGAGTGCAAATAGCGGCAGCGCACGCCGACTTCGCCGAAATACTCGGCCAAATCCTCGGCCATGCGTTTCGTGAGCGTGGTGACAAGGACGCGCTCGTTGCGTTCGGCGCGCGCGCGAATTTCCTCGAGCAGATCGTCGACCTGGCCCTTGATGGGGCGCATTTCGACTTCGGGATCGATCAAACCAGTGGGGCGAATCACCTGCTCGGCGACAACTCCGCCGGATTTCGTCAGCTCATACGGACCGGGCGTGGCGGAAACGTAAACCGCTTGATCGACGCGATGCTCGAATTCCTCGAATGTGAGCGGACGATTATCGAGCGCGGAAGGCAGGCGGAAACCGTAATCGACGAGCGTCTGCTTGCGCGAGCGGTCGCCGTGATACATCCCGCGAAGCTGCGGAATGGCTTGATGCGATTCATCGACGACGAGCAAATAGTCGCTGGGAAAATAATCGAAGAGCGTGGGTGGAGCTTCGCCGGGGAGGCGCCCGGAAAGATGGCGTGAATAATTTTCGATGCCGTGGCAATAGCCGATGGTGCGCATCATTTCGATATCGAAACGCGTGCGCTGCTCGATGCGCTGCGCCTCGACGATTTTTCCCTGGCGCCCGAGTTCGCCGTGCCACCATTCGAGTTCCTCGAGAATACCTTGAATCGCTCGTTCCCGCTGCGCGACGGGAAGCACGTAGTGCGTCTTGGGGTAAATCGGCAGGCGGGAAATCTCCTCGGTGGCGGAAACTATTTCGCCGGTGAGTGGATCGATGCGGCGAATGACTTCGATCTCGCTGCCCCACATTTCGACGCGCACGGCAAGATCGTCATAGGGCGGATGAATTTCAATGGTGTCGCCGCGCACGCGGAACGTGCCGCGGCGCAAATCCTCGCCGCGTTCGTAAAGGATTTCGACGAGCTTGCGGAGAATGGCGTCGCGCGAAATGGACTGGCCGCGCTCGAGCATCAGCATCATGCCGTAATACGCTTCGGGAGAGCCGAGGCCGTAAATGCAGGAGACGGATGCGACGATGATGACGTCGCGACGCTCGAAAAGCGAACGCGTCGCGCTCATGCGCAGCTTGTCAAGCTCGTCGTTGATGGTGGCTTCCTTTTCGATGTAGGTGTCGGAGGATGGCATGTAGGCTTCGGGCTGGTAATAATCGTAGTAGCTGACGAAGTATTCGACAGCGTTGCGCGGAAAAAATCCGCGAAATTCATGGAAGAGCTGCGCGGCAAGCGTTTTATTGTGCGCGATGACCAGCGCGGGGCGGTTCAACCGCTCGATCACCTTGGCCATGGTGAAGGTTTTGCCGGAGCCTGTGACGCCGAGGAGCACTTGATGCTTATCGCCGGCGTCGATGCCGCGCGTGATTTGAGCGATGGCGTCGGGCTGGTCGCCGCGCGGTTCGTAATCGCTGGAAAGCTTGAAATCCATGCGGAGTCTCTCTGTGCGCAATTTGGGCGCTGCGTAAAACTTCCATTATAACGCAAAGCCGGGGCAAGTTCCGCGCAACACGGCAAGCAGTCCGGGCACAGCGGGACTCGTTTGCTGAAAAGGTAATTTCATAGCCTCTGAGTCTGTGTGAGAACTGCAAAATCAGTACTTCAGCGGCTAAAGCCGTACTGAAATTGCAAGGCTTACGTCGTGGCTAAAGCCACGACCCACAAAAAGATTCTGGAGCCGCAACACAGACTCTAAAACTCGCGCAAGGGAAGGCGACGGTCGCGGCGGAGATAAATCCCCGCCGTGCCAAGCCTTCTCGCCAAAACGGCAATTGTCCCGGAGCTTGTGAGCCCGCGCTATTGGGCGACAGTAGCGGTCAGAACTTGCTGGCCTTCAGGCGAGCGTACCTGAACTGATTTCTCGGCTGTGACGAAGATCGTGAACTGTTTATATGGGCTGGGGGCCTTAAACTCGCCGTTCAGGTTATTATCCACACGCAACTCGCCCTCATTTTTCGGCGAGTGGCCGTTGGCCTGGATCCAGACGACGTAAACACTTTCGGCCGGCGTCAACGCACTGGGATGCGCGAGGTAGTGAACCTTCATGTCCACCTTGGTGTTTTTGTTTTGGTCGTGACTGACGTACACAGTCCCTTTGGCGCTGGGAACGGTTGACGCAGCCGTCATGATGACTTTGTGCGCTCCGCCGAAAGGCCACCACAGCAGGCCCATAGCCAGGACCAGCGGCAGCACCGCAACAAAGAAATTACCATGACCGATTGCCCTGTGTTCGAGTGGCGAGTCCGGCTTGTTTCCATTTATCGTGCGAATTATGGCTTTCATTAGGTTTCCCTCCAGAATGAATTTGGTCCAGCAATGATTTGGCCGAGCGATGTCGCGCAACGAGGAAGCAACGGCAAAACTCTGACTGAATATTATACCACTCCGGGGGCGGGAGCGGCGTACGGGATGAAAACCTGTTAAATCCATTCAAATGTGTGATGTGGGGTTATCATCAAACGGAATAACCGCAGATAAGCGTGGAAAGGATTCCTGCCAATGCCGGAACGAAATGGAAAACGGCTGGCAGTGGATGCTGCCAGCCGTTGTGTTTCTACGAGAGAAGCAGACGATTAGTGACGGCCGTGTCCGCCGCCGTGCGAGCCTCTGCCGTGGGAATCTCCACGGGAGTGATTGCCGTGGAAGTCACGGCCAGAGGGTCCGCGCCGCGAACCGCCGCGAAAACCGTTTTCCCGGTGCGCGTCGCCGCGGCCGAAGGAGCGGAAATTGCCGCGCCTATCGTTGTTACCGCGCCAGCCGTGGTTGTTCTCGCGACCGAAGTCATGGCCCCGGCCGACATAGCCGTTGCCGTAGGCACGGCCACGATAGCCATTGTCACGGCCCCGATCGAAGCGGCGGTCGTCACGGCCTCGCGCGTAAAAGTACGTGCGGTCCCGATCGTAGCGGTCGCGGTCGAAACGGCCGCCGTACCACGGCCCGGCGCCGATAAACACGCCGCGAACGAAAAATCGAGGGGCGTAGTAGCCGTACGGCGCGCATGCATACGGGTAGTAGTCATAGTAGCCGTACGCACATTCCGGCGCGGCGACGTAGCCGACGTAACCCGGGCCGACGCCGATGCCAATGCCAACCGATACTTGAGCCTGTGCGTAACCTACTGCCAGCAGGAAAACTCCCACTAACGCAAGATACTTTAGATAACGCATTCGGGCCTCCTTGTTGGGTCCGCACCGTCCGATAAGCTCGCCGGACCTCCCGCGATACCGGCCAGGCAGACTGCTAAAGTGCAAGACGTCTGCCAAAGCGCGGAAATCTTAATAAGTCACGCATAATCAATTACATACGAATTAAATCCTGCTGGTCCGTAGGCCGGGAAGCCGGGCTGGTTGGCCGTAAACCACCACCACCGTTGATTCTCAGCCACCCGAGACGCCATTCTGACGGATCTTCCCCCTAGATTCGGTCGCGATTTTGCTGCTAACTTTCTGATGTTGCAGCTTTTGTTGTTCTCCGCGGGGCGGAGAGCGTCTGCCTACGTGGTGGCGGGAAGCGAGACGCCCAAGG
>Ga0307372_10011601_pt1 | contig 11723 bp, 10 predicted proteins | sample OX1MG_FD_202533 | JGI IMG/M metagenome (GOLD analysis project Ga0307372, IMG submission 202533) | Soil microbial communities from Risofladan, Vaasa, Finland - OX-1 | ecosystem: Environmental > Terrestrial > Soil > Coastal area > Acid sulfate soil | place: Finland: Risofladan, Vaasa | collected...
CCCATGTCCCGTGACCGACCGGAGGGCGGCCGGCTCACCTGGCGGCTCTCTACTCCCACCGACGAGGAGGAGGGGGTCCAGGTGGTGCCGTTCCTCATCGACTGGGGTGAGTCCCCGCACCCGGCCGCGTCCGCCCCGGCTGGCACCAGGCTCCTCTCCCTTGGCGCCGAGCACCCGGACCCCGGCGCGGCGCTGGCCCGACTGGCGGCGCTCGACGTCGCCCTCGAGGTCCTCCCGGGCCCCGAACCCAGCCTCGCGGCACGGCTCGAGTCGCCCTTTGGCCGCTGTGTGCTGCGCTGACGGCCGCCGATGACCGCCGAGTGGATGCGGGCCGCAGTGATCACCCGCCACGGCGGTCCGGAGGTGGTGAGGGTGATGGAGGTTCCCCGCCCGGTGGCGGGGCCGGGCCAGATCCGGGTCCGGGTCGACTGCTGCGCCCTCAATGCGCTCGACCTCTTCGTGCGCCGCGGCACCCCCGGGATCCACGTCGACCTGCCCCACATCTCGGGTGGCGACGTGGTCGGGCACGTCGACCAGCTCGGGCAGGGGGTGGCGCCGTCGTGGCGCGGGCGGCAGGTCCTGCTCGACCCCCTGGTCGACGGCGGCGCGCTCGGCGAGTCGGCGCCGGGCGGCCTGGCGGAGCACGTCGTCGTCCCGGCCGGCAACGCCATCGTGCTCCCAGGGGGCGAATCCCGGCCCGAGCGGTACGCCGCGCTGCCGATCGCGTACGGGACCGCGCGTCGGATGCTGTTCACACGGGCGCGCCTGGTCGGCGGGGAGACGCTGGTGGTGCTGGGCGCGGCCGGCGGGGTGGGGGTCGCCTGCGTCCAGCTGGGCCACCGGGCGGGCGCCCGGGTGATCGCCTGCTCCTCCTCGTCCGCCAAGCTGGAGCGGTTGCGCGAGCTGGGCGCCGACGAGCTGGTCGACACGGGGTCCGAGGACTTCAGCCACCGGGTCTGGGAGCTGACCGGCCGGGCGGGCGCCGACGTGGTGGTCGACTACCTCGGCAAGGAGACGTGGCCGGGCTCGGTCCGGTGCACCCGCCGGGGCGGCCGGCTGGTCAGCTGCGGGGCCACCACCGGGTTCGCCGCCACCTTGGACCTGCGCTACCTGTGGACCCGCGAGCTGGACATCCGCGGCAGCGACGGCTGGGACCGCCAGGACCTCACCGCGCTGGTCGAGATGGTGGCGGACGGGGAGCTGGACCCGGTCATCCACTCGGTGCACGAGCTCGCCGACATCGCCCGGGCGATGGCGGAGCTGGAGGAGCGCCGCGCCTTCGGCAAGGTGGTGGTGCGTGTCGCCTGAGCCGCCCCGGCCGCCGCTCGATCTGCAGGCCATCTGCGACCGCAGCGGGCTGCACCGAGCCCTCCACCTGACCGTGGACCGGGCCGGGCAGGGGGTCCGCCTCACCGCCAGGTTGGACCTGAGCTGGGCCAACGACGACACCGGCCGGGTGGTGCACGGCGGTGCCATCGCCGCCCTGCTCGACTCCGCCCTCACCTTCGCCCTGCTGGCCGCCGGGGGCGACGACTGGACGACGGCCGACCTGCGGGTCGACTACCTGCGCCCGGTGGCGGTCGGCAGGGTCGAGCTGGCGGCCGAGGTGCTCCGCGCCGGGCGCACCCTGGGCCGGGCGCGAGCGACCCTGTTGGGGGGGGACGGCCGGCCCAGCGCGGTCGCCATCGGCAGCTGCGTCCGACTGGGGCCGCTTAGCGGCGGCCCGGTCCGCGCCCCCGCGGCCGGCCCCCGCCGGCCGGGCGGTGCGGGGTGACCGCGGCCATCCGCGTTCGCCCCAACCCGGCCCTGGTCGACGACCAGCTCAGCGTGGGCGTCACCGGGCTCGACCCCGGCGACGCGGTGACGCTCTCCGCGCGGCTGGCGGACGATTCCCGGACCACCTGGCGGGGTCGGGCCACGTTCGTCGTGGGGCCGCACGGCCGGCTCGACCGCCCCGGCCGCGCCGCGGCCGGGGCGGCCGATGTGGGCGAGCTGGAGGGCCTCCTCTCGCAGATGGCTCCCGAGCCGCCGGACCGAGCCCGGTGGCACCCCTTCAAGACCGCCCTGGGGGCGACCCACGTGGAGATCCGGGCCGACCGGGACGGCCGGGAGGTCGCCGCCTGCGACCTCACGCTCCAGTTCGTCGCCCCCGGGGTCGACCGCCGGCCGCTTTGTGACGACGGCCTGGTGGGGACGGTCTTCGAGCCGTCCGGCACCGCGGCCGTCCGCCCGGTGCTGGTCCTCGGCGGATCCAACGGCGGCTGCAACGAGGAGACCGCGGCGCTGCTGGCGTCGCGCGGACTCCTGGCGATGGCTCTCGGGTATTTCGACTGCCCCGGGCTGCCCGACGAGCTGGTCGGCATCCCGCTGGAGTACTTCGAGCGGGCGCTGGGATGGCTCCACCGCCACCCCCGCGCCCGCGCCGGCGGGGTCGCGGTGGTGGGTCGGTCCCGGGGCGGCGAGCTGGCGCTGCTGCTGGGGGCGACCTTCCCTGTGGTCGACGCGGTGGTGGCGTTCGTCCCCAGCGGGATCGTGCACGCTGGGATCCACCGCGGCGGGGCCACCTGGCACACCGACGTTCCCGCCTGGACCCTTGGCGGGGAGCCGGTTCCCTTCCTCGCCCACCTGCGGGAGGGGGCGGCGTCCGCCGCGCCCTCCGGCGCGGAGACGGCGCCGATCGCCTGCACCCCCCACTACGCGGCCGACCTCGCCGACTGGGAGGCGATCGGGCGGGCCACGATCGCGGTGGAGCGGACCGGGGGCCCGATCCTGCTGCTCTCGGGCACCGAGGATGCGATGTGGCCCGCCAGCCTCTTCTGCGAGCTGGTGATGGCACGCCTCCACGCCCATCGATTCGCCCACCGGGCGGAGCACCGCGCCTTCTCGGGTGCCGGCCATCGCTTCGTGCTCCCGACCCTGCCGGGCACGGTCACCGACTACGCCCACCCCTCCGACGGGCGGCTCTACGCCCTCGGCGGCAGCGGCCCGGCCAACGCGCGGGCGGGCCGGCTCGCCCACCACGCGATGCTGGAGTGGCTCCGGGAAGGCGCGGGCGAGGCCTCCGGCCCCGCCTGAGGCAGGTGTCCCCGGGGGGCCGCCGGCCGCCCCGCCCCCGAGCCGCCGCCACCACCCGCCAGGGGCGCATCATGGCCGCGGCGGGGCAGCGCCCGCCCGCGCCGCGCGCGCACGACGGAGGGGATCGGACAGGAGGAGGGGGTGGAACCGACGACGGTCGACCTCAGCCGGGTGGCGGTGGTCGACAACCACTGCCACCCGGTGTGGCGGGACCAGCGCATCACCGAGGTCTCGGTCTGGCGCGCCCACTTCACCGAGGGCCGCGGCCCCGCCACCGCCAGCCGCCACGTGGCCACCACCGTCGCCTACCAGGAGGCCATCCGCGCCATCGCCGCCCACCTCGGCTGCCCTTCCGACGAGGCGGCGATCCTGGGCGCCCGTCCGGCCCAGGCGCTGGACGGGCTCCTCCGCGGCTACTGGGAGGACGCCCGCCTGGGTGGGCTCATCGTCGACGACGGCTTTCCGCCCCCGGGCCTCGGGATCGACGCCGAGGAGCTGGGCGCCGGACTGTGCCCGGTGGGACGGGTACGGCGGCTGGAGACGCTCTTCGAGGACCTGATCGTCGGGCAGAGGACCATCGGCGCGGTGCGTGCCGCCCTCCGCGACCGCCTCCAGGAGGACCGTGCCGGCGGCTGGGTCGGCCTCAAGTCGATCGCCGCCTACCGGGGCGGCCTGCGCATCCGGCGCTGGCCCGAGGACGAGGTCGAGACGGCCTTCCGGGAGGCGCGGACGCAGGTGGCGCGGGGGGAGGGCTTCCGGCTCACCGACAGACGGCTGCGGGACGCTTTGCTCCACGAGGCGTTCGCGTTCGCCGCCCGCACCGCCTGGCCGGTCCAGTTCCACTGCGGGTACGGGGACACCGACTCCGATCTCCTCCACGCCAATCCGCTGCGGCTGCGGGCGGTGCTGGAGGAGCCGGCCTACGCCGGGCTCCCGGTGGTGCTGCTCCACGAGGCCTATCCCTACACCAGGGAGGCGGCGTACCTCTGCGCCGTGTACGACCAGGTCCACCTGGACCTCTCCTTCGCGGCCCCCTTCCTCGCCGCCGCCGAGATGGCGGCCGTCACCACCGCGGCCCTGGGGGTGGCGCCCTGGAGCAAGCTGCTGTACGCGTCGGACGGGGTGGGCATCCCCGAGCTGCACTGGCTCGGCGCCCACCGCGGGCGCCGAGTGCTGGGCGCGTGCCTGGGCGGGCTGGTCGACCTGGGCAGCCTGGACGGCGGCGCCGCCGAGGCCGCCGGCGAGGCGATCCTGGCGGGCAACGCCCGTCGCCTCTACGGGCTCGCCCCGCTCCCGTGACGGGCGGGGCCGGCCCGGTGCCGGGCCCCGCCCGCCCGCCGGCTGTGCTGGCTGTGCCGGCTCAGCCGGCGATGCGATCGATGGCGCGGCGGACCTTGGCGAGCACGACCGTCGGGAGCGCGGCGAAGCCGACCACGGCCAGGTTCCTGGTGGTGGCGCCGCCGGTGGGGCTGATCGCCCAGGTGAGGAAGGTGCGGATCGCCAGGGCGACCCTGGCCGACGGCTGGTGCGACCGCATCACCAGGTACTCGAAGTTGACGATCGGGTAGGCGCCGGCCCCCGGCTCGTCGATCAGCGACTGGGCGAGGTCCTTGGGGGTGGCCCGGGCGCCCGCCGCCACCGCCGCCTCGATGGTGGCGTGGGTGGGGAGGACGAAGGCGCCCCCGCGGCTCTGCAGCAGGGCCTCCTTGAGGCCCTGTCGGAGGGCGGTGGTCTCCACGCTGACACCGATGTAGGCGATGCACCCCGGGGTGTTGTGGCAGACCTGGATCATGCCGGGGTTGCCGCTGGCGGACAGCTCGTCGCCGACCGGGGGCCAGCTGACGGTGGTCCCGTAGCTCACCCGCCGGGCCCAGGCCCTGTCGGTGGCCGCCAGCCAGCTGGTGAAGATGAAGGTGTCGCCGGAGGAGTCGACCCGCCGCACCGGCACGATCCGCATCGCCGGCAGGTGCGCCCCCCGGTTGAGCCGTGCGATCGCGGCATCGTTCCACCTCGTGATCTGGCCCTGGTAGATGCGGGCCAGGACGTTGCCGCTGAGCCGCAGGTGGGTGCCCACCCCGGGAACGTTGTAGTCGACGGCCTGGGCCGAGATGGCGATGGGGATGTTGAGCAGGCCAGGATTGGCTCGGAACAGGGCCGGGGAGAGGTAGGCATCCGAGCCCCCCAGAGGGGTGAGCCCGGCGATGGCATCGCTGATGCCCTTGCCCGAGCCGCCCGGACCGGGGTCGAGGGTGATGTGTCCGTAGGCGCGGTGCAGCCTCGGCGCCAGCACCTGCAGGTACGGGTAGAGGAGGGTGGATCCGGCTTCGTCGAGCACCACCTTTGACCGGGGATTGCCGGTCGAGCCCAGGCGGGCGGCGGAGGCCGGGGTCGGCATCGCGGTCAGGGCGACGGTGACCAGGACCGCCGCAGCGGCGGCGGCGGCGCGGACCATCGGTCGAAGGCTGAGGTGCATGACGCCTGGGTCCCTCCCTGTGGCCGGGGCGGTTCGCCCGGCCCGGCCGTCTGATGTCGCCGCCACCGTAGGCGGCCACCGGTTATGGCCGGGCCAAGAGGTGCTTAACAAAGGGTGAACACGGGGCCGGCCGACCCTTCGCACCGAACACCGAAGATGGGTCGCCGTGACGAAGGCCGCGATCCCGAGCTGGCGCGAGGTCTTCCACGGACGGCAGGGGCGGCTCCTGGTCGGTCTGGTGGGGCTCGAGACCGTCGGCGCGATCGAGGCCCTGGTGGCGGTGACCGCGATGCCGGCGGCGGCCCGCTCCCTCGGCCACCTCGCCCTCTACGGGTGGGTCTTCGCCGTCCCCGGCCTGGCCACCGTCGCCGCCATCCCGGTGGCGGCCCGCGACGTCGACCGAGCCGGGGCGCGCCGCTCGCTCGCCGCCATGGTCGTGCTCCTGGGCGGGGGGACCGTGCTGGCGGGGGCGGCCCCGGACATCGGCTGGCTGCTCGCCGGCCGTCTCCTCCAGGGGCTGGGCACCGGCGCCCAGTACGCCGTCGGCCTGGGGTTGATCGTGCGGGAGCTGCCGGTGGCGCACCGGGCGCGCGCCTTCGCCATCCTCGCCGGGGCGTGGGTGCTGCCGGGGATGGTGGGACCGGCGGCGGGCGGGGTGCTCGCCGCCACGGTGGGCTGGCGCTGGGCCTTCTGGGCCTTCCTGCCTCTCGTTGGGATCGGGACCCTGCTGGTCTGGCCGCTGGTCGGGGGTCGGCCGCGCCGCAGCGAGGCGGCCGCGGCCACCTCGCTGCGCTGGAGCGTGCAGGTGGCGGTGGCCGGGGCCCTGGTCCTCGGGGGGATCACCGCTCTCACCGTGTGGACGGTCCCGCTCCTCGCCCTCGGGTCCCTGCTCGGGCTGCCGGCGATCTCGCGGCTCTCCGGGGGCGGCCAGACGGCGGCCCCGCGCGAGCTGCGCCTGGCCCTGGCGATGATCGCCTGCCTCAGCGTGGCGTTCTTCGCCGTCAACAGCTTCCTCCCCCTCCTCCTCACCCGGGTTCGGGAGGAGGGGCTGATCGTGGCGAGCCTCACCATCACCGGCTCGACCCTGGGCTGGGCCGGGGGAAGCTGGTGGCAGTCCCGGGCCGTCGCCCGCTGGTCCGCCCGCCGGCTGGTCGCGGGCGGGGCCGCCGCCGTCGCCGCCGGGACGCTGGGGGTGACCCTGGTCCTCCTCGGCGCGCCCCCCTGGATCGCGGACGGCGCCTGGACGGTCGCGGGGCTGGGCGTCGGGGTCGCCTACCCCACCGTGTATCTGGTCGCCACCCGGGCGTCCCGCACCGCCGCCGCCTCCACCACGGCCGGCCTCGTCATGCTGATGGACACGCTGGGGGCGGCCGCCGGGGCCGGTCTCGCCGGCAGCGGGGTCGCGCTGTCGACCCAGGCGGGGCGCGGGATCGCCACCGGGCTGGTCGCGGTCTTCGGGATCGCGGCGGCGGCGGCGCTGGCGGTGGTGGCGCTGGCCCGGGTGACCGCCCCCGGCCGGGCCGCCTGACCGGCGTTCCCCCCGCCCTACCCCTGCCGGGCCGGGGCCGGCGCGGGCACGACCTCGTCCCGGGCGGCCCGGGCCATGGCCTCGAAGACGGCGGCGTGGGCGGCACGGCTCGCCTCCCGCGCGAACCCCACCGCGACCAGGGACGAGCCGGGTCGCGCGAACGCCCGGCGGAGGGCCGGGCCCAGCCTCAGGGGCTCCGTCACCCGCTCGAAGGTGAGCCCATAGAGGGCCGCCACCCGGGCCCAGTCGAGACCGAGCGGGGTGCCGAAGCACTGCTCGAAGACGTCCTGGTGGCGGGCCGGCGGCAGCTGCGAGAAGATCCCGCCCCCGTCGTTGTCGAGGACCAGCACGACCAGCCGCAGCCGGTGGCGCCGCAGCGCCCACAGCCCGTTCATGTCGTGGTACGCGGAGAGGTCCCCGATCAGGAGGGCCACCGGCTCCCGGCGGGCGGCGGCCACCCCGCAGGCGGTCGACACCACCCCGTCGATCCCGCTGACCCCCCGGTTGGCGAGGAAGCGCTGCCCGCGGGCGGCCCCCGGCCAGAAGGCGTCGGCGGCGCGGATCGCCAGGCTCTGGCCGACCACCACCGTCGCCCGAGCGGGCAGCGCCCGGGCCAGCTCCGACACCACCTGGCCCTCGAAGAGCGGAGCCGCCGCCAGCGCCGCCGCCCGGGCCCGCCCGGCGACCAGCTCCGCCGCGGTCCAGCGGGCGCGCCACGCCGTGGGCGGCGGGCGCCCGTCCAGCCGACGCGCCAGTGCCAGCAGGGTGCGGCCTGGGTCCGCCCGCACCAGTTCGGTGACGGCCCCCTCCGGGTCCAGCCATCGGCCCTCGGGGTCCAGGAGCAGGGTCGGCGCGTCCGCCGCGGCGAGGGCGGACCGGACCCAGCCGGAGGTGGGCGGCGCGCCCAGGCGCACCACCAGGTCGGGCCGGAGCGCCGCCGCCAGCTCGGGGTCGCGCAGGAGGACGTCGGCGATGGTGACGAGGCCGGGGCGGCCCCGGCTGCGCAGCCCCGAGGTGGGCTCCGCCACCACCACCGCGCCGGTCCTGGCCGCGAGGCGGTCGACCGCGGCCCCGAGCGTGGGATCGCCCGCCGCCAGGCCCCCGCACACGATCGCCACCCGCTGGGCGGCGGCCAGCGGCGCCGCCAGCGCGGCCACCGCCGCGGCCGCGGGCGGGGCGGGGCGGGGCGGGCGCTCGCGAACCGACGGCGCCGGGGCGGCCGGGGCGGCCGGCGTGCCGAGGGGCGGGGTGAGGGGGTCGCGGAACGCCAGGTTGAGGTGGACGGGGCCCGCCGGCGGCCCGGACGCGGTGCTGACCGCCCGGGCGGCGAGCCGGCGCCAGACGCGCTCGCTGTCAGGGAGCCACACCGGCGGCCCGGCGTCGAAGCTCCACCTCGTGGCGGGGCCGTAGAGGTGGAGCTGGTCGATCGCCTGGCCGGCCCCGTTGTCGCGCAGCTCCGGGGGCCGGTCGGCGGTGCACACCACCAGCGCCGCACCGGTGTGGAACGCCTCCACCACCGCGGCGTGCAGCTCCACCGCCGCGGTTCCGGAGGTGCAGAGGCAGGCGACCGGCCGCTCCCCCCGACGGGCCAGCCCGAGCGCGAAGAAGCCGAGGGAGCGCTCGTCGAGGTGGACGTACACGCGCACCAGCGGATGGCGGGCGAAGGCGATCGCCAGCGGCGCCGAGCGGGAGCCGGGGGCGAGACAGACGGACCGGCAGCCCTGGGCCGCGAGCTCGTCGACGAAGGCGGCCGCGAAGGCGTGGGTGGCGCCCGCGCCGGGCCCGCCGTCCCGCCGGCTCACCGCCATGGCAGGATCGCTTCGTGGCCATGCTCGCCCTCCCGGACGGGATCCTCGCCTACCGCGACCGCGGACGGGGTGTCCCGGTCACCGCCTGCCACGGGTTCGCGCTGGCCGGGGCGGCCTGGTCGGAGGTGGCCGCGGCCGTCGGTGCCGGGTGGCGGTGGCTCCTGCCCGACCTGCGCGGCCACGGGGCGACCACCGTGCCGCCCGACGCCCCCCACACCCTGGAGGCCGCGGCCGACGACCTGGTCCGCCTCTGGGACGCGCTCGGGATCGGGCGGAGCCACCTGGTGGGCTACTCGATGGGCGCCCGGGTGGCGCTGGCGCTCGCGGTGCGGGACCCGGAGCGCTGCCGCTCCCTGGTTGTGATCAGCGGCCACGCCGGGCTGGAGCCGGCCGGGCGGCCCGGGCGCCGGGACGCCGACCGTGCCTGGGGCGAGCGGCTGCTCCACGACGGGACCGAGCGGTTCGCCGACGCCTGGGAGGCGCTCCCGCTCTTCGCCGGGGTCGCCCGGCGCGGTGCCCCGGCGCGGGCGCGGCTGGCGCGGATCCGCCGCCGCAGCCGTCCGGAGGGGCTCGCCGCCTCCCTGCGCGACAGCGGGGCCGGGGCGATGGCGCCGCTCTGGGACCGCCTCCAGGGGGTGCGGTGCCCGACCCTGGTGGTGGCGGGCGCCGAGGACCCCCGCTACCTGGCGTACGCGGCGCGGCTGGTGGGGGCGCTGCCGCGGGCCGAGCTGGTGGTGGTCCCCCGGTGCGGTCACGCCGTCCCCGCCGAGCGTCCCCACCTGCTCGGCCGGGTGCTGGCGGCCTTCCTCCGGTCGGCCGAGGCCGGCGGTGCCTGAGGGCTGGGCCGGGACCCTCGTCACCGCAGGGCCCCGGCCGCCAGCAGCAGCGCCGTCAGGAGCTCCAGCAGGGCGGTCCGCTGGAGGGCGGCCACCAGCACCCGCGCGGCGCCCGGTCCCCGGGCGGCGCTGCGACGGTGGACCTGGACCGCCAGCGGGCTGGCGAGGAGCGGGAGCAGGAGGGCCGGCCCGGCTGTCCCGGTCGCGGCGGCGACCACCGGCGCCGCGAAGGCGGCGGCCAGCAGCCCCGCCAGCACCAGGCGGGCCCGGTCCGGCCCCAGCCGCACCGCCAGGGTCACCTTCCCCGCCACCCGGTCGGTGGGGATGTCGCGGAGGTTGTTGAGCAGGAGGATGGCGCTGGCGAGGCACCCCATGGTGACGGCGGCGGGCAGGGCCAGCCAGACCAGTCGGCCGCTGACGACGAGGTCCGTCCCCCCGGTCGCGACCAGGCCGAAGAAGATGAAGCAGACCACCTCGCCGAGCCCGGCGTACCCGTACGGGCGCGGCCCACCGGTGTACAGCCAGCCGGCGGCGATCGCGACCGCGCCGACCGCGATCAGCCACGGCTCGGTGGCGAGGGCCAGCGCCAGCCCGATCGCGGCCGCCACCGCGAAGGCCAGGACGGCGGCCGCCCGGACCCGGCCGGGGGGAACCACCCCCGAGGCGGCGGCGCGGGGCGGCCCGAGCCGGTGGGGGGTGTCCGCCCCGCGGGCGAAGTCGGCGTAGTCGTTGGCGTAGTTGACACCGAACTGGAGGGCCAGGGCGACCCCCAGGGCGCCCAGGGCGGGGACCCACCGGAACGGGCCGGCGTGGGCCGCCACCCCCGCCCCGGCCACCACCGGCGACACCGACGCCGCCAGGGTGGCGGGGCGCGAGGCGTGCCACCAGATGCGCCCGGCGCTGATCGGGGTGGGGCGCGCCAGGGGCGCCCGCGGCTCGCTCAGGGCCGCCGGGGGAAGCGGTCGAACGCCGGCGGGCGCCGCTCCCGGTAGGCGTCGCGCCCCTCCTGGGCCTCCTCCGTCATGTAGTAGAGGAGGGTGGCATCCCCGGCCAGCTGCTGGATCCCGGCGAGCCCGTCGGTGTCGGCGTTGAAGCTCGCCTTCAGCAGCCGGAGCGCGAGCGGGCTGTGCTCCAGCATCCGGCGGCAGAGGCTGACGGTCTCCTCCTCCAGCCGCTCCAACGGCACCACCCGGTTCACCAGCCCGATCCGGAGGGCGGTCTCGGCGTCCAGCTGCTCGCACAGGTACCAGATCTCGCGGGCGCGCTTGTGCCCGACAATGCGGGCGAGGAGACCCGCCCCGTAGCCGCCGTCGAAGCTGCCGACCCTCGGCCCGGTCTGGCCGAACCGGGCATTGTCGGCGGCCACCGTGAGGTCGCAGACGACGTGGAGCACGTGACCGCCGCCGACCGCGTACCCCGCCACCATCGCCACCACCGGTTTGGGCAGGGTGCGGATCTGGCGCTGCAGGTCGAGCACGTTGAGGCGCCCCGTCCCGCCCTCGTCGAGGTAGCCGTCGTCGCCGCGGATCCGCTGGTCGCCGCCCGAGCAGAACGCCTGGGTGCCGGCCCCGGTGAGGATCACCACCCCCACCGTGGGATCGTCCCGGGCCGCGGCCAGGGCCTGGCCCATCTCGACGACCGTGAGCGGCCGGAAGGCGTTGCGGACCTCGGGACGGTTGATCGTGACCTTGGCGATCCCGTCGGCGGTGTGGTAGAGGACGTCGGTGTAGCTCCCATCGCGGACCCAGTCGATCAAGTGACAACTCCGTGAGCGATCGCTCTGAACATTGCATCATTCTAGGCCCTGACGTCCCACGGACTCGTGTTCGAGCATGCGCTCACTGAGTGATCGCACCGACCTGCTTCGCTCCCGCGCCCGTGCCGATCCCGGCGGTCTGGCCGTCGACGACCGCGGAAGTCGGGTGGTGCTGACCTGGGCGGGCCTCGACCGGGAGGCCGACCTCGCCGCCAGCGCCCTCGCCGGCCTCGGCGCCCGCCGCGGT
>Ga0307372_10011602_pt1 | contig 11722 bp, 11 predicted proteins | sample OX1MG_FD_202533 | JGI IMG/M metagenome (GOLD analysis project Ga0307372, IMG submission 202533) | Soil microbial communities from Risofladan, Vaasa, Finland - OX-1 | ecosystem: Environmental > Terrestrial > Soil > Coastal area > Acid sulfate soil | place: Finland: Risofladan, Vaasa | collected...
CGCGTTCCGTCTCCTGGCCATTCCCTAAACACCGTGAAACATCCGCCATGAAGCACCCGCCGCAAGGCGAAACAATCACCCTTGACTGGTCCAACCATATCAGGGAACGCCCTCCGTGGCGTTCCGCAAGTAGCGAGTTTGGTTCCCAATTGCCAGTTCCCGGAACGCCACGGAGGGCGTTCCCTACAGAACCGAGGAGCTTTTGCGAATTACCGGATCAAATGGTATCCCTGCTCAGTTTCCTCTCGCCTTGCCTTGGTCCGGAAACTTCAGCTATCCTGAAAGAGGGCGGCCGGAAGCTAGCGAGAACGAACCATGAGTTCGAAAATGCGTTTGCGCTGCGGGTATTGGATGGCCTGCCTGGCCGCCGGCTGGGCGGCGGGGACGGTATCGCCGGCGCGGGCCGCCGACGGTTCTCCGCCTGCGGTGCAAGAGGCGCCGCCCGAAGAGACAAAACCGAGCGCCACGGCTGAACAGATCGCGGCGCTCATCGAGCAGCTTGGCGACGACGACTTTTTCGCCCGCGAACGGGCGCAACAGGAATTGGCCCGCATCGGCTTCGATGCGTTCGACGCCCTGTCGGCGGCCGAGAATCACGACGACATCGAAATCGCCGCCCGGGCCAGGTACCTGGTGCGGTCGATGCAGGTCGACTGGGTCGCCGCCAGCGATCCGCCCGAGGTCAAATCGCTGCTGGCCGATTACGGCGCCGAGAGCCAGCGCGAGCGCAGCGAGGCGGTCAAACAACTCGTTGCGCTGCCCGACGGGAAAGGCTGGCCGGCCGCGTGCCGTGTTGTGCGATTCGACAGTTCCCCGCTGATTTCAAAGGAGGCCGCCATCGCGCTGATGGCGCAAAAGGTCGCGGACGACGAGGCTTGGAAACGGCTCGCTGCGGCGCTCGAGCGCGGCATCGGCCGCAGCGTTCGACCGGGGGCCGCCTGGCTGCGGAACTATTTGCTCTCGCGGTCCGATCCGGCCGCCGCCGCCGACGAGTGGGGCAAGCTGGCCGCGGCCGAAGAGAAGCTGGCCCGCGAAGCGCCCTCGCAGAGCCGCGCAGAACTGGCCGCCGCGCTCTTACGGCAGCAGGTCGTGCTGCTGAGCCGCCTCGATCGCCGCGACGAAGCGATCGCCGTGATGATGAAGCTGGTGGCCCAGGAGCAAGCCGCGTCCGACGAAACCTTGTTCGAATTGCTGACCTGGCTGACCGCGCAGCAGGCTTGGGCCATTGTCGACGAAGCGGTCAAACGCTACGGGCCGCGGATCGAAGCCAATCCGGTTTTGCTCTACGCGCTGGCCGAAGCGCGCGCCGTCCAAGGCGATTCGGCCGAGGCCGAAGCGCTGGCCGACCGTGCGGCGCGCGCCAAGCAATTCGCCGGCAACCAGGAAGCGCATATCCGCATCTACCAGATCTTGCAGCAGCACCACCTGCACCGCTGGATCGTGAACGAACTGCGGGAGATCATCGCGATCGGCCCGCCCGGCGGCTATTCGACGATCATCTGCCAAAGCATCCTGGCCGATCATCTGCACGACCGCGGAGACGACGGCGCCGCGGCCGAACTGCTGGAGCGCACGCTCAAGAGCATCGAGGCCAACGCTCAGGGCGCCAACGCCCAGAACTTCTCGAGCTTGAAGCCCGAAAGCCTCCGCGCTCGACTCCACTATTACCACGCTTGCCAACTGACGGGGACGGCCGATCGCCAGGCGCGCATCGAACAGCTCAAGCAGGCGGTGGGCGCCGATCCCAAGGACGCCGACGTGCTGATCGCCCTGTATCGCGAGCCGGAACTGGACGCGGAATTGAAGGAACGCACGACGCGGCTGATCAAGGAAGCGGCCGACTCGTTCCGCCAGGAGATTCAGGAGAATAGCGACGACTCGACGCCCTACAATCAATTGGCTTGGCTGTTGAGCAACACCGAACGCGACCAGCAAGAGGCGCTCGAGTGTTCGCTGAAATCGCTCGAGTTGAGCCCCAACAATCCCGGCCTTCTCGATACGCTCGGCCGCTGCTACTATGCCTTGGGCGATTACGCCAACGCCGTCAAGTATCAGTCGCAGGCCGTCGAGTTGAACCCGCACTCCGGGCTGATGAAGAAGCAATTGACGTTGTTCCGCGAAGCCTTGGCGAAAAAACAGGCGGAACGGAAACAGCCCTGAGCGGCGATTCTTTGCGCCAGACATGGACGTTGCGGCGCCAGGTTGGTACTCTCTGGTGACAACGGAAGCCGATACTCCGCAGGAAGAGGACGATGTCAACCGCGATCGGGATTACGCGCCAATCTGCATCGCAATCTCGCGCGGCCTTCGAAGAGTTTAGAAAGGCGCCAGGCAATCATCCCCTCTTTCTGTGGGGAGATGCAGCGGCACTTCTTGACGAACTACCCGCCGAGTCGATCGACTGTTGCTTGACGAGTCCGCCGTATTGGGGCCATCGTAGTTATTCGGGTGGCGGAATCGGACTTGAAGAACGATACGAAGATTACGTCGCCCACCTCACGGGCATCTTCGCTAAGCTCAAGCGAGTTCTCAAACAGACAGGATCATTTTGGCTGAATATTGGCGACGCCTACTGCAAGAAGAATTTGCTCGGCCTGCCGTGGCGCGTGGCTTTGACATTAACCGACCAACAAGGTTGGACGCTTAGAAACAGCATCATCTGGAATAAGGTGAAAGGCGGACCGGATAATGCAAAGGATAAACTTCGCAATGTCCACGAAATCGTCTTTCACTTCGTGAAAACGCCGAAGGGGTATTTCTATGATGTCGATGCGGCCCGCAAGACACCGAGATCGGCGAAGATCGTCAATGGCGCCGTGGTCTCTGCAACCGGCGTCAGCGGAGTCCGCTATCGACGCCAAATCGAATTGTCAACGGTTTTGAGCGAGGTCGAGAAATGCAACGCGCTAGCCGCACTCGAAGCGGTGTTGGGCGACGTACAGGAAGGGCGACTCGCCGATTTCCGGATGATCATTCGAGGGCAACAGCGGACCACGCACTCGGATTCCGATCGGGTGTCGGGACGAGCAAGGGAACTTCAGGATAAAGGATTCTACTTCCTTAAGTATCACCCTAACGGCAGTAAGCTGAGCGACGTCTGGGACATACTTCCAGAGGACACGCAAAAGCGAAAAGGCCATTTCGCCGCATATCCCGAGGACCTTTGCAAAACGCCGATCTTGACGACGTGTCCCGAGGACGGGGTCGTGCTCGATCCCTTCTGCGGGACCGGCACGACGAACTGCGTCGCCTTTCACTTGGGGAGAAAATCCGTCGGCATCGACCTATCGGCGGACTACCTGAAGATGGCGGCCGAACGTTGCAGATTGTTGCTATGAGCAAGATCTTCGAGTTGTACGGCGTGCCCGTCGATTCCACGGCGCCTTGGTCTCGAATCGTTGCGGGTCAGCAATGCCCGTTCTTGCAACGCAAATGCTTGAAGAATCGAAAGAGCGAGCCGGAAATCACGATTGGCACGTGTAGCGTCGTAGCGGGCAAGCGCGGCGCAAAAATCATGATCTGCCCATTCCGGCTACTTGAGCGGCGGCAGATTTTCACGGACTGCCTTCATCTCCTTACGCTTCACCAGCCGGGCAACGAGTTGCACATCGTGCCGGAGCTCAGCGTGCCGGGCGGAAGCGTCGATTACTGCTTGGCTTCCGTAAGAGGCGGAAAAGTTGTCGACTTTACGGGCATTGAGCTGCAAACGCTCGACACGACTGGCACCGTCTGGCCCGAGCGTCAACGGTTTTTGCACAAGCATGGAATCCGAGTGACAAAAGCCGCCCGCACATCAAGTAAGCCATTCGGGCTGAATTGGAAGATGACGGCAAAGACAATACTGGTCCAATTGCACCATAAGATTCAGACTTTCCAACACGTGAGTAAACATCTTGTGCTTATCGCCCAGGATTGCCTATTCGCCTACATGAGGAACGAGTTTTCGTTCGGCCACGTTGAGCAGGCCCGCCTGGGCGATCCGATGCACTTCCACTTATATTCCCTCGAAGAAAACGACCAACGCGAGACAAGAATGCAACTCCGCGAACGTTGGAGCACGGATGCAGGCGGGATCGCCAAGTGTCTCGGGCTTCAAGGCGAGGCCAATGTCGAATTGGAGGATATCCTTTTGCAGATTGAAGCGAAGATTTCGACGCAAACTTTGCTGAGCATCGAACAGCCGCCGCCGTCTGCGTCTTTAATTGAAGACGCGGCGGATGACGAGAGCTAATTCAGTTGTTCACTCGCAAGGAGACTGCCTCATGCCGCCCGTCGACTTTCGCGAGAAACTGCTGGCTTGCCTGGGCGGCGATTGGCCGCCGCCTGGCCCGCTCGACGCTCGCACCAGCGAAACGCGGCAGGCCGATGGCTACCGCATCGAAACGGTCTCGTACGAAGCCGAACCGGGCGATCGCGTTCCGGCCTATCTGCTCGTGCCCGACGGCGCAACCGCCGATCGGCCGGCGCCGGGCATTTGCCTCTGGCATCAGCACAACGGCGCGTATCACCTGGGCAAGGTCGAACCGGCCGGGCTGGCCGGAGCCGAGATGCACCACACGGGCGTGGCGCTGGCTCGCGAAGGCTACGTCGTGCTCTGCCCCGACGCGCTCTGCTTCGGCGAGCGCCAGAGCAAGCACTTGCAGGGCGGTTCGTTCGAGCGGTTCGAATTCCTGCGCTACGTCGTGGCCGGCAAGTGCCTGGCCTGGAAGAACATTCTCGACATGCGACGGGCCGTCGATTATCTCGCCGCGCGGCCGGAAGTCCGCGCCGACCGGCTGGGCTGCTACGGCCACTCGATGGGCTCGACGTTCACCTGGCTGGTCGGCCCCTGGGAGCCGCGGCTCGTGGCGCTGGTCGGCAATTGCTGCCTGCCGACCTATGCGGCGATCGAACGCACGCATCTCTTGCACTGCTTTCCGAACTTCATCCCGGGTTTGTTTCAATACGGCGACACGCCCGACGTCGCCGCCTTGATCGCGCCGCGAGCTTTGCACTTGAACCTCGGCGAGCTCGACACGGGCAGCCCGATCGAAGAAGCCCGCCGCGGCATCGAGACGATCGCTCGGGCTTACGAAGCGCAGCACGCCGAGGCGAATTTTTCGGCCTTCATCGAGCCCGGCGTCGGGCACGTGTTGTCGCCGGCGATGTGGGAGCACGCGCGGAAATTCTTCGCCAGGCGCCTGAAAAACGCGTGACGCGGCGAAGCCTTATCCCCAGCGCGGCCTTCGGCCGCAACCATTGAGCCACGGATGAAACACGGATGGATCACGGATGAAACACAAAACCGGAAAAACCATATCCGATCCGTGTTCGACCCGTGTTTCATCCGTGGCTCGCCTTTGCCAAAAGCGCCACATGAATCTTCGCGCTGGCGCGGAGAAATAGAACGTTTGCAGTAGGAAGGAAATCATGCCCATCAAACGGATCGAAGTCGGCGGCGCCGCCTTGAGCGTGCTCGACGCAGGCGCCGGCGAGACGCTTCTGTTCGTACACGGCTTTCCGCTGGACCATACGATGTGGCAGGCGCAGATCGAGGCGTTCGCGCCGCGTTATCGCGTGCTGGCGCCCGATTTGCGAGGCTTCGGTTTGAGCGACGCCCGCGGCGAGACGGTGACGATGGAAGAGTTCGCCGGCGATTTGGCGGAACTACTCGACGCGCTCGACGAGCGGCGGCCGGTCGTGTTTTGCGGCTTGTCGATGGGCGGCTACATCGCGCTGCGGTTCGTCGACCAATTTGCCGCGAGGCTGCGCGCGCTCGTCTTGTGCGACACGCGCGCCGCGGCCGATTCGGCCGCAGCGGCGGCCCATCGCCGCAAGCTGGGCGAACAAGTTCTCGCCGAAGGCGCCGAGCCGGTCGCCGATGCCATGCTGCCCAAGTTGTTCGCTCCTCGAACGGCGGCGGAGAAACCGGAAGTGCTGGCCGCCGCGCGCCGCGTGATGGCCGCGACCCATCCCGTCGCAATCGCCGCCGCGCAGCGCGGCATGGCCGAGCGGCCCGATTCGACCGCGCTGCTGCCGACGATTAGCACGCCGACGCTGGTTGTCGTCGGCGCCGAGGACGCGATCTCGCCCCTCGACGAGATGCGCGGCATGGCCGCCGCCATCCCCGGCGCCGAATTCGTCGTCATCCCCAACGCCGGCCACATGGCGCCGCTAGAGAACCCGGCGGCGTTCAACGCGGCGCTGGAGAAGTTCCTGGCGAGAAGTTGATTTCCGGTCGTGCAACGTCGCCCGATCCATTCCGTCGACCATGGCCGACTATCAAGAGAACGCAAGGCTGCCTGCTCGCGGGCGAACTCCATTCGCGCCCAAGCCGAGCGACCCTAGCGTTCGTTGGGGCATTAATCGAGGCGGCAGTTCCTCGACCGCAACACATTCCATTCGCACCCAAGATTAGCGATGGGGCATAGCGCGAGTTAGCCGGAAGGTGATATAATCACCGCGCGAGCGATTCCTATACCCAGGGAGCCGAAGGCCGTGGGACTCGATTTGGTAGAACTCGTGATCGAGGTCGAGCGGACATTCGACATCAAGATCTCCGATAAGGATGCCGGCGAGATCACGACGGTCGGAGAATTGTTCGAGTATGTCGTCGCAAAGACCGCGGGCCGGCAACCGGCGTGCCTGAGCAGCTTCAGCTTTTATCGGTTGCGTGGGGCGCTCGTTGCGGTTGCCGGCATCAGCCGAAAGGCGCTGCGGCCGCGCAGCGAACTGGCGCCTCTATTTCCCGACGGGCGCCGCCGGCGCGATTGGCGGCGCCTGGCCAAGGTGACGCGCTTGCGATTGCCCGAGCTTAAGCGGCCTCTCTGGTTGACGATCCTACTAGCCGTGCTTTCGCTCGGGATCGCGGGCCATGCGCTTTGGCTGGGATGGCCTCGCTTCGGGTTTCGCGTCGCCGCATTCATAGCGATCGGCGCTTGGGCGGCGACGGCCTTTGCAGCGTGCAAGCTATCGGCGCCGTGGGCCATAGAATTCGACGCCGCCAGCAGAACGCTCGGGGGATTGACGACCACAGTCATGGCGCGCAATTACGCTGCGCTTTGCGCCAATCGATACCAAGGCACGCTGGCCGAGATTTGGGCGACGCTCGTCGCTCTCGTGTCGGAACAATTAGGCGTTGATCCGGGGCGCGTTACGCTGGAAGCCCGATTCGTTGACGACTTCGGCGCCGATTGATGCGATGTTCAACGTGCCGCCGCGGGCCTCGGCCCGCGACGATCGCTTTGCGATCCGCTCGCGCTTTGGTAAAATTACGCTTGGCGGCGCAAGATGGCGAAATCGTGCCACACGCGAGGTTTTCGCCTTGCCGCAATTCGATGACCGGCCGGCCCAGTTACATGGAGGGAAATGCACATGGGCGCCATTGCAGAAGCCTTCGCAGCCTTTGCGAAGCCGTTGCTCGATCAGACCGATGGTTCAGAGGAGCAGTTGAACAAGGCGCTCCAGATCGGACAACTTTGCTACAGCCTTGCGCTTTTGTCGGACGACCAAAGGGAGGGGCTGCTCGGTGAGATGCGTTCGGCCTTCGATATGAATGACGAGGAGTTCGACGAATTTCGGCGCTCCATCGTCGCCCCCATGATCCGCCGACACGAGGAGATGTTCCCGCGAATGCACGGGCGCGATTTGGCGGACGATTGGGCCGACGACTGGCCAAGCGGCCCCGCGCGGGGCGCGGCTTGGATCGTGCCGAAACCCCGCCCGACACAGTCCTCCTTAACACAGCGACCGGTCGATCGTTACGCGCCGTGCCCTTGCAACAGCGGCAAAAAGTACAAGTTCTGCTGCGGTATGAAACGCGGCTGATTTTCGGCCGCGCGCCTAAACGCGGATTGCCCCGCTGAAAGCAGTTCAGGTCGGTAGCTGCAAGACGTTCCTAAAATCAAGGACGCCGTCGCCGCTACGGAATTTCGTAGAGCGACTGGCTCTTGACGATCGCGTAATCGTCGGGGAAGGTGTGGAAGGCCTGCACGAGCAGGCTGCGGTTGCGGGTCTCGACGTTGATGTAGCTCAAGGCACCGAGCGCCATGCGGCCGCTGGAATTGAAGCGGTGCAGCATGCCCTGCCGCTCGCCGTCGTGGCTCAACTCTTGCTGGAAGGTCCAAAAGACCTCGGGCTCGACCGGCTCCAACTGAAAGTTCACCTGATACGAGGCGCCGCCGCGGCATTCCATGCGATCGTTGCGTTCGCCCTTCAGCCGGTAAGAGAGCAGCCGCCGCTTTTGCGGCAGCGGATGTTGTGCGGAGGCGGCGACTTCCGTCAGCGTCAGCCCGTGATATCGCCAAGTGACGATGTGGCCGGCGCTGGTGATGCTGATCGTGGCTTCGTATTCGCCGCGCCGCACGGTTCGCGAATTGTACACCTCGAACAACTCGGGATGCAGGGATCGCCCGTACAACTGAAACACCAATTCGGCGACCTTGGGTCGAACGGACAACACGGCTGCAGTTTCCTTGTATTGAAACACTCGCCTTTCGAATGCCGGCGGACGGGGTCGGCCCGCCCAGGGCTGACATGGGCATTATAAGCTTGCCTTGCGTTGGCGACAAAGGGACTTTCCGAGTTCATCGCGACTCGCGATCGAGCCCGCGCATTTCGCTCTTGACAAACCATGAATTGTCGGACTCAACATGGCGTATTCAACGTCGCTTCAGCTCCTCCGGCAATTCGAAACTCCGGCATTCCGAGAACATCGAGCCGCCTCATGCACGCTTCCTTGCAAACCGTCCGCGACCGCTTGACCGCAAATTACGGCCGACGCCGGCGCAACGCGGCGCCGGATGGCTTTGCGGCTCTCGTCTGCGCATTGCTGGGCGAAGACGCCGCCAGCCCGCGCGCCGCGCAGGTTTTGGAAAACTTGCAAGCGGCGGGCGTCGCCGATGCTCGCGGCTTGTGCGAAGCGTCGCTCGAAGAACTGATCGAATGGATCGAGCCGGCCGGCAACGCCCGCAAGCGCGCCGAGCGATTGCGGCGGCTCGCCAGGTTCGTTGTCGAACGCTACGCAGGCGACGTCCAGACGATGCTGGCCGCCGGCGCCGAAACGCTGCGCGGCGAATTGCTCGGCCTCAGCGGCATCGGCGCCGAAACGGCCGACTCGATCTTGCTGTTTGCCGCGGGCCGGCCGAGCTTCATCGTCGACCTGGCCGTGCATCGCGTGCTCAAGCGGCACGGTTGGATCGAATTCGACGCCGACGGCGAGTCGATCAAGGAGTACGTCGAAAGCGGCCTGGATCGCGACGCCGAGCGACTCGCCGAATTTCACGACTTGCTCGCACTCGTAGGGCGCGAACACTGCCGCAAGACGCCGGTCTGCGAAGGCTGCCCCCTCGAGGAACTCTTGCCCGAGGGCGGCCCGCTCGAGCCGGAGTAGGGCGGACATTCTGTTCTGCCATGCCCGCGGTTGCGGCAGACAGGAATGTCCGCCCTACCGCCCCAGCGACGACTCTTGGCCGCGCAATTCGGCGTTGGTCGCCGCGGGTTCTCGGGCGGAAGGCGACCCCGCATCGTCGCGCGAGACTTGCGCTTCGAGCACTTGCTGCCGGCGCAACTTGCGCACGAGCACGCGCAGGCCGCTGGCTCGAACCAGGTCGCCGCCGTGGACGGGCCGTTGCAACAGCGCGGCGACCCAATCGTGCAGCGTGCGGCAATCGGGCGGCAGATCCATGCGATCGATGCGCACCCCGGCGACTTGCTCCAGCCGATCGAGCGTGACGCCGCCGCCCACGACCCAGCCGGCCCCGCCTTCGGAAATGTGGCTCGGCGCGCGATCGTATTCGTCTTCGATGTCGCCGACCAACTCTTCCAGGATGTCCTCCATCGTCACCATGCCCACGATCTTGCCGGCGCGGTCGCGCACCAAGGCGATGTGGACGTACTCGCGGATCATCCGCTGCAGGCTGGAAGCGATCGAGAGCTGTTCGGAAAGCTCCGGCATCGTGCGCATGATGCCGCGCAGCGACGGCTGATCGGGGCTCAACCGCAATTCGGAAACGATGTCTTTGAAGTTGACGTAGCCGCAGATCGACTGCGGGTTGCCCGGCTCGGCGCAGACGGGAAACCGCGTGTGCATGTCGGCATGCGCGACGACCAGGCTTTCCGACATCGTGTGGGCCAGGTCGAGCGTGATGATCTCGTGCGTGGGGATCATGATCTCGGCGATCGAGCGGCTCGAGAGCCGGGCGGCGCCCAGGATGATTTTTTCCTCCTGGCCGCCGATCAGCCGCGAAGTGCGGGCCAGCGCCACCACGGCGCGCAGCTCCTGCATCTCGGTGACTTCCGCCTTATGCCCGCCGACCGTCGGCTGCCAGCGCCGCTCGCTCCAGGTCAACAGCGCCTTGACCGAGCCTTCCAAGATCCAGACCGCCGGGTAAACGACCGTCGACAGGGCGCGCATCGGCGCCGACAACCGCAAACAGACCCACTCCTTGTTCTTCAAGGCGAAGACCTTGGGAATCAGTTCGCCGACGACGATCGTGACGGCGCTGAGCGGAACGACCACCACGGCCAAGGCCAGGACTTCGCTGGTCCACTCCGAAACGCCCAGCCAGGCGACCACCCGCGGAGCAATGGCTTCGTCGGCGCCGGCGCCGCCGGTCGCGGCGGCGATGGCCCCGACCAGCGTAATGCCCAACTGCAAGGCGGCCAGGCTGGCCTCCATGTTCTGCTTCATCACCAGCGCCGCGCGGGCGCCGCGGCGGTGCGCGTCGGCCAGAGCTTTCAGCCGGCCCACCGAGACGCTGGCCAGAGCAATTTCATAGGCGGCGAATACGGCATTGCACCCAACCATCAAAACCATAATCAACCAGGTAGCCGCCGTCATTAGAACCCTCGTGGAAACGATCGATTCTGCCGGCTGAATCGATCGGAAATCGTCATGCCTGCTCCGGCCAGCAACGTAGCATTCTATCCGCTGGGCGAGATGTTTGCTGAAATTGGACCCTGGCGGCGAAGTAAGTATATAATTGCTCGGCAGTTAGCGGGGACGATTGGCCGGCAACGAGCAAGGAAATCCCGGAGCCACTCCCATGACGGAAGAGACGCATGAAATCGGGCCGGAGCGCGGCCGGATTGGCCATTGGCTGTTTTTGGCGGCGATCGCCTTCGCCGTTTTCATCTATACGCTGCTCAAGCCAGCCGGATGCCACGAAGACTCCAGCGCGGTCGGCAGCTCGCTTGAGCAACTGCGACTCGAGCCGCTGACGGGCGGAGGCCATACGGTCGGGCTGAAAAATCTGCAAGGCCGCGTGACCGTCATCAACTTCTGGGGAACCTGGTGCCCGCCGTGCCGCATGGAATTTCCCCATGTCGTGGCGCTCGACCGTCGCTTTCGCAAACACAAGGCGTTTCAATTGTTCGCGGTTTCGTGCGAGGCGCACCACGATATCGAACTTGCCGAACTCGCCGAAGAGACGGCTACATTCCTTCGCGAGCAAGAGTTCGATCTTCCGACCTATGCCGACCCGGAGACCGTGACGCGGATTGCGGTCGGGCAAGTTCTCGGCGAAACCAGCTTCGGCTATCCCACGACGCTGGTGCTCGACCAGTCGGGCGTGATCCGCGGCGTGTGGGTTGGCTACGAGCCAGGCGAGGAACGCAAAGTCGAAGCCCTGGTCGAGCAATTGCTGGCCGACAGCGAAGCTTAAGCGGCGCGCGGGCGATAATGATCGCATGCTCATATCGTGGGGCGGCCTTCCAGGCCGTCAATCGTCGACGGCCTGGAAGG
>Ga0307372_10011603_pt1 | contig 11721 bp, 9 predicted proteins | sample OX1MG_FD_202533 | JGI IMG/M metagenome (GOLD analysis project Ga0307372, IMG submission 202533) | Soil microbial communities from Risofladan, Vaasa, Finland - OX-1 | ecosystem: Environmental > Terrestrial > Soil > Coastal area > Acid sulfate soil | place: Finland: Risofladan, Vaasa | collected...
GCGCCTGGGCCCAGCCGCCCCCGCCCGGATAAGAACCCGCACCCGTAACGCCATCACCGGCGCGGCCGACGACGACCGCCACGCCGGCCATCGGAATGCCCTCTCACAGCACTTCCGAATACTTACGCTCCTGCTGCCATGGTAGTTCTCGACCTGACCGACCTCGTCAGCGCCGACGGCGTTGAGGAATGGTGGATAAGGCCAGATCACCGGGATCTGTGCGCGGACGCTGTCACGCGGCTATCCGGCATGGCAATGATGCCGCCGATCCGCGTGCTGACCGAGGGCACGACAGACGAAAGGATCATCAAGGCCGCATTCGAAATCCTCCGCCCGGACATCGCTGACCTGATGACCTTCCTCAACCCCGAGGCGAAGGCAGAGAGGGGCGCGGACGCGCTTGCGGGAATGGTCAAGCACTTCGCCGCCGCGCGCGTGGAACATCCGGTAGTCGCACTGTTCGACAACGACTCAGCGGGCCGCCGCGCGCGATCCCATGTGCCGCCTTTATTGCCGACGAACATCAGGACTGCCACCCTTCCTGACATCGCGCTTGCCCAGGCCTACCCCACAATCGACCGGGAGAAAAGAGAGAAAATCGAAGACATCAACGGTCGGGCCTGCGGTATCGAGATGTACCTCGGAACCGACGTCCTCACCGATAACGGGGATCTTGAACCTGTTCAATGGTCGGCCGAGCCCGGCCCGGATCCGCAGGGCGCAATGGCAAGGAAGAGCAAGGTGCGCGCCCGGTACTACGACAAGGTGAAGCGTGCTCGGGCTGACCCGTCAGCTATTCCTGGCATGGACTGGGACGGCATGCGGGCCGTGATCAATACGATTTTGCGGGCCGCCAGTCGTCCAAATTGATATTGCCTGACTGCAGGATCGAGGTGACGCGGCATCAGCCGCAGTGGCCGCTACCTCACCGCCACCGCTGCAGATCGTCGCGATAATCCTGCCCTGCCGACCTCGTAAGTCCGCCCATATCGCGATCAGATCCGGACTTTAGAGAACTCGCGCGTACCTGGTCGGCCAGATCTCCCTGGCGCTCGTCGGCATGGTACGTGCCCGACCTGAGGACATACCGGCTGTGGTAACGGTGCTGGCGCCATGGTGGCCGCGGCAGGCCGACGCGACCAGGCGCCCGCCCAGCTCGTTAATCCGCACCCCCAGCAGGAGATCATCGGCCTCACCGGGCCCGCCAGCCACCCGACACGGGACGAATATGATCTGCACCGTCGAGGCATTCGCCCGGATAGCACGAGTTTTCACCATCCGTGGTCCTGTGCCCGCTGCCGCCTGGTGCCCGTCCTGGGTCAGGGCGGGCCGGAGAGGATGGATGTCCGTGATGTCCGCATGGTATCCGCGAAAGAATGATTCAGACTAATCACAGCAGCATCACCAGTGCGTGATGTCGCAAGATGTTGCGCCTTTAACAGGTCTGCTCGAGCCACAACATGTCACTGCCCCCACATACAGTGTGATTCCTAAGCGATCGGCGGCAGACGCCCTTTCGTGACGCCTCTTACCTGTTCCGTAGATCACCGTTGCCCTGGGAGGTTTCGTGGAACATTCGGCCGACCTGCTCGTTGCGAACCAGTCGCCGACCGGGTTCCACGACACGCTGAGGGCGTTCGTCGCGCCCGTCGCCAAGGCGACCGACGCCGTGGCGAGCGACCCCGTCGCGCTCCGCGTGGCGCAGGCCGTCTGCGCCGCGTTCGGGGACTCCGGCGGGTCCAACGGGATGACGCGCGGCGAGCTTGCCGCCGCGTGCTCGGGCGCCGTTCCCGTCGCCGCCTTCGAGAGCCGGTTTGACCTCTTCGTGACGATGGGACTGCTGCGCAGGTACGCGGAGAAGCCTCACCAGCAGCGGTACATGATCAGCCCGGTCAGTGTCACTGCCCTGCTGGTCTACGGGCGGCTGGAGGAGGCGAACGGCGGCGAGGAGATCATGCTTCTCCTCGACCGCGCGCACCGCGACATCGATGCCGGCACTATGACGCGAGAGGCGCTCATCGAGCAGATCACCACGGTCAGGAGAAGCCTGTCGATCCTGGCTGATCATCTGCTCTACCTGGCCGAGGACCGGCCATGGGAAGAGCTGGTCGCCGAGCAGTCGCGGCACCGGTCAGCGGAAGCCCTGCTGGACAAGGCGAACAGCCTCGTCGGAGCCGCTGGCGAAAGGTTCCCTGAACTGCTGTCATCGGGGGCGGGACGGCGCCTGGTCGATGAGGCGCTGCGCTACTTCAACGCGGTTAACGCGTTCTACAGCCGCCTGCTCGCGCAGGCCAGTGCCTCCCGTGACTTCTCCATGCTCTCCCCCGAGCAGTACCTCAGCGCCGCCTTGAACCGGAGCAGGGGCGAACTGGCGGTTCCCCTGACGCGCACGGTCTTCGACCCGGCTTCCATGCTGCTCTGCGCCGAGCGACTGGTTTCTGCCGTTGAGAAGTACCGCCCTGCTCCTCCCCGGCGCCGTCCGCCGCGCCCGCCGGACTCCTCCTCCGACAGGGACCCGGTGACGGCGGCCAGGGAGCGAGAGCAGACCAGGCGGGTCGTCATGGAGGCAGAGATGGAGCTGCACCTGCAAGGCGGCGACGAGGCTGATCTGACCAGCCGCATCCGGGCCGCCGGATGGCGGGGGGCGGCGCGGATCGTGACGAACGCGCTGCTGGCGAACGCCGATCCGGGCATCCCCGTCACGGTGGAACTGCCAGACGCCCTGATCGTGGACGCCGCCGGACCCGTAAGCCACGTCACCCCGATGACCCTGCGCAGAATCCCGGCCGCATCCATCCGCGATACCGACGCTGCCTTCGCGGAGACGACCCGTGCCTGATCCGCTCTCGCTGGCCCGGATGCGCGCGCTCCGCCTGGTCGCGGTCCCGTGGGCAGAAGCGGAACTGGCCCTGCTGCGGGAGACAGCCGAAGCCGCTGGCCGGCGCCTCATCAACGTGACGGGAGAGCACGGCGCCCGCGCCCTGATGCTTGGCTGGCCTGCCGACATAGATCCGGTGGCAGTGCTCGGCGCCGGCGGCGAGGACCTGCCCGGTGCCACTCCGACCACCTGCCTGGTGCTCGCCGCCTGCATCGGCTGCTGCTGGCCCGGTCCCGACGCCCCATTGCTGCCGGGCATTCCGGTTCCCGAGAACCACGTCCTGGACGCGCTCGCCAGCTTCACCCGGCCCGGCCGCCCCGCTGGCGAGTCGCTTCGGACCCGCCAGACGCACTGGAAGTCAGCGATCAGGCGGCTCCGTGCCTGCGGGTTCCTGGTGCCAGGGGAGGACGAGGCCCTGATCCGGCTCGGTCCTGCCCTCGCCGGATGGGGCGACGCCGAGGTCCGGCACCTGCGAGACCGGTACGCCGACCTGCCCCGGCTGGCTGGTGAACCGGCGTGACGGCCGGGCTTGACGCCCTGCCGCGCCAGCGGCAGGCCGATGTGCTGGCAGCGCTCTGCGCCCTTGAGACCGACAGCAGGCCCTTGCCCGCCGCCTCCTACCGGGCGCTGGCCGAGCCCGCTCTCCGGGAGGTCGTCAGGGAGATGCTGGCGACCGCCGGGCGTGTTCTCGTTGAGACGGGACCCGGGTATGCATCGGGCTACGACGATGGCATCGCGGACCGTCTCGCCGCGGAGGGCATCGGTGTTCTCCCCCCGGACGACCGGGCCGTCCTTACACTGGTGCTGCTGTTCTCCGTCGCCATCCCGCGCGCCGAGGGCAAGCTCGCTCCCGAGGCCCCGTGGACTCTTGGCCGGCCCGTTCCGCGGGAGCGCCTGTATGGAGCGAAGGTTCCCAAAGGCGTCGTCAGGGCCGCGCTCCAGCGCCTGCAGGACGCCGGGATAACCCGCAATGTCGGTGACAGCGTGCGCCCGGGCCCCAGTTCTGTCGGCTCACCCCGGCGATGGGCACCACGATCTTCGAGGAGCTCCTGCTGCTCGCCGACCCCCGAGGACCGCTAGCCGATGCCATACGGCGACGCCGCGCTTCACCCGCACCCGCCTCCCGCTGAATCCCCGCTCCCGAGGACAGGCACTATGAATATCAGTCCCGGAACCGATCTCGGCATCGTCGCCGACCGCCACCTCGTCGCCGTCCAGACCTTTGACATCTCCCGGCACACCACGCATCCCGTGGAAATCGTGCCCGGTACCTTCGTCGCCCTCTCCGGTATCGGTCCCGATGGGGATTCCAACGGATCGGGGAAAACCAGCTTCCAGGCCGCGGTCTCGGTCCTGCTCGGTGACCCTCAGTGGCGCCTGGAGACCAACGGGGGAAGCTTTGCCAGGGAACTGCTCTTCCGGTCCGACGCCGCCGGGCTCTCAGCGGCGGACAAGGCCACGTCGGCGACGCACGGATACATCGTCGGCGTATTCGCCGATCCTGAGAGTCCTCTTGATACTGCCATCACCGTGTGGGTGAAGATCTCCTCGACCGCGCCTTACCTTCAGGCCCGGTGTACGCCCGGACTCCACGTCGCGGACGCGGACGGCGATGAGGAACGCGCCCTGCAGGCTGACACGCTCTGGCAGCAGCTGCCCAGGGACCAGACGATCAGCGCCCGGCACCTCGCCCAGAAGCTCTACGGGGAGGCACCCAGGTGCCTGTCCTACCTGGACACCAGCATGCGCCCCAGCGCCCCGTCGCTGCTCAGCCAGGAGATGACCAAGATGCGCCCCGACGAGATCGGCATGGCGCTGATCGCGCTCTCGGGACTGTCCGGGCAACTGGAAGAGGAAAACAGTGCACGCAACAAGCGGATCGATATCCAGGCGCAATACGCAGAGGCCGAGGAGAAGGACAAGAAGGAGCGGGTCAGCGAGAACGCCCAGCTAGCGGCCATCGAGGCGCGTGACAGGGCCCGCGGCCTGCTCAGCGAAGCCGGAGAGAAATGGCGGCTCTACGCCGCCTGGCAGTACCGCGACGCCCTCAACCGGGAGCGAGTGGCAGCGGAGAAGGTTGACGCCCTGGCACTACGCCACAAGGAAGCACTTGGCGAGGTGTCGAAGGGGCAGCAGGCCCTGGCGCGGCTGGGAGACGGAAGCGGCCTGACTATCCGTGAATCCCAGGCGCGCTCGGCACGCACCGACGCGGACGAGCACATGGAAGGTCTCCAGCGCCGCCTTGCCATGGAGGAGGCCAGGAAGAGCGAACGCACCGAGCAGAGGAACACTCTCCTGCCTGCCGCAGAGCACTGGGATGGCCGGACCACACAGGCGACGGCCGCTGACTTGGAGGTGGCCAATGGTAACCACGCGCTGGCGAAAGTAGCCCTGCAGGCGGCAGATGACTCTGTCAGTACCGCCGCGACTGCCCTGGCGAACGCGCGGATGGGACGCGGCGGGGCGGCGGGCCTGCTTGTTGAAAGGCTCCTAGCTGAGCCAGGAATCCTCGTTGCGGCCGCCTTTGCTGACATCATCGACGTGGACGATGCCGCGCGAAGCCAGTGGGAGCCGATGCTCCACGCGCTACGCGACGCCGTAGTAGTCCCCCGCGCAGCCGCTGAGCGGGCACGCGCCGCTCTGGCTGGCATGCCCGGTGCCCAGGTCATCGTGGCAGACTCCCTGGACCTGGCGGCACCGCCCGTGTCGGCAGACGGCATCCGCTATCCCTCCGGCCTCGAGTCCCTGGTCAGCGCCCTGCAGAAGCGGTTTGTGCACCGCCGTGTCCCCACCCGGGCCGACGACGACGCACTCGGGTTGTCTGTCCTGGGCGACTTTCTCGAACCCATGGTCGGCCGGGAGTCACTCATCCGGCGGGCGGAGCGGGAACTCGCCGCAGCCGAAGCCAAGAGGATTACGGCCACGTCAGCACTGCAATCCGCCAAGGCCAACCAGACACTGGCGGACGCCTGGAACAAAGCCGCCGAAGCCCAGGCCCGTCTCACCGAAATCGAGGAGGAACTGAAGGGGCTAGATCGAACCATAGCCAACGTTGCCGGGGAGATCCAGCCAGCCAAAGATGCCCGGCAGTCCGCCCGGGAGGCGCATGAGAATGCCCTCGTCGAGCTGAGGACTCATGAAAGCCTCGTGGAACGGCATAAGCAGCAGCTCAAAACCGCTGAAGACCACGAACTCGGCGCCCGCGGGAAGCTGGACGAGGCCATTGAGGACCGGATGAACATCCCTGTCGAAGTCTGGAGCGGGGAGTTCGGCGGCACCGAGGAGGACGCGATCCTGCTCTGGGAGGCGAGCCGTGGCGGCCCGAACGCTCAGCCTCAGCCGGGCTCCCTGCTGCGCCAGACGGGCGAGGACCTTCGTCAGGCCATCGAGGCGTTCGCGGCGGGCGGTGGTCCCCGGGACTCTATCTCTGCCGCTTACGAAGACCGGGAGTTCTTCGCCGACCAGAAGCCCGGCAAGCCCGTTCCGTTCGAGCGGGTCGCTGGCCCGCTGCGGACCAGGCTGCAGGGCTTCGCCGATCACGACCGGGCTACCCGAGCGCGCATTCAGGCCGTGCAGGCGCAACGCGAACAGGCCCTCGCGACGCTCCGGGACGACCTGGGGATATCCGGCGACGACCTGACGAAGATCCAGGAGATGGTCGAGAAGACGATCGAGTCGACCCTGGGGCTTGTGAGCAAAGCGCTAGGGCCGATGACCAAGCACGGAGCCGAGCTGGAGATACGGAACGTGCGCCCGGAGGGGGCTGAGCCCTGGCGTTGCGAGGTCATTCCGCGCTGGCGCCGTTCCCCCAGCGGCAGCTTGGTCTCCTACCGTGAGATAGCCAACGGCGCGCAGGTGAAGGTATTCGCCATCCAGCTCGTGCTGGCCGCGGTTGTCGCGGACTCCAGAACGAAGGGACGGGTTCTCATCCTCGATGAGCTGGGGAACAGCCTCGGTGACGTCAACCGGCGCGATGTGCTCAAGGCGCTGAGCGAGGTAGCCGAGCACCGGCAGGTCACCATCTTCGGGACCTGCCAGGATTCGGTGCTGAACGATGCCGCCGACTTCTTCGGCGAGCTCATCTGGTTCACTCACGCCACGGATACCGACGCCTACAACCAGCCCGCCCGTGTCTGGGGGCACGACTCCGTCCACGGGCGTGTCCGGCTCACCGCCGAGTGGCTCATGACGGGCCGCGGCCATGGCTGACGATCGGTCACCCCGGGCCGTCCCCGTTCCGCTGCTGCTCGGGGAAGCGGCGGGCCGCGTCCGCATCCCGCTCGCCGGGCTGCCCGGTGGCGTCATCGCGGTCACGGTGCCGCGCAAGGATCCACTGGGAGCGGCCCGTGTCCCCGTTGACCGCAAGGGCCGGCCGGGATGGCGGGAAGCGGACCTCGTGGTGGAGCAGCCCGCGCGGGCGTTCACCCCTCCGGCTGAACTGAACCCCAGCGAACTCGCCTGGTTCCTCGGCACAAAGGACCACCGCCGCTGGCAGGCTATCGAGACGAAGTTCGGCGACCGGGCCTGGTCCCTGGTCACCGCCCTCATCCGGGACGGCGGAGCGGTGGTGCGCGTTTCCGTCAGCGACGTCAAGAATTGGAAGCCGCGCACGCTGCGGCTGACCCATGCCTGGGCTGGGCAGGCCGTGGACCTGCTCCGCGAGATGCGCGGCCAGCCCGTCCCGGGCGAAGCCCGCGCCGCGCTGCTGGAGATCATGGCGGGCGTCCCGGAACTCTCCGGTGAAGCCGCGCTCCTGGCCGTCGTCCCCGGCGACGCTCCATTGCGCGCACCGGACGGGTCCCGGACCGGTACCTCCGTGTGGACGGTCTATGACGCCGCCATCCGGACGGCAGCGTACTTCCTCCAGCACCAGCGACAGGACAGCCCCCTCACCGAACGCGAGGTGGCCGCGCACGCGCTGCCAGACTCAAAGGAATGGACTCCGGCACGCCGGACCGCGTTTGAGCTCCTGGTCGGCGAGTCGGCCAGCGACAAGCTCGCCGCCATGGACCACGACATCCGGGTCCGGGGGCGGCTCCGCTGGAGTGTCGGACCGGTTATCGCCGACGCCATGCGGGGGCACCCCTGGATTGGCCTCCCCTCGGGAGGAATCCATGTAATCGGGCAGATCGAGCGAGACGTCCGGGGCGCGCTGGTGATCGAGAACGCCGACACGTTCCAGTATGTCTGCCAGCGGCCTGACGTCACCGATACCTGGCTCTGCGTCTGGGGCAGAGGATCCGCCACTGACGGCGTGGTCAACTTCCTCAGGGCCATGAACGACCTGCCTATCGCGGCCTGGTGCGACCTGGATGCCCGCGGAATCGAGATCGTCACGGAACTCGCCGGACGGCTCGGCCGTGAGATCACTCCGGTAGGCATGGCCACCGAACTCTTCATCGGCGGGAAGCAATACGTCCCGAAGAACCTGGCAGACTCGCTGAAAGTCGCCGAGAAGATGACCGTCAACGGCCACCCGGCGCTGCGGGACCTCGCCAAGGCGATCGTCGCGTCCGGTGGCCTGGGCTGCGAGCAGGAGACCCTCTACGACAAGGTCCCTCCCACGCTCGCCGGGGAACTGGCGAAGCTGTAGTTGCCCCCGGATGCGGCGTGATCACCCGCGAGCCATCGGCTCGCACCACCGAGGCGACGGATCCGGTCACGCCGAGCACCCGGCTAATCTGCTTCAGGGGCGGGCCGCGCCAGCCCGCGAGCAGGGGTCCCTCGTCCCGCCAGAAGCCCCCTGACGAGGTGGCTCGCGCCCACAGGTGCGGCCGTCAGCCGATAATGAGCTGCGATCCTGGGCCAGGTACTCAAGTATGTGACCAACCACGTGCCTGAGTGACAGCGACCGCCCGGGCATCGTCTGAGGGAGCCTTGCCATGCCCGTGCCAGCTCTGCATGCTCCCCTGGCCCTGGCAGGGGATAAGCCTGGCCCGTTTTCCGGCAATGCCGCGAGGCGTGGCCTTGGGATGCTGATCGATCTTCCGGCCGGTCAGCGGCAACTTGATGACAGCGCCACAGGCAGTGGGCTGGGTGTCCCGGATCCTGCCCGGCTGCTGTGGACGCTGAGCCGGCGCCGCGACATCGACACGTTCTGGATCGCCGACCCCGGAGATGCCGACGAGCCCGGCGCCGTGCGGCTCCGCGAACCGGACCTGGCCGCCGACCGGATGGACTTCACCGTCGCGGGCGAGAACGGCGGATCGATACAGGCAGTCTGGCCATACCGGCAATGGGAGCAGCAGGCCGCCGCGTCAGTCCCGGCCGGCGTGAGCGGACAGGCGTGGCTACGGGACGTCCTGGTGGCGCGGGTGGCTGCCGAACTGTGCGCTGACCTGCTGGTGACCTCAAGGAAGCCGGTTCTGGATTCCGTCGAGCCGTGGCTGGCGCAGGCCAATCCGCTGACGGCGGAGCAGGCGCTGGGCGTGGTCGGGTTGTACCTCCGGAACCGGGGCGAGTACCCGGTGGCCGGCGATGGCACGAGCTGGCTCATGTTCGGCGAGCATCTGCTGTTCTGGTCCGCGGCCCGGGCACAGCTGCCCTCTGGCTGGCGCTGGGGCAGCGCGCTCGTAGCTCACGGTTCCGCTGTCGGCCGCCAGGGTCCGGGCCTTTTGTTCGGGTCTTTGCACGAGCGGGTAGTCCGGCTGCTGCGGTGCCGCGACCAGATTCACCTCGCGCTGCTGGTGCCGCAGGACAACCAGACCGCCAACAGGGCCACCGAGGCGCTGGACTACTTCATGGTCAACCTGGTCGGAGCGTTCGACGCGGCAGCGCGAGCCGCGCACCTGGCACTAGGGCTTGACCAGCGGAAACGGCGGCGCGCCGGATGGCAGAACGGCGACTGGATGGCGATGGTCCGCGATGGCGACCCCTCGCTGGCTGCTCTGTTCGCGCCCGGCACCGATCATGACCGCGTGCTCGAAGTCTGCCGGACGCTGCGCAACACCGTGCACGGGGAAGCCCTGCACACCATCGCGGTTCAGCATGGCGGCAAGCCCCGCCAGACACTCGTCGCGCTGCCCGAAGACGACGCCGAGGATCTGTGCGCCCTTTTCGATCATCTCGGCGGCCGGGACGAATGGGGACTGTGCCCGCTGGCGGCAGGGCAGCGCCATATCGCTCCCGCGGTCCTCATCGAGCGGCTGCTGCCGCAGGCCCTCCGGCAGCTTGACGACGCGCTGCGCCTTACCCCTGTCGAGCGTCTCGGCGGCATCACCGGCAGCACGCTGCTAGCCGCGCCTCCAGACGACAGGCAGTTCGGTCTGGGAACCCGGACGCGGGTATCCCTCCTGTTCGGCCTTCCTTGTCCTTCTATCTGACAGCCAAGGCTGTGAACACCGTTGGGCCGACGGCGAGCACAGGTAACCCGGTACGGCCCCCGGGCGGCGACGAGATGAGGCGGAAGCGGCCTCCCAGCGCGAGACAAACAACCGGGCAGTCGACCTATCTCGCACTCGATACCCAGCGACATCGGGATCACTCTGAGCTAGCCGGGTGCGGAGGGCGGGATAGTCGGGTTCCGTGTAGCCGGACTGGGTCTAGGTTGAGGTCGCCTACTTGGCGTAGTCGTCAATGATCTTTTTGCCGGTGCAGTGGCATGAGGCGCGACGCCTGAGCCACCGGAACCTGTGGAGCCAGCAAAAAGTTGGTCTGCGGCTACAAATAGGACAGCGAAAGTGAGCACGACGAGCATGACTGTCCACCAAGTGAGTCTGCCAGTGAGAGTGAGCACCTTCGCCTGAAGCTGCATGTTATGCGTGTCACTAATCGATTGGCTTGTGATGAGGGTGAGTTCCCGGAGTCCCGCCTCCTGAGTCTGGAGATCTTTCATGATCGAGCGGAGGTTCCTCCGCTCGACATCGGCTGTGCTTTCAGCGGGTGTTGGCGAACTCTGATTCGAGCCTATCGGGATAAGTTGCGGGTAGTCAGCCCAGATGGTAACCGCGTCATCAGCCAGAACGGATACGTCACCACAGACGATTGCAATATCACGGCTGAGCCCAAGGAGCTTGTTCCGGAGTTCAACCACTTGCGAATCCGTTGCTTGATCAAAGTCAAGCCTCTCAAGGTCCAATCGAATGTCACGCATGCGCAACTCGAATGAACGAAGAACACCCATTATGGCGGCGACGACCATAGAAGGTGAAAATGCCTCGTTAGCTATCTCGGGTACCGCTGACAGAACAGGATAGGAGCCAGGGCCTATCGCGTCCGCCTCGTTGAACGCGGCAATGAACTCGCTCCGGCGCGTTCTACTAATCCGAGGTGTCACGAACAAGAAGTCTGGGCGCGCGAGCCTGGATGCGAAGATGCTGTTATTTAGATCCAGCAGTCTCATGTAAGGGGCCTGTATCTGAAACGGCCTTCCTTGAGCGAAGCTCAAAAGCATGCATAGAGGAGCCTCAAGCCCACTCCCGGCCGCCAGCCTTCCCGGAAACTTCTCCTTCATCCAGGCCAGGCAACGCTCGCTAAGCTCGTTCCTGATAGAACGGATGCGTTCTGCTTTGACGTGGTAGACGGTCTTTGGTGAATAGTGCGTTGCGCTAACCTGACCCATCCTAGTGTAGGCAGAATTGATCACCTTTACATGACTTAAACTCCTTCCTTGTCTGTCTCCATATGGCATAATAATGGGCATGAATCTTTCAGAAGGGCAACTCGCCGAACTGCAGGCGGTCCTGAAACCGGATGCCTATGATGGATCAGTTTCGGCTAGGGCGCAGATCGTTCTCTGGGATCACGAGGGTTACCGGAAAGTTGACATCGCGGCGATGTCTGGTGCGTCGCGGCCAACTATCGACAAGTGGATCGACCGGTACGCGAGATATGGGCTCGATGGG
>Ga0307372_10011604_pt1 | contig 11721 bp, 12 predicted proteins | sample OX1MG_FD_202533 | JGI IMG/M metagenome (GOLD analysis project Ga0307372, IMG submission 202533) | Soil microbial communities from Risofladan, Vaasa, Finland - OX-1 | ecosystem: Environmental > Terrestrial > Soil > Coastal area > Acid sulfate soil | place: Finland: Risofladan, Vaasa | collected...
CACGAGGCGATCTCGCTCACCGGCTCGCAGGCGGGGATCCTCACCGACACCGTCCACGGCAAGGCGAAGATCGTCGAGGTGCGGGCCGCACGCATCAACGACGCGATGGACGACGGGAAGATCGTGCTCGTCGCCGGCTTTCAGGGCGTGTCGTCGGAGCACGAGGTCACGACGCTCGGCCGCGGCGGGTCGGACGCGACGGCAGTCGCGCTTGCCGCGGCGCTCGGAGGCGCGTGCGAGATCTTCACCGACGTCGAGGGCGTGTTCACCGCCGACCCGCGGCTCGTCCCGGACGCGCTCAAGCTGCCGAAGGTCAGCTACGAGGAGATGCTCGAGATGGCCGCCACCGGCGCGCGCGTGATGATGGCGCGGTCGATCGAGATCGCACGCAGGTACGGTGTTCCTCTCCACGTGCGCTCGGCGTTCAGCGACGTCGAAGGCACCTGGATCGGCGAGGAGGATCAGCTCGTGCTCGAGAAGGCGATCGTTTCCGGCGTGACGCACGACACCACCGAGGCGAAGGCCACGGTGCTCGGCGTGCCCGACCGCCCCGGCGTCGCGGCGCGGGTGTTCCGCGCGCTCGCGGACGCGGGCGTGAACATCGACATGATCGTGCAGAACAGCTCGGCGGACGGAACGACCGACATCACGTTCACGTTGCCGAAGACGGATCTTCCCTCAGCGGAACCGACGCTCGAGGGATTGCGCGAAGAGATCGGCGCGCGCGGGATCGTGTACGACCCGGACATCGCGAAGGTGTCGCTCATCGGCGCAGGCATGAAGAGCCATCCCGGCGTCGCCGCCGACATGTTCGAGGCGCTCGCCGATGCGGGAATCAACATCGAGATCATCTCCACGTCGTCCATCCGCGTCTCCTGCGTCGTGCGCGCAGCCGATGTCCAGAAGGCCGTGTCGGCGGTGCACGAGAAGTTCCGGCTCTTCGCCGAGGAGCGGGTTGGTGCCTGAGGCGCGCATCGCAGTCGTCGGCGCAACCGGCGCCGTCGGTGCGGTGACGATGCGGCTGTTGCGCGAGCGCGGGCACGAGAACGTGCGCGCATTCGCGTCGGCGCGCTCGGTGGGACGCACGCTCGACGGTGGAATCGTCGTCGAGGAGGCGACACCGGAGGCGCTCGCGTCCGGCGGAGTCGACCTCGCGTTGTTCTCCGTCGGCACGTCGGCGTCGCGCGAGCTCGTGCCGCATGCGGTGCGCGGCGGCGCGGTCGTGGTCGACAAGTCGTCCGCGTACCGCCTCGAGCCAGGTGTGCCGCTCGTCGTGCCCGAGGTGAACGGGGAGCGCGCGCGCGAGCACGACGGCATCGTCGCCAATCCGAACTGCTGCACGATTCCCCTGACGTGTGTCTTGGGCCCGCTGCACGAGGCCGCCGGACTGAAGCGCGTGCGCGTGTCGACGTATCAGTCCGTCTCGGGTGCAGGCGCACAGCGGATGGAGCAGCTACTCGCGGAGCCGCCGGCCGAGCACGACCTGACGATGGACTGGAGCTGGGACGGCGACGAGACGGACGAGGAGTCGAAGCTCCGGGCCGAGACCCGCAAGATCCTCGACCTGCCAGATCTGCCGATCAGCGCGACGACGGTGCGCGTCCCCGTGCTCGTCGGGCATGCGGAGGCAGTGTGGATCGAGCTGGAGGAGCCCCTCTCGCCGGAGCAGGCATCGGCGGTGCTCGCCGCGGCGCCGTCGGTTCGGCTCGTGGACGTGCCGACGCCCGGCGCCGCGGCGAAGACGGACGACGTGCTCGTAGGCCGGATCCGTCCCGATCGGGCCGGAGAGAACGGCCTCGTGCTCTTCCTCGCGTGCGACAACCTGAACAAGGGCGCCGCGTTGAACGCGATCCAGATCGCGGAACTCCTGCTCGGCGATCGCGTCGCAGCCTGATGTTGAAGATCTTCTCGAGGCTCCACGTCTTCCTGTACAGGGCGAGCGGCGGCCGGATCGGAGGCCGCTTCAAAGCCGCCCCGGTGCTGCTGCTGACGACGACCGGACGCAAGACAGGCAAGAGGCGAACGACTCCCCTGTTGTACGCAGAGGATGCCGGCCGGTACGTGATCATCGCGTCCGTCGGCGGAGCTCCGAAGCACCCGGCCTGGTACCTGAACCTGCGCGGCAACGCCGACGCGACGATCCAGGTCGGAAGCCGAGAGCTCGAGGTGCATGCGGACACGGCCCCGCCGGACGAGCGCGCGCGTCTCTGGACGCTGATGACGCGGATCTATCCGGGCTACGACGAGTATCAGGCGAAGACCAGCCGCGAGATCCCGGTTGTGACTCTCACGCCTGCCGCGAGCTGACGCTCGCGCAGTCGAGACCTCGCCGACCGTGGCGAGTCGAGGCCCGTTCGTCCGGGGGCCTAAGCGACCGGCTCGGCTCGTGTGTAGCGGACGGCGGTGTCGAGGATCAGCCGCCCTTCGGCATCAGGTGGTGGCAGCTTGGCAACTGCGGCGGCGCGAGCCGCGACGGCGTCCGATTCGGGGACGGCGCGCCAGAGCCTGCGAAACGGGGTCGAGAAGGTCCACTCGTACCAGGCCTCCGCGGACGCGAATGCGACCGGCTGGCTCTCGTCGTGTATCTCCACGCTGCGAAAGCCGTTCCCCTCGACGAGCGCCCTGATGCCGACCGGGGTGGCAAACCAAGCGTGCTCGTGGTCGCGACGCTGAAGGTCCGGCACGAACGATCGCACAGCCTTCTCGATCCGCTCCCAGACGTCGCCGGTGCCGAACGTGCTGAACGCGAGACGTCCGCCCGGACAAAGAGCGAGCGCATACCCACGGAGAGCCGCGGCCGCATCGGGCACCAGAAAGATCGCCATCGAGGAGAGCACCGCATCGAGCGAACCCGCAGAAACAGGCGGAGCCTCCCCATCGGCGACCACGGCATCCGCCTGCACCAGGCCGCGCTCCTGCGCGAGCGCCTTGGTCTGCTCCACCATCCGCTCCGAGATGTCAATCCCAAGCACGTGGCCGCCAGGCCCGACCACATCCGCAGCGGCAGCCACAACCGCGCCGCGCCCGCACCCCACATCGAGCACACGCGAGCCGACCCTGATCTCGGCGAGCTCGACGAGGCGACGCGCGATCGGCCGAAAGAACTCGACGCCTTCAGGGTCGTACACGTCGGAAAGCTCGTCCCAAAACGACGCGACATCGCTCCGTACCGACCCGTTCATACCTGCCGCCGATCATAAGCATCGGACGCAGCCAAGCGACGCTTCTACGTCAGCGCGTTGGCGCGCTTGCGCGCGTACAGCTCGTAGTCGGCGGCGCGAAGAAGGTCGTTATGCGTGCTCTCGCCATCTGGGTAGCTCGCAGTACCCGCGCTCACATTGACGCCGATATCCCGAACGCGACCCTGGACGACCGCCGCGATGGAAGCTGCCGCATCTGCGTCGTGCCGAGGGAGCACGAGAACGAACTCGTCACCACCGAGCCGAAAGGCTTCACCGTCGTGACGGAGGATTTCGGCGACGGCAACCAGGACTTCGTCCCCGCGTCCATGACCGTCGCGATCGTTGATTCGCTTGAAGCCATCGAGGTCGAGCAAGCAGATGGACAGGGTCTCCCCGGTGTCGTCGGCGCGATCGAGCTCGCGGCGAAGGCGCTCGCCGAGGTGACGACGGTTGCCGAGGCCCGTGAGCGGATCGGTCAGCGCGAGCTGGGTCGCCTGTCGGCTCTGCTCGAGAGAACGGAGATAGAGGCCGACGACAAAGACGGGGACGGCGGCGAGCACCGCGATATAGGGGTCGCTTCGCCAGCAGATGATGAAGACCGGCACCACCGAGAGAGAGAGCAGGACCGGCAGCAGCCCGACCTTCAGGAACGACAAGCTGCTGGCCGCCGCCTCCCGGATCTTCACGTGCGTGACCATGAGCGCTATGAGGCCGACGTTCGTAACCAACATTGCACCAGCGGCGAGAAGCACGGTGACGACGATGCCCACCCGGCCGCCGGGATGAATGTGTGCGGCAAGCCCGCCGGCGCCGCCCATGAGTGCGTAAGAGGCGGCGTTGAACGCGATCTTCAGGGGGTGTGTCCGAACACGCGCCAGCTCGAAGCCGATCGAGACGGACGCGATGAGCACCGCGACCGCGGCGCCGTACATCACCGCGGCGCATGCGACCGCGACAGCGCTGAGGGACATGTCGCCCCCGCCCTTCACGGGGATGGGGACAGGCGAGCGATCGCCGCACCAGGTGAGCACGCCAAGGAGGAGAACGCCCACACCCTCTCGCCAAGACAGCTGTCCTAGAACAAGCGATCTTGCCGCGAGGAACACAGCCGCTGCCCCGCCGAGAACAACGCAGTCCCAGACGGCCCAGCGCGCTGGCGACATGAACCCAGACCGAGGCAATGCGGCGGACATGCGGCGACCTGATCATCTGTACTGCGCACGCTCGACGCGCCCCCCAAACGGGGGGGCGCCTCACCGAAACGATCAGCCGGCCCCGTACGGAGCGTAGCGGTGGTGCAGGAGGATCGGATTGCCGGCCGGATCCCGAAGCCCGGCGCCCTGACAGACACCCGAATCCCACATGTCGTCGACGTGCACGCCGGCCGCCTCCAGCTTCGCCTTCGCTTCGGCGACGTCGGGGACGCGAAACGCAAGCGTTCCCGTCGGCAACGGCGCGAACGCGTAGTCGTGCGTGTGTGGCGTCATAACGGCGAGCGTCACGTTGCCGGTCTCGTACTCGACCCAGTCCTCACTCGGCGAGTTCGGGTTTCGCTCGAGGCCGAGCACCTCTCCGTAAAAGTGATTCGCCTCCTCCATGTCCGTCACGGGGACACGGATGTAGTCGACTCTCTGCACGTCGATCATCGAACGCACACCTCCTCCGTCGCGGACATACTTCACGCTACGCATGGATGACGAGCGTCCGCCGATCTGCCCCGTCTGCGGGGTGACCATGGTCCCCGCTGATCTGAGCGCTGCGGACGCGCGCCCGGGCGACTGGGTCTGCCTCGAGTGTGAGGAGACAGGAGAGGACACCTAGGGCCGCTGCGGCGCGGGCACGGGCAGGAACGCCTCGCGCACGACACGGAGCACGCGGTCGCGCGTCCCCTCCGCGACGGGCAGCAAGCCGCCGAGCTCGAGCCGCGCGAGCTCGACGCGACCCTGTGTGCGCACGGTCATGAAGCCGAAATCGGCGAGGAAGTCGCTCGGGAAGATCGTCTTGTGGATGCGAAGGCGGTCGACCGAGCGGTCGGCGTCGGGATAGCGGTACGCGAACGCCTCCAACGCGCGGCCGCCACGGTCGCGCGCCTCGCCGATCGCTGTCAGGAAGAGCGACTGCATCACCCAAGGCTTCGACGAATCGGTGAGATACGCGCACGTGACGAGCACGGCGTCGTCGCTCGGCGGGCCCGCCGGGAGCTCGTTCGCGCGGGGGAAGAGCCCGGACGGCCCGTACTGCATCGAGCCGAGCAGCCGCCCGTCGTCGTCGTAGTAGACGGTGCCCCACGAGCCCCACTCCTCCTCCGTGCCGCGGATCCACCTCTTCTTGTCCACGTCCCGCCCGCTGCGCGACTGCCACCACGTGCACTCGTGACAGACCGACGGCGTCGTGTCGAGCGTCGCCCCCGTCAGCCCGGCGATGCGCGTGCTCACGAGCGCGGCCCGATCTCGTCGACGACGACCTCGACCGCGGCGGGCTCGACGTCCGCCATCGCCAGCAGGTACTCGCGGACACGCTCTTGCACGCTCAGCCCGATCGCCGGGATGGACGCACCCCAGTCGACGGCAAGATGGAGCTCGACCCGCACCGCGTCGTCACTCTCCAAGACCTTCACCGCACGCCGCCCAGGCAGGTCGCGCACGCCGACGATCTCGCGCGCCGCGTCGGCCGCGTACCGGCCGAGGATCTCCGTCGAGATCGACGCCTGCCCGTCCAGCCTACGGCTCCTGGCTACGTGCGGAGTGAGACACGCCGCCTGACACCGTATCGGCGTCCGCGGGGCGTAGTGTCAGCTCGGTCGCCTCGGGCCGCGCGGCGAAGCGGAACGGCACGAACGTCGTCCCGAGCCCGGGCGACACGTGCATGACGCCGGCCGGCCCGCTGAAGACACCGCGCGGATAGCGGGCGCTGAGATGCGCGAAGCGGATCTTCCCTCCCGGGTACGGCAGCGCAATCTGACCGTCGTGCATGTGGCCGGCGAGCACGAGCTCGAAGCGCCCTGGCTCGAGCGCGTCGAACACGCGCGGATAGTGGGAGAGCAGGATGCGCAGGTCGGCCTCACGGGAAAGCGTGTTCGGATCGAGCTTCGACCGCCGGCGAACGATCAGCCGCGGATGCACGCCCGCGATCCAAACCTGCCTGCCGCGGAGCTCGAGCATCATCCCCTCGTCGCGCAGCAGCGTCGCGGGCGCGAGGTCGGTGAGGTCGGAGCGCACTGCCTGCGGATCGCGCGAGATCGCGACGTCGTGGTTCCCGAGGATCGCGACCGTCGGCTGCGGCAGCCGTCCGACGAGATCCCGCAATGCCGACTCGCCACGCGGATGCGTCAGCAGGTCGCCGGTCACGACCACGAGGTCGGGCGGGCGCTCGACCGTCCACTCGACCGCCTTCTCCACCGCCGCCGTGCCGGGAGACGGCACGCCGAGGTGGAAGTCGGACAGATGCATGACCCGGAGCCCGTCGAGCTCCGGCGGCAGCCCCGGAACCGGCAGTTCCAGCTCGGAGAGCCGCGGCCAACCCGCCTCGATCAGGCCCCAGCCGAGCGCCGCCCCCAGAAATGCCCCGGCGCGGCGCCCGAACAAACCCTGCGCCGTGCTCAGACCTCGAGCTTCTCGAGCGCCGGCCGAGGATCGACGATGTGCCGCTTGAACTTCAGCTCCGACTCCTCGATTCCGGCCGCGACGCCCACGAGCTGGGCGAGATGGAGGATCGGAAGCTTGAACGAGCGCCCGGTCGCGGCCTCGAGCTTCTGCTGCCACGCGTCGAGCGACAGGTGGCAGAGCGGGCACGGCGTCACCATCACGTCGGCGCCGGCTTCGAGCGCTTGCTCGACAGGCTGGATGAGCTCACCCAGCGCGGTCTCCTCGCGCGCCTGGATGATCGGGAACCCGCAGCATTTGATCTTGGCGGGGTAGTCGATCGCTTCGCCGCCGCACGCCTCGATGATCCGTTCGAGCGACCACGGACGGTCGGGATCCTCGAAGCCCATGATCTTCGACGGGCGCAGGATCTGGCAGCCGTAGAACGGCGCCACCTTCAGGCCCTTCAGCCCCTTGTGCGCCGCGGTCTTGAGCAACTCGTACCCCTCGCCCTCTGCGATCTCCCACAAGAGATGGCGGACGTCGACCTCGCCGCTGTACGCCGGCACGCCGACGTCGGCGAGGTTCTTGTTCACGCGCGCGCGCAACGTGTCGTCGCCCTTGAGCATGAAGTTCGCCTGGCGGAGGTTGAGCGTGCAGACGTTGCACACCGTGAGCAGCGTGTCGCACCCGGTCGCCTCCGCATAGGCGAGGATGCGCGCGTTCAGGTGGAGGTAGTAGTCCGGCTCCGCCTCGTGGATGTCGCCGGCGCCGCAGCACGTGACCGACTCCAGCTCGACGAGCTCGAGCCCGACGCGCGGCGCCAGCGCCTGCGTCGAAGTGTCGAGCTCCTTCGCGGAGAGCGACGCCAGACATCCCTTGTAGTACGCGACACGCTTCATTCAGTGTCCTCCGGTAGGTACGGCTTCGGGAACGAGCCCGGGCCGTACGGATCGCGGCCGTCATCGTGCAAGCCGTGCGCAAGCTTCGCGAGCGCGCGCTCACCCTGGATGTGTCCGAACGCGCCCTGGCGGTCCTGCTCGCGCACGATCTTGTGCAGCTGGCGCGCCTCGCCGACGTCCTTGGCGACGTGCGGCGGGAATGCGAGCCCGGCCTTGTTGTGGGCGATGAGATTCATCGCGAACTTCATCTGCTTCACCGACGAGACGATGCCCTGCGTCTTCGGCACCAGCTCGGTTTCGCGCAGCCAGCCGGTCGTCTCGCTCGAGCGGACGAACCACTTCGCGTGCTTCGCCCCCATGTCGCGATCGATGCCGTTCTTGATCGCCTCGGCGCCGAGCTTCGCGATCGCGTCGCGCGGATCGACCCCCTTCGGGCAGCGCTCGTTGCAGAAGAAGCAGCGCGTGCACTCCCAGATCCCGTGCTCGCCGCTGTACTGCTCGAGCCGCTCCACCGTGGCGCCGTCACGCGGGTCGCCGACGAAGCGCATGCCCTTCGCGAGTGCCTGCGGGCCGAGGAACTCGGGATCGGACTCCATCGCGTTGCACTCGGAGACGCAGCAGCCGCAGTTGATGCAGAGCGCCTCTTTCTTGATCGCGTCCATGCGCGGCTGGGTGATGCGGTACTCGCGGCCGTCCTCCGGCCGGTCGTAGCCCGGCTGGAGATACGGCTTCATCGCCTTGAACTTCTCCCAGAAGGGGTCCATGTCGACGACGAGGTCGCGGACGATCGGCATGTTCCCCATCGCGGAGATGACGGGAATCTGCCCGGCCTGCGCGACGTCGTACATACGCGTCTTGCACGCGAGCACGGCGGCCCCGTCCATGCGCATCCCGCACGAGCCGCAGATCATCATGCGGCAGCTCTTGCGGTAGGCGAGGGTGCCGTCGACCTTGTCCTTGACGATGTCGAGGCAGTCGAGAAGCGTCGCTTCCTCGGGCGCGTCGATCTCGTACTCGCGCAGCGCCCGGTCGCCGGTCGCCGCGTCGTAGCGCCACACCTTGAATGCCACCTGCATCAAGCGCCCACTCCTCCCAAACCAGGGATCGACCCGTTCTTGGACTCGTATACCTGCGCCGCAGGCGGTGGTGCGGCGGTCACCTTCTCGCCGAACTTCGACAGATCGATCGTGACCGACACCTTCGCGGTCGACTCCGTGACCACGACGCGGTGGATATAGCCGTCGTTCCCGACCCAGACGTCGTACGCGCTGACCGTTCCGGTCGACGTTCGCACTTTGTAGTGGGTGCCGATCTGGTCGGTGCCGACCTTCGTCGCGCTCTTCAGCGCCTGGAGCTGCTTCAGCTGGTCACCGGGATTCTGCGCGAGCAGAGACTGGAGATCGAGGCCGGAGACGTGCACCTTCGCGAGGTCGAGCTTCACCCAGGTCTTACCCCCTGGAAGGCCCGACGCCAGGAGCGGAGACTTGAGATAGACCGAGGTCCCGGCGAGCACCTCGTCGACCGTCGTCGCGATCGGCCCCGCCTTGAGGTTCAGGTGCATCGACCCGCTCGCCGACTTCGTCTCGAACGAGCCTGTCCCGCTGAGCGCCGCCGCCTGACCGGAGACCTGAACGTTGGCGGTCAGGGCGAGCGCCTCGCTCCCGGCGGAGTACGTCTTCTGCGCCGCCGCCTTCACCACATCGAGCGGCGACGCGCTCGAGGACGGCCCCTTCGAGCCGCCGCCGCAGGCGGCGAGCGGCAGAACGAGGACGAGCAGGGCCAGCCGCCGCATCAGTACTTGCGCTCCTCGGGCTGCCACTTCGTCATGCGAACCTCCGCCCACGACAGCTCGGGCGCGCCATCCCTCCAGCGCACGATCGAGTGCTTGAGGAAGTTCACATCGTCGCGCGTCGGATAGTCGTACGGGCGCGCGTGCGCGCCGCGGCTCTCTTTGCGGGCAATGCCGGCCTCGAGCATGCACCACGCAGTGTCGAGCATGTTCCCGAGCTCGATCGCCTGCGTGAGGTCGCTGTTGAAGACGTTGCCCTTGTCCTCGACGTAGACCTTGCGATAGCGCTCGCGCAGCTCCGGGATGATCTCGAGCTGCCGCTGCATCTGCTCCTCGCGACGGAAGACGGCGAAATTCTCGAGCATCGACGTGCCGAGCTCGTCGCGGATCTTCCACGGCCGTTCGCCCGAGCCGCGGTCGATGAGATCCTTCAGCTCGCGCTCGGCGTCGCGCTCGAGTGAGTCCGGGACGTCGATCGTCGTGTGCGAGAGCGCCCACTCGGCCGCCGCGCGGCCGGAGCGGCGCCCGAACGTGATCGTCTCCATCAGCGAGTTGCCGCCGAGACGGTTCGCGCCGTGCACGGACACGCACGCGCACTCGCCGGCGGCGTACAGCCCGGTCAGCTCCGTCGCGCCATCGGTGTCGGTCTCGATCCCGCCCATGTGGTAGTGCGCGCCCGGCCGCACCGGCACCGGCTCGTAGATCGGGTCGACGCCGGCGAACACCATCGACAGCTCGCGTGACCCCGGGAGGCGCTCGATGATCCGCTCCGCACCGAGGTGGCGCATGTCGAGCATGACCGAGCCGTTGATCCCGCGGCCCGCGTCGATCTCCGTCTGCTCCGACCGGGAGACGACGTCGCGCGAGGCGAGCTCGAGCGCGTTCGGCGCGTACTTCTTCATGAAGCGCTCGCCGTCCTTGTTCAGGAGGTAGGCGCCCTCGCCGCGGCAGCCCTCCGTCAGGAGGATGCCCGTCGGATACAGCGTCGTCGGGTGGAACTGCATGAACTCCATGTCCTTCAGCGGCACGCCGGCGCGCAGCGCCATCGCGGTGCCGTCGCCGGTGCATGCGTACGCGTTCGTCGTCACGCGGTACTGGCGGCCGGCGCCGCCGGTCGCGAGCACAACGGTCTTGCCGCCGAGCGTCTTCAAGCCGCCGTTCAGGAGGTCCCAGCAGATGACGCCCTGGCAGCGGCCGTCGTTGACGACGAGCTGCCACGCGAAGAACTCCTCGTACACCTTGATGTCGCGCTTGCACACCTGCTCGTACAGCACCTGGATGAGGACGTGGCCGGTGATGTCGGCGGCGTAGATCGTGCGCGGCGAGCCGGCGGCGCCGAACGGGCGCTGCGCAAGCCGTCCATCCGGTTGGCGGGAGAAGAACGCGCCCCAGTTCTCGAGCTGGATGATGTCGCCCGGCGCCTCGCGCGTGAAGGTCTCGATCGAGTCCTGGTCGCCGAGGTAGTCCGACCCCTTGACGGTGTCGTACGCGTGTGTCTCGGGACTGTCCTCGGCCGCGTTGCCGAGCGCTGCGTTGATGCCGCCCTCGGCCGCGCCGGAGTGCGAGCGCGTCGGGTGGAGCTTCGAGATCATCGCAACGTCGGCTCCCGCGTCGTACGCCTCGATGGCTGCGCGCATGCCTGCGCAACCAGCGCCGACCACGAGGACGTCGTGCTCTCCGATCACCGAAAAGTCAGCCTAGCGGCCCGGCTGCTGCGAGCTCAGGGGGGAATTTCTCGAAGTTGTCCCGGAACATCTGGGCCAGCTCGCGGGCCTTCCGGTCGTACGTGTCCGGATCGCTCCACGTGCTGCGCGGATCGAGCAGGCTCGAGTCGACGCCCGGCACCTCCACCGGGACGCGGAAGCCGAACACTGGGTCGACGCGATACTCGACGTCCTCGAGCCTGCCGGCGAGCGCAGTGTGCAGCAGTGCGCGAGTGGCCGCGATCGGCATGCGCTGCCCCTCGCCGAACGGCCCGCCCGTCCAGCCGGTGTTCACGAGCCAGACGGTGGAGCCGTGCTCGTCGAGCTTCCGGCCCAGCATGTCGGCGTACACCGACGGGGGCTGGGGCAGGAACGGCGCACCGAAGCAGGTCGAGAAGGTCGGCTGCGGCTCGGTGATCCCGATCTCCGTCCCGGCGAGCTTCGACGTGAAGCCGGAGAGGAAGTAGTAGAGGGCCTGCTGCCGGTCGAGCCGCGCGAGCGGCGGAAGGATCCCGAAGGCATCGGCGGTGAGCATGACGACCGCGGACGGATGCCCTGCGCGCT
>Ga0307372_10011605_pt1 | contig 11721 bp, 10 predicted proteins | sample OX1MG_FD_202533 | JGI IMG/M metagenome (GOLD analysis project Ga0307372, IMG submission 202533) | Soil microbial communities from Risofladan, Vaasa, Finland - OX-1 | ecosystem: Environmental > Terrestrial > Soil > Coastal area > Acid sulfate soil | place: Finland: Risofladan, Vaasa | collected...
TGATCAAGCGAGTGCGCGAGCAGCTCGACAGCCAGGGGATCGGCCTCGAGCTGACGCGCAACGCGAAGGAGCTCGTCGCGAAGAAGGGCTACGAGCCCGCCCTCGGAGCCCGACCGCTGCGCCGCGCGATCCAGCAGCTCATCGAGGACCCGCTCTCCGAGAAGATTCTCTGGAAGGAGTTCCGGGTCGGCGAGACGATCATCGTCGACGCCGAGGGGGAGGAGGTCGTCTTCCGTGCGGTCGAGGGCCTCGAGCCGCCGCCCGTCGAGCTCGCGGGAGCCGGCGCGGACTCCTAGCGCCGGAGCCGCTGCGCTCGACGCGCCCTGTCGCCGTCGGTGCGTTGCGCGTCACGCGCCAGGCGGTCACACCCGGCCCGTAGTGTCGGGCGCGTGAGGGAGCGGACCGTCCACCGGTGCACCAAGTGCGGCGCGACCCACCTCCGGTGGGTGGGGAGGTGCTCGCAGTGCGCCGCGTGGAACGCTCTCGTCGAGGAGGATCTCCCGCCGCCCGCTCGCGCAGCGTCGGCTCGCGGGTGGTCGGGCGACGACGCCGGGGCAGAGCCGATCGCGCTCGGGGACGTCCCGCTCGACGGCGGTGCACCTCGGCCGACCGGCATCGCGGAGCTCGACCGCTCGCTTGCCGGGGGTCTCGTGCCGGGCTCGGTGACCCTCGTCGGCGGTGAGCCTGGCGTGGGGAAGTCGACGCTGCTCCTCCAGCTCGCCGGCGCGTGGGCCGCCCGGGGCGGCACGGCATTGCTCGTCGCCGCGGAGGAATCTGCCGAGCAGGTACGCAGGCGCGCCGAACGGCTCGGAGCGGCCGTCGGAGGCGTGTCGATCCTCGCGACGACCTCGTTGCGCGCCGCTATCGACGCTGCCGGCAGCGCTCGACCCGACCTGCTTGTCGTGGACTCCATTCACGCGCTCGCGGATCCTGAGGTCGGGGCGAGCGGTGGCAGCGTGTCCCAGATGCGCGAGTGCGCCGCGCAGCTCGTCCACTATGCGAAGCGCAGCGGAGTCGCTACCGTGCTCGTCGGTCATGTGACGAAGGACGGCGCGCTCGCGGGCCCGAAGGTCCTGGAGCACCTCGTCGACACCGTGTGCAGCTTCGATGGCGAGCGGCACCACGCGCTCCGGATATTCACGGTCACGAAGCACCGTTTCGGCCCGACGGGCGAGCTCGGCGTGTTCGAGATGACCGAGCACGGTCTCGTCGGCGTCGCGGACCCGAGCAAGCTTCTCCTCGGTGACCGGCGCTCGGGCGTCGCTGGCAGCGTCGTCGTGCCCGTGCTCGAGGGTCGCCGGCCGATCCTCGTCGAGCTTCAGGCGCTCGTCGCGCGCAGCGCGCTCGCTACGCCACGCCGGACGGTCCAGGGCATCCCGCCCGGACGTCTCGCGCTCGCCGTGGCCGTGCTCGAACAGCGAGTCGGCTGCTCGCTTGCGTCGATGGACGTGTTCGCATCCGTCGTCGGGGGAGTAAAGGTCAGCGAGCCTGCCGTCGACCTGGCCCTCGGTCTCGCGCTCGTGTCCGCCGCGACGGGCGTTCCTCTCGGGAGCGATCTCGTCGCGTGCGGCGAGATCGGACTCGGCGGCGAGCTTCGCCAGGTGGTCCACACCGAGAGGCGTCTCGCCGAGGCGGCGCGCCTCGGCTTCGCCAGAGCGTGCGTCCCGCCGTCCGCGCCGGAGCCACCCGCGGGGATGTCGGTGGTGCGGGTGGCGACGCTCGCAGCGGCGGTCGCCGCCCTCGGGCTCGGGCGAGCGCGGACGCGGGGCCAGACACGTGTGCGCGCCGGCGATGCCTCGGGCGTTTCGGACTGAACGCTTGGCTACGATGCGCCGATGGGCGCCGAGGACTCCCGATCCCTCGGGGCGCTCCTTGCGCAGGTCGTGCCGGGGTCGGCGCTCCGCGACGGGCTCGAGCGGATCCTCCGGGCGCGCATGGGGGCGCTCATCGTCCTCGGCGACGGGCCTGAGGTGCTCGAGATCTGCTCGGGGGGCTTCCACATCGACGCGGAGATGAGCCCCCAGCGGCTGTCGGAGCTCGCGAAGATGGACGGCGCGATCGTCCTCGACAGCGCTGGCGAGCGCATCGCTTGGGCGAACGTCCACCTCGTCCCCGACCCCTCGGCTCCGACGACGGAGACGGGCACGCGCCACCGCACGGCGGAGCGCGTCGCGCGCTGCGTCAAGGTCCAGGTCGTCGCCGTCTCCGAGGAGATGGGGACGATCACGCTGTACCAGGGCTCGACGAAGCGCCAGCTCCGCTCCACGGACGTGCTCGTCGGGCGGGCGAACCACCTGCTCCAGACCCTCGACCGCTTCAGGCTCCGTTTCGACGAGGTGAGCGCCGCGCTCACCTCGTCGGAGATCGAGGACGTGGTGACCGCGCGGGACGTCGTCGTCGTGCTCCAGCGCTCGGAGATGGTCGTCCGCGTCGCGGACGAGATCTCCGAGCTGCTCGACGAGCTCGGCGAGCACGGTCGCTTGCTGCGCCTCCAGCTCTCCGAGCTCACCGCCGGCGTGCCCGAAGACCGGCGGCTCGTCGCGGAGGACTACCTCGTCGACGGGTCTCTCTCGGCAGACGAGGTGCTCGGCCGGCTCGCGACGCTCGCGACGGGCGACCTCCTCGGCATCGAGCAGCTCGCGGAGGTGCTTGCAGGCGGCGTCGGTGCCGAGACCGATCTCGACCGCTCCCTCGCGCCTCGTGGCCTGCGACTGCTCAGTCGGGTCCCCCACGTCTCGAGCCAAGCCGTGGGCAGGCTCGTGTCCCACTTCGGCGACCTCCACCGTCTGATGCGTGCGCCGGCCGCGGAGATCGCAGATGCGGCGGGAATCGACGGCGACCAGGCCCGGCTCGTGAAGGACGGCCTCGTGCGCCTGGCCGAGTCGAACATCCTCGACCGTACGAGCTGAGGATCGCGCCCTGGCGCTCTCGGGCGGGCGGCGGGGTGCACGTGGTGACGTGGCCGGTCCGCACCGGGCGCGATCGTCCCGGTAGACGGCTCATGCGCGTGGAACAGGTAGAATGGTGCCACGCGCGGGTGTTCGTCCGTTGCGCGCACGCGCCCCGGCCCGTCGTCTGCGGCGCGGCCGGTCATTTCGCAGCTCGAGGAGTCGCTCAGTGTTCGACGTCGGCGACAAGGTCGTCTATCCCCATCACGGTGCCGCGGTGGTCGAGAAGCGCGAGGTTCGCGAGGCCTTCGGCGAGAAGCGCGAATACCTCGTGCTCCGGCTCGCGTACGGCGACCTCACCCTCATGGTGCCGGCGGACAACACCGACGAGGTCGGCCTGCGCGAGGTCATCAACGACGAAGAGGTCGAGGAGGTGTTCGCCGTCCTGCGCAAGAAGGAGGCGCGGATGCCGACGAACTGGTCCCGCCGCTACAAGAACCACGTGGAGAAGCTCAAGTCCGGCGACATCTACCAGGTCGCCGAAGTCGTGCGGAACCTCTCGATCCGAGACAAGGACAAGGGCCTGTCCGCGGGCGAGAAGCGCATGCTCAACCGCGCCCGCCAGATCCTCGTGTCGGAGCTCACGTTCGCCATCGGCGTGAGCGAGGCGGAGGCGGAGGAGCGGTTGAACGCCGCGCTTCCGTAGCTGGACGCCCGGTCGACGGCGTGGCACCCGAGACGTGGGCGATCGTCGTCGCCGCAGGTGAGGGGCGGCGCTTCGGCTCGCCGAAGCAGTTCGCGCTCCTTGGTGGCAAGCGGGTCGTCGAGTGGTCGATCGAGGCGGCGCGGACGGTCGCCGCCGGGGTCGTCCTCGTCGTCCCCGGCAGCCTCGTCACCGATCCGGCGCTCACGGGCTCGACTGACATCGTGGTCGCCGGCGGCTCCACCCGATCAGGCTCGGTCCGGGCCGGGCTCGCGGCGGTTCCCGCGAGCGCGGACGTCGTCCTCGTCCACGACGCGGCGCGTCCGCTTGCGACGCCCGCGTTGTTCGCCGCCGTCGTCGAGGCCATCGTGTCCGGCGCGTCGGGAGCGATCCCGGGGGTTCCCGTCTCCGACACCGTGAAGCGCGTCGCCGCGGGCCGCGTCGTCGAGACCCTCGACCGCGACGTGCTCGTCGCCGTGCAGACCCCCCAGGCGTTTCGGGCAGACGTGCTCCGTGCGGCCCATGCGGGCACTCCCGAGGCGACTGACGACGCGGGGCTGCTGGAGCTCATCGGCGAGCACGTCGCAGTCGTGCCCGGCGAGGCGACGAACGTGAAGATCACGAGCCCGGAGGATCTCGCGCTTCTCGAGTCGTACATCGGATCGGATGTCGTCTCCGCAGGGCTGGACCGGTGAACGAGCAGAGGATCGGTCTCGGGGTGGACATCCACCGCTTCGCTGCGGCCTCCGGTGGGGAGGTCGTCGCGCGCGAGCTCGTGCTCGGCGGGGTCGCGTTCCCGGGGGAGCCGGTGCTCGAGGGCCATAGCGATGCCGACGCGATCGCCCATGCCGTTGCCGACGCGATCCTCGGTGCGGCCGGCCTCGGCGACATCGGGACGTACTTCCCCGACACCGACGAGCGCTGGCGGGGCGCGGACAGCATCTCGCTTCTCGAAAGTTGCGCGTCGTCCGCACGCGACCTCGGCTGGCGGCTCGTCAACGCCGACTGCACGGTCGTCACCGAGCGGCCGAGGCTCGCCGGGGCTCGTGAGGAGATGATCCGTCGCCTGTCCGGCGCCGCCGGCGGCCCCGTTCACGTGAAGGGCACGCGCCCGGAGCGTCTCGGAAGCCTCGGTCGGATCGAGGGCCTCGCGTGCGTCGCGGTCGCGCTCGTCGAGCGCGCCACGGCGAGCATATGAGCGCGGGGCGCAACGCCGGTCCCGGGGGTGGTGCATCGCGCGGTCGCGGTCGCGGTCCCGGGGCGGGCGCCGGGCGTCCCGGTGCAAGAACGAGCTCTGGCGGTCGTGGGGCTCCCCGTGCCTCCTCTTCCGGCGGCGGGACGGCCGCTCATGCCGCGGCGCAGGACGGGGCCCCAAGGCGCCGCCGCCGAGACGACGACGAGCTCGGTGGCGGCCAGGTCGAGGGTCGCCAGGCGGTGAGGGAGCTCCTCCTCGCCGGTCGCCGTGCGGTGCGTGAGGTGCTCGTTGCCGACGGGCGCGACCCGTCCCCCGCGATCGACGAGATCGTGGACCTCGCGCGCTCCGTGGGGACACCCGTGCGGACGGTCTCGAAGGAGCAGATCGCGGCGCGGGCGACGACCGACGTGCCTCAGGGCGTCCTCGCGTTCGCCGAGCCCCTCGTTCCCGCGGACCTGGCGGAGCTCACCGGACGCGACGCGGCAGGCCGCGCGCCCTTCCTCGTGGTGCTCGACGGCGTGACCGATCCCCACAACCTTGGGAGCGTGCTGCGTAGCGCCGTCTCTGCCGGAGCGACTGGCGCTGTGCTCGCGAAGCACCGCGCCGCGCACGTCACCGCGACCGTGGCGAAGGCGGCGGCCGGGGCGATAGAGCACGTCCCGATCGCCCTCGTCCCCGGTGTCGGCGCCGCGCTCGAGCAGCTCGCGCGCGCCGGAGTGTGGACCGTGGGCCTCGACGAGTCCGGAGACGCGGTCGTCTACGACCTCGAGCTCGCGACGGAGCCCATCGCGCTCGTGCTCGGGGCCGAAGGTCGGGGCCTCTCGGCGCTCACCCGGAAGCGGTGCGACGTGCTCGCGCGCATCCCTCTCGACGGCCCGCTCGCGTCGCTGAACGTCTCGGCAGCCGCAGCCGTCGCGCTGTTCTCGGTCGCGAGACGAAGAGCCGCCGCTCGCTGACGCCAGCGCGGCTCCGGCCGGCGGGGTCCGACGGGACGTAATCGCCGCGGCGGATAGAGCGCGCCGGGGCGCGAGCCAGAAGACCGCGCGCCGGGGCGCGAGCCAGGAGACCGCGCGCGGCAGCGGCCCGTCGGACATCGCCGACGGGCCGCTGCTCGGACCCCCCCACTTGCGGTGCCGGAACCCCCTCCGACCGATTGCCTCCATCTGTATAGCGCATCGCGGACATATGCGCCAGAGATCGAGACGGCTGCTGCGGCGGACCGGCCAGTCAGCCGCGGTCGGCCATCGCCACGTACGGGCGCTTCGCGCTGCCCGTGTAGATCTGGCGCGGCCGGGCGATCTTCGTGTTCTTGTCGAGCATCTCGACCCAGTGCGCGAGCCAGCCTGCGGTGCGCGGGATCGCGAACAGCACGGGGAACATCGCGACGGGAAAGCCCATCGCCTGGTAGATGAGGCCGGAGTAGAAGTCGACGTTGGGGTAGAGCTTGCGGGAGACGAAGTACTCGTCCGCGAGCGCGACCTCCTCGAGCTTCAGCGCGATGTCGAGCAGCGGGTTCTTCCCTGTGACCTCGAACACCTGGTAAGCGACATCACGGACGATCTTCGCCCTCGGGTCGTAGTTCTTGTAGACGCGGTGGCCGAACCCCTGCAGGCGCCCGTGGCCCTCCTTCACGGACCGGACGAAGTCGGGCACGGCGTCGATCGTCCCGATGGAGGTGAGCATGTTCAGCACGGCTTCGTTCGCGCCTCCGTGGCGGGGGCCGTAGAGCGCGGCGGCGGCGGCGGCGCAGGCGGAGTACGGGTCGGCGTGGGCCGAGCCGACGACGCGCATCGTCGTCGTCGAGCAGTTCTGCTCGTGGTCCGCGTGGAGGATGAACAGCACGTCGATCGCCCGGGCGAGGACCGGGTGGGCCGCGAAGCGCGGCTCGGCGACCTTCCACATCATGGAGAGGAAGTTCTCGGGGAAGCTGAGTGAGTTGTCGGGGTAGACGAAGGGCATGCCGACGCTGAACCGGTGCCGCGGCCGCGAGCGTGGGCATCTTCGCGATGAGCCGGACGATCTGCTTGTGGCGGAGGCTCTGGTCGAAGATGTCCTTGGCTTCGGGGTAGAAGGTCGAGAGCGCGGCGATCTCCGAGACGAGCATCCCCATCGGGTGCGCGTCGTAGTGGAAGCCGTCGAGGAACCGCTTGCGCATGTTCTCGTGGATGTAGGTGTGGCGGGTGATCTCGTCCACCCACGGCGCGTGCTGCTCGGCCGTCGGCAGCTCGCCGTTGAGCAGCAGGTAGGCGACTTCGAGGTAGGACGACTTCTCGGCGAGCTCCTCGATCGGATAGCCCCGGTACCGCAGGATGCCCGCGTCACCGTCGATGTAGGTGATCGAGCTGTCGCACTCGGCCGTGGTCGAGAAGCCCGGATCGTAGAACCAGAGGCCCGGCAGGAGCTTCGACCACTCGGCGGCGTTCACCCCGCCGTCGACTATGGGGACTTCGATCGATTGACCGGTCCGGTTGTCGGTGATCGTGACGCTCTCAGCCATGCCCCGCGTCCTCCTCGTGCTCGGGTCCCCCGCCCGATCGGTCCTCACGGCGATCCTAGGACCGAAGCCCCGCCGTGGGACAACCGGCGGCGCAGGACAAGTCGCTCCGACTTGGTCGCGCGCCGGCGCTCAGGAGACCTCGGCCGCCGCGGGAACGGGGCGGGCGGCGTCCGCCGCGGGCTCGTCGGCACTCGCGTCGCGATAGACGTACCGGCCGCCGCGCAGCCACGAGCACGCCGCCGCGACGATGCACGCCGCGATCGCGAAGACGAACGCCTTGTGCAGCCCCGAGCGGAACGGCCCGGAGATGAGGGCTGGGAAGAACCGCCGACCGGTGAGCGTGTGCGCGTGGGCGCTCGAGAGGTGCGCGAGGACGGAAGGGCCGAGCAGGTGCTGGATCGGGTTGTACCCGAGGAACGCGGAGAACAGGATCGTGACCGGCGGCAGGTGCGAGATCCGTGTGGCGACCGACGCGGCCACACCTTGGCCCGTAAGGCCGCCGAGCATCGCCGCGGGGAGCGTCGCGGCCAGTCCGAGGATCATGAGCGTGAAGAAGATCCCGATCGAGAGCACCTGAGCGGAGTTCTGGAAGGTCGAGTTCATCCCGCCTCCCACGCCGCGGTGCTGCGGCGGCAGGCTGTTCATCACGCCCGCGCGGTTCGGCGACGCGAAGGCGCCCATTGCGAGCCCGTTGAGGAACAGAAGGAGAGCGAACGGCGCGTAGGAGAAGTCGACCGGGAGCTCGAGGAACAAGGCGAAGCTCACGGCCGAGACGAGCATCCCGCCCGTCGCGAACGGGCGCGATCCGTACCGGTCGGAGAGCAGGCCGGAGATCGGGCCCGCGATGAGAAAGCCCGTCGTGAGCGGGAGCATGTATATCCCCGCCCACAGCGGCGTGCGGGTGAAGCTGTAGCCGTGCTCGGGTAGCCAGATCCCCTGCAGCCAGATGATGAGCATGAACATGAGCCCCCCGCGCGCGATTCCCGAGAGCAGTGTCGAGAGGCTCCCGGCGGTGAACGCTCGGATCCTGAACAGCTTCAGGCGGAACATCGGGTTGGCAGAGTGGATCTCGACGACCACGAACGCGACGAGCAGCGCGACCCCGCACGAGAGCGCGGCGATGACGCGCGGGCTGCTCCAGCCCATGGTCGAGCTTCCGTAGGGCTCGATACCGTAGGTGAGGCCGATCATGACGCCGATGAGGCCGAGGGCGAACGTGAGGTTGCCGGGCCAGTCGATCGTGCTCGGGCGCCGCTCGCTCCGCTCCTCGAGCTTGAGGTAGGCCCAGATCGTTCCGAGGATCCCGATGGGCACGGATATGAGGAACACGAGTCGCCAGTCGATCGGGGCGAGCACCCCTCCGAGCACGAGACCGATGAACGTCCCGCTGATCCCCGCGACGTTGTTGATGCCGAGAGCGAGCCCGCGCTGGTGCTCGGGGAAGGCGTCGGTGAGGATGGCTGCCGAGTTGGCGACGAGAAGCGCGCTGCCCACGCCCTGGAAGATCCGCATGACGACGAGCCACAACGCGCCGGACCGCCCGTTCATCCAGGTGACTGTGAGAAGGAGAGAGAACAAGGTGTACACGACGAAGCCGAGGTTGTAGAGCTTCACGCGGCCGTAGATGTCGCCGAGCCGCCCGAAGTTCACGACGAGCACGCTCGTGACGACGAGGAAGCCGAGCAACATCCACAGCAGGTAGAAGCTGTTGCCGGGCTGCAGCGGGTCGAGATGGATGCCGCGAAAGATGTCCGGCATCGCGATGAGCGTGATCGACCCGTCGATCGTCGCCATGAGCACGCCGAGGGTGACGTTGAACAAGGCGGTCCACTTGTAGCGATCCGCACGCGCCCCAGCAGCGTGTGCCCCGTCGAGCCCGAGAGCGGCAGACGCGGTCACCGGCACACCGTGGCGGGAGGTCGATGTCCGAGGCGAGCCCGCGCGCGGCGCACGTAGGCGAGGCATCGGGCGAGCATGCTCGTTAGCTTAGCGAACCATCCCGCGGCGGTGCCCCGTCGCTGCGGCCCGCTCCGAGTGCACACTGGTCGATGTCCGCGCCCCGTCGGCGGGAGGGGCCGACGTCGTCAGCGGAGGTCGTGCCGCCAGACGTTGGTCTCTCGCCGGGTGAAGCCCATGCGCTCGTAGAGGCGGTTCGCCGCCACGCGAGAGGGTCGGGACGTGAGGTCGACGCTGCGCGCGCCCGCGGTGTGGGCCTGCGCGAGCGCGCGCTCGACCAGCGCCGAGCCGACGCCGCGACCGCGCCACGCCTCGTCGACGACGACGTCCTCGATGATCGCGCGCACCCCAGTCGGGATCTCGACGACGACCAGCGTGAGAGCGCCGACGACCTCGCCACGCGCGCGGGCGAGCAGGAGCGCAGTCGCCGACGCGGAGGCGATTCGCACCAGCACCGAGTGGTCTGGCGGCGGCGCGCTCGACAGCTGGGGCAGGAGTCTGGAGAGCCCGGCGGCGTCGGCCGCGCTCGGGGCCGACACGAGCTCGACGGAGACGTCGCCCCCGTCAGCGTCCTCGCCGGCTTCCGGCCGCTCGTCTCGGTCGGGCACGGGCGAAGTGTAGCGACGACAGCGCCGGGCGCCCGTCCTGCGCGGGGCGGGGCGGCCGGTAGTCTGGCGGGGAGTAAGGGAGGAACGGGATGGACGACCGGGAGATCGGATGGGCTGGGCGGATCCCCGGCCGGTTCCGGCGCCTCCGGATGCCGCGCCCCGATCCGGTCGTCCGCTACGTTCGACGTCCCACGCTTGCGCGACCGATCGTGCTCGCCGCGTTCGAGGGGTGGAACGACGCGGGTGAGGCAGCGTCGTACGCGGCGGGGTACCTCGCGCGCTCCTGGGGGGCGGTGCCCCTCGCGGAGATCGACTCCGAGGAGTTCTTCGACTTCACCGAGGTGCGCCCCGAGGTCACGATCGTCGAGGGCCGAGGTCGCGAGATTGCCTGGCCGTCGACCTCGATCGCGGTCGCGACGTCTCGCCCGGGAGAGCGCGACGTCGTGTTCATCCGCGGCCACGAGCCTCAGCTCCGGTGGCGAACCTACAGCGAGGTGGTCGTAGGCGTCGCGAAGGCGCTTCGCGCCGAGCAGGTCGTCACGCTCGGCGCATACCTGTCGGAGGTTACCCACTCCGGCCCCGTGCCTGTGAACGCCGTGTCGAGCGCATCTGAGACTCTCGACCGCTTCGGTCTCGCCCCCTCGCTCTACGAAGGTCCGACGGGGATCGTCGGGGTGCTCGGTCTCGCGCTCCCTGAGGCCGGCATCCCCACCTCCTCGCTGTGGGCGAGCGTGCCGTGCTACTCCCTTCCCGTGTCCGCGAAAGCCGCGCTAGCGCTCGTCAGGGTCGTCACCCAGCTCACCGGTCGCTCGGTCGAGACGGAGAGGCTCGAGGAAGAGGCGGCAGAGTACGAGCGACGGATGGACGACCTCGTCCACGACGACGAGAACGTCGCGGCCTACGTCGCGCGCCTCGAGGAGATGGAGGACGTCGTCGGCGCGGAGCTGTCCGCCGAAGGCCTCGCCGAGGAGATCGAGCGCTTCCTGCGCGGGCGGCGCCAGGGCTGACCTCGTACGGCTCATCGCGCAAGGCTCTCGACGGCCCTCTGGCGGAGCTCGCCGATCGACTCGATTCGGCTGAGGAGCTCGTCGCGAGCGGGAACTGCGCGGGGCCAGCGACCGGTTGGAGCATCCGGTCGGAGAGATCCTGGCCGACCGTGAGACCGGCGATGGGCTCCCACGCGTCCGGCGCCCGCACCCGGTGCGCCGGCAGGCCGACGACCACGACGGGATCGACCTCCCAGTCGACCGTCGTGCCGCGCAGCTCCACCACGCCGTCGGGTCCCGTGAGGCAGGAGGGGAACTTCGTGAACACGACGAGCGAGGCCGGAGCGACGAATCCTGCCTCGAGCGCGTGCGGCACGTAGTTCAGCCCGAGCGCGAACACGTGACGAAGTCGGGGTGACGGCGGCCCGCGGGCGGCCGCGTCGATCGTCGCGTTACATTGAGCGGAAGTGACTTTCGTTCGACGAAAGTACGAGATGATGGCGTACCTAGTCGAGCGCGGGGTGTCTCGCGCCCATCCCCCGACGACCTGCCGCGGGACGCCGCGGGGATGACCGGCTGGCTCGGACTGAACGGCAAGTCCGTCCTTCTCGTCGGCGCCGGTGGCATCGGCACGGCGTGTGCTGCGGGGTTCGCGTCACAAGGTGCCCGAGTGCTGCTCGCCGACATCGACGAGGAGCGGGCGAGCGCGATGGCCGAGAAGGCCGGGCTGCTCGCCGCAGGCGGCGGAGCATTCGTGTTCGACGCGACCGACCCCGCCAAGTGCGACGCAGCGGTTGCCGACGCGGTCCGCCGATTTGGCGCGCTCGACGTCCTCGTGCACTGCGTCGGGGTGAACGAGCGGCTCCCCGTGGTCGACACCTCGGACGA
>Ga0307372_10011606_pt1 | contig 11720 bp, 13 predicted proteins | sample OX1MG_FD_202533 | JGI IMG/M metagenome (GOLD analysis project Ga0307372, IMG submission 202533) | Soil microbial communities from Risofladan, Vaasa, Finland - OX-1 | ecosystem: Environmental > Terrestrial > Soil > Coastal area > Acid sulfate soil | place: Finland: Risofladan, Vaasa | collected...
TGAGGTCGATAATCGCGAGTGGCTACTTCTAAGTCGAGCCGGTGCACGTCTCGGCACTCATCCTCATATTCGATTCGTAGGTCGGGAATCGGAATCTTGTCATTCACAACCTTCAAATCAAACCGGTTGGCGATGGCGATGCGCTCATAGGCTGGGTCCTTGTCAGGCCGCATTCTTGAGATAGCTTGGTAGAGCTCCTTCTTCAGCTCCAAATCGAGAATCACACGGCGCACCTTGCCTCCCGAGCGTTCGATCTCTTTGGCGACCTTCTGGTAGAGTCGATAGAGTTCGGCGTCGTGACGCGCTTCCTTGGGCTTCGCAAAGCCGTGATACGTCACTTGGCGGCTGGACACGAGCTGTGCATGTTTGAGCAGTCGTTGACCCTCTTTCGTTAGTGTCAGCACCTTCGCTGAATAGGAGGAATGACCTTCAATTGTCCGCTGTTCGACTAGGCCATGCTTCCGCAGATTTCTGATGTCGGCTTCCATTCGAGCCTGATCGCCCTGGTAGCCGAATCGTGCCAAGTCTTCGGTCGGCACTACGCGAAACTTGCCCACATCGGTTAACGTACGGATTTCCGAATCACGGAGAGAATGCTCGCGGTCACGCCCGCGATAGATCATTCTGGAGCGGTCGAAGCCTCGGGCCGCGCTCGAATCGGAATGTTTTTCGCGATCTGTTTGAGTTCGTGTTCTTTCGTCGCTTCGGGACCTGCCCGCCCGTTCGATTACACTGGGATGTGAGTCTGAATCCCAACGGGACGGCAAAGCGAAGTCGGAGATGCTGTAGGGCCGGTCCATAGGAACCTTTTCAATTAGCCTTCGGACTCAGGTGCGGGACGCGTGATCCTGGTCCTCAGCGTACAGAAACACCTCTTCGACATTCTTTCCGAACGCCCGCGCGATCTTGAATGCCAGCGGCAAGCTCGGATCGTATTTGCCAGTTTCAATGGCATTGATGGTGCCGCGAGCTACCCCGACACGCGCCGCGAGCTCGGCCTGCGACCATTCCACTTCTGCACGTAACACACGTAGCCGGGTCTTCATCGGTACCGCCATGAATACAAAATGAGGCCGACGCTCCACAGCACGACCATCAATGCCGGGATTCCCAGCCATGAGACGGAATGGAAGCCGACAGCCTGCGAATAGCCTATAGCGAGCGAAAAAAGTAGTGTGCCCGCGAAGGCAAACGTCAGGGCGCGGTAGTTGATTTGTTGCTCGCGCTCGTCGTTGGAGCGGAGGAAACGAAGCAGGAACAGAATAGCGGCCCCTGCTGTCAGAACGGCGAGGGCGAGGACCGGAATACGAAGGGAAGGGACCTTGCCGACTGCGCTGATCGCAATTGCCGAAACTACCGCAGCGCCATAGAAAAGCCAGATCGAACTTCGACGGCGGTAGGTTAGGTTCTTTGGGGATTGAACCGTCATGCGGGCCTCCCGAAACTCCCGGGAGTGTAATGTATAGCGTACACATTGTCAAGAACAAGATTCTTATGGTAGCTTATGCGGATCGAATCGCGACTTATTGACATTGGTACCGTTGGTGTTACCATCGAACGTGATCGAAGTACGCGAATACCTGGACCGCCGTGGACACAGCCCATTTGCCGCGTGGTCAGACAGCTTAAACAAAGAAGCAGCCGCGAAAGTTGCCGCTGCTCTCGCACGAATGCAACAAGCGAATTTCTCCAACGCAAAGGGCGTTGGGACTGGCGTTTACGAGTACAGGATTGATTTTGGTCCGGGATACCGCATTTACTTCGGGAAGGATGGCGAGCGGCTGGTGATACTTCTTGGCAGCGGTACGAAAAAACGCCAGCGGACGGACATCTCGACAGCACTCGCCCGATGGCAGGACTACAAGCAACGAAAAGGAACAGAGAGGTGAGGCACGTGGCTTTGACGCGAGATTTCAAAGAGACGATCCGGGCGCGCGTTCAACGCGATGCCGGTTTTCGCGAGGCGCTCCTGCGCGAGGGGATTGAGAATTTTCTTTCCGGCGATGTCGAAACAGGGAAGATCATCCTTCGCGATTTCATCAACGCCACAGTGGGGTTTCCCAAACTAAGCGAAATCACGCATCGTTCTGCAAAGAGTCTGATGCGAATGCTCGGGCCGCATGGCAATCCCCAAGCGCGGAATCTGTTTGAGATCGTCAAGTACTTGCAGGAAACCGAGGGTGTGCAGTTTGAAGTCCGGCCTAGGCGCCGCGCCTCACGCACGAAGCGCACCGAATTGCCAGCTCCACCTCGCATGACGCGACGTTTTGGCTTCTAGCCCCCAGTTGCTGGGGAATCCGCATCGTCGGTCGATTTTCCCCCAGCGTGTGTTTCAATTGGATTTGCTCGTCGGAAGGGGACGTAACCGTGTCCGTGAACGTGAATGAAGTAATTCGGAAACTGAGTCCAGCCGACCGCAAGAAGGTCGAGGACCGCGCGGCTGAGATAATCGCTGAGGAAATGACCTTGCGTGATCTCCGAGAGGCTCGCAAGCTCACATAGGCCCGCGACGCTAAGATTCCCGGAATCCAGTCGGGGCAGCGTTTCCCGCCTCGAAAAGCGCAGCGACCTGTTAATCTCTACACTGCGAAAGAGGGTCAAAGCCATGGGCCGCGACGTGCGAATTGTCGCTGAATTTCCCGACCGTGCGCCATTCGTGCTTTCGGAACTATCCGAGGACGACCCACCGCACAAGTCGTCCAGCAAACGGGCGCACGCTCCGACGTAGGATTCCCCTGAAATCGGCTCGGCGAGGAGCTTATCACCGTCGCAGACTGTTCGCATAAGGCATGAGCCGCGGAATGATCGGTTGCCGGCCGCTTGTTCTGAGCCGTCAGGGCAGACGATAGGTTCGGAAGGCCATCATCGCGAAACCTAGGCGACAACGCCGCAGCCCTACGTCACCCTTTGTTCTGCGTTCGCGCGGATCTCAAAGAGCCTGTCCACGTGCGGGCGCGGCAGCGATCCGCCGCAACACCACCGTGCCAGCGATTTTGTCGTGCCATGTCTGGGTGTCCTTGTCGAAAATAGCCCAAGCATATCCCAAGCCGCCGACGAGTCCGCTGCAAAATCTGCCGACAGTTTCCCGGACGAGCATTCGGCCCAAACCAGGCCGGTCTCCGTTCTTCTTGTCGGCGGCGCGGATGCCCAGCAGCCATTTGCCCGGAGTTTTTCCTTGGCTAAGAAACCAGAGGGCGAAGACGATGTAGGCAACGAACGCCCAGAAGAACGTGGCAAACGAGAGGGAACTACTGTTAGTGCCGGCGCCCGCTGCCGCTGAGATGGCGATGACGACCAGCATAAAGAGCCCGAAAGTAATAATGTCGAGAAACAGTGCTGCAAACCGCCGTGCCACGCCGGCCCTCGTGCCAGCCGGTGGATTCGGCAAGTACGCGTCGCACGCGTGGCAGAAAAGCGCTGGGGTGGTTTCCTGCTTGCAATTGGGGCAGGTCATCAGTCAGATCCTCCTTATAGTTTTACATTGGACCGAAGCCCAAGTTTAAGTTCACGAACAGGTGAACTGATGCCAAATATATGTAGAAGAACCAGAGACACCTGTCCAAGAGCGTCTTCGCAGAGGAATTCTCCTCACGCCTGATCGGTTCGTGGTTGGACCTCGATCGCGCTGAGATCTCGCAATCAAGCGACGCCAATTGGTTCAGTGGCCCCGCGAGAGTCTCGATTGCGATGTCCTCTACCTCACATTGCGCAAAAGCTTCAGGAAAACCGTCATGCCAACGCAAAATTTTCCGAGCGGAGACTTGCCGCATTTCTCTAGTACTGCCCGAACAGCGGCAAGCGAATACGGGCTCTGGACTCTCTCTTCGGTCTTGGGTGTCGCGCCCCAGGCGAAGACACATGGACCGTTGCAAAGGTTTAAGGCAAGTTGGGTGGCAAGCGCGACGTAGGCCGGGTAGGCGCGCGGAAATCAATTGGGCGCGACCGTGGATGGGGGGCCTCCGGTCCTGGACAACTCGGCGCGAAACCTAGCTGCCTGCTGCGGCTCCCTCAGCGCGCCGTACTCGATGACAAGGTCCTCACGTGCCGAGCGAAGCCAAGTTATCGAGGGGCTCGTTTGTCCAACCACGATCACATACCCTCCCAAGCTCTCGGTCTCTGCGTCCGCGTAACGCCGCTCAAGGAGCAGCGCGTGTCCCAACTTGATCCGTGCAATGCCTGTCTGCAGATGATTCAGAGAAAGCGTCTTGGTGAAGATGGCAATCGCCCGCCGGAAGAACTCCTCGGCGTTGGCGTACTGCTTGCGTTTCATGTACACGCTGCCCAGGTTGGAGAGTGCGATGCCGATCAGGTAATGATTCTTGCCATAGACAGACCGGTAGATCGCCGCCATGCGACGGAAGTCGGCTTCCGCTTCGTCCAACTCGCCGCGGCTCTCGGCGAGGTGGCCTAGCACGGAGAGTGCGGAGGCGACGCGGGGATGCACGGGCCCGTAGGCGCGTTCCTCGATGGCGAGCGCGCGCTTTAGCAGGCTTTCCGCTTCGTGATAGTGCTGCTCGGCAACAAGCGCCCGGCCGAGAATGGTCAAATCCGAGCCGATTTCAGGGTTGTCCTTGCCGTACCAGGCCTCGTTGATTTGCAGGGCTTGGCGGTCGTACGTTTCCGCCGCCGGATAATGGCCCCGCTCGAACTCGATCGCCCCTAGGTTGATCAGAGTATCCGCGACCAGCGGATGGCCATTGCCGTAGAGCTGCCGGTGCATGGTCAGAACGCGCCGGTTCAGCCGCTCTGAAGCGTTCAAATGGCCGGCGTAGAAGTTGGTGTTGGCGAGTTCCGACAGGCTGGCGGCGAGGTCCCGACGATCATTCGCCGAGGCGGACTGAATCTCGATGGCTCTTTCGAAAACGGAAATGGCTTGGGTGTACGCGCCGCGATCTTCGAGGACTATCCCGAGCGCGAAGGCTGCCTTTGCTACCCCGGGAGCATTGGGCGGCAAATGGCGCTTGCTCATCGCGAGTCCTTCGCGGGCTAAGCTCTCGGCCTTTGGAAACATTGCCTGGTCGGCGCGAAGCAGCGCAAGGGCCGTCAGGCTCTTGGCCACTTCGGCGTTGTCGGGGCCATAAACCGACTCGCGCTCCTTGAGAGCGGAACCCAGCAGCGATTCGGCCTGGTCGAATTTGCCGAGCTTCTCGCAAATGCCTCCCAGCGTTTCAAAGAGGTCGGCCTGGACGCTGGGGGTCGCCTTCAGGCTGCGCGCCTCCTCCACGCCACGGTCGAGCATGGTCACTACGCGCAAGTTTTCAGCCGGGCCCTCGGCTGCGTCTCCGCCCTGAAACAAAGACCGCATGAAAATCTGAATGCGGTTCGCCCGCGCCGCGTCGGCGAGCGCCGCGTTGCGCGCGTTGGCCAACCGAACCACGAAGAAAACCACCAAGCCAAGGACCAGCGCAAGGGTCAGAACTGCAGCGGCAACGGCGTTGCGATTCCGCCGTACGAACTTGCCCAGCCGATAATGCGCCGTGTCCGGCCGAGCGTCCAAGGGCTCGTCTTTGAGGTAATGATTGATATCGCGAAGGAATGCTTCGACCGACTGATACCTTCTCTTCGCGTCGTTGTGCATCGCCGTGAGGCACAGCACATCAAGGTCGGCCCACGCCGACCGGCTTACGGAGGGAGCGGCATCTGGGTCCGCCGATTGGAGCGCAACTGCCGAGGGCTTTCGCGGCTTCTCCCGGACGATAATTCTCTCGGCCTCATTCGCGGTGCGGTTGGAAAGGTCGTAAGGCAGGCGCTTGGCCAGTAGTTCGTAGAGAACGACTCCGAGAGAATAGACGTCGGTCTGGACGCCCGCAGGTTCGCCGCGAATTTGCTCCGGCGACGCGTACGCCGGGGTCATCAACCGCAGCCCGGTCTGGGTCCGTTCGACCGGGACATCCACGCTTTCGAGCTGCTTGGCGATGCCGAAGTCGAGCAGCCGGACGGTCCCGTCCTCCCGAACGAGGATGTTGGAGGGTTTCAAGTCGCGGTGGATAACCGCATTCCGGTGAGCGTATTGCACGGCTTCCGCCACGGTGCGAACGAGTTCCAGTCGCCGGCGAACGGAGCAGTTGTGCTGGCGGCAGTATTCGGTCAGGGGGACGCCCTCGACGTACTCCATCACGAACCACGGGATCCCGTTTGGCAGAGCGTCCGCATCGTAAAGCCGGGCGATGGAGGGATGATTGAGTTGCGCGAGCATGCGCCGCTCGTTGAGAAAGCGTTCGCGACGCGAGGGAGACAACCACGCGTCGCGCAGTACCTTGATTGCCATCCGCCTGTCCAAGTCCTGGCGCTCGGCGAGATAAACGACTCCCATCCCTCCCTCGCCCAGCACTCGGACCACTCGATAGGGACCGAATTGTCCCGTTGGCGGCAGAAGGGAAGGCCCCTCAAAGAGCAACTGATCCGCGACTTCCGCCACGTCCCGATCGAGCAGCAAGGCGCGCCGAGAGTCCTCAACCAGCAGGGCCTGTACCTCCAGCATTAGCTGCTGATCGTCACCACACTGAAGCTTCAGATAGGATTCGCGCTCGGGCTCCGAACGGTCGACGATGGCTTGAAACAAATCCTGAATTTGTCGCCAGCGGTCGCTGTCCATTGCGTGCCCCTAACTCGCGCCGACGATGAGGGAAGAGTAATCAGCCGGCGCCGCGCATTTCATGTGCCAGCCACGCGCGGGCCGCGCGCCATTCGCGCAGAACGGTCGCTTTGGAAACTTCCAACAGCTCCGCCGTTTCGGTCACGCTAAGCCCCCCGAAGAAACGGCTTTCGACCAGCACCGCCTGACGCGGCGCGAACTGTGCCAGGGCGTCTAGAGCAGAATCGAGTGCAAGTAAATCCGCTCCCCACGCCGCTGCGTTTCCAAGCGAATCGTCGAACGTAATCGCCACTTGCGCTTCGCCCCCTCGTTTCTGTGCGTTGCGCCGCCGCGCGGACTCCACCAGCACCTGGCGCATAGCGCGGGCCGCGATACGTTTGAAATGGAGCGGGGTCGTTTTCGGCAATCCGCGCGCGTTAGCCAGCTTCAGCCAGGCTTCGTTCACAAGCATCGTGGGACTGAGGGTCGCACTCGGGTACCCACGCTTGATGCTCGATGCGAGGCGGCGGAGCTCCTCGTAAGCCGCGCTGAATACATAGTCCAGTTGAGCCCTGTCTTCGAGCCCTACACCGATTCCGCCCGGATCGAGAGTCTCGGTCATTCAAAAAATTTCACACCCCGCTGACGTTTTTCCCCCGAGTTTTGCGCAATGCAGGGTAGAGGCGCGAACTCCGCAAGAATTGGCAAGGCGATAAGCAAGAGGAGGCTACTACGCGTGAGGCCGTGACGCAAGTGTTGGCGAAGGTTCAAGCGTTGAACCGAAGGAGGATCTAGCGATGAGGAGAGTGATGGCAGCACTGGCGCTTTGCGCCTTCGCGTGGGCGAGCAGCTTGCCTGCTCAGAGCGCGGGGCCCGCGCTTAACCACGGACGGAAGAAGCGCATTGCAGTCATGGATTTTGATTATCACACGGTGGAGAGCAACGCGTCTGCAATCTTCGGCACCAATGTGGATGTCGGCCAGGGAATCGCCGATCTGTTGGTGGACGATTTGGTGAAGAGCGGAGGTTATTCCGTCATCGAGCGGCAACAGCTCGACAAGATTCTCAACGAGCAGAATTTTTCCAACAGCGATCGGGCTGACCCAGCCTCGGCGGCCAAAATCGGGAAGTTGCTTGGCGTGGACGCGATCATTGTGGGCTCGGTCACCCAATTCGGAGGCGAGACCAAGAACGTTGGCGTCGGTGGCGGCGCCTGGAACTGGCATGGATTCGGCGCCGGCGGCTTCGGCCACCACAAGACCAAAGCGATTGTCGCGGTCACGGCCAGGATCGTCAACATTAACACGGGAGAGATCCTGGCGTCGGAGGATGGCAAGGGCGAATCTTCCCGGTCCAGCACTTCCATGGGAGGCTTCGGCGGAGGTTGGGGTGGCGGAGGCGGAGGGCATACCGATTTTGGCAGCAGCGGTTTTCAGCAGACCATCATCGGCGAGGCGGTAAAAGCCGCCACCGACCAGTTGGCCACTGCCCTCGAGGGTGACGCCTCGAAAGTTGTGATGCGAGCGATTGCCGTCAACGGCGTTGTGGCCGCGGTGGTAAACGGGCAAGTGGTGCTCAACGTGGGTTCGGGAGCAGGACTGCAGGCGGGCGATCAGCTCGCGATCGAGCGCGTTACCGCGACGATCAAGGATCCCACCACCGGAAAGGTGATTCGTCAAATGACGACTCCCGTCGGCGAGGTCCGGGTGGTGAACGTAGACGCACTTTCTTCGGTCTGCAACATCCTCTCGGGCTCGGGCTTCAAGGTGGGTGATCTGGCGCAGACAACGACTCACTGATTTTTCTGCCGGCGAGTTTCCCGGCCCTGCCGGGGCGACCGCAGGAGTTTGATCGTTACCGGGATCCGTCGCGGACTCCTTATCTGTTGGTGACGCGAGGTGCGTATGGCCCCAGTGTGAACGCTGAGGAGGTTCCGGGGTGTACGAAGATGGGGCGGGAAACGCGGAGTCCTTAAGGGCGAACGCGACAGGTTCTCGGATCCAACGGCGAAAGCTCTCTCCGTTGCAAGCCGCGGGTTTCGCCCGCGGGCCCAAGCGGCCGGGGACACCGGCGACCCTCGGTGGGTGGGGCGCGCTCGTTCTGGTGGCGGCAGCCGTCGGCATATTGGCGAGGCCGGCAGCAGGAGGCCTCGTCCACTTCGCGGCAAACCCGATCACGTTTTACGGCGACATCGGTAACGTAATCAACAGCCGCTACCGCAAGAACCCACTCCTTATCCGCCCTTCAGAACTCTTTCTGACCGAGGACGGCTCCGTCGCGCTGGTCGACCTACGCTGGAGCGGCTGGGGCAAAAGCCGCGCGCACGCGGTGGGCGTTTGGAGCGCGAGTAACTGCTTACCGAACTGCGCGGTTGGAAAGCGAACGACGAGCCCGGCTCGACTGACGCTGTCCAGCCCAGGACTCATTTTCGGGCACAGGGTGTACCGCTGCTTCGAGTTGAGTGTCGCGTCCCGCCCTCAAACGCGTGAGCGTGAGTGCATCCGGCGACAAGGAACGTTCTATGGCTACAAGCCGACCTCTGCGCCCGTGTCGCCGGCAAAAAGCTTTGTCGGCTTCTATTCGCTTCCCGGCTGGTATTGCGGGATGAGCGCACATGGAGTGTTGTGCGAGCACGAGGAGCCGAAGGGCGAGACCGTCCTGCTCTCGCCAGAAGGGAAAGTCGCGATCTGTCGGGCCAGTCGGACGCCAGCCAACCCCAACCCATGCGGTATCGGCAACCCCAGTCTGAGCACTCCCTCGCTCAGTCTTGGAAAGCAGGTCAGCATCCCTCCCTTTCGTTGCACCCACTCGACCGGCAAGCTGACCTGCGTCGTAGTCGAGACGGGACACGGATTCCTGATCCACAAGATGACGGTGGGTCGGGTCGCCCCATGACGCCCGCGAAAAGCGCGTGAGAGCGGAGGTTCTTGATTCATATCGCCGATCGCGAATCAAGCCTGGACTCCTGGAGTGCGCGAAACGTGCTTTTCATGCGGCCAGGAGGGTCTTAGCACCCAGATTTTCTAGTTTCAGCCGGTAGAGTTTTGCGAAGCGCGAGGCCCTGACCGTCTAGTTTTGAGGGGAGCAATACAGGAGGAAAGACAATGTTTAAACGAAGAGGGCTTTTTATCCTTAGCCTGTTCCTTATGGTTTTGTTACCTGCTTTCGTCCTGTCAGGCTGCAGCGGCGGAAGGGGAAAGAGAAGCTCTTCCAATAGCAAGAGTTCAAGTTCTCCGAGTGTTGGGAAGCAAGGTACTTCCAATAGCAGTAGTTCAAGTTCTCCCAGCGCCGGGAATCAAAGTTCTTCCGCCACTACTTCCACCGAGTCCGGCACCGACAACGGCGTGCTTTCGCCCTTTACTCAAGAAAAGACTATATATTCATTCACTGCTTTTCGCGACGGCCAAGGATCAAGAGCAGCTCTTATCGTTTACAGTGGCAACCTGTACGGAACGACGAGTAGTGGTGGCGGTGGCGGCCGGTCTGATGGCGGCACCCTATTCGAATACAACCTTACGACCGGCAAGGTGAGCGTTCTTTATTCCTTCGGCATCAAGACAAACGATGGCTCATATCCAAGAGCAGCTCTTACAGTCTACAACGGCAACCTGTACGGAACGACGTCAAGCGGCGGCCCGTCTGGTTACGGCACCATATTCGAATACAACCTTACGACCGGCAAGGAGAGCGTCCTTCACTCCTTCAGCGCAGGTCTCGGCGGCTCATATCCAGGAGCAGCTCTTACAGTCTACAACGGCAACCTGTACGGAACGACGGCAAGCGGCGGCCCGTCTGATGGCGGCACCATATTCGAATACAACCTTACGACCGGCAAGGAGAGCGTTCTTTATTCCTTCGGCAGCAAGATAAACGATAGCTTACATTCAACTGCAGATTTTACAGTCTATAACGGCAACCTGTACGGAACGACGTGGGGCGGCGGCGCGCAGAATGCCGGCACCATATTCGAATACAACCCTGCGACCAAGCAGGAGAGTGTTCTTTATAGCTTCGGCACCAAGGCGAACGACGGCGGGAGTCCACAGGCAGGTCTTATCGTCTACAACGGCAACCTGTACGGAACAGGGAGGGTTGGCGGCGCAAACGAAGGAGGTGTCATATTCGAATACAACCTTACGACTGGCAACGAGAGCACCCTCTACTCCTTCCAAAGCGGTAATCAAAACGAAGGTCCAACGGCGGCTCTTACAGTCTACAAGGACAACCTGTACGGAACGACGTCGGAGGACGGCGCGAACAGATTAGGCACCGTATTCGTATACAGCCCTAAGGCCGGCAAAGAAAGCATCCTTCACACCTTCGAAGGCGGTCTCGACGGCACATATCCAAGTGCAGCTCTTACAGTCTATAACGGCAACCTGTACGGAACGACGCCACGCGGCGGCCAGGGGAGCGCCGGCATCATATTCGAACTATATTAATTAAAACTATTGCGACTCTAAATCTCTTGGGAGGTTAGTGACTGACGTGACTGGCGTTTTTGGTCCGTGGCTGCGGCGCTAGTCCTCAAGGTCGGCGCCCGTAATCTTTTTCTACCAGTCATACGTCAGCTAGTCCGCTTCGCACTAACGCTCAATCAATCTTGAGCTCGAACACCGCGCCGTAACCGTGGGTGCCACCGTTTTGGGCAATGCCGCAGAGATTGCCATCCTTGCGTAGATCAGGCTGCCCTTCCCGCCAAATGGGTAGAGCGCGGTCTCGGCGCGCTTCCGGAGAAGGGGGCTAGACGGTTCGGGAAGACCAAGCACTGCAAAGAAGCGAACGCACCTCCGCCTGTAAGAGCGATCACGATCCGTGTACCCGCGGTGTACCTCGGTTGAGCAAATATAGGGTTTTTGGCGTTTTTGCCGTCTAATGAAATCAGTAAGTTACGGATCGTCAGCGTCGCTTTTAGTTCGATCCCCACCGCCCCTACCAAAGGTCACTCACATTCACTTCCGATGTTTTGCCGCGCGGCTGGTTGTGCCTATTAGAGTCCATACCTGGAACGCTTTCTACCTCGACGACTCGGTGGCGGGCATTGACCAGCCCGAGTTTTTGTACCACGGCGAGTGAGAGAGTTTACATCCCACTTTGCTATCTCGACCGGACATAGCGCGTGCTAGTGCTGACGACAGGCTGACAA
>Ga0307372_10011608_pt1 | contig 11719 bp, 13 predicted proteins | sample OX1MG_FD_202533 | JGI IMG/M metagenome (GOLD analysis project Ga0307372, IMG submission 202533) | Soil microbial communities from Risofladan, Vaasa, Finland - OX-1 | ecosystem: Environmental > Terrestrial > Soil > Coastal area > Acid sulfate soil | place: Finland: Risofladan, Vaasa | collected...
GACCGGTGGCCCGGCTCCGATTGGACTCTCCTTCCAACCGCAATGCGCTGTCCCAGAAAATGCTGGCCGAGCTGGCGGCGGCGGTGGAGCGGGCCAGCTCCGATCCGGCCATCCGGGTTCTGGTGCTAGGGCACACCGGACCGACCTTCTGCGCGGGCGCCGATCTCCGCGAGCAGGCGGCTGCAATCAAGGGAGGCGGTCAGGCCAAGGGGGTGGGAATGCTGGCCCCCCTGCTCCAGCTGATCCTCGACTGCCCCAAGCCGGTCGTCTGCCTCGTGGGCGGCCCAGCCCGAGCCGGTGGCCTGGGGCTGGTGGCGGCCTGCGACATAGCCATCGCCAGCGAGTCGGCGACCTTCGCCGCCAGCGAGGTGCGGCTGGGCCTGGCCCCGGCGGTGCTCGCGGTGGTGGTGCTGCCCAAGATCGGTCGCAGCGCCGCCGCCCGGCTGTTCCTGACCGGGGAGGCGGTGCCAGCCCAGCAGGCACTGACCATGGGGCTGGTCTCAGAGGTGGTGCCGGATCCCGAGCTCGAGTCGGCGCTAGAGCGGGTGCTGGACCAGCTTCTCTTGGGCAACCCCAAGGCGCTGGCCGCGGCCAAGCGGATCATCCGCGACGTCCCGGGCCTGGACCGCGGCCAGGCCTTCGCTTCCATGGTCGAACTGTCCGGGCAGCTGTTCTCCAGCCCCGAGGCGGCCGAGGGCATGAACGCCTTCTTGGAGCACCGGCCAGCCGGCTGGGCCGCAGCTGGGGAGCGGGGTTAGCCGGTCCGCCTCAGTTCGATCGACCTCCGTTCACGTAGATCACCTGGCCGCTGACGTAGGAGGCGTCCTCCGAGCACAGGAACGCGATCATGGCGGCGATGTCCTCGGGTTGTCCCAGCCGTCCCAGCGGGATCCGCTCCACCGCCCGGCGCTGGAAGTCCTCCACCGAGAGGTGCAATCGCTCGGCCACGGCTCGGGTCATGGCGGTGTCAACGAAGCCCGGAGCCACGGCGTTGACGTTGATCTTGAAGCGGCCCAGCTCCAGGGCCAGGGTCCGAGTCAGTCCCTGGAGGCCCGCCTTGGCGGTCGAGTAATTGGCCTGGCCGGGGTTGCCCAGCGCCGAGGTCGAGGATAGGAAGACCATCTTGCCCCGCTGCCGAGAGACCATGTTGCGGGCGACCGCTCGGGCGCAGAGGAAGGCCCCCCTGGTGTGGATTTGGATGACTTGGTCCCACTCGGCCAGGGTCATCTTGTGGATAAGGTTGTCGCGGGTCACCCCGGCGTTGCTGACCAGGATGTCGATTTGGCCGAAGTGGGCCAGGGACGCCTGGACCAGGGCCTCCACCGCGGCCTCGTCCTGGACATCGCAGGTGACCGCCAGGGCCTCACCGCCCTCGGCGCGAATCCTCTCGGCCACCGCCTCGGCGCCAGCCGGGTTGATGTCGGCGACGACGACCCTGGCTCCCTCCTGGGCCAGGCGCCGAAGGGTTGCCTCCCCGATCCCCTGGCCACCTCCGGTGACCAGCGCCACCTGGTCTTGGAATCGTCTCAGCAGCTTTCCTCCATGGCTCCAACCGCCGCCGCCCAGGCCGGGCCAGCTACCTACACTAACCGAGCCGGTTGGGTCGCATTCCGGCGGCTTGGCCCGCGGCCCAGTCGGTCCGGTCAGACCCAGATGAGGGAGCCGCTTGCCATCGGGGGCCAGTCCCCGGCCGGACGTGCTGACAGAGGTCCACCGCACTCCGATAGTCGAAGGATTGGGGAGCGGCCACTAGACCCAGGACTTCGAGAGTTGGTGGGCGCGCCGGTGACCGATTGCCACAGCGCGGTGGACGGCGAAGTTCGCTCCCAGTTCGTAATGTGGGCTGCGGCCAGGAGCGGCGGAGAGGCGGTTCAGCCGTCACTGGGGCGCTACCGAGCTGAGATCGGAGCTGGCGCCGACCTCTGGTAATCTCGGCGAACCGTGAGCACATCCGCCCAGCGTCGTCGGCCCACCATGGCGAACGCGCAGGACATCCTCCACCACCACGGCCGGCGCTTCCCCACCTTCCTCAGCGTGGGCCTGGTGGGGCTGTTCACCACCTTCGCGGGAACAGTGATCCTCTACCACCACGTCCGACTGCCGCTGTGGCTGGCATCCTCCATCTCGATCCAGCTGGCGATCCTGGTCAACTTCACGCTCAACTCGCTGGTGACCTGGCGGGATCGTCGGGGCGGCAATCAGGCCCGGCGCTTCCTCACCTTCGAGGCGATCAGCTTGGTGGGGCTGGGCATAAACGAGGCGATTCTGCTCACCTGCGTCTCCCAATTTCACCTCTATTACCTTCTGGGCTTGCTGTTCGGGAGCGGGGTGGCGTCGGTCTGGAACTACCTGGCCAACCACAACTGGACATTCGCGGGGCGGCCGGCCGTCTCCTGAGCCGCCCCCAGAGTCGGGTCGTCCGGCGGTCCTGTCCCGACTCCCCTTAGGGTCGGCCACCAAGCTTTCGCTGGCCCCGCCAGCTGTCCGTCTCGGGCTCGCGCCGGCCGCCCTGCCCCGAATTGGGCCGCCAGGCTGAGGCCAGAATTGGGCCGAAACACTACGGAGCGCCTCGGCGCCGAGGGCAAAGCCGCCCAGACAACCGCCACCAGGGCTCGCCGACCCCGTCCGACCTGGTATTGGCTCGGTTTGGCGGTGACCAGGGCTTGGTGCGCCACTGGCCCGTGCCGCCTTCTTCGCGATCTCGGATCATCGCTTTGGGCTGAACTTAGGCACGGGGGGTCTCGCCCCCAACGGGTTACGGACGATCCTCTACCAGCAGGTTGAGGACCACGGTGATGACGAGATCCTTGTGCGACGGCTGACTTTCGACGATCAGCAGGGCGAGCGCTACCAGCGCCGTGTCCGAGAACAGCGACTGCCCGTTTGACCCGAGCAGCGCATCATCGCGGCGCAGATAGTCAAGGAACAGAAGCGATCCGGTCCGCTTGTTGCCGTCCGAGAGCGGATGATCCTTGAAAGCAATGTGCAAAATCTGCACATTGCTTTCAAGGTGCAACTCGCCCTCACGAAAGACGTTCCCGATATGGCGCGTAATCACCGTCCGATCTCGACCGAACAGCTTGACCATCTCGGCCTGGGATAGCCAGACTGTCTTGTCTCCGACGACGACCTCGACCCGCGCCCCGCCATCAGGCGCCTCGTAGACGACGACCTGGCCCGTCTTCTCGTGAACTTCTTGCCCCTCGCTCATAGCTCAAGCGTCTCCTGGTAGGGTCCGCAGGCCTTCCCGGCCTTCTCCCTAGTCGTCCGGTGGCAGGATAGACCGGCCGGAGCGGGTTCTAAGGGTTCGGCTGCTCGCCCCACCTGGCCGCCGTCCTCGTGGCGATCTCAGAGCGCTCTTGAGGCGAGAGCTTGGTCGCCCTCGGCCGCCCTCGCTTCTTGCCGCCCAGCCTGGCCAGCTCCACGGCGGCAGGGTTCTTCCGCCGATAGCGTCCCGGTCGAGGTCACTGGCTTCGGAGGCGGCGGAGGCCGCGGCTCGGTTGAGACCGGCAGGCTTTCTTGACCGCCTTGGCAAGGCTACCGGCTAAGTCCGAGTTCCGATTGCGTGAATTCAAACTGCCCCACTACCCCGATACCCCGACCCGGCGGCATTAGCGACGGCAGATCGGGCAGTAGGGCAGGGCTGACCTTAGCGCCGGGCCCCTCTTGATGACAGCTGGGGCAGCTCCCAGCTGTGACCCAGCAGCGCCAGACCCACCTCATGGCGTCCCGGGCTGTGGACCCGGAAGGGCTGGACTCGGTCGAGCCTCTTGTAAGGCTCGCCGGTGGCGATCTCCGAGATCTCCACGTTGACCCGGTAGAGACCCTCCAGGAAGGGCAGCCCGGGCAGCGACAGTCGCGCCATACCCTGCCGGGGCAGGCTGCCCCCGCCCGTCTCCAAGTCATCAGTGGACACGGTCAGGATCGGAATCCCGTCCTCGCGAAGGAAGGTGATACTGAAGCGAGCACCGTCGAGCGGCTGGGGTGCTTCGTATCCCACCGCGACCGTGAAGGGATCGCCAGTCGTGGCCACCGCGGTGGCCCCGTCCGGACCCGAGAAACCGACCGACGTGATCCGAACTCCCATCCTTCCGGGAGCGCTGTCCACCTCGGCCGAACCGGTCGACTCCAGCTCCGCCTCCTCCCGGCGATTGACCTCGGCGAGGTAGGCAGCAACGACCTCGTCGACCCGGCCCAGCTGACGGGGAAGGCCGTGGTCCATCCAGAGGCAGCGGTCGCAGATGGCCCGTACCGATTCCAGTGCGTGGGAGACGAACACCAGGGTGCCCCCCCGGGCCCGCAGGTCATGGATGCGCTCCATACAGCGCCGCTGGAAGGCCTCGTCCCCCACCGCCAGCACCTCGTCGATCAGCAGGATGTCGGGGTCCAGGTGGACAGCGATTGAGAAGCCCAGCCGGGTGTACATGCCCGAGCTGTAAGTCTTGACCGGGTTGTCGATGAAGCGCTCCAGCTCGGCGAAACCGACGATCTCGTCGATCACCGATTTGATGTAGCGACGGGGCAATCCCAGAATCGCGCCGTTGAGGTAGATGTTCTCGCGACCGCTGAAATCGGGGTGGAATCCCGCTCCCACCTCCAGCAAAGACGCCAGCCGGCCCCGCACCGCGATGCTGCCCTGATCCTGGATCAAAATCCCGGCGATGCACTTAAGCAGGGTGGATTTGCCAGAGCCGTTCTCACCGATTATCCCCAGCGCCTCGCCCTCGGGAACCTCGACGCTGACATCACGGACTGCCCAGAATTCCTCGTATTTCCCACGCTCGCGGTTGACCAGGGCCTGTTTCAAAGTGGTGGTTCGCTGGTGGTAAATGCGGAAGCGCTTGCTCACCTCTTTGATCTGGATGGCTGGCTCCGACATCAGACCTCCTCGGCGAAACGGCGTCGCAGGCGACGAAACACCCGCATGCCGAGCCAGATCGAGAGCAGCGCGAAAACCGCCGAGTAGCCCAGTCCGTGCCAGTGCTGAGGCCAGCGGTTGAAGACGAACACGTCCTGGAAGCCCAGCACCACCCAGGTCATCGGGTTGATGTAGATGGCGACGTGGGCGGCCACGCCCTCTAGCCCATGGCCGGCGAACTTGGACTGGACCAAGCTGAAGGGATAGATGACCGGGGTGATGTAGAACCAGATCAAGGTCCCGAGGCTGACCAGGTACTGGAGGTCGCGCAGGTAAACGTTGCCGGCCGCCAGCATCAGGCCCAGGCCCAGTGAGATCCCAAAGGTCACCAGCACCAGCGCCGGCACCGCCAGAATCGGCAGCCCTATGCCCTTGTGGGAGAGGAGCATGAAGGGGATCAGGAGCAGCAGGCTGACGGCATAGTTCACCAGCGCCGCGATGATCGAGGAGACGCTCAGCAGCATCCAGGGGAAGGCCACCTTGCGGACCAGCCCGGCATTGGCCACAACGCTGCTGGTGGCCATGATCAGGGCCTGCGAGAAGAAGGTCCAGGCCAGCAGGCCGGAGAGGATGAACACCGTGGCCGAGCCGCCCGGGTAGTGGACCTTGAGGAACTTCCCGAAGACCAGCGAGTAGACCAGCATGAAGATGAGCGGGTTGAGCAGGGTCCAGAACACGCCCAGGACCGAGCCCCGGTAGCGCGACTTGACGTCGCGGCGCACCAGCTCCAGAAGGAGTTCGTACCGGCTCGCCCAGGGACCGGCGTGGGGAGCGCGAGGCCGCTGCTTCAGACTCCTCTCGGGGAGCGCTTCGGTGGTGGCCACTTCCGGCGAGTTTAGCAGGAGCCCCAGATCACTCCGTGACCTTCCAGATGGGTACCCGCGACTTCAGCTCGTCGATGACGTAGGCGCAGGCGTCGAGCGCCTGATGGCGGTGGGCGGCTCCCACTAACACCGCCACCGAGGCCACCCCCGCCTCGACCGGTCCGGTCCGGTGTTGCACCAGTATCTGGCTGGCGCCGAATTGCTGGCGGGCCTCCGCGGCGATGACCGCCAGCTGGGGCTCGACCATCTCCGGGTAGGCCTCGTAGACCAGCCGTAGGACCGGCCGGCCCTGGTCAGGGTCGCGGACCAGCCCCACGAAGGTGGCGATCGCCCCGATCCCGTGGCGCTGGATCGACGCCGTCAGCTCCTCGATGTCGATCGGCTCCGGCCCGACCCGGACCTGGGTCGGGGCCGAGGTCGAAGAGGCCCCTCCCGAGACCGGTGGCAAAAAGGCCAGCTCATCCCCGGGGGCCACCTGGGCACCCCAGCTGGTGTAGGCCAGGTTGAGGGCGGGACGAACCGAGTTCCGCCACGCCTCCAAGCCCGGGTAGAGCTCGCACAACTGGGTCCAGCAGGACTCCACCGAGGTGGGTGCGACCAGTTCTAGTTCTGAAGTGCCGGTCAGTTCCCGCAGGGACGCGAAGAGGCGGACTCGCACCGCAGCAGTCGCCATCCTGGGAGCCTATCAAGATGCCGCCATCAGCGGCGGAAGATGTCCCGAGAGGGCTGGCGCAGGAGCGGGCCCGACCCCGACTCGGGACCGCTCCAGTTCAGACCCCGGACCACCGCCATCGGCAGCCCGTCGATCTTGCCCATCACCAGCTCCCCGATCGAGGCTATCTCGTCGGCGCTGCCGATGACGGACGCGTGCAACTGGTATCCCTGGGGGTCGATCAGGCCGCGGTGATCGCTCAGCGCCGGCATCCCCGCCACCCCGATAGCGACGTTGACCGAGCCCTCCCGGAAGGGGCGGCCGAAGGTGTCCGACACGATCACCCCGAGCGGCCCTCCTCCGGCCAGCTCCAACCAGCCCTGGCGCAGGCCCCGGGCGGAGCCGTCGGGGTCCAGAGGAAGGCAGGTGATCGCCCCTCCCCCGCCCACGTTGCTGCGGTCCACCCCGGCGTTGGCGCAGACCAGGCCGTGGTGGGTCTCGGTGATCAAGACGCCGGACTCGGCCCGTACCACCCGGCTGCTCTCCTGGAGGATGGCCTCGACCAGGCGGGGATCCTGGTCCAGGCTGGCGGCCAGGGCCAGGGCCGCGTCACGGGGCTGGAACCTCTCCAGCGGAAAGACCCTGCCCTCGGCCTTGGAGACCACCTTGTGGGTGACCACCACCACGTCCCAGGGCAGCAGGCCTCCCGCCTGGCTGAGCGGCCCGACCGCCAAGGCGCCCAGGTTCTGGCCGCTCTCTACCTCGGGGATGCCCGGGACCGCCCAGGCGCTGATTCGGCCCGCCCGAACCAGCGGCGGCTGGGCCTCAGCCGCCATCACCGTTCGGCTCCTCGTGAGGCTGCCGCTCCCAGTCCGCCACCCCCTTGGCCCAGGCCAGGACCGGGTGGGCGGCCTGGCCGACCGCGGTGCCGCTGGCCACGAGATCCTCAAGGCGGTCAACGTCCCAGGCCAGGTTGGGCAGCGAGACCACCCGGAACTCCAGGCCCAGTCTTTGGGCCGCCTCGCCGTGGCGCCGGCTGGAGTCCGGACCGAAGCTGAAGGGGTCGCAGTCGGCCGGGTTCAGGATCAGACCGTTGGTGCCCGAACCGGCTCGGTCGGGGATCAAGGTGAGGCAGCGCGGGGGCAGCGCTCGGGCCAGCTCCAGGACCCGGGCCAGATCGGAGGGCTCGGCGGCCGGGAGATCGGCGGCGACGGTGGCCAGGGTCCCGGCCCCGCGCTGAAGGCACCACGCCTGGCCCACCCGCACCGCCTCGCTCTGGCCGGCGCCGGCGTCGGGCAGGGTGGCCAGCCCCATCCGGGCGCAGAGCTCGGAGATCTCCGGGTCGTCCCCAACCACCACCGCCGTGGAGACCGGCCAGGCCTCGACCACGCAGCGCACCATCCGGGAGGCGAGGGCCCGGCTGACCAGCCGGCGGGCGTCGGGAGGGAGCTGGGCGGCAAGCCGCTGCTTGCTCCCGACCGAGGGCTTGACCGGCACCACCAAAAAGGGCCGGGCCTCGCTCCCGGTCGACTTGGGGGCGAGCTTCATTGGCCGCCGCCGGTCTCGCCAACCGAGATTTGCGCGGCTGCCAAGGCCGCCACAGCCACTCGCTCGCGGGCGGGCTGGTCGACCATCAGGGTGTCGCAGAGATGGGGCCGAACCCCGGTGGCGGCCACCTGGTCGACCAGCCCGGAGTCCCGCTGATCCAGCACCAGGTGCTGGGCCAGGTCGGCGTAGAGAGCGGCCACCCCGGTGGCACTGGGGGCGATCCCCAGGCTCTGCAGCATGGCCACCGCCGGGCCCTTGACCGCCGCCCCGGCGACGATCGGGCTGACCGCGACCACCTGGGCCGCCGCCCGGAGTTCGGCGCGCAGCCCGGGCACCGCCAGGATCGGTCCGATTGAGATGACCGGATTGCTGGGGGCGATCAGCACCAGGTCGGCCGCCCGGATCGCCTCCCGGACCCCGGGGCCGGGCCGGGCCCGTTCGACGCCTCGGTATTCGATCCGCGCGATCTCGGGTTGGCAGGCCTCGCGGACCAGGTACTCCTGGATGTGGAGGTCACGCCCGTCCTGGGTCAGCACCCGGGTCGTCACCGCTTGGTCGGTCATCGGCAGCAGGTTGAAGCCCAGACCCAGCTGCCCGGCCAGTCGGCGGGTCACCTCCGAGAGCGGGCGTCCTCGACGCAGCTGTTCGGTGCGCCAGACGTGGGTGGCCAGGTCGCCATCACCCAGCTGAAACCAGCTCTCGTCTCCCAGCCGGCGAAACTGCTCCAACGCCCCCCAGGTCTCTCCCCTCAGCCCCCAGCCCCGCTCCCAGTCCCCCAGCCCGGCCAGCGAGTAGCTGACGGTGTCCAGGTCGGGACTGACGTGAAGGCCGTGGACCTGGAAGTCGTCGCCGGTGTTGCCGATGACGGTCAGCTGGGCCTGAGGCGCCACCGCCACCAGGCCCGCCAAAAACCGGGCCGCTCCGACTCCCCCGGCCAGAACCACCAGGCGGAGCCGGCTGGGCAGGGGGAGAACTCCTGCTCCACCCCTCGTGAAGCCGGTCTTGGCCGGGATCATCTCCGGAGGCGAGCCCGCCGAGATCTCGGAGCTTGGACCCGCCGGCTCGAGGCCCGGATCAGGCGACCGCCAGAGCCCGGAAGCTGAACAGCCCGAAGAGAAGCGATCCCAGACCCAGATAGATGGCCTCTTGGCGGTCCGAGCCGCGGGCGCTCAGCCCCCAGGCCACCGGCAGCACCACCGCGTTGAGGATCCCGTACATGACATGGAGCAGGAAGTTGGCGGGCCGATGCCCCTGGGCCAGCAGCAGCAGCCCCAACAGATCCTGGACCAGCACCAGGGCCCAGGCCAGGATGAGGAAGGCCTGGACCCCGCCCGATACCTTGCCCTGCCGGCGCAGGTCGATGAAGCACCAGGCCGCTCCCGCCAGCCCCAGGACGATCAGTGCTAGCGCGAACTTCTGGTGAACGGTGAGGATCAATCTGGGCCCGCCCGGGCTGCGATCAGGTCAGCCGGCGCTGCAGGACTTGGCGGCTCCCGCCTCGTCCCCGGCGTCGAAGGATGAACCGCAGGAGCAGGTCTTAACCGCATTTGGGTTGTGGACCGTGAAGCCCCCGCCCATCAGGCTGTCAACGTAGTCGATCTCGGCGCCCTCCAGGTAGGTGGCACTGTAGGGGTCCACGAAGACCTTGACACCGTTGTGGTCGACCACCTCGTCGTCCTCGGCGGGCTGGTCGTCGAAGCCCATCCCGTAGCTGAATCCGGAGCATCCGCCGGGACTGACGTAGACGCGCAGACCCATGGTGGGATGCTCTTGCTCGTCGAGCAGGTTCTTCAGCTGGGACATGGCTTGCTCGGAAACGGTGATCATGGGCTCTTCCCTTCCTGGGGCGAAGTGTGGGTACGCAACGAGCTCAGTTTACAACGTTCGGCAGCTGAATTCACCCGAGCAGCTGCCGAGGGCCCCTCCGCCGCGCCGAACCTTAGTAGCGAACCAAGGGCCATGGGCCACGATCGGTCCCAGCAGCCCGGCTAGACCTTCCGGTACTTGGGGCTCCAGCTGCCGTCCTCGGCCCGGTGGAAGTCCTGGAACACCCCCGACGCCTCCTCGACCATGATCTCGCCGATCCGGCCGAAGATCAGCCGCAACTCCTCCTCGGCACCGGGCGCGGTGCGCATCTCGACCACATGGCGCAAGGTGCGCAGGTTCATGGTCATGATCAGGTCGGTGCTGACTCCGATCGGGGCCAGCCGGCGCAGCGCCGAGGTGACCTCCTTCTTGACATGGAAGGGGATGCCCTGATCGTCGATCCCCAGCTGCCTGGCCGCCCCCACCTGGAACTCCTCCAGCCGCTCCACCAGCTCGATGCACTGCTGACGCAGCGGCTCCAGCGCCGGCGGAACCCGAAAGCCGATGTCGACCAGCCGGACGTAACGCAGGCTCTCCTGGCTGAAGGCGGCGCCAGCCCGGTGGCGGACGATCTCATGGGTGGCGACCCGGCTCAGGTTGTGGAGGGCGAAGGTGTAGCTGGCGTGCTCCAGCACACTGCCGTGGGCGCTGCTCAGGATGTTGTCGATGTAGACCAGGGGATCAGTGCGGACCCGCCTCACGTTGGGATTGAGCCCTGGCTCCCAGCTCCGGTAGCAGGCCCGGCCGCAGAACTCGACCAGGAGCTCGCCCGGGTTGGGGTTCTGGTCGGTCTCGGCCAGGCGCCGATCCAGCCAGGACTCACCGCCGACCGCCTCCAGATAGCCGCGCATGGCTTCGAAGTCGAGAGCGGGCCGTGCGATCAGGAAGATGGCCGGGGTGGTTTCATGCACCGGTCGAGGCCTCCCCGGTGCCGGTTTTCCAGTTCAAAAGTGCCGCTCTGGCGATCCCCCTCACTCGGCTTGCTCTCGACTCCCCGCCGACGCGGGCGCTCAGCCCAGCGATTCCAGCATCTCGGGGATCTCAGTCCGAATGCAGGTGAAGCTGGGCACGTCCCGGGCGGTGTAGGCGGAGGCCTCGGTGTCCCGCAGCGCCTGGACGCAGTCGAGGAAGTCGGCGGCGCTGTCGGTCTCGAAGGCGACCACGAACTCCTGGTCATCGAGGCCGAACGAATAGGTGGTGTTGATCTTGACACTGGGGAACTGGTGGCCGACCTCAATGTGCTGCTCCATCATCCGCTGCCGCTCCGCGGCGGGCAGGGCCCACCAGGCTCTGGTCTTGACGAATGGATAGACGAAGAGGAAGCGGCGGCTGCCCGGAGCCAGCACCAGACGGTCCCGGCCGGACCCCTGATTGGGGTGGTCGCTGTCGACGTAGATCGAGCGCTTGGTCATCGAGGTGTAGCTGTGGGCACTGGTCAGGTAGCCCGCCAGCTGGGTACGGTTAATCGCCGAGAAGAGCTGCACCAGACGCTCCGTCTCGTCGCTGACCGCCCAGATCATGAGGTCGGCGTCGCCCCGGGTCCCGACCAGAGTGTAGGTTCGGATCAGCAGCCTGGAGGCATGCTGCTGAAGCACCTGGACCAGCTCCTTACGTTGCCGGGCGCGAACCGTCGAGTCCAGCCGGCGCCACTCGGGCTCGATCCTGAAGAAAGCGAATCTCACCATTTGGCGGGGCGCCGGTTTGGTGGCGTCGCGAACTACCACCGGGCCCACCTCGAGGCGGCGACTGCCCTTGGTTGCGACGGACTCGGTCATCGCCGGCTTGCTCCCGTCATTTCTCTATCTGACTCCTTCGCTGGAGACCGGTACCGTGTGCCCACACTCTGCGCAGACGTATACCCGGCCCCGCCGGGTGACCTCGCGCCCGTCGCTGAGCCTGACCATCTGGTCG
>Ga0307372_10011610_pt1 | contig 11718 bp, 14 predicted proteins | sample OX1MG_FD_202533 | JGI IMG/M metagenome (GOLD analysis project Ga0307372, IMG submission 202533) | Soil microbial communities from Risofladan, Vaasa, Finland - OX-1 | ecosystem: Environmental > Terrestrial > Soil > Coastal area > Acid sulfate soil | place: Finland: Risofladan, Vaasa | collected...
GTTGTAGTCGAAGCCGACGTGCAGCCAGACTTCCGGCATCCATTGGGTGTGACCCATGGCGCCCGCCCACGATCCGATCATCTGCTCCGGCGTGCTCCAGCCGTTTTGTACGATCAACAGCGCGTTGCTCAGTTCCTTTTCCCAGTAGGCGCGGCGGCGTGGCTCGGCCCAAGCGAGTGTCGCCAGCGACGGGATCACCGGGCGCATGTGATTTTTCTCAACCGCCGGATCGCCGAAGGCGGACTCGATGCCCCACACGCCAAGCATGAACGAGGTCTCGACGCCGAAATCTTTTTCGATCCGCGCAAACAGCGCCGCGTATTCCTTTGCCTTCTCCTTGCCGGCGGCGACCTTCCAGTCAGAGGTGGCGCGGTTGAGATATTGCCAGAGCTGGACGGTGAATTCGGGCTGGTTACGGATCGCGTCGAGGCCGGTCGTATCTTGCTCAACTGCGCTCATTACGCGCGTGTAGGTCTCCGGTGCGACGCCGTGCGCGACCGCCTTTGCCTGGAACGCTTCGATCCATTGCGCGAACGAGGTGCGCGCGGCCGAAGCGCTTTCGGGTCTCCACAGCAGCAGTCCAGCACACGCGGCGGCGATGGCCTTTAATGAAGCGCGTCGTGCAATGTTCGGTAACGGCGGCGCGCTTGCTGGCTTCATGGTCACTCCCGGCCTCGCTTTTTGCTGCAGGCTTTGTTGCCACCATAGCATCCGCTGGCGCCGGATTGGGTGTAGCCGAGGTGTCGGGAATGGGGGAGGCGGCGACCGCCGCGGGGCTGACTACTTGTCCGCGGCCGCCGATCAGGCGCTCGTAGGAAGCCACCAGCGTCATGTATGGATTGACGAACAACCAGCCCTGCCGCGTCGGCACCTGTAAGTTGAAGTGCAGGTGATAGGAGGTGCCGCCTTCGCGCGCGCCGTAATCGCCGACCGGCCCCAGCGCATCATCCTCCCGGACGGTGCGGCCGCTGATCATACCGGCAAGGTCCAGCATGTGCGGATTCATGTGCAGGTAGCGGAAACGAATATGCTCGCCCGGCGCATTGGCGGTGAGGTAGAGCGCCTCGTCGCCGGCGCTGCGCCAGACCATTCCATCGCGCACCGCGACGACTTGGTGCTGATAGGGCTCACAGCGATCGGCATCCTCGTTGCGCAGCTTGCACGAACTCGGCCGGATATCCTCGCCCTGGTGACCGAGCCCGGACGGGCATTGCGTCACCTGGTAGTGACGGTGTTCGCAGAAATTATCGCGCCACGGATAGGCATAGTTTTTGGTTTCATCGTTGAACAGGCGAATATCGTTGACGCGGCATCGATACGCTGACTCCTTGCCATGGCCCCCGAGGTGAACGAGCCCGGTGAGATCGCAATTGCCCCAATTCATGAACGATTGCGAATTGATGTAGGCCGGCGCTTGCGCAATTGGAAAGCGGATGTCGGCATAGACCGTGTCGTCGCCGCGGCCGCCTGAGCCCAGCATGCCGGTGCCGGGCAACAGATCGCCCGGCGGGAAGTAGGCAAAGTCCGCTGACGTTTGCTCGGGCCGGGCGATCCTTCGCGGCGCTGCCGCGGCGGCCACCAGCGCGCCGCCGGCGATGTGCAGCGCCTTGACGAAACGCAGCATCACCTGATCCGCCTCGCGGCAGGTCACGTGCCTGGCGTGGCGTCCGTCGGAGCACAGGATCGAGATGAAGTAAGTCACACCGAAGCGGGTAAAGACGTAACGGAGCCGGTTTTCGAGCAATACACGGCGGGTGCCGGGAAAATCATGCTCCAGTTCCGGAACCGATGCGTCCTGATCGGCGGCGGCACCATCGAGTTCATAGATGACCGAGGACGCGGAAATCTGCACTTCGGCCGGATGCACCGACGAATCTTTCAGCGGGATGCGAAACGCGGCGTCGTAGCCCGATGGCCCCGGAAAGAAAAAGGTCGGCGCGTGAAAGTCGGCAAAGTATTTGTCGGTGTCGGCCGCGTTGCCGCTTGCCTGGTCGCGCAGGAAGGCCGCGGTATCGAGCGGCAGCAACACCGGCACGCCGCTTGCGCTGACGTTCGCTAGAAGCTTACCGGTTGCGGCGTTCAGCGCCGGCCAGGCGTCGGCGGCTTCGGCGCGAGCAGCGTCCCAATCGACCGCAGCCGTGGTGATGCGCGGGCCCCGCATCTCCGGCGCCGCAGCCGCCGGACCAGGCACCGTCGGCGGTGGGGCTGCCGCGCCCGAGTCTTCCGCCGCAGCATGCCCGGCTAGAAGCAGCGCGGCGAGACAACAGATCGCTGAAACGGCACGGACCATTGTCATCGGCGGGCGGCCTGCAGTTGGTCCGGCCCTTGCAGTGCGCCGACAAGTCTTTCGGTGCTGTTGGCGAAACTATCGATGTCGAAATTTAGCGGATCGTCATGACCGTTCGGAATGTCGGCGTCGAGCGCGGCATGAAAAGCCGGAATGAGCCAGCGGCCGGCGCGCACGCTGGCGATGACGTACACCACAGCGAGCCGGTCATATTGCGCGGCGGTGAAGGCGGGATTGGGCGCCTGTGCGTCGTTGCCGCGGCCGCGGCCGGCGCTCTTTCGCGGCTGAATAAGCTCGACATGCAGGAACAGTCCTTTCAATGTTCCGGCAAAATTAGCGGCCTGTTCGAACCGCGTTTCCCGCCATGGGATCGCAAGTTCGTGGCTGAGCAGCATATCGCCCGAGCGGTTGATGACCACGTGCGCCTTGCCCCAGCCGTCGTCGCATTTGAAGTCGGCAAGTTTGTTGAAAATGGCCTCGCCGTTGATGTCGGAGGGGAACGGCCGGCGACCGAAGTTCGGCCCGCTGGTATCGTGAATGACGAAATAGCGCGCCATCGGCGCATCGGGATCGTTGTCGTTGGCCCGCGAGACCGGCTCCCAGAGATGGGCGGCGAAGTCCCATTCCAGATCGAGCTTCGAGAGATAGCCGCTCAGCGCGTCGCGGTTCGGCATGCCGCCGTCGCGCCCGACGCGCTGCTCAAGCGCCGGCGGCAAGCTTTCGAGCGTCGGGGCGAGATTTCTCGACTTGTCCATACCGCGCATCAGACAGTGCGCCTGTTGTTCGGGCTCGCCCTGAAAACTCATTGCCGCCCAGTCGAACGAGCACGGCCCCATCGTGTTGACGAAAAACGGCGGCCGAAAGTGATCGGGCTTGCAGTCCGCGCTCCATGCGGCGGGCGCGAAAACGGCAACGAGCGCGCAAGCAAACCCGCAGGCAATCAGGTTTGCCGGCCCGCGGTATCCTCGACTGGTCAATTTCGGCGCGTTCACGGCTTTTGCATCCAAACTCGCGATCCTACTATCCCGGTCCACATTGCCGCTGCCAAGCGATGCATTCCTACGGCAACGCAAAATCCGCATAAAAGCTTCTCCGGCCTGCCGTCGCTGTGCAAAAAAATGCGCGCCATGAATGTTTGTTCAGCGTTGAAGCAGCCGCGGGCGTGTTCGGGGCGCATGCCGGCGTTGAAGCCGATGCCGCCCGGCGCCTCTTACCCGGCTTTACGTCCCGGCTTATGTTGGCGGCAGCGACAGTTTGGGAAGGAGTCGGCAATGGATCAGGTTTTGGAACGTCCGGAAACGATCCCACAGATCGAGGCGACGCTCAATTATCTCATCAATACCGGCGAAAAGATCGTCACCGAAGCCGGCGCCGGCGGCACCGCCGACATGCGCGGCGGCAGGCTCGATTCGCACCGCGCCGTCATCCGCAACGGCCGGCTGCACGGCGAGTTCGCGCTCGACCGCGAAGGCTTCCGCTTCGTGCGCCACGACACCAAGGTCGCCGATTTCTACCAGGAAGACGAAGTTCGCCGCGTCTATTACCCGGAGATGGAGGCATTGGTGAAAGCCGAAAGCGGTGCCTCCCGCGTCGTGGTTTTTGACCACACCTTGCGCACCGGCGACGACGCGCTGCGCCAACAACTAAAAATCCGCGAAATCGTGCCACGCGTACACAACGACTATACCGAATGGTCGGCGCCGCAGCGCGTGCGCGACATCGTCCCGGGCGAAGCCGAGGCGTTGCTCAAGCGCCGTTTTGCCGTCGTGCAAGTATGGCGGCCGATCAAGCATCCGGTGGAAAGCTTTCCGCTGGCGATTTGCGATGCGCGCAGCGTTTCGACCGACGATCTGGTGGTGTCCGAACGGCGCTACCAGCATCGGGTCGGGCAGACCTATGCCATCACCTACAATCCGAACCACAAATGGTTCTGGTTCCCGCGCATGCGCCGGGAAGAGGCGATCGTGTTCAAGGTGTTCGATTCAATGCAGGACGGCCGCGCCCGCTTCACCGCGCACACTGCCTTCGACGATCCGACCTCGCCGCCCAACGCGCGTCCGCGCGAGAGCATCGAGATCCGCACGCTGGCGTTTTTCTGACGTCATTCCGGAGCGCGCCGAAGTGGCCGGCCCGATGACAAGCTCCGCGCGAACCCGGAATCCATAATCGCAGACGCCCGATCGATGGCACTGAGCTGATTCTGGATTGGCAGTAATTATGGATTCCGGACAGCCGCTCGCGCGGCTTCCGGAATGACGACGCTACTCCTTGGCGCGCTCGATGTAGGAGCCGTCGGCCGTCTGCACCACGATCTTGGTGCCGGTGGTGACGAAGGGCGGCACCATGGTGCGCACACCATTGGAGAGAACGGCTGGCTTGTACGAGGACGTAGCCGTCTGGCTCTTGATGGCCGGTTCGGTCTCGACCACTTCGAGGGTGGCGCGCGGCGGCAGCTCGATGGAGACCGGCCGGTCCTCATATATGCTGATGGTGACTTCCATCTCTGGCTGCAAATAGGCCGACTGGTCGCCGATAATGTCGGCCGTCAGAGCCACCTGGTCGTAGCTCTCCATATTCATGAAATGGAAGCCTTCGCCGTCCTGGTACATAAACTGATGCTTGTGGTCTTCGACGAAGGCGCGCTCGACTTGTTCCGTGGTCTTAAAGCGGAACGAGAGCTTCACGCCGTCGGCGATCCGCTTTACGTCCATTTGGGTCACCGGCGTGCCCTTGCCGGGGTGGATACTCTCGGTGGTCAAAATGACCCCGAGCTTGCCGTCGATTTCGACAATATTGCCTTTTCGCAATGAGCTGGCGATGACTTTCACAGTGTCCTCGATACAAAGCGGGATTCGGGCCGCACCATAGCGATCCTGAGCCTGCACGCTAGATATTTCTGTTTAACCGCGAACAAGGTTATGCCAAGCGTTCCGCCTGCCTCGCCCGTCTGGGACCCGCATATTCACGCCGACCGACGCCCGTTCCTGCTGGCGCGCAGCCGGATCGTAACCGCTTTGCGCGGGTGGTTCGAAGCGCAAGATTTTATGGAGGTGGAGACGGGCGTTTTACAGGTCTCGCCCGGCAACGAGACCCATCTGCACGCGTTCGCCACGACGCTTTTGACCACCGACGGCACGAAGTCGCCGCTTTATCTGCGCACCTCGCCGGAATTTGCCGCCAAGAAACTGCTCGCCGCCGGCGAGCGCCGCGTCGTTGAATTCGCCAGGGCGTTCCGTAACCGCGAGCGCGGCGCGTTGCACCACCCGGAATTCACCCTGATCGAATGGTACCGCGCCGGCGAACCCTATCGTGTGCTGATGGATGACTGCACGGCGATCCTCAAGCGCGCGGCGGACGCCGCCGGCACCAACCGGCTGAGCTTCCGCGGCCTTTCGGTCGACGCGTTCGCCGTGCCGGAACGGCTGACGGTGGCAGAAGCATTCGGCCGTTATGCCGGCGTTGATCTGCTGGCGACTTTGACCGGCGGCGAGCCGGATCGCGATGCGCTGGCCCGCGCCGCGCAGGCTCAAGGGATTCGCGTGAGCGAAGACGACCGCTGGGGCGACATTTTCAGCCGCGTGCTGGTGGAAAAGATCGAACCCAACCTCGGTATCGGTCGCGCCACCATTCTCGACGAATATCCGTCGCCGCAGGCGGCGCTGGCGCGGCCGGCTGCCGACCCGCGCGTCGCGGAACGCTTCGAGCTTTACGCGTGTGGGGTTGAACTCGCCAATGGCTTCGGCGAACTCACCGATCCGGCCGAGCAGCGCCGCCGGCTCGAACGCGAGATGGCGGAGAAGCAACGCATTTACGGCGAGCGCTATCCGCTGGATGAAGACTTCCTTGCCGCCCTCGCGACGATGCCGCAGGCTAGCGGCGTCGCGCTCGGCCTCGATCGTCTGGTGATGTTGGCGACCGGCGCATCGCGCATCGAGCAGGTGCTATGGAATCCGCTGCCATGAATCCGCGTTCCACGACATTGCGCAGCACCCGCTCGCTTTGCCAGCACGGCTTTGTGCCGCGCGAACGGCTCGATGCGCTGGCCGAGGTCGCCGAGCGCTATGCGGTCGGCATCACGCCGGCGATGGCGCAACTGATCGACCCAGCCGATCCGCACGATCCGATTGCGCACCAATTCGTGCCCGATGCGCGTGAGCTTGTGGTGTCGCCGGAAGAAAGCGGCGATCCGATCGGCGACGACCCGCATAGCCCGGTGCCGGGTTTGGTGCACCGCTATCCCGATCGCGTGCTGTTGAAGGTCATCAATGCCTGTGCGGTCTATTGCCGCTTCTGTTTCCGCCGCGAGATGATCGGGCCGGGGCGGGGAGGGCTGTCGCCCAAGGCGCTCGACGCTGCGCTCGACTATATCGCCGGGCATCCGGAAATTTGGGAAGTGATCCTGAGCGGCGGCGATCCGCTGATCCTGTCGGCGCGACGGCTCAAGGACGTGGTGGCGCGGGTGGCGGTCATCGACCACGTCAAGGTGATCCGTCTGCATACGCGGGTGCCGGCGGTGGCGCCGGAGCGGGTCGACGCCGCGTGCGTGCGCGCGTTACGCGCGCGCGGAAAGGCGACCTTCGTCGTCCTGCACGTCAATCACGCACGCGAACTGACCAAGAAAGCGCGCGCGGCGTGTGCTCGGCTGATTGATGCTGGCATTCCGATGTTGTCGCAATCGGTTCTGCTGCGCGGCATCAACGACGATCCCGAAACGCTCGGCACGCTGATGCGCGCGTTGGTCGAATGCCGGATCAAGCCCTATTACCTGCATCACGCCGATCTCGCGCCCGGCACGGCGCATTTGCGCACCGGTATTGCCGAGGGCCAGGAGCTGATGCGTTCGCTGCGCGGCCGTTATTCCGGCCTCTGCCAGCCGACTTATGTGCTCGACATTCCCGGCGGCTATGGCAAATCGCCGATCGGTCCGAATTATTTGGCAGGCGGCGCGGTCGAGGACTTCACCGGGCGGCGGCATATTTATCCGCCGCGGCGTGAGGTCATATTGCCAAAAGTTTGAGCTTATTGCCGCCGCTCAGGCCGCGGCGTTTTGCAGCGCCGGAAAGAAGACGGTCGTTTCGAATCCGTATCCGCAGGTCTCGCACGACCAGGTATGCCGCACGCGGCGCTCGCTGAGGTACTCGGACCAGTCTGGCGCAAGCAGCCAGGCGCTGCATTGGGGGCAGGTGTTTTTCTCGTAGGTGACGAGCCGTCTGCGCGCAGCTTCGGTGAGCAGTGCCATGATCTCCTCCTGCGTCACCCCTCCCGAGCGCGAACCGTAGGTGCGGTCTGTGGCATCAACGTGACGCAGGCAAGTCAGAACGCGGGTTGATGCGCGGCGACACGACACGCCGTCACGCAACGATCTCGCAATGCAACATCGTGCAATGTCATCGCGGTAACGGCGGACGTACCAGGGAGCGGGCTGCTGCGACCCACCATGCGGGCTGGGCGCACGAAAAAATTCCGGACAATCGTGCCGGCGTCCGCGCCGGAACTTCGCTCTGGCCGACAATGGCGAATTTGTAAAGTTCTGCGGGTGCACGAAAGCTTATGGTAACGAATTCGCCGAGCCGCCAAAACCGGCCGAAGTGTGCTGATCGTCACATCGTGCTGTACGGCGAGGGGCTAAACCAGCATCACCGAAAGAAATTCAACAACGAGGTGATGTCATGAAAAAGACCCTTACAGTTCTCGTTGCAGCTGCTGCGATCGGCGCGGGCGCAATCGGATTGTCCAGCACTGCGGACGCGCACTGGTACGGACCGCACGGCGGCTGGGGCCCAGGACCGTTCATTGCCGGCGCGTTTGTGGCCGGTGCGGTGGCTGCGGCGGCGACGTCTCCGTACTACTACGGCAACGGACCTTACGCTCCGTACTACGGGCCGGCATGCCGGCCCGTATGGAACGGCTACGCTTGGGTGCCTGCCTGCTACTGATTTGCGACGCGACGTGGGAATGACGCGACGTGGGAATGAAGAAAGGGCCTGCCGATCCGGCAGGCCCTTTTGACTCCGCTGCACCACTTACCAATGGACTGGCGCGCCCTACGGGACTCGAACCCGTGTTACCGCCGTGAAAGGGCGGTGTCCTGGACCGCTAGACGAAGGGCGCGGACCACGCGCAAACGGCGTCGTGGGAAGGGCGCGACATATAAAGAGGATTGGAGGCAGCGGCAAGCAACCGTCGCCGGCGCCCTACGTCACCAATGCCCGGTATTGGGCATGGATTTCCAGGGCTCCTTCGGCGGCAACGCCGCTCCCTTCTGCAACAGTTCGATCGATTGGTTATCAGGCGAGCGCACGAACGCCATCATGCCGTCGCGGGGCGGCCGATTGATTGTGACCCCGGCCTGCATCAGCTTCTCGCAAGTGGCGTAGATGTCGTCGACCTCATAGGCAAGGTGGCCGAAATAGCGTGCCTCGCCGTAATCTTCATTGCCTTCCCAGTTATGGGTCAGCTCGACCAGCGGCGCTTCGCGGCCTTTCGGCCCCTCCGCGATCAATTCGCTGTCGGCCGGCGCCGCCAGAAAGACCAGCGTGAACTTGCCCTTGTCGTCGACCCGCCGGCGGGTCTCCTTCAGCCCGAGCTTATTGCAGTAGAAGTCGAGCGCGGCGTCGAGGTTGCGAACGCGAAGCATTGTATGCAGGTACCGCATGATGCACCCTGTATGGTGTTGGATCCCGTTGCCGTGGGTTTGCCTCAGCTATGTATGACAGGACTGCGCGGGTAGAAAGCATGGCCGCGGCCGACCTTGCGGGCGTCATGACGCAGCTCCGGGAGATGGTCGAGGAGGCGGGGGCAATCCTGCCGTTCACCGGGGCCGGCATCTCGACCGAGTGCGGCATTCCCGACTTCCGCTCGCCCGGCGGGATCTGGACCAAGAACCGGCCTATCCCATTCGATGAGTTTGTGGCCAGCCAGGAAGCGCGCAACGAATCGTGGCGCCGCCGGTTCGCCATGGGCGACGAATTCGGCCACGCCAAACCTGGCCGCGGGCATCGGGCGCTGGCCAGCCTCTACCGCGCCGGCAAGGTGCTGTGGTGACGCAGAACATCGATAATCTGCATCAAGCCTCTGGCATCGCAACCGAACATGTCGTCGAACTGCACGGCAATACGACCTATGCCCTCTGCCTGGGTTGTCAGCAGCGCTACGAACTTTCCTGGGTGCGGGCCCGCATGGAGGCCGGCAATGGATGCGCGCCCGACTGCATCGCCTGCGGCGGCCACATCAAGACCGCGACGATCTCGTTTGGGCAAGCGATGCCGGATTCCGCAATGCGGCAGGCGGAGGCGCTGACACGATCTTGCGACCTGTTTCTGGCGATCGGCTCATCGCTGGTGGTCTGGCCCGCGGCCGGATTTCCCTTGATAGCTAGGCGCAACGGCGCTCGGCTGATCATCATCAACCGGGAGCCGACCGACTTCGACGACATCGCCGACCTGGTCGTGCGCGGTGACATCGGTACCGTCTTCGAGCCGTTCGTCGATGGCGCGTCATCCACCGATGTTCACAGGCTGTGACTCTTTTCGCCGTGTGTTGCATTTTTGTGCTTCTCCCCCCGACCGCTGGTGTTATCTTCAATTCAACAGATTCGTGATGCGCCCGCGCGGGGCGCTAACATAGAAGCGCGGCGGCCACGGCGTTATGGCGTCGGACGAGATCGAACAAAAAACAACTGGGCTTGGCCTCGGAGCCGACGTCGAACTCAATGACGAGTCGGCGGCGAACCTCGTTGAGATGTCCGGCGTCATCAAATGGTTCGATGTCGCCAAGGGTTATGGCTTCATCGTGCCCGACAATGGCATGGCGGACGTGCTCCTGCACGTCACTTGCCTGCGGCGCGACGGCTATCAGACCGCTTATGAAGGTGCGCGCTTGGTGTGCGAGGTGCTGGTGCGTCCCAAGGGCTTGCAGGCCTTCCGCGTGCTTTCGATGGACGAATCGACGGCGATCCACCCGGCGCAGATGCCGCCGCCGCGAACCCATGTTACCGTTACGCCGACGAGCGGCCTCGAACGGGCGCAGGTGAAATGGTTCAATCGGCTTCGTGGCTTCGGCTTCCTCACCCGCGGCGAGGGAACGCCGGATATCTTCGTGCATATGGAAACCTTGCGCCGGTTCGGCATCGCCGAGCTGCGTCCGGGCCAGTTCGTCCTGGTCCGGTTTGGACCTGGCCCGAAGGGCCTGATGGCCGCCGAAGTTCGGCCGGAAAGCGGACCGCTCGGTCCCGCCTCGCACTAGCGCGCTTCGCCGCCTTTCTTTCCGCTATCGTGCGTCCGGCACGGTTCGCGGCGGCGGTTCTATTGGCCGTATGCATTGCTGGACCGGCCTTCGCTGCCGGCGAAGCGACGCTGGAGATCGTCACCAAGGGCGGGGTGCGGGCCTTCACCGTCGAACTCGCCACCACCGAGGCCGAGCGGGAACACGGTCTGATGTTCCGCAAAACGTTGCCGGAAGGCCGGGGCATGCTGTTCGACTTCAAGGAAGAGCGGCCGGTCGCGTTCTGGATGCGCAACACGTACATCCCGCTCGACATGATCTTCATTCGCGCCGACGGACGCATCCTCAACATTGCGGAGGACACCAAGCCGCTGTCGGATGCGCTGATCCCTTCGGGCGGTCCGGTGCGCTCCGTGCTCGAGGTGATCGGCGGCACCGCGCGCAAGCTCGGTATTGCCCCGGGCGACCAGGTGGAAAGCGCGGCCTTGCGCTAGTGGTTCGATTCTAACATTCGCACCGCTCCCGCCGGGCGGGTAGCGAATGTCAAATCCGCTCCGCTAGTGCGTCCAGGCTTGGCGGCGCGAATAAGCGAAATTATCGGAATACGACATGTGCTGGCGAACCGAGGGCGTGCTCTCGAATACCTGATAGGGGATGCCTTCGCGCTCGCAAAAGGCAACCGCTTCTTCCTTGCTATCGAAGTTCAGCCGGACTTGCTGCTTCATGTCGCCGGAGCTCGTCCAGCCCATCAGCGGTTCAATATTGCGTGGCTGCTCCGGCTCATAGTCGAGCATCCATTCCTTGGCGTTCGCTTCGCCGGACTGCATCGCCGTGCGGGCCGGTCGGTAAATGCGGGCGGTCATGAGGCTGATGTTCCGATCATAGTCCCAATAGTGCAGGGAAGTCGGATGGTCGGGGCAGCAGGATTTGAACCTGCGACCTTCTGCTCCCAAAGCAGACGCGCTACCAAGCTACGCTATGCCCCGTCCGGCGCGGCGTTGGATACACTTTTCGGCGCGGTGCGGCAACCCGCGCTCGCCTTACGCCTTCGGCGCCGCGGCGCTGAGCTTGCGGCCCTGCGAAGCGGCGCGCTGACGCAGCAGCGACACAAAACGGTCTTCTGGCATCGGCTGGCCGAGCAAGAATCCTTGTCCGTAGTCGCAGCCCATACTGACCAGCGCGAGCGCTTCTGAGGCTTTTTCGATGCC
>Ga0307372_10011611_pt1 | contig 11718 bp, 11 predicted proteins | sample OX1MG_FD_202533 | JGI IMG/M metagenome (GOLD analysis project Ga0307372, IMG submission 202533) | Soil microbial communities from Risofladan, Vaasa, Finland - OX-1 | ecosystem: Environmental > Terrestrial > Soil > Coastal area > Acid sulfate soil | place: Finland: Risofladan, Vaasa | collected...
GTCCGCTGTTCCGGAGCGCCTCGACCCGGTCGGCGGGGACCTCCATCGGAGGCCGAAGGTCGGCGGACCTCTGGGCGATCGACGGGGCGAGTCGCGCGTAGACCGCGTCGAGAGCCGCGCCGGTCTCCGAATCATGACGGCCGCGATTCCAGAACACTGCCAGACGGCCTCCGTGGCGGAGCACCGATGCGGCTTTGGCAGCCCCTGCCTCGGGTTGGACCCAATGCCACGCCTGACCCGACATCACCAGGTCGAACCTGCGCTGCCGCGGATCCCAGTCCTCGAACGTGCCTTCCTCAACGGGGACGCCGTGACCCCGCGCGATCGCCGCCATGGATGGGTCGGGTTCGACTCCGATCACCTCGCAGCCGCGCGCCATGAGCAATCGAGAGGCCCTGCCCGTTCCGCAGCCGACGTCGACGACCTGATGGGGTGACCACTCCATGAGCCGGTCGATGAGCGCGGGCGGATACGACGGCCGCGCGCGGTCGTACTGCATCGCGATACCGCCGAAGGAGAGCGCTCGCTGCCGGTTCTCGTACAGCGGCTGCTCAGGGCTCAACTCAATCGCGACGGTTGTGGTGTGAGTGCCGCCCCCAGGTCGGCTGCGAAACGAACCGCATCCTCGGGAGCGAGACGTGCGGTCGTCACACGGATGCCGCGCGCGCTGGCGATGCGGAATCGGTCCCCGGCGAGCACGCCCCAACCGCGTTCCTGGAGGGTGGCGACGGTTGCGTCCTCGTGTGCGACGGGAATCCAGACGTTGAGACCGGAACGGCCGTGGGAGTCGATGCCTCGGGCTCTCAGCGCCGTAATGAGCGCTTCGCGGCGGCGTGAGTAGGTTTCGGCGACGAGATCCGCACGCGCCGCCTCGCCAGGGTCGCTCCAGAGTGCGACGACCAGGTGCTGCAACAGATGCGACACCCATCCGGCCGCAAGGAGCCGCCGGCCCTCGACGCGCGCGACCGTCGTCGCGTCGCCGGCCAGGATGGCAAGGCGCATGTCGGGTCCGAGCGACTTCGACACCGAGCGGAGGTGCACCCACCGCGCACGTCCCGGCTCACAGAGCGTGTGGCAGGGCCGTTCTGTGATATCGAAAGCATGGTCATCCTCAATGACGAGCACGCCGGGGTGGCGGTCCAGCACGGCTCGAAGCTCCGCCGCGCGCTCAGCGTCCACCGCGGAGCCGAACGGGTTCTGCGCGCGTGGAGTCAGTGCGCACGCTGCGGCGCCGGCGCGCAGCGCACGCGCCAGCGCCTCGGGGGTCGGACCGCGATCGTCGATCGCCATCGGGAGGACGGCGAGGCCCAGCGCGGCCGCGAGGTCGATGATTCCCGGGTAACACGGGTCCTCGACGGCGATGCGATCGCCCGGGCGCAGATGTGCGGTCAGCGCGAGTTGGACGCCGTCGAGCGCCCCGCCGACGACGGTCATGTGCTCGCTCGAGACGCCGTCGGCCTCCAGCCGCGCTGCGGCGAGCGCCACCAGCTCGGGATCGGATCCGGGCGTGCCGTAGAGCACCGGCTCGTGCGGCAGCGCCGCGAGCGCCGGTCCCAGGTCGGGAAGCAGGGCCGGATCGGGGTTGCCGGAGAGGAGGTCAGTGACGCCCTGCGGGACGATCGGCCTGCCGCGCGGAGACGGCGGCACGCGCGGGGCGATGCTCGTCCCGAGTCGGCCCGCACCTGCGACGAGACCGCGGCGGCGGAGTTCCCGATAGGCGGATGCGACGGTCGCCGTGCTGATGCCGCGATGCGACGCGAGCGAGCGGACGGTCGGCAGACGAGTGCCCGCGGTGAGATCACCTTCGCGGATGCCGCGCTCGATGCTCTCCGCAATCTCCGAGGCCCGACGTCCGGTGATGTGGTAACGTATCGGTACGTTCACTGCTTTGTACCATAACAAATGACTTCGAGCGTGTCCACTCTGCAGATTTCTGCCCATCGAGCCTCTCGTGCTCAGATCATCGTGGCGTTCGCGCTTGTCTATGTGGTGTGGGGATCGACATACCTCACGATCCACATCGCAATCGAGACGCTGCCGGCGTTTCTCATGTCGGGAGCGCGATTCATCATCGCGGGGCTGATCCTCTACGCCTTCGCGCGCCGCCCAGGGCAGCCGAAGGAACGTCTGACGCGGGTGCACTGGCGATCCGCCGTCATCGTCGGCGCATGTCTCCTCCTGTTCGGAAACGGCGGAGTCTCGTGGGGAGAGCAGTACCTGCCTTCAGGGTTCGTGGCGCTCATCGTGGCCACGGTCCCGCTCTGGATGGCCCTGCTCGCGCCCCTGTTCGGCGGCCGCCGGATCAACTGGATGGCCGGTGCCGGCATCGCAATCGGGCTTGCCGGGATCATCCTGCTGGTGCGACCCGGCGGCGAGGGTGCGAGTCACTGGCAGACGCTCGTGCTCCTGCTGTCGCCATTGCTGTGGGCGATCGGTTCCCTCTACGCGCGCAACGCCCCAGCACCGAAGCAACCGTTGACCGCGATCGCTATGGAGATGGTCGCGGGCGGCGTGTTGCTCATCCTTGCCGGCGTCGCGGACGGGGAGTTGGGTCACGTCCATCTCTCCACCATCTCCTTCTCCTCGGTCGCCGCGTTCGTCTATCTCATCCTCATCGGCGCGCTGGTCGGCTACGTCGCCTACATCTGGTTGCTGCACCACGTGTCGGCGACGGCGGCATCGACGTATGCCTTCGTGAATCCGGTGGTCGCGGTGGCTCTCGGAGCGATCGTGCTCGGGGAATCCATCACGCTGCTGACCCTTGTCGCCGCGGCGCTGATCGTTGGCGCGGTTGCCCTGCTCCTCGTCGGGCAATCGCGCTCGAAACCTGAGCCCGCCGCGACCTTCGAGACGCCCGTCTGCGAGGTGGCCTGACCGCGCCCGTCAGGAAGAGGGGCGACAATGGGGTCATGGACAGCGAGACGCTGATCGTCGACGCCGCGGCAGAGCCAAGAGGCCCGCGGCCCCACATCGGCGTCAAAGACGTGCTCTGCGTCGGACCGATCGTCCTCAACTCGATCTACTACTACGCGGGGATTCCGCTGACGCCGCTGCTGCTCGGCCGGAACCCGCTGCTGCTGAGCGCGTTGCGCGGGACCATCGCCTCGATGGTCACCGCCGGGGCCTTCGCCAGGGTGGGAAAGGTGCCGCTCGTGCTTGCGCTCATTGCGCCGATCCCCATCTCGATGATGACCGACCCGTTCTTCTTCTGGGCCGGCAAGCGATACGGGCGAGGCCTCATCAACTACCTCAGCACCAACGACCCGCGCTGGCGGCGGCGCGCCGCGCGCGGTGAGCGGTTCTTCCAGAAGTACGGGGTATGGACGGTGGTGCTCGCCCCGATTCTTCCGGTCCCGTCGCCGCTCTTCTACATGGCTGCCGGCGAAGCAGGCATGCCGTTCCTCCTGTTCATCCTTGCGGATCTTGTCGGCACGCTCATCTACATCGGGCTCATCGTCGGCGCCGGCTGGATGATCGGTCAGCCTGCGGTGACCGTCGCGCAGACGATCAGCAACTACGCGCTCTGGGTCATCGTTGCGATGGTGGTGCTCATCTTCGCGTGGTCCTTCTGGTCGGCATGGCGCGCGCCGAGCGAGCAGACGACGAGGCGCTGAGCGCCGCACCGCGTCCCACGCCGCGGAGCTGGCTCGTCGCGGCAGCGGCCGTCCTCGTTCCGGTCACGCTCGGAGCCCTCGCCACCGTCGTGCTCTATGCGACACATCCGGCACCACCGCCGTTGCCCCCGCCGGCGACCCCCGCTCTCGCGCCGTCAGACGACACGATCAACGATGGGGGGACGATCATCATCGAGCCGGGAACCACCAACCAGGTCACGGTGGTACTCGGAGCGGTGGTCGAGATCGTCCTCCAGACCGGCCCTGTGCAGCTCCAGGAGCAGTGACGCGCGCCTCAGTCAGGGGATCGGGGCCTCCTGCCGGTACCGCGGCAGTTTGTGGGTGCCACGCTCGACCACGTCCGCAATCCGCTCGACCGACTCCCATATGTCGACAAATCGCGTGTAGAGCGGAGCGAGGCCGAAGCGGCAGACATCCGGCGGCCGGAAGTCACCGATCACGCCGCGGTCACCGGCGGCGCGGACGATCGCGAGCCCCTCGGGGTGCCGGACTGAAACCTGGGCGCCGCGCCTCGCCGGGTCGTCGGGTGTTGCGACCTCGAAGCCGAGCGGGCACAGCCGCGCGCGAGCGAGACGGATGAAGACCTCCGTGAGCTGCGCAGCCTTCTCGCCGACAACCCGGGGGCCGGCCTCGAGGTGGAGTTCGACACCCACCGCGAGAGCCCCGATCGCCAGCACCGGCGGTGACCCGCTCATCCACCCGCGAATGCCGGCGGCGGGCCGGTAGTCCGGCTGGAACGTGAACGGCGTGGCGTGCCCCAGCCAACCCTGGATGGGGTTGCGCAAGTCGCGTTGCAATGCCGTGCTGACATGCAGAAATGCCGGCGATCCTGGGCCGCCGTTGAGGTACTTGTACCCGCACCCCACGGCGAGGTCGGCACCATCACGCTGCAGCTGAATCTCCACCGCACCCGCGGAGTGCGACAGGTCCCAGAGGGTCAGCGCGCCGACCGCGTGCGCGGCCGCGCTCATCGCGGCCATGTCGTGGCGCTCGCCGGTGCGGAAGTCGACGTGAGTCAGGAACAGCAGCGCCGTCCGTTCGTCGAGCGCATCACGCAACGCAGCGCGCTCGACGACGCGCAACTCGCAGCCGAGCATGTCGACGACTCCCTGCGCGATGTAGAGGTCCGTCGGGAAATTGCTTCCCTCCGTGAGCACGACGTTCCGCTGCGGGCGCGCCCTGAGGACTGCCGTGACGAGCTTGAAGAGGTTGACCGACGTGCTGTCGGCGATGATCACCTCTCCCGGCGCAGCACCGATCAACTCGCCGATTCGATCGCCGACACGCAGCGGCGACTCCATCCAACCCGACTCGGTCCAGCCGCGCACGAGGATCGTCCCCCATTCGTGCTCGGCCATCTCCTGCAAGCGCGCCAACGCGGCCTTGGGCAGACGGCCCATCGAGTTGCCGTCCAGGTAGATCGTCGAGCCGTCGTCGAGAAACCGCTCACGGAACCCCGCGATGGGATCCGCCACATCCATCGCGACGCACGAGTTACGGTCGAGATTGTCAGGAAGCTGCATCGTCACAGCGCGCTGCGCACGTCCCAGAGATCTGGGAAGAATCGGATCGGAATCGTGCTCTCGAGGTATGCGGCACCAGAACTGCCGCCCGTGCCCTGTCTCGATCCGATCTCTCGCGCAGCCATTCGCGCGTGATGGAAGCGCCAGCGCGCGATCGCCTCGTCGTGGTCGAGGAGCAGTTCGCACACGTGATGCAGGATCGCACGCTCGGCTGTCGCATGATCGCGGTACAGGGTGGCCAGCGCCGCGACACGGCGATCGCGAAGATCTGCGGCCGCGCCGTCAGGTGCGTCGAAGCCGTGCGCACGGAGGCAGGCGCACAGCGCCTGGTACAGATTCGGACCACCGGCGCGGCGGAGCAGCTCCTGGCGGTCACGCTCCGAGAGTGGCACGGCGGCATCGGGCATGGCCCCCTTCTGGCCGCCGAGCATCTCAATGGAACGGAACTGTCCCGACTGCATGCCCGAGGCCGGCGTGAGCGGATCGCGGAATTCCAGAAAGCCCTCCGGGGTCAGCGTCTCGAGAACTCGCAGCTGGGCGACGAGGAGCTCGTCGATGCGGGTCGTGCGATGGAGGGGTGCCATCGCGGCCTGTGGCCGCCCGGCTGCAAGCTCGATGACGGCACGGTCGAGCTCGTGGATGATGACCTTGAACCAGAGCTCGTATGCCTGGTGGATGACGATGAAGAGCATCTCGTCGTGCGCTCCCGCGGTCAGGGGGTGCTGCAGGTCGAGCAACTCGTCGATGCGCAGGTAGGAGCTGTAATCGGTGCCGGCCACCGTCAGTCGCCTCGGGTCACGAGGATGTCCGACAGCGCGAACGCGTCGGGCGCCGACAACTGATCGTACGTGCAGTCCTTCGGCGCCTTGTCGGGACGCCAGCGCAGGAATCGTGACGCATGCCGGAAGCGTCCGCTCTGGAGGTGATCGAAGGAGACCTCGCAGACGAGATCAGGGCTGACCGAGGTCCAGGCTGTGTCCGCGGCGCGCGCCCAGCGGCTCGGACCACCTGGTGTCCGGCCATGACCGAAGCTCTCGGCGCCGACCATGGGCTGCAGTCGCTCGAGGATGGCGCGCCGCTCGGCGGCATCGAAGGACGATGTGTGACCGACGTGATGGAGCGAGCCGTCGTCGCCGTAGAGGCCGAGCAGGAGGGAACCGATCCCCTTGCCGTCCTTGGCGATCCGGTAGCCGCCGACGACGCAGTCGACGGTCCGAAGATGCTTGATCTTGGTCCACAGCCGCTGTCCGGGCCTGTATGCGCCCGCGGGATCCTTCGCGACCACCCCGTCGAGCCCTGCGCCCTCGTAGCGAGTGAACCAGACGGTCGCCTCATCTGCGTCGGTGGTTTGGGGAGTCACGCCGACGGACGTGCTGCTCGCGATCGCTCCGAGCAACCGTTGCCGGCGATCGGCGAGCGGGCGCTCGCGGAGGTCATCCGCGCGCAGTGCGAGCAGATCGAACAGCACGACGGACGCCGGCGTCTGCTCCGCGAGCATGCGGACACGGGAAGCGGCGGGATGGATCCGCAGCTGCAGCGCGTCGAAGTCGAGTCCGTGGTCGGTGGCGATCACAACCTCGCCGTCGACGATGCATCGATCCGGCAGGGCCGCCTGCAGCGGTCCGATCAGCTCGGGGAAGTACCGCTCAAGCGCAAGCGCGTTGCGGCTCGCGATGTGGACCCGGTCGCCATCCCGAAAGACGATGGCGCGGAAGCCGTCCCACTTCGGCTCGTAGAGCCAGGCGCCATCGCGGGGAATGTCGGGCGCGGCGCGAGCCAGCATGGGCTCGAGCGGTGGTTCGAAAGGCAGCGACACGCGCACGAGTGTCGCCGATCGGGGGACGTTCCGGCTAGGCGGACAGGACGTGCGGCCGCTGTCCCTCGCGCACGCGAAGGCGCAGGAGATTGTCCACGTCGACGACGTCGCCGACCTCGCGAACAGCGGCGTCGAAGCGGGTGATGTCCGAGAGCTCGTCAACTTCGCCGCGGAGCGTGATCACACCGCGGCTGGCGCGGATGCCGATGCCCGAAGCGAGGTCGCCGAAGCCGAGGGACAGGGCCACGCGGACGCGATTGGCGAGCGTGTCGTCCCACGCCTCGGTCTGATGCCGGATGGGGACCGCGGAACCGACGAGGGAGGCGAAGCCGACTGTCGCGCGCTTGGTTGCGGCGCGACGGCGCGCACCGGAGCGGGGATGCAGGAGGAAGGCTGCCAGTGCGATGACTGCGGCGCCGGTGGCGGCTGCCGCGAGCTTGAGGACCCGGGTCACGACGATCCCTCCGTTGATGTGTGCAGGAGCGCACATACAAACGTAACGCCGGCCGGCTGGTTACGCCGTCCGCGCCGGTGCCGTGCCCCGATACTGGCGCGAGTGATGAAGGGCAATCGAACCACCAGCGTCATCATCGCGGCGACGGCCGCCCTCGCCGCCGGGATCACCGGCTACCAACTGACGCGCCCGGGGTTTCTCTTCGGCATCACCCCGGACATCTCGGCGTGGCTCGGTGGGTCGATCCGCCTGATCCACGGCGCGCTCCCCTATCGCGATTTCGACCTGGTGCAGCCTCCGGGGTTCACGTTGCTGGCGAGCCCGTTCGCGTTGCTGTCCGAGTGGATCGGAACGCGTGATGCGCTTGCGGCGCTGCGTCTGTGCACACCCTTGCTGTCAGCGGGTTCCGTGCTGCTCATCGGGAGGGTGATCCGGCACCGCGGCCCGGCAGCCGCAATCGTCGCATGCGGTGTCATGGCGTTCTATCCCGCCGAGGTGTATGCATTGCGCAGCGGCCTTCTCGAGTCCGTCGTGGACTTTTTTTGCGTGGCCGCGCTCGCACTCGTGTTCGACGGCGACGGGTTCTCGCCATCGCGCCGCCGCATCCTCCTCGGCGGCATCGCGTTCGGCATCGCCGGCTGTGTCAAAGCACCGGCCGTGGTGCCGGTGGTGGTCGTCGCGGTGCTCTGCCTGCCCCAGTTTCGTCAGCGCGCGGTGCCATTCCTCACCGGTGTCGTCGCCGGCTTCGGCATTCCGACGCTTCCCTTCTTCCTCCTGGCGCCGAGGTCGTTCATCCGCGACGTGATCAGCCCACTCGCCAGCATCCCCAGTCCGTACCGGGTGCCGACCGGTGAGCGTTTGAGCGCGATCACCGGCAGCGTCGCGTTCGGTGTCGGCGACGGCGGCGCAGTCATCGCGACGGTGCTCATCGTCGTGATCGTGATCGCGGCTTTCGTCGTGCCACCTCGGCGGCCCGCGCCCCTCGAATGGTTCGCGATTGCGGCCACCGTGCTTGGGGCGCTGGCGCAGCTCGGTCCGTCGTATTACTTCGAGAACTACGCCGCCTTCATGGCTCCCTTCGTGGCCCTGCTCCTTGCGATCGCGCTTGCGCGCCTGCTCACGCTTCGCTTGCCGAGGATCGCGCTCACCGTCGCCGCAGCCGGCGTCCTCGTCGTCTTCGCGACTCAGGCGAACGCCATCCGCACGTCGAAGGTCGTCGACATCGCCTCGGTGGTCGACTCGGTGGTGCCAGTCGGGTCATGCACGCTGTCCGACGCGCCGTCGAAGCTGGTGACCACCAACCGGTTCGTCGCCGCGGATCCGGGCACCTGCAACGACATGATCGATCCCGAGGGCGCGACACTCGCCTACGGATTCCGCTCGATGGGTGCGCAGCAGCTCTGGACGATCGAAGTCGAGCATGCGGACTACCTGGTGACGAGCACCCCCTTTGCCCACTGGGATATCCCACCCGAGGCGCCGCTCCAGTCGTACGTCGCCGCCAACTTCCGACTCATTCGCGCCGGGGGGCTGCTCTTCTACGTGCGCAACGGATTCCCGGAGGGTGGCGCCGGGCAATGAAGGCGAGGCCACGCGCACATGACCGAGGCAGCGCGTACATCATCGCGGTGTCAGCTGCGCTGGCCGCCGGGCTCACGGTCTATCAGCTGACGCGGCCGGGGTTCCTCTTCGGCATCACGCCCGACATCTCCGCATGGCTCGGTGGGTCGATCCGCCTCGTCCACGGCGCGATCCCCTATCGCGACTTCGACCTCACGCAGCCGCCGGGATTCGCGCTGCTCGCGAGCCCGTTTGCATTCCTCTCGGAGCCGATCGGCACGCGCAACGCGCTCGCTGTGTTGCGTTGCTGTACGCCGCTGCTCGCGGCCGGGAATGTCCTGCTCATCGGCAGGGTCGTCCGGCATCGCGGGCGTGCCGCGCTGATCGTCGCCTGCGGAGTGATGGCGTTCTTCCCCGCTGAGCTGTACGCGATCCGCAGTGGATTGCTCGAGCCGGTGGTTAACTTTTTCTGCCTCGCCGGCGCGGCGTTCATCTTCGACGGCGATGGATTCACCGCGTCGAAGCGGCGCGTCGTCATCGGCGGACTTGCCTTCGGGATCGCCGGGACGGTGAAGGCGCCCGCAATCATTCCCGTGCTGGTGGTCGCCGCCCTCTGCCTTCCCGAGGGACGCCTCCGGCTGCTCCCGTTCGCCGGTGGCGTGGTCGCGGGATTCGCGATCCCGACGCTCCCGTTCTTCCTCATCTCGCCGTCCGGGTTCGTTCGCGACGTCATCGGGACGCAGCTTGGACGGATCCCCGCGGCGGATCGGGTGCCGATCCCCGTGCGTCTCGGTGACCTGACCGGCGTGGGTGGAGGGAGTGATGCGCTGGCAGTCATCGCGACCGTGGTGCTGGCCGTGTTCGTGATCGAAGCATTCGTGGTGTCACGGCGCAGACCGTCTCGCCTCGAGTGGTTCGCCATCGCGGCCACGGTGCTCGCGGGTGTCGCGCAACTCTGGCCCGCCTGGTACTACGAGCAGTACGCGGCGTTCATCGCGCCGTTTCTGGGGATGCTGCTCGCCATCTCGATGGCTCGGCTGACTGAGGGCCGCTCACCGCGCGTTGCGATAGCGATCGCGACCGCGGGTGCTGCAGTGCTGCTGGCGTCTCAGGTGGTGCTCGTGCAAGGAGAGTCGATGCCGGACGTCGCCGCCACTGTCGATGCGATCGTGCCGCCGGGCGGCTGCGCGGTGTCGGACGCGCCGTCGAACCTGGTGACGACAAACCGTTTCGTGGCGAGCGCCGCCGGATGTACCGACATGACGGACTCACAGGGCGCGACACTGTCCTATGGATACCGTTCCGCAGGCGCACAGCAACTCTGGATGCGTGCGGTGGAGCACGCCGACTACCTGGTCACGAACATCCTGTTCGCGACGTGGTACATCCCTCCTGACCCCGCACTGACCTCATACGTCGCCACGCACTTCCGCCTCGTCCAGGCCGGGGGACTGCTCTTCTACGTGCGGAACGGGGTCCCGGTGGGCTAGGCGGGTGGCGGCGGGAAGTGACGCGCGTCAGACCAGCGGACGCCGTCCCACCACCGCAGCGAACCGACGCCCGGCTCTGGATACCACCCTGGCGGTGGTGGCGGGATCGAATGCGAAGCGGCCTGGACAGACGACCGCTTGGCGAACAGCCAGATCAGCGCGCCGATGATCCCGAGCAGCACCACGATGAGCAACCACACCGTCTTGTCGCTCCCGACAGCTTTGAACTGCCAGACAGGTGTCTGCGCCACCTCGACGATCGCGACGATCCAGTAGACAACGGAGGCGAGCCACAGGATTGGGATGAGGAGCAGAACCGCGTGACCGCCGAGACCGATCATCGCCGGCTATTCCCTCGCATGGATGCAGCTTAGATCGAACGAAGCGGTGCGTCGAGCAGCCTGGGGAGAGGAATAGACTGCGCGGCGGTTCGGAAACAAGAGGAGGTGCTCCGTGGGATTGACGATTCTGCTGGTCGGAACCCGCAAGGGCTTGCTGATCGCCCGAAGCACCGATGACCGCAGGACCTGGTCGGCGGACGACTTCCTGTTCCGCAACCAGGAGGTGTACTCCGTTGCAGCCGACCTCCGTCGCGACACGCCCCGCATTCTCGCCGGGGTTGGGACGGGCCACTGGGGGCCGCTGCTGACGTATTCGGACGACCTGGGCGCCACATGGTCCGAACCGGAGGAGCCGCCGATCGGGTTCCCCGCCGGCAGCGATGCCTCCGTCGCCCGCGTCTGGCAGATTCAGCCGTCGACCGAGCTGGAGCCAGACGTCGTCTACGCCGGAGTGGAGCCCCACGCGCTCTTCCGCTCCGAGGATGGCGGCAAGCATTTCGCGCTCGTCGAAGGCCTCTGGCAGCATCCACATCGGCCGGAGTGGATGCCCGGCGGCGGCGGCGCCTGCCTGCACACCGTTCTTCCCCATCCGACCGATCCCAAGGATGTCATGGTCGTGATGTCGGCAGCGGGTGTCTACCGAACCCGGGATGGCGGCGAATCGTGGTCTCCGGCGAATCGCGGCATTCAGGCAGCCTTCCTCCCCGAGGATCAACGGTTCCCGGAGTTCGGTCAATGCGTCCACAAGGTGGCGTTCCATCCGAGTCGGCCGGATCGCCTTTACGCGCAGAACCATTTCGGTGTGTACCGCAGTGACGACCGCGGCGACTCCTGGACCCCCATCGAATCCGGGCTGCCGAGCAACTTCGGTTTCTCGCTCATCGTGCATCCGCACCGAC
>Ga0307372_10011615_pt1 | contig 11714 bp, 11 predicted proteins | sample OX1MG_FD_202533 | JGI IMG/M metagenome (GOLD analysis project Ga0307372, IMG submission 202533) | Soil microbial communities from Risofladan, Vaasa, Finland - OX-1 | ecosystem: Environmental > Terrestrial > Soil > Coastal area > Acid sulfate soil | place: Finland: Risofladan, Vaasa | collected...
GAGGGCGATCCGGCGGCCGAGAAGCTGCTGGGACAGGCGACCTCGCGCGCGTTCACGAGCTGCAAGAAGTGTGCATCGACCCCGTCCCAGTTCCATGCTTTCCGCGGCCCGCTCGAGCCGCTCGACGCGCCGCGCAATGCGAAGCAGACCGAACGCCTCGAGTGGGACGTGCGGCGCGGGATGTCCGCGATCCTGAACCACCCCTGGATCCCGACCAGCGGGCCGGACGCGGTCACGGTGCGCGGCTTCATCTACGACGTGGATACCGGCAAGCTCGAGGAAGTGCGCTACCCCGGGCCCATGGGATCGATCGGCTGAACGGCCTCCGCGAATGAATGCCGGGCGCGGCGCGCGCGCCCGGCATGGTGCGGCCGCCGGCGGCACCGCGAAAGCAGGAGGGATCACGGCGGCGCTCCCGGCCCTGGGATAACCCGATTCTGGGCACGGCGATTGCGTCTGTCCCCAGGACAGTGCAGCAAGCGCCCATGGCCGAGATCTTCGACGAAATGCATGCCCCGGATGGGTGCATGCGCGCCCATTACGCCCCATATCAGGACTGGCTGTCGCTGATGCCGCCGGTGCACATCGCGCAGAAGCGCGCGGAGGCCGACTCGGCGTTTCACCGCTACGGCATCACGTTCGCGGTCTACGGCAAGGAGGCAGGCAAGGAACGCCTGATTCCGTTCGACATCGTTCCGCGCATCATCCCGCACTTCGAATGGCAGATGCTCGAGCGCGGCTTGCGCCAGCGGGTCGGCGCGCTCAACGCGTTCATCCAGGACATTTATTCCGGCCAGCGCATCATCAAGGCCGGGCTGATCGCGCCGGAGCAGGTGTTCTGCAACGCGCAGTACCGGCCCGAGATGCAGGGCGTCGCGGTGCGCAACGAGATCTATGCGCACATCGCCGGCATCGACATCGTGCGCGCCGCGCTGCCGGGCGGCGACGCGGCGTATTACGTGCTCGAGGACAATTTGCGGGTGCCCTCGGGCGTTTCCTACATGCTGGAGAACCGGCGCATGATGCTGCGCCTGTTCCCGGAGCTGTTCGCCCGCTACAAGGTGCTGCCGGTCGAGCATTATCCGGACCTGCTGCTCGACACCCTTCGCCAGGTCGGACCGCCGGGGGTGGACGACCCGAGCGTGGTGGTGCTGACCCCCGGCGCCTACAACAGCGCCTATTTCGAGCATGCCTTTCTCGCGCAGCAGATGGGCGTCGAACTGGTCGAGGGCAAGGACCTGTACGTGCACGACGAGACGCTGTTCATGCGCACCACGCAGGGGCCGCTCCGGGTGGACGTCATCTACCGCCGCATCGACGACGATTTCCTCGATCCCCTGGCGTTTCGCGGCGATTCGGCGCTCGGCGTGGCGGGCCTGCTCTCGGTGTACCGCGCCGGGCGCGTGACGCTCGCCAATGCGATCGGCACCGGCGTCGCCGACGACAAGTCGATCTACCCGTATGTGCCCGACATGATCCGCTTCTACCTGTCCGAGGAGCCGATCATCACCAACGTGCCCACGTACCAGTGCCGCAAGGCCGACGAGCTGTCCTACGTTCTGACCAACATGGGCGAGCTGGTGGTCAAGGAGACCCACGGCGCGGGCGGCTACGGCATGCTGGTCGGCCCGGCCTCCACCCGCGCCGAAATCGACGCATTCCGCGAGCGGGTCAGAGCGGCGCCGGACAAGTACATCGCCCAGCCGACGCTGGCGCTCTCGGCCTGCCCGACCTTCGTCGAGGCCGGCATCGCGCCCCGGCACATCGACCTGAGGCCCTTCGTGCTCTCGGGCAAAGGGGTGCGCATGGCGCCCGGAGGCCTCACGCGCGTGGCGCTCAAGGCCGGCTCGCTGGTGGTGAATTCGTCGCAAGGCGGCGGCACCAAGGACACCTGGGTGCTGGAGAGCTGAGCATGCTGTCGCGCACCGCCGATTCGCTCTACTGGATGGCGCGCTACACCGAGCGGGCGGAGAACACCGCGCGCCTGCTCGACGTGACCTACCGCATGTCGCTGCAGAGGCATGCGGCGCAGGGCGGCTATTGGGGCGCGGCGCTCGGCATCACCGGACTCGAGTCGGCCTACAAGGCGAAGCACGGCGCGATCACGGCGGCCAACGCGCTGCACTTCATGGCGATCGATCTGGACAATGGCTCGTCGATCCTCGCCTGCCTGCGCGCCGCGCGCGAGAATTGCCATGCCGTGCGCGGCACCGTCACCTCCGAGGTCTGGGAAACGCTCAACACGACCTGGATCGAGGCGCGCGAGTCAGTCGGCGGGCTGCTGCAGGGCGCCATCCAGGGCAGCGAGCTGACCAAGTACCTGGAGTGGGTGAAGTTCCGCTCCCACCTGTCGCGCGGCGTGACGGTGGGAACGATGCTGCAGGACGAGGCGTTTCATTTCATCCGTCTCGGCACCTTCCTCGAGCGGGCCGACAACACCGCGCGCCTGCTGGATGTGAAATTCGACGAGTTGGCGCCCGAGGAGACCCCGGGGGACGAGTACTATGAATGGGGCGCGCTACTGCGCTCGGTGTCCGCGTTCGAGATCTACCGCAAAGTGTACCGCGACGTCATCACGCCGCCGCGCATCGCCGAGCTGCTGATTCTGCGCGACGCCATGCCGCGCTCGCTGCACGCCTGCATGCGCGAGGTCGACCAGATCCTGAGGCTGGTCGGAAACGATCGCTCGCACGAGGCGCGGCGTCAGGCCGGAGAGGTCTATTCGCGCCTGCGCTACGGGCGCATCGAGCATATTCTGCAAGTCGGCCTGCACGACTACCTGACCGACTTTCTCGAGCGTACCGCGGACCTGGGCCAGCGCATCGCCCAGGACTTTCTGGTTCCGATGGCCTGAGCGGGAGACGCACCGTGCTGCTCGAGATTTTCCACGAGACGCTGTACCGCTATGCGGTGCCCGCCGGCTACAGCCTTCAATACCTGCGGCTCTGGCCGCGCGCCGACTCGGGGCAGCGCGTGCTCGACTGGACGCTCGATGCTCCGGGGCGGCGCTGGCATCAGATCGACGCCTTCGGCAACGTGGTGTACATCACCTCCCTGATCGCGAAGCACGACACATTGCGCGTGGTGGCCCGCGGCCGGGTCGAGACGCTCGACGCGCAAGGCCTGCTGTGCGCGCACGATTCCGCGGTGCCGACGCTCGCCTTCGCGCTGCCGACCCGCCTGACCGAGCCGGCGGGGCAGGTCGAGGCGGTCGCGGCGGAGGTGTTCGGGCCTGCGCACGGCCTGAACCTCGCCAGCCGGGAGGCGCTGCTGGCGCTGATGCAGGCCGTTCACCGCCGCGTGGCCTACGTGCAGGGCGTCACCGACGTGCACGCGACCGCGGCCGAAGCGCTCGAGCAGCGCCAGGGCGTGTGCCAGGACATGGCCCACGTGTTTCTCGCCTGCTGCCGGGCGCGCGGCATTCCCGCGCGCTACGTCAGCGGCTACCTGCTGACCGACGCCGCGCACGCGGCGTCGCATGCCTGGGCCGAGGCGTGGCTGCCGGGGGGCGAGGGCGAGGCGGGAGGCTGGCTCGGCTTCGACGTGACGCATAACCGGCTGGCCGGCCCGGAGCTGTGCCGGCTCGCGCTCGGGCGCGACTACGCCGACGCGAGCCCGATGCGCGGCATCCACGTCGGCGGCGCAGGCGAGGTGCTCAGCGTGCGCGTGGCGGTCGCGGACGCGGGCGCCGGCACCGGCCAATAGGTCCGGGCGTGGCGGAATTGCTCCCATGACCTATTGCGTTGCCGTGCGCACCGACGCCGGCCTGGTGTTTCTGTCGGACTCGCGCACCAACGCGGGCGTGGACCAGGTCAGCACCTTCCGCAAGATGCACGTCTTCGAAGTGCCGGGGGAGCGCGTCATGGTGCTGCTCACCGCCGGCAACCTGGCGGTCAGCCAGTCGGTCGCGAGCGGCCTCAGGGCGCGCATGGAACAGGTCGGCGAGCGCAGCCTGGCCTGCGCCCCCAACATGTTCTCGGCGGTCAAGACGCTGGGCGAGGCCGTGCGCAAGGTCTACCAGCGCGACGCGCAGTCGCTCAAGGCGTTCGACATCGAGTTCAACGTGAGCCTGATCTTCGGCGGCCAGATCAAGGGCGAGGAGCCGCGCCTGTTCAACGTCTACTCGGCCGGCAACTTCATCGAGGCGACCGCGGAAACGCCGCTGTTCCAGATCGGCGAATCGAAGTACGGCAGGCCGATCCTCGACCGTGTGATCGACGCCGGGCTCACGCTGGACGAAGTGGCGAAGTGCTGCCTGATCTCGATGGATTCGACCATCAAGTCGAACCTGTCGGTCGGATTGCCGCTCGACCTGCTGTGCTACGAGCGCGATTCGCTGCGCGTCACGCGCCGCAAGGTCGTCGACGCCCGGGACCCGTACTTCGCCTCGATCCGCGAGCGCTGGGCCGAGCAGCTGCGCAAGGTGTTCAACGCGCTGCCCCAGCCGGGGTACTGGAAGTAGCCGCGCCCGGCGCGCCTGCAGCGGACCTACCTGCGAGGCTGAATGCGACGCCGCAGCTGCGCCGCTTCGGTGATCCCCTTGGCATACAGCTCGGGGTAATCGGTGCGCAGCACGTACCACTCGTGCACCTTTAAGTGGTCAAGCTCGCGCTCGAGGTTGTACGGCTCGCGAATGCGCGATGCGACCTCGAGCTGCGACACCAGCAGCTCGCCGAGCCGGTTGGCGAGCGCTCTCAGGACCCTGCGGTATCCCGGCAGCATGCGCCCTATGCCCTGCAAGTCGTGCGGCTCGGTGACAGCGGAAACCTCGATCGCCTCGCGCATCGAGCCGGCCTGCCTCACGGAGCGCGAGGCGCTCTCGCAGGCTCCCTCGAACGCTTTCAGGGTCTCGGTCGAGGGCGTGCTGTTCAGGCTCATGCGCAGGCAGTGTACACGTCAACGTTCCGACCGGCGCTCGCGCGCGACGCCCTATGTGCGCCAACGCACCGACAGCCGGCGCGGCGTCTGCGATTGTCCGGCGCCTCCCCGGAAGGGGTGCGGCTGATTCTCGGCTGATCGAGGTCGCGGTCTGCCGTTGCCGGCACGGCAGGTACGGCTGAGCCGCCGGGTTGCAACGCGCTGTCTCGGATTTCGCCCATGCCAGACAAGGGAAACAGTACCGCTCTTGCCGCCGACAGCGGCCAGGCGTACGCCGCCGCGGCAGTGCGACGCCACACGGCGCAGCACAAGGCTGGGGCCTTGCAGAACGCGATCCTCACCAGCGCCAGCTTCTCGATCATCGCCACCGACGAGAAAGGAATCATCCAGCTGTTCAATCTCGGCGCCGAGCGCATGCTGGGCTACACGGCCGACGAGGTGGTGAACAGGATCAGCCCGAGCGATATTCACGATCCGCAGGAAGTGACGCAGCGCGCCCGTGAATTGAGCCTGGAGCTTGGCACCCCCATCGAGCCGGGCTTCGAGGCGCTCGCGTTCAAGGCGTCGCACGGGATCGAGGACAGCTATGCGCTGACCTATATCCGCAAGGACGGCAGCCGCTTTCCGGCCCTGGTCTCGGTCACCGCGCTGCGCGGCGACCGCGGCGATATCATCGGCTACCTGCTGATCGGCACCGACAACTCGGTGCGCAAGCGCGTCGAATCGGAGCGCAACGAGGCCATGGTCGCCGCGGAGAACGCCAACCGCGCGAAGACGGATTTTCTGTCCGGCATGAGCCATGAGCTGCGCACGCCGCTCAACGCGATCCTCGGCTTCGCCCAGCTCATGGAATCCGGCTCTCCGCCCCCGACGCCCACCCAGCAGCGCAACCTCGACCAGATCCTGAAGGCGGGGTGGTACCTGCTGGAGCTGATCAACGAGATCCTCGATCTGGCGCTGATCGAGTCGGGCACGGTGACGCTCTCGCGCGAGCCCGTGTCGCTGGCCGAGGTGATGCTCGAGTGCCGGGCGATGATCGAGCCTCAGGCGCAGCGGCGCGGCATCGGCATGACGTTCCCGCGCTTCGAAATTCCCTGCTTCGTCAACGCTGACCGGACCCGGGTCAAGCAGGTCCTGATCAACCTGCTATTCAACGCCGTCAAGTACAACAGGCCGAGAGGCACGGTGGTCGTGGAGTGCACCCCGTGCCTGCAGGATTCGATTCGCATCGGCGTCCGAGACAGCGGCCCCGGGCTGACCCCGACGCAGTTGGCGCATCTTTTCCAGCCGTTCAACCGGCTCGGCAGGGAAGCCGGCGCGGAGGAAGGCACTGGCATCGGCCTGGTGGTGACCAAGCGGCTGGTCGAGCTGATGGGAGGCGCCATCGGCGCGGACAGTACCGTCGGGGTGGGAAGCGAGTTCTGGATCGAACTCGGCCTGACCAGCGCGCCGCTGCTCGCGGTGCACGACGTCGCGCGCGCGGCGCAGGTGCAACCGCAAAGGCCCAAGGGCGCGTCGGCGTGCACCCTGCTCTACGTGGAAGACAATCCGGCCAACCTGGAGCTGGTGGAGCAGCTCGTTGCGCGCCGCCCCGACCTGCGGCTGCTGAGCGCGGCGGACGGCAATCTGGGCGTCGACATGGCGCGCAGCTGCCTGCCCGAAGTGATCCTGATGGACATCAACCTGCCGGGCCTGAGTGGGATCGAAGCCATGCAGATTCTTCGCGCCGATCCGTCCACGGCGCACATTCCCATCATCGCACTCAGCGCCAATGCGGTGCCGCGCGACATCGAGAAGGGCCTGCAGGCGGGCTTCTTCAGCTACCTCACCAAGCCCATCAAGGTGGATCGGTTCATGGACGCGCTGGAGATCGCGCTGCGCTTCGCGCAAACGGCAGCGCAGCGCAGGGCTGCCGAGGCACCGGCTGAATGATCGGCGAGCGCGAGATCCTCAATGCCGGCATCCTGATCGTGGACGATCAGCAGGCCAACGTCATCCTGCTGGAGCAATTGCTGCGCGAGGCCGGCTACGCCGCCGTTGCCTCGACCATGAATCCCCATGAAGTCTGGGCGCTGCATCGCAAGAACCGCTATGACCTGATTCTGCTCGACCTGCAGATGCCCGGCATGGACGGCTTCCAGGTAATCGAAGCCCTCAAGACCAACGACGCCGACGCCTACCTTCCGGTGCTGGTGATCACTGCCCAGCCCGGCCACAAGCTGCGCGCATTGCAGGCCGGCGTGCGGGACTTCATCAGCAAACCGTTCGATCTGGTCGAAGTCAAGACGCGCGTGCGCAACATGCTGGAAGTGCGTCTGCTGTACAAGGAGCTGGAAAACCACAATGCGGCACTGGAACGAACCGTCGAGGAACGCACCGCCGAGCTGCGCGCCAGCGAAGCGCGTTATCGCAGCCTGACCGAGCTGGCCGCCGACTGGTACTGGGAGCAGGACGAGAACGGCAACTTCACCAAGGTATCCGGACCGGTCCTAGAGATGCTCGGGATCCGGGTGGACGCCCTGGCGGGCGACGCGGACGGTGCCCAGCTCGCGGGCTGGAACCCGGCCCAGCGCGAGGCCCTGCAGGGGCGGATCGCGGCTCGGCAGCCGTTCCTGGATTTCGTGTTCAGCCGCGTCAATGCGGACGGCTCGCAGCAGAGATTCCAGGTGAGCGGGGAGCCGATGTTCAATCGGTCCTGCCGCTTCATCGGCTACCGCGGCATCGGCGTAGAGCTCACCGCGAAGCGATAGCACGCAGGATTTCGATCTCCCGTTATGACATCCATCCACAGCCCGAGCCAGAACCACCTGATCGCCGCCCTGCCGGAGGCGGAATTCGCGCGCCTGGCCCCGCACTTCGAGCTGGTCTCGATGCCGCTCGGCGAAATCCTCTACGAGCCGGGTGGACGGATGCAGCACGCCCTGTTCCCCACCAGCGCCATTGTGTCGCTGCACTATGTCATGGAATCCGGCGCGTCGGCCGAAGCCGCGGGGGTGGGCAATGAAGGCGTGGTCGGCATCGCGCTATTCATGGGCGGCGACAGCACGCCAAGCTCGGCCGTGGTGCAGACTGCGGGCCACGCGTACCGGCTGGAAGGCCGTCTGCTGAAGCAGGAATTCAACCGCGCGGGGCTGATGCAGCGCCTATTGCTGCGCTACACCCAGGCGCTGATCACGCAGATGACCCAGACCGCGGCCTGCAATCGGCACCATTCGGTGGAGCAGCAACTGTGCCGCTGGCTGCTGCTGACCCTCGACCGGGTGCCTTCGTGCGAGCTCGTCATGACGCAGGAGCTGGTCGCCGGCATGCTAGGCGTGCGCCGGGAAGGGATCACGGAAGCAGCCGGCGAGCTGCAGCGCGCCGGTTACATCCGCTATCGCCGCGGGCACATCTCGGTGCTCGAGCGCTCCGGACTGGAGGCGCGCGCGTGCGAGTGCTACGCCGCGGTCAAGAAGGAGCTGGGTCGCCTGCTGTCCGACGTGCAGCATCGCCAGGGCGTCGCGGCGCTGGTGCGCTGATCGCCCCGGGGCGAAATCGTCAGACGGGACTGCGTCCGCTCTGCGTTGCCGGAGCGACCACGTTGACATCCTCCCCGGCCTAAAGGCGGGAGATTCCTACGGTGTCTGAAACGATGATGCACATCTCTCAGATCACTTCGGTGGGTTCCTGTTTCAACGAGACCGGGCCAGAGGCGCGTGGCTTGGTTATCGCCATTACGTTCCCTTTTTGTGGGGAGCTTTACGGTGCTGAACCGACGCCATGTGCCGGCCCCGAGGTCTCACACTGTCTCTACAGGCGTTACGTCCGGCAATGCCCTGCCGTAGGTCTTTCGACGCGGATCACATACCACGGGACGCCTGCGGCGTTGCGCGCTTTCCTTCCCCGCCCTGAAGGACGGGGCTTGACGCGCACCCCGGTCAGGTCAACTTCTGCGGCGCGCTACGCCCGGATCCAGCGCCGCGCGATCGGTCGCGAGAGCAGGCGCCGGTAAACGCTCTCGACGCGCAGGGTCATCCACGTGCAGGACAGCCGACCAAATGCATTGCTGAAGGCCAGGACCGTCAGCGCCGCGATCGCGAGGGCACCGAGCATGTCGCCGGGGTAATGGATGCCGAGGAACACGCGCGCCCAGCCGGCCACGAGACCCGCCGCCGTGAGCGCGATGCCAACGTAGCGTGCAGAGCGCGCGGGCGAAGTCCACAAGGCGATGCCCGTGGCGGCCAGCGCCGTCATGTGATCGCTCGGGAACGAGGAATCGGCCGCGTGCGCCAGGAACACGTGCCCTAGGCCGAGGACGAATGGCCGCGGGCGATACCACGCCAGCCCGATCGCCTGGTTGATGAGCAGGGCCAGCGATGCGCACGACACCGCTCTGACCGCGGCTATTCGCGCCGCGCCTGCGCCAGACAGCCAAAGAGCTACCAGCGAGAGCGGAACCAGGTATACCGGCCACACAGCGAGCAGCGTCGCGACCTCGAGGTGCCAGCCTGCAAGGCCGGCCGACGCGTTGATATGCTCAAACGCGAGTAGATCGAGTCGGGCGAGCGTCATCGGCAGTGTGAATACCTGGCGAGGCGGGCGGTATCAATCGTCGTCGTCCTCATGACCTTGCCACCGATGCCAGTAGTGTCCATGGCGGTACTGTTCGCGCGAGGGCCCGTAATAGACGGAGACCGCCGGAGGCGCCGCGTAATAGGCCTGCGGAGGCGCCGCGTAATAGGCCTGCGGAGGTGCCGCGTAGTAAGTCTCCGGCGCTGCGCCGTAATAGACCGCAGGGGGCGCGGCGTAGGCGGCCGGCGGATAGTACGCGGGCGTTGAACCCACGTAGGCGGAGGCGCCCGGTACCGCAATCGAGAAGTCGAGCCCGATGTCGCCATGTGCGAGCGCGCTGCCGCTCGCCAGTGCGAGTACCGAACCCGCGATGACCGATTTCAGAGTCTTGCGCATACTCAGGCTCCTGTCGCAGTCGAACATAGTGTCCGCGGTGCCGAACGCACGAGAGGGTGGCTCGCATCGCTCGACATGAACGTCGGCATTGTGGCCCGACGATGCGCGTTGCGGTGAGCGATAAGGTAACAATTCGTTACCGGGGGAGGGCGCGTGACAGGTGCGCGACGCGCGGCCGGACTGAGCCGTCGGGCTGCGGCGACGTTGCGCCGGCGACGGCGCGCCAGAAGCCGATTTTTTGCTGCAAGGTTCCGTTTCTTCGCGGGAATCCGTTGCCTATTTTGTAGGCAGGGCACGAGCGCGCCGTCGTCTCCCGGCGTGGCCTGGCTGTATCCAACGGAAATTCACAGGGTTGTCCACAAATGATGTGGATAAGGGCGGGGGCGCCGCCGCGCCGCCCTCGTCAGCGCGGTGCGACCCTTGCGAGAAACTGCTCGACGGGCACCACCGTGCGTGCCGGGTCCTCCTCCTGCGGGACATGCCCGAGGTCGTCGAAGCTCACCAGCACGCTGCCCTTGATGTCGTGCGCAAAGCGCTCGCCGTATGCGAGCGGGATCAGGCGATCGCGTCCACCCCACAGGATCAGCGTGGGCACCGCGATCGTCGGGATGCGCGCCGCATTTGCGCCCGGTCGGAGCTGCGAGAAGCGCTCGGCGAGCGCGCGGCGGTTGCCAGCCCGCAGCGTCAACTCGTAATAGCGATCCACCAGCGCATCGGTGACCAGCGACGGATTGCCGTACACATTGCGTACGCTCGCCGCGACCATGCCGCGCGGCAGCAGATGCGCGACAAGGTTCCTGAGCAGGGGAACGCGCGCGATGCGAAAGCCGAGCGGCACGCTCCGGGATTCGAACGCATAGCCTCCCGAGTCGACCAGGATCAATGCGGCCACGCGCCGCGGAGCGTCCACGGCAACGTTCCAGGCGATCTCGCCCCCGAGCGAGTTGCCCCCGAGGACGCAGCGCTCCACGCCCAGGGTGTCGAGCAAGCCCGTGATGAAGCGCACATAGCGCCGGATGCGGTAATCGGCCTCGGGATCCGGGCCGGTCAGCCCGAAACCCGGGATGTCCATCGTAATCACGCGCCGGGTGCGCTCGAGCGCGCCGACCCAGCCCTCCCACGTATGCAGGCTTGCCGAGGTCCCGTGGATCAACACGATCGGCAGCGGATCGTCGCGTGGTCCCTGGTCGCGCACATGCACCATCATTCCCTGCAGCGCGATGAAGCGCGAAGGCGGGGGCGCCCATCGTGCCTTCAGGCTATCGACGGAGCGCTCGGGCGCCCACGCCGACACGATCCCCGCTGCGGCGAGCAGCACGGCGATCGCTATGACGAGGACGAGCAGGCGCATGGATTGAATGCTAGACGATACTCGAACTCAACGATCTGCCGATTGCGGTGCGACTGCAACGGTCTTCGCGCGAGACAACTCGCGAGGGCCTGGCAGTATTAGCGTCGGGCTGAGCTTGCGATCGCTCGCCCCGGAAATCCGCGTTGCGGACCGGCGGCCACAGATATGCGGCAGCGTTGCGGTGCTTGTGCGCACGGCGACGGGAAAGAACCCGGGCACGCTGGCGGGCGTGCCCAGTGATGCATCGATGTGGCTCCCCGTCGGAGGCGAAAATGGGCACTGGCACGGGGTGACCACGGCATATTTAGTACCGCCCAAACCCTACCGTGACCGGAATGCGCGTCAAGCCCCGTCCTTCAGGGCGGGGAAGGAAAGCGCGCAACGCCGCAGGCGTCCCGTGGTATGTGATCCGCGTCGAAAGACCTACGGCAGGGCATTGCCGGAAGTAACGCCTGTAGAGACAGTGTTAGACTTGGGGGCGCATGGCGTCGGTTCCGTACCGTAAAGCTCCCCACAAAAATGGAACGTAATGGCGATA
>Ga0307372_10011617_pt1 | contig 11713 bp, 9 predicted proteins | sample OX1MG_FD_202533 | JGI IMG/M metagenome (GOLD analysis project Ga0307372, IMG submission 202533) | Soil microbial communities from Risofladan, Vaasa, Finland - OX-1 | ecosystem: Environmental > Terrestrial > Soil > Coastal area > Acid sulfate soil | place: Finland: Risofladan, Vaasa | collected...
CCATTGCGCAATATTCCCCACTGCTGCCTCCCGTAGGAGTCTGGGCCGTGTCTCAGTCCCAGTGTGGCCGGTCGCCCTCTCAGGCCGGCTACCCGTCGTCGCCTTGGTGGGCCGTTACCTCACCAACAAGCTGATAGGCCGCGAGTCCATCCCTAGCCGATAAATCTTTCCACCACGATCGATGCCGATCTTGGTCGTATCCGGTATTAATTCCGGTTTCCCGAAGCTATCCCAGAGCAAGGGGCAGGTTGCTCACGTGTTACTCACCCGTTCGCCGCTCGAGTACCCCGAAGGGCCTTTCCGCTCGACTTGCATGTGTTAAGCACGCCGCCAGCGTTCGTCCTGAGCCAGGATCAAACTCTCCATTGAATGTCTATCGCAGCAGCAGTGATCCTCAAGAGAATCGACCGCCAACTGCAGACTGAAGAGATGTCTCGCCGTTCCGGATAACCGAAGCCACGAGACGATCTGGCATTTCCGTCTGAGCCCCTGCGCCATAAGACGCAGGTCCCTTTGACGGGGATGTGCATGTGCACTGGCTTTTAGCACGCTGTTGAGTTCTCAAGGAGCGGACGCTCACCGTCTGGAGTCTCTCAACTCCTTCTGGGGCAACCCTGCTAACTTACCTGCTTGTCAAGCGACTGTCAAGTTTGTCAGCAGATTTAGTTTTGCTTACCCACTGTCACCGAGCATATTCCCATAGTAGCTTAGCGATGCAAGCATCGCCGCACCTTAGCGGATGTCTGCTGGGTGGGCCACCAGCTCCGGGGGCTTGCGACCGTCCGGTGCGCTTCGGGCCGTAGAGAACATTAGGGAAGTCCGGCGAGCATGTCAAATCGGGGCCGAAGACCGGATGAATCCCCTGGTCAGACGCCTGTTCACGTACCTCGTCTGGCTACCTGGCCGCCGCTCTGGCACCCGTGGCCGCCTTACCGGCGGACCTCCACACCGCCGATAGTCCGCTTGCCCCGGCGCAGCACCAGGAACCGGCCGTGCAACAGGTCAGAATCCGCCGGTGCCGCCTCGGGATCACTGACCTTCGCGTTGTTCAGGTAGGCGCCGCCTTCGTCGATCGCTCGACGAGCCGCGGACTTGCTTGGCACGATGCCGCATTCCACCATCAACTCGGCTACCGAGGGCAGCCCTGCCCCGCCTGGGCCTGCTGCGACAGTCGTGTGCGGCGCTTCGGCCAGCGCGGCGGCGAGAGTCTTCTCATCGAGCTCGCGCAGATCACCTCGGCCGAACAAGGCACGGGCCGCCGCAGTGGCTCTGCTGGTCTCGTCCGGGCCGTGCACCAGCGTCGTGAGGTCATCGGCTAGCACGCGCTGGGCTGTCCTCGCAGCCGGCCGCTCGGCGATCTCCCGCTCGAGGTCACCGATCTCCTCCCGGGGGCGGAACGTGAACACCCTCAGCAGGCCAGGGACCTCGGAATCGGCCCGGTTCAGCAGGAACTGGTGGAACGCGTAGGGGCTCATCAACTCGGGATTCAGCCAGATCGCGCCGCCCTCGGTCTTGCCGTACTTGGTCCCGTCCGGCTTGGTGATCAGGGGGGTCGCCAGCGCATGAACCGCGTTGCCCGTCACCCTTCTGATCAGATCGACGCCAGACACGAGATTTCCCCACTGGTCACTGCCGCCCACCTGAAGGCTGCAGTCATACCGCCGGTGCAACTCCAGGAAGTCGTTAGCTTGCAGAATCTGGTAGCTGAATTCGGTATAGCTGATGCCGCCGACTTCCAGCCTGGCCTTGACCGTCTCCCTGGATAGCATTTGATTTACTGGGAAATGTTTCCCTATATCACGAAGGAATGCGAGCGCCGACAGGCCTTCCGTCCAGTCCAGGTTGCTGACCATCGTCGCGGCCGCCGGACCAGGTTCGAAGTCCAGGAACTTGCTGACCTGGTCACCTATGTGCTTGACCCAGCCCGCGACTACCTCCGGCGGGTTCAGCACCCGCTCGGCCGACTTGCCACTCGGATCCCCGATAAGCCCGGTAGCACCTCCCACCAGGCCTATCGGCCGGTGACCGGCGAGCTGGAGCCTGCGCATTGTGAGCAATTGCACTAGGTGACCTATATGCAAACTTGCCGCAGTTGGATCAAAGCCTGCATATAGAGTTATCTGACCGGCATCGAGAGACTTGCGCAGGTCGTCCAGGTCCGTGGAGACAGCTATGAGACCGCGCCACGTCAGTTCGTCGATGATGTCGTTCACCGCTGCATACTCCCATCTCTCAGCACGGTGGTCACACCCGATTTCCGCCCCGCTCACGCATGATCTCCAAGATCGTGGTCGATTCTCAGTACTCTCGACTGAGAATCGACCACGATCATCGGACTGACCTGGCGCGCGAGGCTGCAGTACGGGATGTCGTGGTGGCTGAGGTGCCAGGGGCGCCCGAAGTGCCAGGGGTGCCAGGGGTGCCAGGGGTGCCAGGGGTGCCAGGGGTGCCAGGGGTGCCTGAGGTGCCAGGGGCGCCCGCAGCCCCTGAGGCCGCTGCCCGGTGGCGCGGAACATGCGGCCGGTAGGCCGAGACCGCGTCGTGCCCGTCGATCCAGAAGCGCCAGTGCTCCTGAGCGCCGTCGCGAACGCCCACCCGCGGCCCCCGGGCGATCAGCTCGTGCTTCGTACCAGCGAGGTCTAGCCCAGACCGCACTGTCAGCGGGCCGTCCGGATCACAGACGTCGGCACCGTTCTGTGCCCGGTCGATCCCGAGCGCCTGGCACAGCCGCGCCGGGCCGCTAGCGAGCCGCCCCGCCGAACGCCCCGCCCGCTCAGCCCCCGCCCGCTCCCCTACCCCGGCCGGTCCGAGCCCGGCCCGCCCGGCCAGCCCGGCCCGCCCGGCCCGCCTGGCGGCGGCCAGGTCCGCGCCCTTGATCACCTGTCCTGCCCTGAGCAGGACGGCGGCGGCCTCGCCGGCCGGTTGGCAGACAAGGTTCATGCAGTAGTGCATTCCATACGTGAAGTAGACATACGCGTACCCCGGCTCGCCGAACATCACAGCATTGCGTGCCGTCTTCCCGCGGAACGCGTGCGAGGCGGGATCGACAGCCCCCGCGTACGCCTCGACCTCCACGATCGTGGCGGCCACCAGTCCCGCCTGCGTCTCGTGCGAGATGACGCAGCCGAGCAAGTCCGGCGCGACCTCCAGCACGGGCCTCGCATAGAACTCGCGCGGCAGGGACGCGAGCACATGCAGCCCGGGTGACTCGGCGTTCAGTGACTCAGCGTTCAGCGACTCGGCGTTCAGTGACTCGGCGTTCAGTGACTCAGCGTTCAGTGACTCAGCGTTCAGTGACTCAGCGTTCACCGGCAATCTCCGTGAACGCCCGCACCGACCCCTTGAGCGCCGTGCGCTGCTCATCGGCACAGGACATCAGCCGGCTGCCCACTCGGCGCCGGCCTGCACGATCTCGCGCAACTCGGCGAGCTGGGCGGCCACCCGCACGGGCGCGGTCCCGCCGGGAGTATCGCGCGCAGCGAGCGCTCCAGGCACCGACAGCACCGCTCTGACGTCCGGCGTGAAGTGCGGCGACACCTTCAGCAAGTCCTCGTCGCTCACGTCGGCAAGCTCGCAGTCGTTGACCTCGCACCAGACAACGAGATGGCCGACCGCCTCGTGCGCCTCGCGGAACGGCACGCCCCGCCGTACCAGCAGCTCAGCAAGGTCGGTCGCCAGCGCGTGGCCAGCAGCGGCCCCAGCCGCGAGCCGTTCGGTACGAAAACGCATGGAACTCATCAGCCCGGCCATCGCGGGCAGCACGAGCAGCAGCGTGTCGACGGCGTCGAAGACGGGTTCCTTGTCCTCCTGCAAGTCCCTGTTGTAGGTGAGCGGGAGTCCTTTGAGCATGCTGAGCAGCCCGGTCAGGCCGCCGATCAGCCGGCCGGCCTTGCCGCGGGCGAGCTCGGCGACGTCCGCGTTCTTCTTCTGCGGCATGATCGAGGATCCGGTCGCGTAGGCGTCGTCGATCTCGGCCCAGCCGAACTCCAGCGAGGTCCAGAGCACCACTTCCTCGCCCAGCCGGGACAGGTGCACTCCGGTCAGCGCCGCCGCGAAGCAGAACTCGGCGGCGAAGTCACGGTCGGCCACCGCGTCCATCGAGTTGCCGGCCGGCGCGTCGAAGCCGAGTTCGGCAGCGACCGCGGCCGGATCGAGCGGCAGCGACGACCCGGCCAGCGCGCCCGATCCGAGCGGGCTGATCGCCGCCCGCTTGTCCCAGTCCCGCAGCCTGGCCACGTCCCTGGCGAACGCCTGCACGTGCGCGAGCAACTGGTGGGCGAGCAGCACTGGCTGAGCATGCTGGGTATGGGTGAGGCCGGGCGCCGGGGTCTGGAGATCCAGGTGCTGCTGAGCCTGTTCCATCAGCGCGGTCTGCAACTCGGCCAGCCGCGCGATCACCTGCCTGGCCTGGTCGCGCAGGTAGAGCCGCAGATCCGTGGCGACCTGGTCGTTCCTGCTGCGCCCGGCGCGCAGCTTCCCGCCGAGTGAGCCGACCCGTTCGAGCAGTCCGCGTTCCAGCGCGGTGTGTACGTCCTCGTCGGCCGCCGACGGCCGGAACGCGCCGCTCCGGCAGTCCTGGCTCAGGCCCTCGATCGCGCTGCTCAGCCTGGCGAACTCGCCGTCGTCGAGCAGTCCGGCCCTGTGCAGCACGCGGGCATGCGCGCGGGACGCGAGCAGGTCGTACTGCGCCAGCCGCCAGTCGAACTGCACGCTCACCGACAGCCTGGCCAGCGCCTCGGCCGGCCCGGATTCGAACCGTCCGCCCCACAGCCGCACCGGCGGTGTACTAACCTCGCCCGCCACGATCCCTCCTCGCCCGCATACCCTGACCGCGGTTCGCTCGTCCTGTTCACCCGACAAGCTATACGCAGAACAATTCGCACCGGCTACTCGCCCGCTCCAACCGGGATCGAGGCGCTCCCAGGCGGTCAGGAGCGGGCCTTCGGGACTGCTACGGCACAGACCAGCGCTGGTTGGTGGTGGCCTTGCAGCCCGAACGGTGACGATCGGCCAAGTTCTCGTGGCTTTAGTCCCTAGCCTGCCGGGGTCGACTAGGACCATGACTAGTCATAAGGCGAAACCTCACCTAGTCATTCGGGAAGGGGTAATCGATGGCTGAACATGCGAATGCCACGCTGGTACGGCGCGGTTACACCGCGTTCACCACGGGCGACCTGGACACCCTGCGCACGCTGATGACGGAGGACGCGGCCTGGCACCAGCCAGGCAACGCCGCCATCGCAGGCGACTACGTCGGGCGGGAGCAGGTGTTTGACTACTTCGGCAAGCTCTACAGCCTCACCGACGGCACCTTCAAGGCCGACGTGATCGACATTCTCGCCGACGACGACCGCGCGGTGGTGATCCAGCACTCGACCGCCAGACGGGATGGCCGATCACTCGACACGCGGGACGTCGTGGTCTACGAGATCCACGACGGAAAGTTCACCGACACACAGGTATACGCATCCGACCCGACTCAGGAAGACACCTTCTGGTCCTGATCCCGCGGTAACGCAGCCACGCCACCCGCACGGCCGCGTCACCGGCGCCGCACCTCAGCAATACCCCTGAGGACCGGCTCCGGTCCCGGGCTTCCGGCAGTACCGCCACTCGAGATCCGGCCCGCAGGATTCGGGGTCGCCCGGCAAGCCGTCGAGGCCGCCGGGCGACCCCGATCCCGCGGGCGCCCAGCCGGAGCACGGTCCTACCGAACCGCGGCCTTCCGGTCCCGCTCCGCGGCGATCTTGCTAGGCAGCCCCCAGAGCCGCACGAATCCCTTGGCCAGTGCCTGGTCGAACACGTCCCCGGTGTCATAGGTCGCGAGCCCGTAGTCATACAGCGCGAGCGAACTGCGCCGCCCGGTCACGACAGCCTGGCCAGCCTGCATCCTGACCCGCACGTCGCCGGTCACGTGCTTGGACGCCTGCACCATGAACGCCTCGAGCGACTGGCGCAGCGGCGAGAACCACAGTCCGTCGTAGACCAGTTCAGTCCAGCGCTGGCCAGCCATCCGCTTGAACCTGGCCAGGTCGCGCTCCAGGCAGACATTCTCCAGCTCGGCGTGCGCGGTCATCAGCGTGATCGCCGCCGGAGCCTCGTAGATCTCCCTGCTCTTGATCCCGACCAGGCGGTCCTCGACCAGGTCGATCCTGCCGATGCCGTGCGCGCCGGCCACCGCGTTCAGCTCGGTGATGATCTCCAGCGGGGGAAGCGGCCTGCCGTCGATGCCGACCGGCAGCCCGTCCAAGAAACTGATGGTGACTTCCTCGGCCGGCTTACCCGACGCCGGATCGGCCGTATAGCCCCAGACGTCGTCGTGCGGCGCCTCCCAGATGTCCTCCAGGTGCCCGGTCTCACAGCTACGTCCCCAGACGTTCTGGTCGATCGAGTACGGCGACTTGGACGTGACGTCGATCGGCAAGCCCTTGGCCATGGCGAACTCGATCGACTTGTCGCGGGTCATGCCCGAGTCACGGACCGGCGCGATCGAGGTCACCTCAGGCGCCAGCGCGGCCAGCCCCACCTCGAACCTGACCTGGTCGTTGCCCTTGCCGGTGCAGCCGTGCGAGACCACGCTGGCGCCGTACTCGCCGGCCACCCTGGCCAGGTGGTCGACGATGAGCGGTCGCGACAGCGCAGAGACAAGCGGGTATCTGTCCATGTACAGCGCGTTCGCTCGCAGCGCCGGCAGGCAGTAGTCGGCCGCGAACTCGGCCTTCGCGTCGACGACGATGGCCTCGGCGGCGCCGCACGCCAGTGCCCTGGCCTTGATCGTCTCCAAGTCCTCCCCGCCCTGGCCGACGTCTACGGCTACGGCGATCACTTCCGCACCGGTCTGCTCGGCGATCCAGCCGATCGCCACGGACGTGTCGAGGCCGCCTGAATAGGCAAGCACTACTCGCTCGGTCACTTCTCCTCCTCCTTTGAATCATCACCTGGCTCGTCCGTGGAATCTCTCCCTGACTCGCCCCCGTTCGCTGCCCTGACCCGCCGTTCGGCCAGCAGGAGCAGCGTCTTCGCCAGCTCGTCACCCCCGGTTGGATCACGCGCCACGACCAGTACCGTGTCGTCTCCCGCCACCGTCCCGAGCACTGCGGGCATGCCGGTCCTGTCGATCATCGAAGCCATCAGCTGAGCGGCGCCAGGCGGCGTCTTCAGCACGACCAGGTTGCCGCTCGCCTCGGCCGACAGCAGCAGATCCGCGGCCACCTTGGCCAGGGCGCCCACTGCCGCGGCCGGCGGTCCCGCGGCCACGCCTCCCGCGTTTTTTGCCAGCCCCGCTAGCGCCGCCAGCGCCGTCATCCCCGCTAGCACGGCCGCCGAGTCGTCCGCCGGCGAGGCACTGCCGGGCGCCGGGCGATCGGCCGGGTCTGGCGGCAGCGCGTAGACCAGCGCACCGTCTGGACCACGCAGCCGGACGGCGCCGAGTTCGTCCAGGTCCCGCGAGAGCGTCGCCTGGGTGACCCGGATACCCAGGCCCGCGAGCCGTTCGGCCAGCTCTTCTTGGGACCGGACCGGGGCGCCGGTCCCGGTCAAGATCCCGCTGATCCTGGCATGCCGCGCGGCCTTGGTCGCCGGAGCGGTAGGCACCGGGCCACCAGGCTGGGCCACGTCCGCCGGAGCGCCGGTCACCGCGGTTCCCGCAGCAGCCAGGCGAGCAGGGCCTTCTGCGCGTGCAACCGGTTCTCGGCCTGATCCCAGGCCAGGCTGGCGGGCCCGTCCAGCACCCCGGCGGTAATCTCGGACCCGCGATGCGCGGGCAGGCAGTGCAGCACCCGGCAGCCTGGCCCGGCCAGCGCCAGCTTGCCCTCGTCGAGCCGGTACGGCTCCATCGCGGCTTCTCGGCCGGCTTCCTGGCCCTCCTGTCCCATCGAAGTCCAGACGTCCGTCGCGAGGACGTCGGCCCCGCCGCAGCCTGCCGCGGGGTCGGCGACGACCTCGGCCGATCCCCCGGTCCGCGCCGCGATGGCCTGTGCCGCGCCGAGCACAGCAGGATCAGGCCAGAATGCCTCGGGCGCGACCACGCGGACGTGCAATCCGGCCGTGGTCCCGCCGAGCAGGTACGAGTGCGCCATGTTGCTCGTGCCATCACCGAGGAACGCCAGCCGCAAGCCCGCCAGCCGGCCGAACGCCTCCTGGATGGTCTGCAGGTCGGCAAGCACCTGGCACGGGTGGAACTCGTTCGTCAGCGCGTTGATCACCGGGACCGTGCTGGCCGCCGCGAATTCCTCGATCCGCTCCTGCCCGAAGGTACGCCAAGCGACCGCGGCTACCTGGCGGCTGAGCACCCGCGCGCTGTCCCCGATCGACTCGCCACGCCCCTGATGGGTCGACCGCATTTCGATGACGAGCGGGCTTCCGCCAAGCTCGGCGATGCCGACCGCGAACGACACCCTGGTACGCAAGGTCGGCTTGTCGAGCAGGACCGCCACCGTGCGCGGGCCTGCCAGGAGCTGGTCGCCGAACCTGTCGGACTTCATCTGTGCCGCGAGTTCAAGCACCTGCGCCTGCTCCGCTGGCGACAAGTCGTCGTCGCGCAGGAAATGCCGTGCCATCAGGCCCTCTTCCCGGCAGGCTGGCCGGCTTGGCCCGCGCCCGCCCCATCCGCTGCAGTCCCCGCCTGATCCAGCGCGGCGCTCGCCCGATCCAAGATTCCCGGCAGCGCCCCGGTGAACGAGCCGGCCTGGTCGGCGGTCAGCACGAGCGGCGGTGCCAGCCGGATCGCGTCCGGCTGGACGGCGTTCACCAGGAACCCGGCCCGCCTCGCCGCCTCCTCGACAGCCGGGGCAGCCGCCGAGGTCAGGACGATCGCCTGCCACAGTCCGCGACCCCGGACGCCGGCCAGCATCGGGTGGTCGATCGTGGCGATCCCCGCCGTCAGGCTGGCGCCGACTTGCCGCACGTGCTCAAGCAGTCCGGCCGATTCGATCGTGTCGAGCACGGCGAGCGCGGCGGCGCACGCGACCGGATTGCCGCCGAAGGTGCTGCCGTGATCTCCCTTGCCCAGCGCCGTCCCCTGCGGCCCGATCCCGATGCAGGCGCCGATCGGCAGGCCACCGCCCAGGCCCTTGGCCAGCGTGATCACGTCCGGCGTGATCCCCTCCCGCTGGAACGCGAACCACTCGCCGGTCCGCCCGATGCCGCTTTGGATCTCGTCGAGCACCAGCAGCGCGCCAGCGTCGTCGCACGCCTGCCTGGCCGCGCGCAGGTAACCGTCAGGTGCCGGGATCACGCCGCCCTCGCCGAGGCACGGTTCGAGAAAGACGGCCGCGCAGTCGGTACCGACGGCGGCGGCGAGCGCGGCCGCGTCACCGTAGGGAACGAACCGGACATCGAAACCATAGGGTGCGAACGGTTCCCGAATCGAAGCCTTGCCGGTCAGGCTGAGCGAGCCCATGGTCCGGCCGTGAAACGATCCGGTGGCCGCGACGAACACCGGGCGGTCCGGTCCCTGCTGGCGGCGGACCAGCTTGAGCGCGGCTTCGTTGGCTTCGGCGCCTGAGTTGGCGAAGAACACCTTGCCGGGCGTGCCGAGCAGCCCTACAAGCCGTTCGGCCAGCGCTACCTCACCTTCGTGCAGGAACAGGTTCGAACTGTGCGCGAGCGTGCCCACCTGTTGGCTGACGGCCGAGACGATGGCCGGGTGGGCGTGTCCGAGCGAGCTGACCGCTATGCCGCCGATCAGGTCCAGGTAAGCGTTGCCGTCGACGTCCCAGACCACGCAACCTTCCCCGCGGGCCAGGGCGACCGGCGGAGTGCCGTAGTTCGGCATGAACGCGGCCAGGTAGCGCTCCTGAAGCTGCTCGGTCGCTGTCAAACCGGTCGCTGCTGCCTGGGTCACCGTCATGCCGTCCTCCGCTGTCCGTCCGGTTCCGCGTCCGGCACGACCATCGTGCCGATACCCGAGTCGGTGAATATCTCGAGCAGCACCGCGTGCCGCTGCCGCCCGTCGAGCACGTGTGCCCGCGGCACGCCGCCCCGGACGGCGGTCAGGCAGGCCGTCATCTTCGGGATCATCCCGTCGCTGAGCGTCGGCAGCATCGCGGCCAGCTCGTTCGCGGCGAGCTCGCTGATCACCTGCGGCGGCCGATCCTGTGCCACGTCTGCCGCGCCAGGTTCCGACGCGCTGCCCGGCCAGTTGGCGTACAGGCCGGCCACATCGGTCAGCACGACCAGTTTCGCGGCGCCGAGCGCGACGGCGATCGCCGCAGCCGCGGTGTCCGCGTTGACGTTCAGCACCTCACCGGGCTTGCTCCGCGCGACGCTGGAGATGACCGGGATCCTGCCGTCGGCGAGCAGCGCGTTCACCGCGCCAGGATTGACCGCCTCGATCTCGCCCACGTGGCCGATGTCCACCGCTATGCCGTCCGCGCCGGTCGCGTGCACTCGGTGCGCGGTGAGCAGGTGCGCGTCTTCACCCGACATGCCGACGGCGAACGGACCGTGCTGGTTGATCAGGCCGACGACATCCCGGTTGACCTGCCCGGTCAGGACCATCCTGACGACGTCCATCGTCTCCGGCGTGGTGACCCGCAGCCCCGCACGGAACGTCGACTCCATGCCGAGCCGGTCCAGGTGAGCGTTGATCTGCGGACCACCCCCGTGCACCACGACCGGGCGCAGGCCCGCGTACCGCAAGAACACCACGTCCTGGGCGAATGCCACCCGCAGCTCGGGGTCGGTCATAGCGTGACCGCCGAACTTGATCACGACGACCTGCCCGTGGAACCGCTCGAGCCAGGGCAGCGCCTCGATCAGCGTGGCCGCCTTCGCCAGCGCGGTCACGTGCGCGTGGCCCAGCTCGCTGCCCGGCTGGCCGGTCGGCCAGGCCTGCTCGGTGATCATGTCGAGTACGCCGAGTTCTCGTGCACGTACGCGGCGGTCAGGTCGGTGGTCAGCACCGTGGCCGCGGCGTGCCCGGCGGACAGGTCGACCGTGACCGTGACGTCCCTGGGCCGCAGGTCCACCCGCGACCTGTCCACGCCCGGTGCGCCGTTATTGCAGACCCAGATGCCGTTGATCGCCACGTTCAGCTGGTCAGGGTCGAACACGGCGCTGGTCGTCCCCACCGCGGCGAGCACCCGGCCCCAGTTCGGATCCTCGCCGGTGATGGCGCACTTGAAGAGGTTGGACCGGGCGATAGCGCGGCCCGCCAGGACGGCGTCTTCCGTGCTCGCCGCGTTGATCACGTCGATCGAGATGGCCTTCGTCGCGCCCTCGGCATCGAGCAGCAACTGCCCCGCCAGGTCCGCGCAGGCACTCCTCAGTTCCCCGGTGAACGTCTCCAGGGCCGGCCGCACGCCGGAGGCGCCGCTGGCAAGGAGCAGGACCGTGTCGTTAGTCGACATGCAGCCGTCGGAGTCCAGCCGGTCGAAGGTCGTCGCCACGCTGTCGTGCAGGGCCTTGTCCAGGTCGCCGGCCGTCAGGTCAGCGTCGGTCGTCAGCACGACGAGCATCGTCGCGAGTGCAGGCGCGAGCATGGCCGCGCCCTTGGCCATTCCGCCGATCAGGTAGCCGTCGCCCTGGACGCCGCACGTTTTCGGGACAGTGTCGGTAGTCATGATGGCGCTCGCCGCGGCCTGCCCGCCAGCGGCCGACGCAGCTGTCGCTGCCGTATCGACCCCGGCCAGCAGCTTGTCCATCGGCAGCCGCTCGCCGATCAGCCCCGTCGAGCAGACCGCGACGTCCTGCGCGGGCACCGCGAGCAACC
>Ga0307372_10011620_pt1 | contig 11710 bp, 16 predicted proteins | sample OX1MG_FD_202533 | JGI IMG/M metagenome (GOLD analysis project Ga0307372, IMG submission 202533) | Soil microbial communities from Risofladan, Vaasa, Finland - OX-1 | ecosystem: Environmental > Terrestrial > Soil > Coastal area > Acid sulfate soil | place: Finland: Risofladan, Vaasa | collected...
GCACAAACGAAACATAAGCGGCCGCGAGGGCCGCGCAGAATTTTGCAGGTCGAATCATCTAGGGTGTAGATGACGTTCCGGGCAAAAAGGCTTCCACGGAATGTTTTTCGCCTTCGGCCCAGACCGCTCCATCGGCGAAATATTCTTTCTTCCAGATCGGCACCGTGCGCTTAAGCGTATCGATGCCGTAGCGGCAGGCATCGAATGCTGCGCCGCGATGCGCCGCGCTGACGGCAATGAGGACGCTCGTTTCGCCTATTTCGAGCCGGCCCAGGCGGTGCACCAGCGCGAGGCGGTCAATCGCAAGTCGCTCGCGCATTCTCGCGCCGATTTCGTACATCTTCGCCAGCGCCATGGCTTCGTACGCTTCGTATTCGAGATACAAGGTTTGCTTCCCGCGCGAATGGTTGCGGACGATGCCTTCGAAAACGGCCACGGCGCCGTCTGACGGCGCTTTCAGCGAGGCAACGATTTCGTCGGTGGGAATCCGCTCGCGCACAATTCTGTAAATGTCTTCGAAAACGTCCGATTGCTGCCCACCGCTCACGGGCGGCAGAAACGCCACTTCGTCTCCCGCGCGCACCGGCGCATTCCACGGCGCGTACTCTTGATTGATCGCGGCGGCAATCGAATCGCGAAATTCCGCGAGGCGCGGAAATTCCGAAGCATAGCTCGCGAACAAATCCTCGAGCCGCGAGCCCTCGGGAGCCACGCAGCCGTCCTCCGCCTTCCCCACGATTTCCTTCAATTGTCCGAAGAAGAGCACCCGCACCAGCATCGCTGCATTCTATCGCGCCTGCGCCATCTGTTGCTATCATGTACCGTTTTGCGGGACCGTTTCACGCGCTTGACGCACAGCCGATGACGCCGTACCGTGGAAATACGATTCGGGGCTGAAGACAATGAGGATTCGGAGAAGAGGTGCGTTATGAAAATTCTCATTTCCGGCTCGTCGGGGCTTGTGGGAAGCGCGCTGATCGATTCGCTCCGCGCCGAGAAACACTCGATTGCGCGGCTGGTTCGTTCCGGTTCGCCGTCGCAGTCCGGGCCCGCCGCTGAAAACATCCGCTGGGAGCCGCCGACAGGGTCGATGGACCTTGCAGGCATGGAAGCGGCCGACGCGGTCGTGCATCTCGCTGGCGCATCGATCGCGGAGGGCCGGTGGACGTCCGCGCGCAAGCAAATCCTTCGCCGCAGCCGCGTGGACGCGACGCGCCACTTGATCGCCGGACTCGCGCAACTGAAACAAAAACCGCGCGTGCTCGTGGCCGCCTCCGCGATTGGCTACTACGGCGACCGTGGCGATGAAACGCTCACCGAATCCTCCGCTTCCGGCAACGATTTTCTGGCGCAGATCTGCCGCGACTGGGAATCTGAAACTGCGCAAGCCGAGCGACTCGGCATCCGCACGGTGATGCTGCGCTTCGGAATCATCCTTGCCGCGAAGGGCGGCGCGCTGAAGCGCATCCTGGTTCCGTTTCGCCTGGGCGTGGGAGGCAGGCTCGGCACGGGCCGCCAGTGGATGAGCTGGATCACGCTCGATGAAGTTGCCGCCGTGATTCAGTACGTGATCAAAAACGATTCTCTCCGAGGCCCCGTCAACGCCGTTTCGCGCACGCCAGTTACTAACTCAGAATTTACCAGCGTGCTCGCCAGCGTGCTCCACAGGCCCGCGCTGTTTCCCGCGCCGCGCGCGGTTCTCCGACTCGCGCTGGGCGAAATGGCGGACGCGCTGCTTTTTTCGAGCCAGCGCGTGGCCCCGCAAAAATTGCAGGCCCAGCTCTATCCGTTCCGCCATCCGGAATTGAAGGAAGCGTTGCTGTCTGTCCTGAAGTAAAATTATTTTCCGGGATGAATTCCCGGCACTTTTTCCTCTCATCCCCTGCTCCGCTCTTTCTGCCCGCGCCAATGATTGGAATTTCGAAATGGGAGAATTCCCGGCGCGCAGTTCCGTTATGAAACAGCTACGCGAGTTTGCGGCAAGTTATTTTCATTGGCCGATGCGCTGAGGGCTAATTTTTTGTAATGCATCACCAATGGCTTCATTGAGATGGAAAGTCTCCGCTGGCATTCGCTCACCGCTGTCTGGTCTGCACCGATGCGGAACAGTTCGTGCCTTTAGTCCGTTCGCTCACGGGTTGTTCTTGGGTCGTGAACGGGTCGTTAGTGGGGACGGAGGCACATGTTCCGATTTTCGCGCAAACAGTTTACGCGCCAAGCAAGACGCAAAAATAATTCTGTCGCGGGTGAACCGTCACCGCGATTGCGCCGCCAAAGCCACAGCCAATTCCTGGCCGCGCTCTTTTGCGCCGCGCTCGGTGCAATGGTCGCGCTTGTTTCCGGCTGCGGCCTCACGAGCTCTGCGTCGTCGAATTCACAGCTCCCCAATGTGAGCGTCACGGTTGCGCCCGCGACGGCGTCGGTGCTTCTCGGGCAAACGCAACAGTTCACGGCAACGGTCACGGGCGCGACTTCGAGTGCCGTAAGCTGGAGCGTCAACGGCATCGCGGGAGGAACCGGTGTCGTCGGCGCAATTTCATCCTCGGGCCTCTACACCGCGCCGCAATCGCTGCCTTCGCCCTCGAACGTCACGATTACGGCCACGAGCGCGCCGGCGCCATCGGCCAGCGGTTCGGCCAGCGTGCAAATCCAGAGCGGGATCGTGGTCAACATCGCGCCCAATTCCGCAAGCCTGGCGCCCGGTGGGTCCGCGAATTTCAGCGCGACGGTCACGGGCGCAGGCACGTCGAGTTCCGCCGTAAGCTGGAGCGTCAACGGCGTAGCCGGCGGAAATTCATCGCTGGGCGCTATCGCGGCCACCGGGCTCGATTCCGCGACATACACTGCTCCCGCAGTCGCGCCGTCGCCGCCCAGCGTGGCCGTCACCGCTACGAGCACCGCCGATCCCTCGAAATCGGCGAGCGCCAGCGTCACAATTTCGTGCGCCAGCGCAAATTCGATTTCGCCGTCCTCCGCGAGTGTTTCCCTCGACGCGTCACAAAATTTCGCCGCTTCGCTGTGTATGGCCGCAGGCACCGCGATTACATGGGACGTCGACGGCGTCTCCGGCGGCAGCTCCACGCTCGGCACGATTGCGAGCAGCGGCGCAAACGCGGCCACCTACACGGCTCCCGCCAGCGCTCCGGGAACAAATCCCGTAACGATTGATGCGACGGCTGGCTCGCAAACGGCTTCGGCGACGGTCACGGTTCTCAACAACGTTCCCATCTCCGTCGCGGTCGCGCCCGCGTCTGCGTCCGTCACCGCTGGCCAGCGCGCAAGCTTCGCGGCGACCGTCACAGGCACAACGAATCCGGCCGTGACGTGGACCGTGAATGGTATTCCCAACGGCAGTTCCACGGTCGGCCAGGTCTGCGCGCCAGCGTCGAATCCTTGCGCGCCGCCCTCCGGCAACGAATCTGGCATTGACTACATTGCTCCGCAAACCGTTCCGCAGCCGAACACCGTCGCGCTCACGGCGACCAGCCAAGCCACTCCGGCGCAGAGCGGCAGCGCTCTAATCACCGTCGCGCCTGTTGCGCAACCGGGCGTGAGCATCGCGCCGTTCTACGCGTTCCTCGCGCCATCGCAGCAATTTCAATTCATCGCCAAGGTCACGGGAGTTTCCAACACAAACGTCACGTGGACGATCGCGACCGCCGTGCCTGGCCAGGGCTGCTCGAGCGCGTCGTGCGGATCAATCGACAATTCCGGGAACTACATCGCGCCCGCCGTTGCGCCGTCGCCGAACGCCATCGCGATCACGGCGATCAGCACCGCGAATCCGTCACTCGCCGCAACAGCCACCGTCGCGCTCACTTCCGCGCCCGTGATTGAGGCCATCCTGCCGTCGAGCATCGTTGCGGGCCCGCAAAATAGTTTTCTGCTCGCGGTGCAAGGCCTCAATTTTCTCGCCAGCACGAGCAGCGGCGCGTCGCAATTGCTCATCGATAATTCTCCCCGCTCCACGAATTGCCCCGCGCCCAATCGCTGCACCGTCACGCTGCAACCCGCCGACGTCGCCACTGCAGGCGCGCTGTCGGTGGAAGTCGAAAATCCGGGAACGCCGCCCGCGCTCTCGAATCCTGTTCCACTCGTCATCCTGCCGGCGGCGAATTTCCCCAGCGCAATTTCGCTGACGTCTGCTTCGCCGTTCGCATCTGGCCAGGACATTGCAGTCTCCGAAGAAACAACTGCGGGCACGACAACATCGCCCGTGAACGTCGAATTCGTCGGCATGGTCACGGCGAATGGCACGACGTGCACGATTCAAGCCTCGCCACTCGAGGTCACGCGGCCCGCTTCCGGCACCGCGACCACGAGTATCTGCGTGCAGGGAAATTTTCTCGATCCGACCTTCACATATACATTCAGTTCGCCGCAAACCGGCGGCGACATCGGCATCAGTACCGCATCAATGGCCAGCCTGTTTCCGAACTTGATCGAGCTGACGCTCACGCTTTCGAGCCAGACCGCGCCCGGCGTCCGCTCGCTTTTCATTACCACTCCCAACGGCGATGTTGCCGTCGCCACCGGCATGCTCGAGGTGAAATAGCCGTGAAACCCGCATACGCAGACGTGCTTTCCATTTTGTGTGTGAGTGTATTTGGAATTTTTCGCGCGCCGCTGGCACGGTCCACCACCCTTGCGCGGCTGTCTCTTGCGCAGCTTACTTCCGCCGCCACGGTCGTCGTCGACGTGTAATGCACGGGGAGCCAAACGCTCTGGCGCGGCGGCGAAATCTGGAGCGTCACGTCATTTCGCGTGCTGGAAAATTGGAAAGGAACTTCGCCGCGCGACATTCAAGTCTGGATGATTGGCGGAAGCGTTGGCCCGGTGACCAGCTACGTCCCCGGCGCGCCGCGTTTCCGCCCGGGCGAGAACGCGATCCTCTTCCTCGAGCCCACGCGCGCAGGCGTTCTTTCGATCACCGGATGGGGCGAAGGCACGTTCCGCATCCGTCGCGACGCGCGCACGGGCGAAATGCGCGCCACGCAGGATACGGGCGCGACGCGGGGCTTCGATCCATCCGCGCGGGCATTTCGCGCGACGGGCATTCGCAACTGGCCGCTCGCGAAATTGAAAGCGCGCGTCATCGCGGCGGAAACTTCTGAACGGAGGACTCCGTGAAAAAAAATCGCTTTGCTAATTGCGCGCCCCAGGGCATGCCTTTGCACGCAATCGCGAAAAGACTGGGCGACTGGCGCTTCGTTGCGCGGCGATCTTCGGTGACCATGCGTCACGCGCCACTCGTTCACGCAACAAGGCGATGGGGCACGGTTTTCATCACGATTTGCGCTTTCTTGTTTCAGTTCATCGGCACGCCGCGCGCGGGCGCGTACGTTCGCGACTTCACCGTTCCCGCCGCGGGCGGATGCCCGCAGCCGCAACATCAAAACATCGCCATCGGCGCGCCCCCGCTCGCCCGCCAGTGGAGCACGTCGCTGCCAAACATCAATCCATCCACGATTCTCACCGTCGCGCCGCAGGGCACGGCCGCGCAGCTCGACGAAATCGAGGCCACGATCCAGCAAACCTATGCGATATGGAGCGACGTCTCCGGCACGCTGGTTAACGCGAACTCGTACCCCAACGCGCTTGGCCCGCTCGGTCGCACGTCCGCGCAGAACGCCTGTTCCAACGATCTGCAAACCAACATCGACGGCGTAAACACAATTTGCTTCAATCAAAATTCCGCCGCGTTCACAACGGGCGTGCTCTCGTTCACGCGCGTCATCGTCGCCAACGCGCCCGCGCAAACTTTTGGCTCCGCGCCGCCTTCGGTCTTCGTCGGCCAAATCATCGACGCGGACATTTGCTTCCGTAACGACGGCCACGCAACGTTCGCGACTCCTGGCGCTCTCGCAACGGCGCCGGGCGCGTACGATCTGGAATCGCTGCTCGCGCACGAGCTGGGCCACGTTTTCGGGCTGGATCATTCCGGCGTGTGGCGCGCGATCATGTTCCCTTTCGCGCCGCCGCCCGGCACGTTTTTCGGCGACCGTCCCACGGTCTCCGCGCCCGATGCTCCGCTTTCCGACGACGACCGCGCCGGCCTCCGGATGCTCTATCCCGATCCCGCCGACACCACCGACACCGGCTTCATCTCCGGACGCATCCTCCCCGCGAATCCTTTCGCGCTCGCCGATTTTCCGGCCACGTCGCTCGGCGAATACGTCACCGGAATTTTCGGCGCGCAAGTTATCGCCGTCGACGCGGCAACCGGCTCCGTCGCTGCCGCCACGTTCGGCGGCTGGACGTGCGACGCCGCGAATCCGCCGCCGCGCTTCGATGGCTCGTACACGCTTGGGCCGCTCTCCGTCGGCCGCAGCTACGTGATTTATGCCGAGCCGTTCGTCGGCCTCGTCCAGCCCGCAGACATGGCCGGCGCCGCCGCGGGCGTGTGCAGCGCGGGCGCGTTAGCGCCGTGCACGCTGCCCGCCATCAACACGAATTTCGCGCCACGCCTCGGGCCCTGAGCCATCAAAGATGTACCGTGGTCTCGTAGTTTCGCGTGATGCCCGAGTCAATCGCCGCCTATTCTTCGAGCAGCTTCACTGTATTTTGTCGATCGATTGCCATTTGCTTGCGCCGCGATCTTTAGAACCAGGTCTGTCTGCGATACTCGCGATACGCGTCGCCGAATTTCTGCTCCAGCACTTCGCGCTCTTTGCGAATGCGCAGCCATTGCATGGGAATCATAATCACGAAGATCAGGAGCAGTAGCGGCCGCCCGAAAAACACGACCAGTCCGGCGAAAAACATTCCGCCGAAAACGTAAACGGGATTTTGAATCTTCGAATACAGGCCGTGCGTGACGAGTTCCTTGGCTTTGGCTTGAATCGCAAACGATCTTCCCAGCTGCAGCCGCGCCAGCGCCCATAAACAAAATCCCGGGATGGCAATCACGATTCCCGCGATTTGATGCGTCGTCCACGCCGCGCCGCGGTTTTGGTAAAACACAAAGCCCCAAACCGCGCTAGCCGCTACGATCCATATCCACGTCTGCCAAGTTTTCATGCGTGTAGTCTACACATCATCGCTTTTTGGGGCTATCTCCGCAGGCTCGCGCTCTGCGCGCCGGGGTGCGGTCCAAAGTAGCTTGAACCCCAAGGGGGTAAACAGCGGGGATCCACTCACGACCCACGAGAGTCCCATCAAGATGAATCCCAGCCGCTCGATCCCATTTCGTGGGCGCGACGCTCGAATCAGCAGGCCGTAAAACATTCCGAGGTTGAGAACGGAATCCATCGGCAGGATGTTGCTCTGCCGGAAGGCTACCTGAGCCTCGAAATGCCGGAGGGCATTTTCTTGCGCAATTTCCTCGGGAGTTGCGTCGCGAGGTTCGTCAGCCATAAGAAATCATGGTAGCGCCAACGGGAGTCGAACCCGTATTACCGCCTTGAAAGGGCGATGTGCTAACCATTGCACCATGGCGCCACGGTGTGGGCACAGAAACGTCCATCGATTATCGAAGATGCCGGGGGAATTGACAAGGACGACTTGGACGCGCACGCAGGGTGAAACTCGAAGACGGGAAATCGAATTTCGGACGAAGCGCGCTTTGCGGAAGTTTCGTACCTATGTTATTTGTCGCTCCGATTTTCGTATTTCGAGTTTCGCTTTTCGAGTTTCGAATTTCGGCTTTCGGCTTCTCTACCTCCATCCCTTACGCTGGCGCAGACCGGTGATGTGCGCGACGTGATGGCGTCCGTGCCACGCGTACATTCCCAGCGTGTCTTCGAGCGACATGGGGCCGCGCTCGGGATGATTCATCTTGCGCGCAAAATCCGCCGCCGTCATTCCGCGCAGCAGATGGAGCCAGCGCTCGTGCAGCGCGTCGAGCATCGCGAGCGACGTCTCGACGGGCGTGGTCTTCGAATCGCTCAGCTCCGCCCATCGCGTTTCGTTGTAGGGCTTGATCGTCGGCTCGTCTTCGGTCAGCGCCAGTTTGAATCGCACGTAGGCGTTCATGTGGCTATCCGGCAGATGATGCACCACCTGCTGAACCGTCCAGCCGCCGTCGCGATAGGGCGTCGCGAGCTGCTCGCGCGTCAATCCCGCCACCGCCGCGCGCAGGCGCTTTGGCGCTTCTTCGATCTGCGCGATTAGCTTTCGCCGCTCTTCTTCGCTGGGGGTCGCGCTCGGTTGAAATTTTCCAATCGGGTACCGCAAATCCGCGTCGCTCATTTCGTTTCCTCGTTTCGCGCCAGCGAAATTCAACTCTGGCGATCCTGGTATTCCTCGTGCCACGCCATTTGAATCGCTTCGAGTTTCCCTTCGTTCGACTGCGCCGCGTCGCCGGAGAATCCATCGAGCTGCGTCACCCACTTATGCAAATCGGTGAACCGCACGGTCAGCGGATCCGTGTCTGGAAATTTTTCGGCCAGCCGGATTCCAATTTCCTCGGTATTATCCCAATCAAAAGTTCCCGGCATCATCACTCTCCGTTATATGTTGCCATTCCAACCGCAAACCTCGAACTTCCACTCTCTAATTTAGTGCTCCGCTTCCTTCGCGTAATTTTTATTCCACGACGGAATTTCAACCACGATGTCCTTGGTGCCATCCGGGACGCACTGGCAGCCGAGCCGCGACTTCGGCGTCACGCCCGGCGCTTCGTCCAGTTGATCCAACTCCGCATCCGTGGCTTCGTTGCACGATTCGAGGCCTTCGTGAACGATCACGTGGCACGTCGAGCAGGCGCACACGCCGCCGCATGCGTGGTCGAGACCCATGTGGAATCCCGTGGCGATGTCCAGAATGCTGCCGGGCAAACCATCGTGCCCGTAGGGAAATCTCGCCGGGTCTACTTCGACGGTCTTGCCGTCCTTGGCGAACGTCACCTTGAATTTCTGCGTCGCCGTTGTGTACTTGGTCTCTTCGATATACGGATTCTTGCCGCCCATCGCCGCGCTCCCTCTGGAAAATCGCAGGCTAAATCTCGTCGATCCTCTTCCCGCCCACGGCCGCCTGCAACACTCTGTTCATCGTCAGTTCCGCCAAATTCAGCGTCGCTTGATTTAATTCGTCAATCCGCGCGCGCATCAGTTTGTAATCTTTCCCCGCGTCCGCTTCGCGCAGCGCGGCTACCGAGTGGTCAATCACCGCGCGCTCTTCGCGCGAAAGCCCCGCGGCATGCGCGCCCGCGAGCGCTTTCTCCGTCGCGCGCAGAATGATCTCCGCGTCGTTGCGCGCCTCGATCAACTGCCGCTGCTCGAAATCCTGCTCCGCGAATTCGATCGACTCTTCGAGCATCCGCTCCATCTCCGAGTCCGTCAATCCGTAGCTCGGCTGCACATCAAGCGTGCTCTGCTCGCCGGTGCGCAAATCGCGCGCTGCAACCTGCAAAATTCCGCTCGCGTCGATCAGGAATTTCACTTCCAAGCGCGCCAGCCCCGCCGGCCCCGGCGGCACTTTCAATTGAAACCGAGCGAGCGAGCGGCAGTCGGCGGCCAATTCGCGCTCGCCCTGCAAAATGTGGATATCGATTCCCGTCTGATTGTCGACGCCCGTGGTAAATAATTCCTGCGCGCTGGCTGGAATCGTCGAATTGCGCGGAACCAGTTTCGCGACCACGCCGCCCATCGTTTCGATGCCGAGCGAGAGCGGCGTCACGTCGAGCAGCAACATATTCTTCACGCCGCTTTCCAAAATATCGGCTTGCACCGCCGCGCCCAGCGCCACCACTTCATCAGGATTCAATTCGCAATGCGGCGCGCGCCCGAAATAATCTCCGACGGTCTGGCGGACCAGCGGAATCCGCGTCGATCCGCCCACCAGCACCACTTCGTCCATTTCCGAGGGCTGCACTTTCGCGTCGGCCAGCGCCATTTTCACCGGCGCCATGGTTCGCGCAAGGATCGGAGCGATCATTGAGTCGAATTCCGCGCGGGTGATTTGGCGGCTATAAATCCGGTCATCCGGCAGCGCGAAGCGAATCGTGGCGCGCTCCGCGTTCGAAAGCATGTGCTTCGCGTGAATGATCGTTTTCCGCAATTCCTGCACCGCTTCTGGATCCCGCTCGAAATCCACGCTATATTGTTTCTGGATTTCTCCGCGCACCGCCGCCAAAAGCGCGTTGTCAATATCGTCGCCACCCAGATGCGTGTCGCCATTCGTTGCGAGAACTTGATAAATATCGCCGTCCGCTGTCGAAATCAGTTTCAAAATCGAAATGTCAAACGTGCCGCCGCCAAAATCGTACACGGCGACGCGCCCGCGCCGCTGCTTGTGCAATCCGTACGCGAGCGCCGCTGCTGTCGGCTCGTTCACCAGCCGCAACACTTCCAAGCCCGCGAGCCGCCCCGCGTCTTTCGTGGCCTGCCGCTGCGCGTCGTTGAAATACGCCGGCACGGTGATCACCGCGCGATCCACCGTGTCCTTGAAGAAATCCTCAGCCCACGATTTCAATTCGCGCAAAATGAACGCCGAAATTTCCGGCGGCGTGAAATACTTGTCGCCCAACTTCACGCGAATCACGTTGCGGCTTTCCGCGTCGATGCGAAACGGAAAAAGTTTCAGTTCGTCGCGAATATCGTCTACGCCGCGCCCCATCAATCGCTTTACCGAATAAATTGTCCGGTTCGACTGTGTCAGCAATCGCCGCCGCGCCGGCTCCCCGGCGACAACCGTCCCATTTGCGTCCAGGCTCACCACCGACGGGCACAGCGTCTCGCCGTATGGCCCCGGAATGCACCGCGGCCCGCCCGTCGCCGGATCGACGAACGCGATCAGGCTGAACGTCGTCCCTAAATCAATTCCGACCGTCTTCCCCATAAACTTTCTAAGCCTCTAATTCCTGCGCGACGTTACGCACTAAATTTCGAATGTAGGAGCGGCGATTCAGCACCTCATTCATCTTCGCCATCAGCGCGCGGCGCGCCGCATCGTCCGCGCCCGCGTCCAGCGCACGGTCCCACTCGGCAAAAACGCCCTGTAATTCCGCGTCAACTTCTTCGAGCTTGGCCTGAAAATTCGCCTGTGCCTCAGCGAGCCTGCCGCGCAAGACGCTCAAATCGCCGCCGTCGCTTTTCGCCTCGCGCAATTCATCAAGCGATTCATTCAGCTCGAAAACTTCCTCGAGCAATTCCGGCGGCGCCTGCTGCTTCGTCGCGCCCTCTTTGCGCACGCCTTCGCGCAGCAGCAGATATTCGACGCGCAAAACCGGCTCGCGCAGCGTCCGGTACGCATCGTTCAACTCGGAGGAGCGCTCCAGCGCCAAATTGCGCTCGAATTCGGACGCTTTCACGAAATTATCCGGGTGCAGTTTCCAGCTCAATTGATGAAATCGCTGATCGAGATCCGTTTCGTCGATATTTAGTTTCTGCGGCAATCCGAAAAACGCGAAATAATTGGCTCCGCGCGCCAGCGGCTGAATTTTGCCGCACGCCGCGCAGAAATGGTTCCGGCCAGCCGCGCCTTTGCAACTCCAGCAAACCTCAGCGGGCGCGGCCCCGGCATGTATTTTGGTCGCAGTCATTATTATTTCTCTGGATTTCCCGGTCGATTCTTAGGAGGCGCTCAATTCCCGCGGCATCAAACGCCATCAGATCCCCCGCCGCGAGCGCGGAAAAGAAGCAGTACAAAAATCAAGCCGTGAACGAGCTGCCGCAGCCGCAGCTTCGCGTCGCCTGCGGATTCTGGAAGACGAATCCCTGGCGCACGAGCGTCTCCTCGAAATCGAGCGTCGTATCCGCGAGATACAGAA